>Ga0102953_1001611_pt1 | contig 14207 bp, 11 predicted proteins | sample SalPon2A_C_D2_MG_FD_78509 | JGI IMG/M metagenome (GOLD analysis project Ga0102953, IMG submission 78509) | Soil microbial communities from South San Francisco under conditions of wetland restoration - Salt Pond MetaG R2A_C_D2_MG | ecosystem: Environmental > Terrestrial > Soil > Wetlands | place... | reverse complement strand
CCGTACCCCTGCTGGCTCCTTTGACGATAATTCCCTGTTCTTCCAGTTCTCGTTCGATGGATCTTCCCTTTGCCGTATTCTTTGCCTGTCTGCGACTCATGCGGCGGCCTGCCCCGTGACAGGTGGACCCCCATGTCTCCTGCATGGCCTTCTCAGTACCCACCAGGACATAAGAGTACCGTCCCATATCGCCCGGTATCAGGACCGGCTGGCCGATGAAGCGATAATCTTCCGGAATATCAGGCGAGCCCGGACCGTATGCGCGTGTTGCTCCTTTTCTGTGCACACAAACCAGTTTTCTTTCTCCACCCACAGAGTGTTCTTCGATCTTGGCTATGTTATGTGCAACCTCGTAGACGACACGCAACCCGATATCATTGCTGTTTCGATGAAGTACTTCTTCGAACGCGTTACGGGTCCAGTGCGTGATAACCTGGCGATTGGCGAAGGCATAATTTACGGCACTGCGCATCGCCCCGAGATACCGCTGTCCTTCCGGGGATCGGATCGGTGCACAAACCAGTTGCCGATCGGGTAATTCAATGTGATATTTATCCAATACCTTTTGAAACTCGCGAATATAGTCATCACAGACCTGGTAGCCGAAACCGCGCGATCCGCAGTGGATGATGACTGTTACCTGGTCTTTTCGCAAACCCAACACTTCTGCCGCCTGCTGATCATAAATGTCGGAGACGTACCCTGCTTCCAGGAAGTGATTGCCTGAGCCAAGCGTACCCAGTTGCGATCGTCCCCGCTCCCTGGCACGTTGACTCACTGTTTCGGGGTCCGGGCCATACATCTGCCCGTGTTCCTCGATATGTTCCAGGTCCTCTTCCGTTCCATATCCATTATCAACGGCCCACCGGGCTCCATTCAACATTACCTTGCGCTCTTCCGAATCCGATACCTTCAGCTTTCCGGTTGCTCCGACACCGGTTGGCACCCATTTAAAAAGTGAATCAACCAGATCCCGCAATACGGGTACAAGCTCGCTGCGATCAAGATTTGAGGCCAGCAATCGAACGCCGCAGTTGATATCATAGCCAACTCCGCCCGGCGATATGATTCCATCATCCAGATCAAAAGCAGCGACACCACCTATCGGGAACCCGTATCCCCAGTGAATGTCGGGCATGGCCATTGAATATCGTAATATGCCGGGTAGCCAGGCCACATTGGCTGCCTGCTGCGGAGCCTGATCACTGACTATCTGCTCCATCATCCGTTCGGTGGCGTAAATCCTGGCAGGCACACGCATCCCACCTTCCCTGGGAATCTCCCAAAGAGTATCTGTAATCTTTTGGATGTTGAATCGGGCAAGATTGATGTCCATGTTAGTTGTTGGTTGATCTTAAGATTGAGGTGTTAAGGTGGTTTTCGGGAATTAATACTATCTCACTTCTCAAGACTAATCAAAGATCTAAAATGATCTGGGCCTCCCATTCTCCTTTATTCTGCCTGATATACATTCCGTGGTAAGTGACGGCTTTGACCTCTGTATGAATAATGTGCTTTGCCGGCATGTATCGTTCTCCTTTGACTCGTGCACGAAGATGATTCTCCTCTATATCATAAACTTCAAAATCACTAAAAATCAGTCCCTCCGTGAAGAAGAAATAGTTTAACTCGGAAAGCCAGTCCACCATCAAAGAGACCCGGTCAGCGGCGCTTAGGTTAATGTCTTTTGACTGATCCGGGGAAACATTCTTCAAATCAGCCATTATGTCAAACAGCGCAAATGCAGCATGTTCAAACAATTCCTTCGGGGAACTCCCCCTCACCCGAAAACCGGTATCAGCAGTATGGTCGATGAGTTGATACCAACTTCTTTGGTTACGAAACCCGATTGTCTCTTTTGGCATCGCTATATCATTTGTTGTTTGTAATCGGAACAGTGATGTTTGGGTTACGGTTCATCGAAGTACTGAGGATAAGCCATCCTCCCATATCAAGTTTAAATATTCATGGACTTATATATCATTAATTGTTCGAATTCCTGATTTTGAAGTTATTGGTTTCATCTTTTGATCCATTACATGGCTGAGACACAGACAAACAAACGTTCCGTTAATACCTGGGATCCATTGAAACACAAGGTGTTCCGCACATTATGGATTGCCGCTATTGTGTCGAATATCGGCACCTGGATGCAGGATATTGCAGGGGCATGGCTTATGACGTCCCTCTCACCGACGCCATTGATGGTGTCTCTGGTTCAGGCAGCGGCCAGCTTGCCTATGTTTTTACTCTTGCTCCCATCCGGTGCACTTGCTGATCTGGTTAATCGTCGCAGGCTTTTGTTCGTGAGTCAATCCTGGATGCTTCTCGTAGCGATGGCCCTTAGTGCCCTCACCTATTTCAGCTTGACAACGGCATGGACCCTCCTTCTGTGCATTTTCCTGCTGGGTATCGGTTCGGCTTTTACTTCACCTGCCTGGCAAGCCATGATACCGGATATCGTCTCCGAGAAACAGCTGCCGGCAGCCATTTCGCTGGGTAGTGTGGGCATGAACCTGGCAAGGGCTATTGGTCCCGCACTGGCCGGACTCCTCATTTCGGCATTAGGTCCTGCATTCGTGTTTCTCCTGAATGCTATCTCATTTCTTGGAGTTGTGCTTGTTTTATTTCGGATGCCCAATCCACCGGTTAAGGAAAACCTGCAGGACGAACGGGTACTTGGTGCCATACAGGCAGGACTTCGATACACACGCTTCTCACCTGATCTGCATGCCGTCCTGATTCGGAGTGCGGCTTTTTTTGTCGGTGCCAGTGCGCTTTGGGCCGTCTTTCCGTTGTACGTCCGGCAGGATTTGCATCTTAATGCTCTGCATTATGGCTTATTGATTGGATTCCTCGGTTTGGGAGCCGTCCTTGGTGCCACACTTTTGCCTCAAATGCATGATAAGTTTTCCTCCCGAACAACCATATCCTTTGCAATCTTCATTTTCAGCCTTTTTTTCATCATACTCGCTATTCTGAAAAACTTTTATGTACTCTGTCTGGTCATGTTCTTCGCAGGGACAGCATGGGTGACACTCCTGGCCAGTTTTAATGTCGGGATACAGAAAGTATTGCCTCCCTGGGTCAGGGCCCGCGGGTTATCCGTTTATCAGATGGTTTTCTTTGCCCTCTTTGCATTTGGAAGCATTATTTGGGGTGCCGTTGCAAATGCAGTGGGTATGTCTTACACATTCTTGCTTGCAGGTGGCACTTTGCTCGTTGGACACCTGTTCGTCCGCAAACTTCCACTAGTCTATTCAGAAACGCTCAATCTCTCTCCATCCAAGCACTGGCCGGTACCGCAAATTGTTGATGAACCGCAACCCGAGCAGGGGCCTGTTCTCGTTACGGTTACATACAGGGTAAGCCCCGACGCTGCACCGGATTTTATGAGGGCTATTAAAGAACTTGGAAGATCACGCCGCAGAGATGGAGCTTATCAGTGGGGACTGTTCAACGATCTCGCGGAACCACAGGTTTACATCGAATCGTTCATGGTCCAGTCGTGGGCCGAACATATGCGCCAGCACGAACGGGTTACTGAACTGGACCGAACCATTGAAGAGAGAGTCCTGTCCTTTCACGAAGGAAATCGTCCGCCGAGAGTACATCATTTTCTGGCCCATACATTTACGCGTAATGGAAGGAACGCTGAATCAGCAACGAACCTTGTGAAAGTATCACTAGCGCACGACTGAAATGCTCACAACCGGAAGTCTTTCTGCAATGATATGAAACAGACGATTAGCATTCTTGGATGCGGCTGGCTCGGTTTGCCTCTGGGAAAAACACTTGTGGATGCGGGATATACCGTTAAAGGAACAACCAGAGATTCCGGTAAGCTCTCAATCCTGAGAGAGCACGATATCTGGCCGTGGCTTCTAGCCCTTAATCCGCAACCCGTTTATGAAGAACCGGTTGATATTTTCTTTGATTGCGACACGCTGATCATAAATGTTCCCCCGGGATTGCGAGGTGGAAAACCACCCGAATTTCCTATCCTGCAGATGAAAGGTATCCTGCCATGGATCAAAAGGAACCAACCGCATGTGATTTATGTCAGTTCCACTTCCGTCTATCCGGATAACGGCGGTTTGGTTTCGGAGTCCTACACCCAGGACATACGCGATTCGGAAGCCCATCCCATTCTTTTGGCTGAACGTTTATTGCAAAGTGACGATACGTTTTCAACCACCATTGTGCGTTTTAGCGGGTTGTATGGATATGAAAGGAACCCGGCCCGTTACTTTGCCGGACGGGATTATGTCCGCAATGGTTCGGCACCTGTAAACCTCATCCATCTCGATGATTGTATTGGCATCATTCAGCGGTTGATAGAAAAAGACATTCGGGATGAAGTTTTTAACGCTTCTTCGGATGAACACCCAACCAGGGAAGAGTATTATACCGAGATGGTCAGAAGATCCGGGTTGAAATTGCCAACATTTTCGGAAGCAGATGGTGGTACACGACATAAGATTGTCAGCAACCAGAAGCTGAAGAATGTTCTGGGATACCGGTTCCTATACCCATCGCCTTATGACGGGCCCCTGGATGATGTGAAGTAAATCTTTTTATTAACCACGGATTTTGCGTGGTTTGAGAATGCGATCAGACCGTAGGTTAAATGAGAGGAGCGGTACACATATTCCGTACCTGAAGGCATGATAGATGTATTTTCAGCATTTATTATACCAACATCAGGTCCCCACGGGACGATGCTTCCTGGAATCATTCTGGCTGGATCCTAAAAGTTTTGAAGCTTGAAACAGAATGGAGCCCTACACTTTTGTGAATCAAAAGGGCCCGACAATAGATGATACAAAAGGGACACCTGCTTATACAAAAATGCATGTCCTCTTTGGGCATCGCTCGACGAAGCCCGCCGTTTGCGGCATTAACTCCAAATAAAAAGCCCACCTTCGTTCCGATTCCGAAAGTATCGGAACGAAGGTGGGCAAAGTCGGGGCGACAGGATTTGAACCTGCGACCCCCACGTCCCGAACGTGGTGCGCTACCGGACTGCGCTACGCCCCGCTTTTGATGCGCCTTAGCTGAACGAATCCACTCGATTCAAACTCAACCAAGAACGGTAAATATAAAAACATCCACGGACTATTTCAGCCCGTGGATGTCAAAAAAATGAAAGTCTGAATGATCAGACGATTTTTTCAATCAAATCAGCCGTACGTGCTGAGTAACCGGCTTCATTATCATACCAACTGATAACTTTGACCAGCGTTCCGTCTACTTTTGTAAGGCTGGAATCGAAGATGCTGGAGTGCTCATTACCAATTATGTCTGTAGATACCAATTCATCTGTGCTGTATTGAAGGATACCTTTAAGGTTACTTGCAGCAGCTTTTTTGAAGGCTGCCTTCACTTCATCAGCAGTAGTGCCCTTCTTCACAATTGCAGTGAAATCGGTCAAAGAACCAGTCGGTACGGGAACGCGGATAGCGCCACCATCCAGTTTGCCATCCAGATGGGGCAGTACCAGGCCCACAGCTTTAGCAGCACCGGTAGTTGTTGGCACAATGTTGATAGCAGCGGCACGGGCACGACGAAGGTCCTTGTGCGGACCATCAACGAGTTGCTGATCGGCCGTATAGGCGTGAACCGTTGTCATGAAACCTTTTTCAACACCAAAATTATCATCCAGAACCTTAACCAGTGGTGCAAGGCAGTTTGTTGTACAGCTGGCGTTGGAGTAGATTTTAATATCATCGGCGATCTCATTGTCGTTCACACCGATAACAATGGTCTTGACATCACCTTTGGCAGGAGCAGAGATGACGACTTTCTTAGCCCCGGCTGTAAGGTGTTTTCCGGCCGAATCACTTGTACGGAACAGCCCGGTTGATTCGATTACAACATCGACGCCCTTTTCACCCCACTTCAGATTGGCAGGATCTCTTTCTGCGGTAATACCGATTTTATGACCATCGACAACAAGGTTTGATCCCTCAACCGAAACATCGCCCTGATAGGTTCCCTGTGATGAGTCATGTTTAAAAAGGTGTGCGAGTGTTGCAGCATCCGTCAAATCATTTACACTAACGATTTCAATATTGGGATGGTTGCTAAGAATAAAACGAGTTACCTGACGGCCAATCCGGCCAAACCCGTTAATACCTACTTTAATTTTTGCCATTGTTTACCTTTCTATTCTTTTTGATTCAATAAATAAATAATTACTTGCTCACGTCCGCTGCTCAAACAGATCCAGCTTCAATTACATTCCACCACGAGAGGTTGCGAACGTTATCGCATTCAAACAAGACTTTATTGGCCTTTAAGTTACCATTTTTTCTTCTTTTTTGAACACGAATTATCGCTAATAAATAACAAACCGGAGATTCACGCGTCGGGAATAAAAAAAGCCGTCATTGGATGACGGCTTTGCCGGTTTCAATTTTACTCGTCCGAATCGCCGTCGTCGTCCGCGAAATCATCCTCGCTGGTATCTACAAACGAGTCATCACTTTCCTCATCTTCATCCTCTTCGGGTGCGATGATAGATGTCTTTTTCTTGGGCTTGGAAAGTGTGGCACCGTAACGACGGAGGATTGCGGCTACTTCTGCCTGATCGTTATCCAAAGCAAGATTCAGCGCAGAGTCCCCATTCTTGTCTCTCACGGTGACATCAGCACCTCTGCCTATGAGGTAGCGTACGATATCGGCATTCCCCTCACGCGAAGCAAGCATGATCGCCGTATGGCCCCAGCTTTGGGTGGCATTGATGTCAACACCTTTCTCAACCATCATCTTGACTACATGCAGATGACCTTCACGAGCTGCGACAATAAGAGCCAGAGGACCGAGTTCTGCATCATGTTCAATCAGGTAGTTCATCATTTTGATGTTGCCATTCTCGGCGGCCCTGTTTAAAGCCGTTCCGCCCAGTTTGTTTTTGGCGTTCACATCGGCACCTTTTTCGATGAGGTACTTTACCATTTCCATATTATCGTTTTGAGCTGCATAGATAATAGCGGAAAACCCACTGGTGGTGAGTTCGTTAATATCCGCACCTTTCGCATCAGCCTCTTTCAGGGCCTCGAAATCGTTCTGTTTAGCAGCTTGTAACAGTGGTGATAACTCCATGACGTCAGTATCGGTTCTGTTGCTTGGTGATATGTAGCATTGTCAACGAAAAACTATTCCCTGTTGACAACGCCAATAATCGGAAAAATATTTAAGAATCCAAACGCGAGATGCCCTGTTTATGAAAGCTTTTTATTACAAAATTAATAAACAGGGTTAATTCAGGCACCAAGTGCGCGGTTTCCACGATATCCGTTAAAAAAATCGATGGCTCTCATAGGTGACCTCCCCTGCATCTGAACATCCAGTAATTCAAGGGTTCCGCTCCCACAACCGACGATTACCGAACCATCTACGATATCAACGTTACCTGTAGATACCGGTTCAGAATCGGCTGGTCTGGCACGCAGCAACTTCAGACGATTACCATCAATTGTGGTCCATGCCCCGGGAAATGGATTCATCCCCCTGATTCTATTATGAACCTCCAGGGCTTTTGCCCTAAAATCTATAAAAGCATCCTCGTTGAAGACTTTCGGTGCGGGAGTTGACTGTCTTTCATCCTGTTCCTGCAACTCATATGAACCCGAGGCTATGCGGTCGACCGCTTCAGCTAAAAGATCGCTTCCAAGATCCTTCAACCGGTCGTATACCTCGCCGGTATTTTCCATCATCCCAATAGGGGTTTTTCGCTGCAGCAATATCTTCCCCCCATCGACCTCTTCAGATAGAAAAAAGATGGAACAACCGGTCTCGGCATCGCCATTTACAACAGCCCAATGAATCGGGGCCGCGCCACGGTATTTGGGAAGAAGCGAAGCATGAAGATTAATGGATCCGGTTTTGGGTATTGCCAGTACTCGTTTTGACAAGATTCGAAACGCCACGACGACAAAGAGATCCGGTTGGAGGCTTTCTAACTTGTTATAAAATTCCTCGGATTTTAAATCCAGCACCTCCAGAACAGGTAATCCTAATTCCAGGGCCGTTTTCTTCACCGGTGTGGGACTCAGATCTTTTCCCCGCCCCCGCCGTTTATCCGGACCGGTAACAACTGTAACAATATTATGACTGCTTTTGTGCAGCTTTATCAGACTGGGAACTGCAAATTCGGGAGTTCCCATAAACACGAGTTTCATAAAAAGTGTCTAAAGTACTTAGAGTTTAGAGTACTTAAAGTTGAATTTATTTTGAAAAGCTAAGAGGTTCATGGCAAGTGGTCAAGGCGTCCTGGAGACTATCAGAATTTAAAGTAATTCTGTAATCATTCAACACATATATATTTAGTCGCTTGCAGGATTGGATACAACCGAATGGCTACAAATGACAGCATATTATGACACATCCACTTCCGCTAAAACCCTTCAAGCTATTCCTGGGCAACGTGATTCGCTGTCGGGTACTCCGTTTCAACCTCTCCATTTTCCATCTGTTTCAGCTTTCCCCTCAGCAGCCGTTTCCGGAATGATCCCAGGTAATCAATAAAGAGAACTCCATCGATATGATCATATTCATGCTGAATGACCCGGGAAAGCCACCCCCGCGCTTCCAGTGTCTGCTCTTTGAAATCACGATCAAGATATTTAACCTTTATGTAGTCTGGTCGTTGGATATTCTCACGAATGTCCGGGATGCTCAGACACCCTTCCTCGTACTCGACAATGTCATTGCCTTTCTTGATTATTTCAGGATTGATGAACGCAACAGGCCCCATCGGTTCGGAACCGTTCTCTTCTTTAAGCATTGCATCAACATCAATTACAAAAATACGGGAGGTGTTGGCAACCTGGGGGGCAGCCAGCCCCACTCCATGTGCATTATACATGGTTTCGAACAGATCATCGACAAACTGCTGTAATTCTTCGCTATCTTTTTCAACGGGATCACACTTGGTCCTCAGATACGGATCCTCATAAATTGTAATCGGTAAAACAGACATTCAACTTTTATTACGATTCAACTTTTTAGCATCAAGATAATCCTGCAGCAGCAAAGAAGCAGCTACAGCATCGACCAATCCTTTATTTTGGCGCTTTTTTTTGGAAGCGCCTGAACTAAGGATCGCTTTTTGTGCCATAACACTGGTAAAACGCTCATCATAGCGAATAATTTCGATACCCGGAAACTCCTTTTTCACTTCCCCGATGAACGACTTTACCATATGAATGGCGTCGCCCTCCATGCCTGCCAGTGTGAGCGGCCAGCCAATCACAAATGTTTCGATGGGCTCACGATCTGTCAGATCATGTAGTTTTTTAAAAATTTCACCCCTCGTAAATGTACCAATCGGACTTGCCAGCATTCCTAACAAGTCCGATTGAGCTAAACCTATTCGTTTATTTCCGACATCAATACCGATAATGCGTTTCTGCACGGAAAAATATCACGCCTCTACGTTACTATTTTCTTCCAGAGGTTGACGCAAGAACTCTTTCAATAATTTACTTGGTTTGAAATGGGTCTTACGATGCTCAGGCACATAGATGACTTCATTGGTTTTGGGATTACGAGCTTTGGGTTTCGCCTTCGTCTTTTTGACTTCAAAGACACCAAAATCACGAATTTCAATCCGGCATGTAGGGTTGGCGTCCATCATAGTATCCCGAAGAGCTGCAATAACGGCATCTACCCAAGGTTCGACTTGTACCATCGGGGCATCCAAATCTTCAGAAATGCGACGAACAATATCTCTTTTAGTGTAAGTCATGATCGTTAATCCTTATTATGTTTTTGTTTAGGATGGAATAATTGATTTATTAGGGTAAAACATCTGTTAATTTTAATAAACGCATATAAAAGCTAGATGTTATTGTAGACTTCTAATTAGTACGTAATAGATTGATAATTAAAGTGTTGCGTAAGAATACGAAATCTATAAATCAGGATAAAGTCTTTCTATAAATTTATTCATATCTATATACCTGTTTTATGCCGTCAATCTTCATAATTTGTTTGATAATCTTTTCCAGGTGATCGATGTCGTCTACATATAAAATCAGTGTTCCTTCAAACATCCCGCTATCACTGTTCACGTTGATACTTTTCATGTTAGTTCTCAGCGATTTAGATATCACATCCGTGATGTCGTTAATCAGACCTACCCGGTCTTCGCCGATAATCCGGATAGCACCGATAAATTGCACATTCGTGTTGCGCGCCCATGAAACATCGATAATCCGTTCAGCATCAGTCTGAAGCAAATACCTGGTATTTTTACAATTAACCCGGTGTATTTTTATATCGCCAATGCGACTGATGAACCCGATGACTTCATCTCCGGGGATCGGGTTACAGCATTTGGCGTAGGAATACTTGACATCCGTCAAATTTCCATTGATGATCAGCCCGTCATGCTGCCCTGCAGTCCGGGCATCTTCATAAAACTGCTCGTTAAACTCTTCTTCATCAACGACCGGCAGATCGTCCTGTTTCTCATCTTCGATCTTCCCGCCACTGATTACTTGCTTAACAATAGTGACCAAACGGTTTACATCGAATACGCCGTTGGCAATATCTGAAAATAATTTCTGTGTTGAAGAATAGCGCAAGCGGCCCACGATCTTGGCCAAATCCTGCTCTGATATGCTGATCTTTTGTCTTGCTGCTTTTCTCTCCCATATATCACGACCCTGGTCGGCCAGCTCCCGTTCACGCTGTTTGATAAACTGGCGCAGGCGTGATTTGGCCTTATGTGTGACCACATCATTAATCCAGTCGGTATTCAGGTTGATCTGCTTTCCGGTTATGATTTCAACCTGGTCCCCGCTTTTCAGCTCGTGACGCAGTGGAACAATTTTTCCGTTAACTTTCGCTGCCAAAGCTCGTTCCCCGACCTCGCTGTGTATATCAAATGCAAAATCGATGGGAGTTGCCTCCTTGGGCAGGGTCCGGAGCTCTCCGTTTGGCGTAAACACATAGATCTCATCGGTATAGAGATTGAGCTGGAAGTCTTTGACAAACTCGGTCGCTGCATCGGGCCGCGGGTTTTCGAGGATATCGCGAACCCAGTGCACAAATTTGTCGATAGTATTTTTATCGTCGCCTTCTTTGTATTTCCAGTGAGCTGCCAGTCCCTTTTCGGCGATCTCATCCATCCTCCGGGTTCGAATCTGGATCTCGACTTTAATTCCTTTGTTCGTAATAACCGTGGTATGCAACGATTGGTAGCCATTGGCTTTGGGCACGGAGATGAAATCACGAAACCGTTCCGGAATCGGCGTGTACGAATCGGTTATAAATGAATACACCCGCCAGCAATCTTCTTTCTGATGCGGTTCATCCAGGATAATCCGGATAGCAAACAGATCGTATATCTCTTCAAACGGTTTCTGCTGACGCATCATCTTCCGGTAAATCGAATAGATATGCTTGGGCCTGCCTTTGATATCAAAATGGAAGCCGGCATCAACCAGACGTTTACGGATAGGCTCCATAAATTCATTGATAAAATTCTCCCGGGCTTCCTTTTTTTCCCTGAGTTTGCGGGCAATAAACCGGTAACCGGTTGGATCCAGCACTTTGAAACTCAGATCTTCCAGCTCGCTTTTCAGCTTATAGAGTCCAAACCGATGGGCCAGCGGAGCATACAGCTCAATGGTCTCGCTGGCGATGACAATCTGTTTTTCCCTTGCCAGGTGCTGGATCGTGCGCATATTATGGAGACGATCAGCAAACTTGATGAGCACCACCCGCAGGTCTTCCGACATCGAGAGCAGCAACTTCATGAAAGCTTCGGCCTGTTTGGTATTCCGGTTCTTGAAAACCCCCGAAATCTTAGTCAGGCCATCAATCAGATGCGTAACTGTCGGATCAAAATATTTCTCGATATCGGCAAGCGTGATGGGGGTATCCTCGACGGTATCGTGAAGAAGAGCGGCTGCAACAGAAACATCGTCGATACCTATCTCTTTGGCTACAATGATGGAAACCTCAATCGGATGCAGGTAATAAGGTTCACCCGACGCCCTTGTCTCCCCACGGTGAGCCAGGTAACAAAGTTTAAAAGCACGTTTTATCAGATCCTCGTCACAATAATCGAGCGATTCCCGACACACCCGGAGCAGGTTCTCCAGCTCCAGTTGTTGGGGTCTCTCCAGTTCAAACTGATCAAGATCCCTGCCAATATTAATTTTAACATCTACTTCGCTCATATACTGCGATAACTGCCACCACAGATTACATTGCCAGTACAATGGAATCTGCACCTATTGAACATCACTTTGCGTTTTACTGAATTTAAACGAACAACTAAACAAGAAGTTATACAAGACCCTTGAGTATGGTAAATACTTTACGCTTCAGACAGCCAATCAGACACGACTCCCTTCAGAGATTGTAATTTATGGATTTAAAAATATACATAACATTCGTAATCATACCTATTACCCTTTTTTACATCTGCCTCCCGTAAACAAAAAAAGGAGAGACCCATTGGCCCTCTCCTTCGTATGCAAAAAACAAATTAACTAAAATTGCAACGAGACGCCAAAGGCCCAGATGCCATTGGAATCCTTTGCCCTATATCCGTTTATCACTCCGCTGATATTGTTCTTCTGAAGGCGATACTCAATAAAAGGATGTATCAATGGAAGGAGGGTTGCCGATGCTCCCAGAACTCCTTCATAATAGATCTTCGTTTTATTTTTAGGTCCCCCGAAACTAATCGGACCGGTATTTTTGACATTGAGATGATTCGTTCCGATCCCCAAACCAGCATATGGACTCAGCAAACCAAGTTTAACCTTAGCCAGGGCCAAAAGTCCAATATTATAATGATCAAGTTTCTGATCATAAGTTACACTGTTTGTTGTAAGGCTGTTTTTTTCACTAAAGTTGCTGAACTGGGCCCGGACTCCGATTGCAACAAGTGGCAATTTCAAAGGCAGATCGTTTTCGATCCGTATCCCAAATCCATTCGTCGGATTATTCGACCTGATCTCATAGGAAGCACCAATACTGAATTGTGCCTCTGCCTGCTGATAGGTGAATCCCGCCGCAAGAATGGTCAGAAGGACAATAGATAATGTTTTTGCAAAGATATTTTTCATACTACCTCTCTTTAATTTTTGGAAATTTCTTTACCTGCTAGTGAGTAATTGTCTAGATGCAAACAATTTATACAAAATGCACCGTTCCTCTGAGACGATCGTGATCTTTTCATAAGAATTTTAAACCTAATGGTTTCAATGAACGGCTCATAGAAGCTTAATCACCCTAAGAATCAATCAAACCTCAAATATGGCTAAGGCATTAATAGAGTGGTGAATATTGTACCTTAGGAGTGAAATTTGTATTCTTGATCCCGCACAGGATGCCGCCGTGGTGGAATTGGTAGACACGTTGGACTTAAAATCCAATGGAGCTTAAAACTCCGTGCCGGTTCGAGTCCGGCCGGCGGTACTCAAAAAAGCCCAAAAACGGCGATTTTGTCGTTTAATGGGCAAGTTATATTCAATTCTTTCATTTTTTCTTGTCCCAAAAATTGGTACCTTTTTGAGGTAATAACACCTAAAACTAAATCTCAAGGTACCAAAAAAGGGCCCACCCCATGGCTGGACTAAAGAAAAGAGGCCGAACGTGGTACATCGAATTCAGTACCACAATTGACGGTAAACAACTCAAGAAAAAATTCTCTCTCGGCACACACAACAAAATTTACGCGGAGAAACTGCGTGCGAAGTTTACGGAGCTTGAAAACACCGGGCGCATAAATCCCTTCAGAGATGATTTCGTTCTCCAGGTCAACGAACATGATAACAGCATTAAATTGGAGAAGGCTGTGGAGATATTTTTAGAGAACCATCTCCACTGGGCCGCCTCAACGCACACTGCTTATAAAACGATTCTGGAGTGCTTCATTACGCGGAATGAATTTGAAAGCAAATTTATAAGACAAATTACGACTACTGATATCTCCAAATACCTGATGCGTGACGGCATCGGAAATGCTACCCGAAAGAAAGAATACCGACATATGAAGCACTTCTGGCGATGGTGTGTCGAAAAACACTGGGTCAAACAAACACCCATGAAAGGGGTAGTGCTCCCCAGAGAGACCCCCAATACCATTGGTAAGATGATCAAGCCTGATGAGCTAATGAAACTCTTTAAAGCTTTTGATGATTATCATGTGACTTTAAAAAACAGTAAAAATTATCGCT
>Ga0102953_1001610_pt1 | contig 14219 bp, 11 predicted proteins | sample SalPon2A_C_D2_MG_FD_78509 | JGI IMG/M metagenome (GOLD analysis project Ga0102953, IMG submission 78509) | Soil microbial communities from South San Francisco under conditions of wetland restoration - Salt Pond MetaG R2A_C_D2_MG | ecosystem: Environmental > Terrestrial > Soil > Wetlands | place... | reverse complement strand
TTCCTTCAGCAGGTGCGGCAGCAGGTAACTCATCTCGAAGAAGGCCAGGGGGTACTCGGGCGGCATGTGCAGCTCCTGCCACCAGCTCGGCCCCGGCGCGGGGAGCGGTTGCGGGGCGACGTGCTTGGTCCAGGTGTTGGGCCAGAAGCCGCCGGTGGTGGCGATGGAGCCGGTGAGAGCGTGCAGCAGCATCAGGCAGCGCGCCACCTGCCAGCCGCCCTCGTTGCCGGCGCCGGCGCTGCGCCAGTTGTAGCTGGAGAAGCGCGTGCCGGCGCGGGCGATCATGTGGGCCAGCGCCTCGATGCGCTCCTGCGGCACGCCCGACTCCTCGGCGGCGAAGGCGAAGGTGTACTCGGCGTAGAGCTCCCTCAGGGCGCCCTCGAACGCCTCGAAGCCGGGCTCGAGGTCGGGCCGCTCGGCCCGCAGGTACGCCTCCCAGTTCCACCAGCGCCGCACGAAGTCGCGGTCGTACCCGCCGCTCTGGATGATGTGGTTGGCGACGGCGAGCAGCACCGCCGCCTCGCTGCCGGGGTAGCTCGGTAGCCACAGGTCCGCGCCGGATGCGGTGTTGCTGAGCCTGGGGTCGAACACGGCGATCTTGCAGCCGCGGGCGCGCGCCTCCACGATGCGCTGGGCGTGCGGGTTGAAGTAGTGGCCGGTCTCGAGGTGCGCCGACAGCAGCACGATGACGTCCGCCTCGGCGAAGTCGGGGGAGGGGCGGTCGATGCCCATCCAGAAGGCGTAGCCGGCCCGCGCGTTGCTGGAGCAGATGTTGGTGTGGCTGTTGTGGCCGTCGATGCCCCACGCCTGCAGCACGCGGCTCGTGAAGCCGTCCTCGCCGGGGCGGCCGACGTGGTAGACGACGTGCCGTCCCTGGCTCGCTTCGATGTCCGCGCGGATGCGCTGTGCGATGTCGTCCAGCGCTTCGTCCCACGTCACCCGCGTCCACTCCCCGGCGCCTCTCGCGCCGGAGCGCTTGAGCGGGTAGAGGAGGCGGTCGGGGTCGACGATCTGGTTGTGGGTGGCGGGTCCCTTGGCGCAGTTGCGGCCGCGCGAGCCGGGGTGCAGCGGGTTCCCCTCGAGCTTGCGCACGCTGCCGGTGTCGTGGTCGATGTAGGCGAGCAGGCCGCAGCCGGACTCGCAGTTGAAGCACAGCGTCGGCACCAGGTCGTAGCGGCGCCCGTGCTCGCGGCCGTCGGGCGAGCGGCCCTCGCGCCAGTCCTGCCACTGGTCCGACGGCGGGTGGCTGTCGAGGCCGATCTCGCTGGGACCGGGGAAGCTGGTGCGGTGGCCGGCCGCCGACGCGTAGCGCGGACCGACGTCCGTGACGAGGCGGCGCGGTCTGCCCCGCAGGGCGTCGAGGAGGCGACTCCCGATGGAGCCGGGGCGTTCGGATGTGGGCATGACGGCTCCGTCCCTAGGCGAGCGGCACGGCCTGGCCGGCCTGGACGTAGGCGTGCTCGAAGGCCAGCAGCCCGGCGAGCGCGCTTGCGGCGGCGAGAGACAGCAGCGCGGGGCTGCCGCCGAGGAGGCAGAGCAGCGCCGGCAGCAGGGCGCCGAGCCCCATACCCCAGCGGAAGTACCCCCGGAAGGCGCCGTGGGTGAGCTGGTGCTCGGCGGCGCGGGCGTGGGCGGTGGCCGTGGGCAGCGCCAGCTCGCTCGCCACCATGAGGCCGTGCGCGGCCGTGGCGCCGAGCAGCACCCAGCGCAGCGGCGCCAGCGCGCCCGCCTCGCCGGCGCCCGCGGCTGCCAGGATGAGGGCGGCGCTGCCGGCCAGCGTGGCCTGCACGGCCATGTGGCTGGGGAGCAAGGGGTTCTGCCACAGATCTCGGGCCTTGGACTGGGCGAACAGGTAGGCGGTGTAGACCGCGGTGGCGAGAGCCACCGGCGCGACCAGCCAGGACAGCCCGTGCTGGAAGCCGCTGGCGCGGAGAAGCGAGCCGATCAGCCACAGCACGATCAGGGTGCCGAACGCGCCGATGATGAACGCGCCCCGCGTGAGCCAGGAGCGCCACTGCGGGCGCGTGAAGATGGTGTAGAAGCGCAGCGGGTGCGACAGGTCCCACACCAGCAGCGCGCCGGTAGCGGCGAGGAACGCCCCGGACGTCAGCGGCACCACCCAGCGGGACAGCGGCCCCGTGAGGTCGAGCCAGCCCAGCCAGGCGGCGACCGCCGCCATGAAGAAGATGCCGGCCGAGATCGACTTGGTCCAGGTGTAGAGGCTCACGCGCGCGTCCCACGGGCGCTTGTGGGCGACGTCGTAGGTCACCATGGCGGCTGCGGCGTTGCTGGTGCTCCAGCCGGCGGGCAGGCGGCTGCCGCCGTGGCCGGCGAGATCGTCCGGCTGCTGGCTCCACTGGTGCAGGCCGCCGGGCGGGGTGGCGGCGGCCAGCGGGTCGAGCGTGGCCTGGTCGACACCGAGGTAGTAGAGCTTGGGGTTGGTGTGCTTCTCGGGGCGGCGCACCGCGACGTCGGCGCGTGCCACCAGCTGCGCGACCTTGCCGCCCGGCTCGTGCAGGTCGCCCACGAGGATGGCCTCGGCCGGGCACACCGAGACGCAGGCGGGCTCGAGCCCCTCGTCGATGCGGTGGCTGCACATGTTGCACTTCTCGGCGCTGCCGTCCTCGGGGTTGATGAAGATGGCGTCGTAGGGGCAGGCGGCGATGCATGCCTTGCAGCCGATGCAGACGTCCTTGTCGAAGTCGACGATGCCGTCCGGGCGCTGGTACATGGCCGTGACGGGGCAGGCGGCGACGCACGGCGGGTCGGCGCACTGGTTGCACCGCGTGACCTGGAAGCTGCGCCGGGTGTTGGGGAAGGTCCCCTTCTCGACGTGCTTGACGAAGGTGCGCGTGACGCCGACCGGAACCTCGTTCTCGCTCTTGCAGGCGACCGTGCAGGCGTGGCAGCCGACGCAGCGGGTGTGGTCGATGACCTTGATCCACTGCGGGTCGTGCTGCCGGTCTCGCTGGCGGTAGAGCTCCTCCAGGAACGCGGCGCCGCGGGCGCCGGCGTCCCCGGACACGGCGTCGTCGTCGCCGCCGCTTGCGGCCAGGTCCCCGGGAGCGCTCATGCGGCGGGGGCGGTGGCGCTCACGGCCGTGGCGTGCCGGGTGGGCCGTCCCGCCCGAGCTGGGGGGCGGTGCGGGCCGTGGGCGCGCCTAGCCTCGTCGGCCAGGCGCGGTTGTCGGTCGCGTTCCGTCGATCGGGGCTGGGCCATAGGGTTTGGATTTTAAATCAAATATTGATGAGAAACAATTCGGACCACCTGCGCTTCATGCGGTTCGGCGCCGCAGCCGGGCGGGTCGCGCGCTCCCTGGCCGGGCCGGCCTCCGCCCGCGGGGGGGAGGTACCGAGCCGTGTCCGGCGAGGCCCCCCGCCGGCGGCCTCAACGCGCCGAGTGCTGGCTGAGCGAGGCGTCGACGTCGCTCTCCCCGACCGGCGACATGGAGGTCATCCAGTGGTAGAACTTGTCGCCGCGGGCCTTCAGCTCCCGGTAGAGGCGCCGATACAGGCCGTCCCTGGGCGTCCGCAGGCGGGTGTCGTCGATGCGGTTGGTGAGCTCGAGCGGGTCCTCGCGCAGGTCGTAGAGCTCGTCGCGGTCCGGCGGGTTGACCACCAGCTTGTAGCGACCGTCGAAGATCATGCGTTGCGGGTACGGGAAGTGGTGCCCGTGGAACTCCGCGGTGACGACGTCGCGCCACGCCGGCACGCGCTCCCCCCGTAGCAGGGGCGTGAGGTCGCGCCCCTCGTACGCCGCGGGGGTGACGCTGCCGGCGAGCGCGGTCAGCGTCGGCGCGATGTCGATCAGCGATACGAGCTCGTCACGGTGTTGCCCGGCGGGCCCGCCGGGCAAGCGCCACGCCATGGGGATCCGGTAGATGTCGTCGTACATGGCCGGGCCCTTGTCCTGCAGGCGGTGCCCCCCGACGAAGCCGCCGTGGTCGCTGGTGAACGCCACCGCCGTGGACGCGGCCAGCCCGTCCGCCTCGAGGGCGGCCAGGACACGCGCCATCTGGTCGTCGATGAGCGCGACGTAACCCAGGTAGCGGGCCAGGATCCGGCGCCAGCTGGCCTCGTCGAACTGGAAGCCCGTCCAGTGCTCGGCGTAGTTGCGCTGCACCTGCGGCTTGCCCTCGAACGTCTCCGCCAGGCTGCCGGGGAGCTCGACGGCGTCCGGGTCCACCAGCTCGGCGTACTCGCGCGGCAGGTAGTAGGGGAGGTGGGGGCCGAAGAACTGCAGCGCCAGGAAGAACGGCCGGCCATCGCGCCGGCGGCGCTGCGCGGCGGCACGCAGGCGCGCGATGGCGCGCTCGGCCAGGAAAGCGCTGAAGGTGCCCTCGGGGGGCCCCTGGTAGATGCCCGTGGTGATGTTGCTGGGAAGGCCGTTGGGGAACGTGCCGCGGATGGGGTCCTCCACCTCGAAGGGACCCAGCCCGCGCTCTCGCAGGTACCGAAGGTAATCCTCGTGCCGGACGGGCTCGCCCCAACCGGGGTAGTGCGTCCCCTCGAAGCCGAAGGCGTCCGGCCCGCGCTCCTTGCCGACGTGCCACTTGCCGATGCTCACCACGTCGTAGCCGGCGGCGCGCAGCGGCCGGGAGAAGGGGACGATGCCGGGGCCCTCCGTGAGCTCCTCCTGGAAGCCGACGTTGCGCTCGTAGTTGGCGAGCAGGTTGTGGCGGTGCGGCCGCAGTCCGGTGATGAGCGAGGCGCGTGCCGGCGTGCAGATCGCCGTCGGCGTGTAGGCGCGGTGGAACAGCGTGCCGCTCCGGGCGAGGGCGTCGAAGGCGGGCGTGAGCGGGGCTCCGTCCCGGCGCGCCGTCCGCCGGCCGTAGGCGCCGAGGCTGTCCATGCGCTGCTGGTCGGTCGTGATGAGGAGGAAGTTCAGGGGTTCTGCCACAGCTCGGCTCCAAGTCGAGTAGGCGCGTCGGGCTCGCCGGCGGCGCCGAAGCGATGCGGAGGACGCCCTGTCGCCCCGGGCCGGCAGCGGAACAGGGCCCCGGCGTGCGGCTGCTCCTGCCAGTCGCGGGGGGTGAACGCCCAGCTGCCGCTGGTGACGTAGAGCTCGTCCAGGGCGGGCCCGCCGAAAGCCACGCTGGTCACCTTCTTGACGGGGAAGGCGATGACGTCGGCCAGGGTGCCGGACGCCTCGTAGCAGCGCACCGCGCCGCCGTGGCACATCGCGACCCAGACCCGGCCCTCCGCGTCCACGGTGAGGCCGTCCGGGTTGCCTCCTTCCCCGTCGAACCGCACGAAGGGGCGCCGCGCGCTCGCCGTCCCGGTGGCCAGGTCGTAGTCGTAGACGTCGATGGTGCGGGTAGGCGTGTCCACGAAGTACATCGAGGCTCCGTCGGGGCTCCAGTCGAGCCCGTTGGAGATGGTCGTCCCCTCCAGGACGCTCGTGAGGCCGCCGTCAGGGTCGAGCCGGTAGAGCGCGGCGCCGCCTGTCCGGGCGGACAGCGTCCCGAAGAAGAAGCGGCCGCGCGGATCGCAGGTGCCGTCGTTGATGCGGTCGCCCGCGCCGGCGCGGGCGATGCGGCGGAGCGCGTGGCCGCCGCCGTCCCGGATCTCCGCCTCGACCACGTCGAGGCCGATGCCGAGGAGCATGCGGTCGCCGCCGGCCAGGCAGGCGGCTGCCAGCGGCGCAGCGAAACGGCGGACGAGGTGGTCCTCGCGGCCGTCGAAGCCGTGCAGCGCGCCGGCGTCGATGTCCAGCCACAGCAGGCGGCCGCGCTGCGCGTCCCACAGCGGGCCCTCCCCGAGCACGGCGTGCACGTCGGCGACCACCTCCACGTCAACGCTCACGTGCGGCTCCCAGCACGCCCAGGGCTGCGAGCCGCCGGGCGAGCGCCGCGCGGGCGTCGGCCGCGAGCGGCGCCGCCGGCGGCACCGGCGCGCCCGAGCACACGCCGGCGAGCTCCAGGGCGGCCTTCCAACCCACGCCCAGGCCGCCCACGCGGCACGCCTGGATGACGTCGAAGAGCTTGCGCTGATGGGCCGCCGCGTCGCTCCAGCGCTCCTCGCGGACCGCCTCGTAGACGGCCACCCCCAGCTCGGGTACCAGGTTCGCGCTGGCGGCGATGGCGCCCTGCGCCCCGACCACCAGGCTGGCCAGGAGGATCGTGTCGCTGCCCGTCAGCACCGTGAAGTCCTCGCCCGCGGTGGCGTAGACGAGGGCCTGCAAGCCCTCCAGGTCGCGGCTGCTGTCCTTCAAGCCGATGATGCTGGGGTGGGACGCGAGGGCCGCCGCCACCGGCGGCCCGATGCGCACCTTGGTGACCGCGGGGATGTTGTAGAGGAGGAGCGGAAGGGCGCTGTCGGTGGCGACCGTCCGGTAGTAGCGGACGATCTCCTCGTCGGCCATCGGGAAGTACGCCGGCGGCGCCAGCAGGCAGGCGTCTGCGCCCGCCCCGGCGAAGGCGGCGATCTCCCGGACGGCGTCGCGCGCGGTCATCGCCGCCGGCGCGGGGATGACCGGCACCGAGGGCGGCACCACATCGCGTACGGCCTCGACGGCCGCCAGGCGTTGCTCGGGCGTGAGGCGCGGTCCCTCGCCCGTGGAGCCGACCGGGCAGGCGCCGCTGGCCCCGCCGGCCAGGACGCGCGCGACCACCCGCTGCAGGCCAGCGGCGTCGACCTCGCCGTGCCGGTCGACGGGGGTCACCAGCGCGGCCATGAAGCCCCGCAACGCCGAGGCGGTGGTCACCATTCGGCCAGCCTCCCGTCCGGGTGGCGCCAGTCGGGGTCGGGGAGGTGCCAGTCGCCGGCGCGCTCCTCGACCGCGCCGGCGTCGACGTCGATGCCGAGGCCGGCGCCGCCGGGCCGGACGAAGGCGCCGCCGGCGATCCGCAGCGGCCCCGCGTCGGCCAGGTAGTCGGCGGCCGATCCCGCCGGCAGCCCGGCGTATCCCTGGTGGTAGTGGATGCCCTCGCTCTGCTCGTGGATGACCACGTTGCCGCAGCAGAAGGCGACCTGCAGCGAGGCTGCCAGCGACACCGGGCCGTTCGGCGCGTGCGGCGCGACGGCCAGGTCGTAGGCCTCGGCCATCCGGCAGATCTTCTCCAGCTCGTGGAGCCCCGTCAGCGAGACGTCGGGCTGGAGGATGTCCACCCCGCCGGTCGCCAGCAGCCGCTTGACGTCGAAGCGCGAGGTCAGCCGCTCCCCGGTGGCGATGGGGATGCCGTCCGCCACGCGGGCGAGGTCCGGCAGGCCCTCGTCGCACTCGGGCGCGACCGGCTCCTCCACCCACAGCGGGTGGAAGGGGCGCAGCTCGCGCACCAGCGTGCGGGCGAGGGTCAGGTGGGCGCGGCCGTGGAAGTCCACGGCGATGCCGAGGTCGGGCCCGAAGGCGTCGCGCAACGAGCCGACGCGCTCGAGCACGGCGTCCACCGCCGAGCGGGGCTCGAGGTGGTCCAGTTGCCCGGCGACGTTCATCTTCACCGCGCCGAAGCCCTGCTCGATGCGGCGCCTGGTGTGGGCGACGACGTCGGCGGGGCGGTCCCCGCCGACCCAGGCGTAGGTGCGCACGGACTCGCGTACGGCGCCGCCCAGGAGCTCGTGGACCGGCACCCCGAGCGCGCGGCCCTTGATGTCCCATAGCGCCTGCTCGATGGCGGCCGCCGCGGTCGCGAGGATCGGGCCTCCGCGGAAGAAGGCGCCCTTGTGCATGCGCTGCCAGGCGTCCTCGATGCGCCCGGGATCGCTGCCCAGCAGCACGTCGGCGAGGTCCTGCAGAGCGCCGCGCACGGCCCGGGCCCGCTTGGGCACGATGGCCTCGCCCCAGCCCTGCGCGCCGTCGTCGGCGCGGACGCGCACGAACACCCAGCGCGGCGGCACCTGGAAGCTCTCGATCTCGGCGATGCGCACGTGCTCATCCCCTTTCCAGGGTGATGCGGTAGCCCCGGAAGCCGGCGTCGAAGCGGTCCGGCAGGCGGCTCACGCTGCGCCCGCCGTCCACGTAGAGGGTAGCTCCGGTCACGAACGATGCGTCGTCGGAAACCAGGAAGGCGACCGCGGCGGCTACCTCTTCGGGCGTGCCGGCTCGTCCCAGCAGCGCGGCCGACTCCGGTGCCCCGGTCTCGCCGGGTCCCATCCGCACCGAGCCGAGCTCCTGCTGCGTGCTGCTGGTGTCGATGACGGCCGGCGCCACGGCGTTGACGCGGATGCCGCGCGGCGACAGCTCGGCGGCGGCCAGCCGCGTCAGGGCCGCCAGCGCGCCCTTGCTCACCTGGTAGGGCCCGTGCTGCGGGAGCGGCAGATCGGGCTGGATGGACACCAGGTTCACGATGCTGCCCGTCCCTCGCGTCACCATGTCCCGGGCCGCGTCCCGGGTCAGCACCGCCGCCGCCACGACGTTGACGTCCAGCGGGGTCCGCCAGGCCTCCTCGTCGGCGTCGAGCAACGGGACCAACGGACCGTGGTCGGCGGCGTTGTTCACGAGGACGTCGAGGCGCCCGAAGCGGCCGAGCACGGCCGGCACCAGCGCGGCCCGCGCCTCGCGGCGGGAGAGGTCGGCCGCCACGCCCCAGGCGCGGCCGCCCGCCTCTTCGACGGCGCGGACCGTGCGCTGCACGGCCGTTTCCTCGATGTCCGAGACGGCAACCTGGGCGCCGTGGCTGGCCAGCCGCTCGGCGATGGCCCGGCCGATGCCGCTCGCGGCCCCGGTCACCAGCGCGACGCGTCCTTCGAGGGTCGTCACGGACACGCTCACTCTCCCGACAGGGCACCGGCCGTCAAGCCGGAGACGATCGACCGCTGGACCGCGAAGAAGGCCGCCATGAGCGGGATGGTCGTGACGAAGGACGCCGCCATCATGCCGCCCCAATCGGTCTTGAACTGGCCGGTGAAGCTCAGCAGCAGGCCCGCGGGCAGCGTCTGCCTGGACATGGTGTTGATGAAGGTCAGCGGGTAGATGAGGTTGTTCCAGGAGTCGATGAACACGAAGGCGGCGGTGGTGAGGATGCCGGGCAGCACCAGCGGCAGCACCACCCGCATCAGGACCTGGACGCGCGAGCAGCCGTCGACGAGCGCCGCCCCCTCGATCTCGCTGGGCACGGCGTCCATGAAGTTCTTCGTCATCCAGGCTCCGAAGGGCAGCGCGAAGGACGTGTACCCGATGATGAGACCCGCGTAGCTGTCGAGCAGGCTGGCCTTGAGCAGCAGCAGGTAGAGCGGGGCGATGAGCACCACCAGCGGCAGCATCCGCACGATCAGGATCAGGTAGCCGATGACGCCGCGCAGACGGTAGGCCCCGCGCGAGAGACTGTAGCCGGAGAAGATCGAGAAGGCCACGGTCACGAGCGCCGTGGCGGATGCCGTCAGCAGGCTGTTGCCGACGAACGACAGGAAGGGGAGGCTGTGCCCCACGAGCTTGCCGTAGTTCGCCAGGGTGAAGTGGTGGGGCCACAGCGAGGGGTTGAGCTGGGTCGCCTCGAACTCGGTCTTGAACGACGTCGCGACCATCCAGTAGATGGGAGCGAGCGCCCATGCCAGGGCGAGGATCAGGAGAACCGTCGTGACGACGCGGGTGAGGGTACTGCGGTACCTGATCCGGTCCCGTCGGCGACGGGCGGGGCGCGGCGCGGTGGCGGCGCTCACCGCCTGCCTCCCTGCTGCATGAGCCGGATGTAGAGCACGGCGAAGAGGATGAGCAGCGTCAGCCACACCACCCCGATGGCCGCCGAGTAGCCGAAGCGGTAGCTGGTGAAGGCCAGGCGGTAGACGTACACCACCAGGGTGGTGGTGGCGTAACCGGGACCGCCCTGCGTCATCGCCCAGATCTTGGCGAAGTCGTTGAAGTTCGCGATCACCATCAGCAGCCCCGCGACCAGCGCCCCGCCGCGCATGAACGGCAGCTTGATGAAGCGGATCATCGACCAGCCGCGCGCCCGGTCGAGCTGTGCCGACTCCAGCACCTCGGTGGGGATCGCGGCGAGGGCCGACGTGAAGATCAGGAAGAAGAACGGGGTCTGTGTCCAGATGTTCGCGGCCATCACCGTCGGCATGGCGCGGCTGGCGGAGTTGAGCCACGGCACCTGGGAGCCCACCAGATGAAGATTCACCAGCAGCGTGTTCACGATGCCCACGCGCTGGTCGAACATATAGCGGAAGAGGAAGGCGACGACGATGAACGGCACCGCCCAGGGGGTGAGCAGCAGCGTCCTCACGTGGCGCAGCCAGTCGGGCAGGTCCTCGGTGAGCAGCGCGAGCGCGGCGCCGATCGCCATGGCGATCGCGACGGACCCGAAGGTGTACACGGCCGTGTTCTGCAACGCCTGCCAGAAGATGGGGTCGTTCAGGAGATGGGCGTAGTTCGCGGCGCCGACCGGCTTCGGGCCGGCCACGCTGACGAAGTTGTACTTCACGAACGAGAGCAGGAAGGTGCGGACGACCGGGTAGCCGATGACGATCGCCAGCCCCAGCAGGGTGGGCACGATCATCACGATCGCCCACCTGGATCCGAGAGCCTTACGCCTGCATGGAAGCGAAACAGGTACCGAACGGGCTTTGGTCATCCACCGTTCCTCGCGACCGGGTGAGGGGGCGAGATCGACCGCGGCGCGGGGGGCCGCGGTCGATCCGACCGTGCGAGCGGCGTCTGCCGCTGGGTTCGCGCGCATGGCGGCGCGCGGACGTTGCTACTGCAGCGCGTTCTTCAGGTTGGACTGGATCGACGCGGCGATCTGGTCGATGGGCGTGTTGCCGGTCACCGCCTCCTGCACCCCCGCCATGATCGGCGAGTAGGCCAGGCCGTACGTCTCGCCGTAAGGCGGGATGATGACGGTGGGCATGATGTCGTTCACGAACGCCTGGTTGACGGGCGTGTTCAGCAGCGTCTGGATGTCGCCGCTGGCGTGGGCCAGGGGCGGCAGCGAGGACTCGTACTTGAAGGTGTAGTTCTTGATGGCGTAGGAGGAGGTGGCAAGGAACTGGATGAACTTCCAGGCCGCCTCCTTGTGCTGGCTCTTGGCGAACATCACCAGCTGGTGGCCCTCGGCGACGACGTGCGATTCGCCGGCGGGGCCCTTCGGCTGCGGCTCCACGCCCCAGGTGTCGTTGAACGCCTGGTCGCTCATGCCGTTGACCGACTGGATGACGCCCTGCAGCACGTTCTGGTCCCAGATGAAGGCGACGCTGCCGTGCGCGGCCAGGGGCCGGAACTCACCGATCTTCTTGCCGGTCTCGATGTAGCCCTTCTGGGCGAGCTCGCGCATCCACGACAGGTAGGCCTTCATCTCGGGCGTGTCGGCGTTCGCGGTGTTCCCGCTGAACGGCTTGGCGCCGAACGCCACCATCCACGGCCAGTTCACGGACAGCCCGAAGCTGCGGTTGGTGGTGTCGAGGCCGAGCGGGATGACGTTGGGGTTCGACTTGTGGATCGCGGCGAGATCCTGCGTGAGCTCGTCGATGGTCTGGGGCGGCTTGTTGGGATCGAGCCCCGCGGCCTTCATGAGCTTCTTGTTGTACCAGAGGGCGGTCGGCGAGTCCGTCCAGGGGAAGGCCACCAGCTTGCCCTGGTACTTGCCGATGGCGAGGTCGGCCGGGTTGACCTGGCTCTGGATGGTGGGCGTGAGATAGCTGTCGAGTGGCTGCAAACCGCCGGTCGCGGCGAGCTGGAAGGTCGGGTTCCCCGCGATCTCGGCCACGTCGGGCGGGTTGCCGGACTTGACGCGCAGCACCAGCGTGTGGCCGATGTCGTTGAACGAGATCGCCTCGCTCTTGATCTTGATGTCCGGGTTCTGCTGCTCGAACTGCTGGATGACCGCTTCGATGCCGGGCCGCGTGGCCTGTTCGGCGTCGGCCCAGTTCGCGAAGGTCAGGGTGACGGGTTGGTTCTGGGCGGTCGCACCCTGGGCGGCGAGCATGCCCGCCACCAGCAACACCAGAGCAAACGTCCGATTTCTCAACGGGATCACCTTATCTCCGTGGTCCTCGGCCCGTCCGGGCCCAGGACCAGGTGGTCAAGGCCTGCTCCCCGGCTCGGGGCCGGCAGGCGCTCGGTTGGTGCAGCGGTGTCGCTCGACCTTCCACCTCCCTCCCGTCGGGCTCGGCCGCCCGTGTACGGCGTTCCCTGCGGGCGGCGCCACGTGGTCACGCCGGCCAGGTCCGCGAATGCGCCGCTTCGCTGCAGGCGCACACGCTGCCTCCGCGGCTGCTTCGGCCGGCGCTTCGTGCGGCCCGTGCTCCACGCTGGGCGCAGCACCATGCGCCGCGGTGCCGAAGGGTTGGGATCGCTTTCAAGCGAATCTAGCATCTCGTGGGGCCCGTGGCAACTGTGACCGGCGGCGGCAAAGGGCGATGGAGCACGTGAACAGCGCACTTGCTGGCATCCTGAGGCACGCTCTGGCGTCCCCGGAAGGTCCGTCGCGCGCTCGGACGACTTGAAATCGGTTTCACATGCTTTCTCCGAACGTTCTCGTTGGGAACGGTGGGGATGGTGATAGGCTAGGAGGCGGTGATGAAAGCGAATTCAACCTGGGTCCGACGCGGGTCGATGGCCGGAGGTCCGTCCCGTCACGGTCCGATGCGGACGGCGAACCGGGGAGGAAGCGTGCCATGCCTGTGAACCGAAGCTCTCCCGGCAGGGGCGGCCGACCGCGCAAGGACGCGGGCCGGCCGGCGCACGTCACCATGCGTGAGGTCGCCCGAGCCGCAGGGGTGTCGGTGTCCACCGTCTCGCGCGTCATCAACGGCGGCGCCGGGGTCAGCCCCGACAAGGTGCAAGGCGTGCAGCGTGCCATCGGCGAGCTCGGCTACCGGCCCAACTGGTCGGCGCGCGAGCTGTCGCTGGGGTCGGCGGTGTCGACGGTCGGCGTCCTCGTGCCTCAGCTCGCCGACGAGTTCACCGGCTCGGTGGTCACCGGCATCGAGCGGGAGCTGAAGCGGGCGGGCTTCCACATGGTGTGCTCGCTCAGCCACGGCGAGCCGCAGGACGAAGCGGCGGCGCTGCAGGTCTTCCGGGACCGGCGCGTGAGCGGCCTCATCCTCGTCACGCCGTCCCTGTCGGACAACGAGTTGTTGGCGGAGTACCAGGCAGGCACCCCGCTGGTGCTGGTCAACCATCGTCTGCCCGAGTTCGCGGACGCCTGCATCCACATCGACAACGAGCGTGCGGGGTACATCGCCGCCCGCCACCTGCTCGAGCTGGGGCACCGGGACATCGTCCACATCTCGGGCCCGCTGTCGCGCCAGGACGCGCGCGCCCGGCAGGAAGGGTTCCTGCGCGCGCTCGAGGAAGCCGGCCTGGGCAGGGATGCCGGCCGGGTGGTGGAGGCCGCCTTCACCGCCGAGGACGGCGAGGCGGCGATGCGGCGCCTGCTCCTGCGCGGGCGTCCCACGGCGCTGTTCGCGGGGAACGACGTGATCGCTGCGGGCGCGATGGTGGCCCTGCGGGAGGCCGGGTTGGGCGTGCCGCAGGACGTGTCGATCGTCGGCTTCGACGACCGGACCCTGGCCCGCCTCATCGCGCCCCCGCTGACCACGATCCGCTACCCGATGGAGGACGCGGGACGGCGGGCTGCCCGGCACCTCGTCCAGCGGGTACGGGGCGAGGCGGCCGATCCGCTGCCGTTGCTGCCGCCCGCGCTGGTCGTGCGGGCGTCCACGCGGCCCCTCTCAGAGGCCGCCGGTCTCCGGCAGGGGGTCGGCGCTCGGTCGAGCTAGCCTCGAGCGCCGCCGCCATGGCCGGCACAGCGCGGCCGCCCTGCGCGGTGCCGTGGAGACCGGCTCCGGCTCGTCGCCGCTGCCTCCGGCGCCGCGACCGGTGCGTTCAGCGTTCGTCCGGCACGAACCTCAGCGCGATGCCGTTGCTGCAGTAGCGCAGGCCGGTGGGCTCCGGTCCGTCCTCGAAGACGTGGCCGTGATGCCCGCCGCAGCGGGCGCAGTGGTACTCGGTGCGGGCGTAACCGATGTGGTAGTCGGTCTTGGTCTCGAACGCTCCCGGCAGCGCCTCCGAGAAGGAGGGCCACCCGCAGTGGGCGTCGAACTTGACGTCGCTTCGGAACAGGGGGTGGCCGCAGGCGGCGCACACGTAGGTGCCGGGCCGCCACTCGCGGTCGAGCGGGCTGGTGCCGGGCCGCTCGGTGGCCTCGTGCCGCAGCACCTGGTACGCCTCGGGTGCGAGGCGACGCCTCACGGCGGGATCGTCGAGGTCGACCTTGGCGGTGGGAGCATCGGCGGTGGGAGCGTCGGTGTTGGGAGCGTCGTCCGTCACGCTTCAGG
>Ga0102953_1001609_pt1 | contig 14221 bp, 12 predicted proteins | sample SalPon2A_C_D2_MG_FD_78509 | JGI IMG/M metagenome (GOLD analysis project Ga0102953, IMG submission 78509) | Soil microbial communities from South San Francisco under conditions of wetland restoration - Salt Pond MetaG R2A_C_D2_MG | ecosystem: Environmental > Terrestrial > Soil > Wetlands | place... | reverse complement strand
GAGCTGGTAGCTGCGGTACGCCCTGTCGCGGAAAGATCGGGCCTCCTCCGCGCTCGGACGTGAGGGCGGCTCCAGCCCGGTGCGGCGGTGGATCTCCTCGAGCGTCATGCGTTCGAAGTCCTCGCGGCTGAGCTGTTCCACCATGCCTCACCTCCTGCCGTGCGCAGGTCCAGGCTAGCAGCGAGGTGACGAGGGCCCTGCTCAGGGGGCGACCCTGGGGCGGCGCTCGAAGCGCGGCCGCGGCACGCTCTCGAGCAGCGCGCCGAAGGCCTCGGCGAAGCGGCGGACGTCGTTCCAGTCGGTGAACTCGTGATCCGACGCGCCGTCCCCGAGACCCTCGCCGCGCGTCATCGCGCGCATGTAGCGGTTCTTGAGGAAGCCGTAGCGGCTGAAGCGCACGGCTCCGGCCACGGTCCCGGCGAGGTCCGGCCGCCAGCCGGTGCGCTGCAGGAAGGTCTGCAGGTAACCGTCGGCCTCGGTGCGTTGCAGCGGGTCCTCGCCGGCGGCCATCAGACACACCGACAGGAAGGCGGTCGGCATGTGCTCGAGGACGGTGCGGTGCGCCCGTATGGCGCGTTCCAGGTGCCGCGGGTGCCGGCCGAGGTGCACCGACGCCGCGACGATCACGCCGTCGTGCCCGCCGATGCCCGGGAACGGGTCGGAACGGGCCAGTCGGACCTCGTGGCCCGTCTCCCGTAACGTGTCGGCCAGCCGCTCGGCGATGCGGAGCGTCTGCCCTTCCCGGGAAGCGTGCACGATCAACACCCTGGCCACGCCTGCGCCCTCCCGCCTCCGAGCCGCGCGAACGGGCTGCGCCCGCAGCGTCAAGGCTCGCTCCAAGCCTGCTCCGGCCGGGAAGGCGGAGCCAGAGGCGCATGTCCCCATCTCGGGCGGCGACCGTCCCATGCCGGCGGCGCGTTGGACGGGTGTGGTCCTCGGGTATATCGAGCAGAGCCTGTTCTGGGTGTTCTTCCGCAACGTCCTGAGCTCGTGGCACTCCGTATGGCGCGCGGACGCCGACGCGCTTCGCCGACCGGTGCGTGGCGCGAGCCCGCGACCCTTGACGGGCGCGTCCAGGGAACGTATGTTGGCGGCGTTTAAGCACGCGCTTAAAGCGTCTGCTCAAGGCGAGGACTCGAGCCGGGACAACGCCGGGAGGGGCGAATCGTGGGCGACGACGACACGACGCGCGAACCGCGCGCGCGCGAGGCGGAAGACCCGCCGACGGCCGGGGGCGTGGGAGGGACGCTCGATCCCCGTCGCCGCATCCTCCGGGCGACCGCGGAGCTCATCGCGGAGCTCGGATGGGCGCACGTGACCACGCGCAAGGTGGCCGAGCGGGCGGGCGTCAACAACGCCCTCGTCCATTACTACTTCGGCACCAAGCGGGCGCTGCTGCTGCAAGCGGCGACCGACGCGTTCATGAACGAGCTCGGAGGGCCGCTGGAGGCGATCTTCGCGCGTGACGATCTCGGCGAAGCGGTGGCGGAGGCGATCGCCTGGCTGGGGCGGGCCGGGCCCTCGCACACCACCGGCCGCATCGTGGTGGAGATGATGCTGCAGGCCGTGCACGATCCGGCGCTGCGCGAGATCAGCCGCCAGATGCTCCTCGACTTCCGCCACGCGGTGCAGGCCAAGGCAGCCGAACAGGGCTGGCCGGCCGAGACCGCGGCCGGCCTCGCGACCGTGCTTGCCGCCCTCCTCGACGGCCTCTACCTGCACGTGCTGGTCGACCCGGAGCTCGACCTGCGCGCGGCGGCCGCCGTGCTGAGCCCGCTCTTCTCGAAGGAGGACGGATGACGGACAGCCGCGTTGACACGAAGTATCGACCTGAAGGCGCCGTCGTCCTGGACGGCGTCCACAAGACCTACGACCGCGGTGCCGTGCCGGTCCATGCGCTCCGTGGCGTCAGCCTCTCCCTGCCCGCCGGCGAGCTCGTGGTGGTGCTGGGACCCAGCGGCTCCGGGAAGACCACGCTGCTCAACGTCATCGGCGGGATCGACAGCCCCACGGACGGGAGTGTCCGCGTCGACGGAGAGGACATCGGCCGGTACGACGAACACCGGCTGACGGAGTACCGGCGCCGCACGGTGGGCTTCGTGTTCCAGTTCTTCAACCTGGTGCCCACGCTGACAGCACTCGAGAACGTGGCGCTCATCGCCGAGCTGACCGGAGGCGCCGGCAACGCCCGCCGCATGCTGGAACAGGTGGGGATGGAGGACCGCCTCGACCACTTCCCGGCGGCCCTCTCGGGCGGTGAACAGCAGCGCGTGGCGGTCGCCCGGGCGCTCAGCAAGCGCCCCCGTCTGTTGCTGTGCGACGAGCCCACGGGCGCGCTCGACCTGGAGACCGGCCGCAGCGTGCTCGGCTTGCTGCGGCAGCTCAACCGCGACGAGGGGCTCACCACCATCCTGGTGACGCACAACAGCGCCATCGCGGCCATGGCCGATCGGGTGGTCCGCATGCGCTCGGGCGAGCTCGTGTCGTCCGAGCCGGTCCAGGCCCCGGTCGACGCCGACGAGGTGAACTGGTGAACCTGTGGCTGCGCAAAGCGCTGCGCGACATCGGCCGCCGCCGCGGTCAGTTCGCAGCCGTGGTCGTCACCACCTTCCTGGGCGTCGCGTTGTTCGGTGCCTCGTTCGATGCTTATCGGAACCTGCTCGTGTCCTACGACACGCTCTTCCAGCGCACCCACTTCGCGGACCTGACTGTCTCCGGGGGGGACCTCACGTCGTACGTGGAGCGGGCGCGCCAGCTCGACGGCGTCGAGGCCGTCACCACGCGCACCGTCACCGAAAGCTACGCTCGCGTCGGCGACCACCGCTTCATCGTGCGCCTGGTGGGGTTGCCACCGGAGCGGCAGCCGGCCATCGACCAGGTGATCGTGTTGCGCGGTCGCTACCTCGACCCGCAACGGAGCACCGGTGTCCTGCTGGAGCAGCACCTCGCCGACTACTACCACCTCGGTCCCGGCGACACCCTGGAGGTCCGCACCCCGTTCGGGTGGACGGGCCTGCCCGTGCTCGGCGTGGCCGCCTCACCCGAGTACCTGTGGCCGGCCCGCAGCCGTCAGGACGTCTTGACCCTGCCGCAGGATTTCGGGGTGCTGTTCGCGCCGCAGACGCCGCTTCAGCTCCTGGCCGGCGGTCAGGGACGCGAGGCGCTGGCGACCGTGGCGCAGGGCGCCGACCGTGCGGCCGTGCTCGACCGTCTCGAGGCCCTGGCGCGCGGCACCGGCGCCACCGCCATCACGACACGGGCCGAGCAACCGTCGAATGCCGCGCTCCACGAGGACATCGCCGGGTTCGGCGAGATGGCGCTGATGTTCCCGATCCTGTTCTTGGGCGCTGCTGCCTTCACCGCCTTCGTCATCATCAGCCGCCTGGTCCACAGCCAGCGCAGCCTCATCGGGAGCCTGCGCGCCAACGGCGTCCGGCGCCGCGCCATCCTCCTGCACCATCTGGCCCTGGGTCTCGTCCCGGCAGCGGTCGGCGGCCTGCTGGGCGCGCTGGCGGGCGAAGGCCTGGCCATCGTCATCTCCAGGCTGTACACCGGCGCGCTCGCCATCCCCATCACCGTCATCCACCCGCACCCGCTGGTGGCCGCAGCCGGGCTCGCGATGGCGCTTGTCACCGTGGCGCTCGCCGCGCTGGCGCCCGCTCTCGACGCCGCCCGCGTCGCGCCCGCCGAGGCCATGCGCGGCTTGCAGCCTCCCCGGGGCGGCCGCGCCAGCGCCCTCGAGCGCCTGTTACCCGCCCTTGAGCGGCTGCCGGCGTCCGCCAAGCTCATCCTGCGCGGCGCGGTGCGGAATCCCGGGCGCAGCGTGACCACCATGGCCGGCGTCGTGCTCGCGTTGGTGCTCGTGATGGTGTCGCTGGGGATGCTGGATACCACCAAGCTGCTGCTCGAGCAGCAGTTCGGTCGGGTCCAGCGAGAGGACGCCCAGGTCTACCTCTCGGGCGATGCGAACGCCGAACTCGAGCGGCGCGTCGGCGCGGTCGACGGCATCGCGGCGGTAGAGAGCGCGCTGCAGACCAAGGCGGTGGTGCGCGCCGGCGGCGGCAGTTACGCGACGGCCCTGACGGCGTTCCACCCGGACACGACCATGCATGGCTTCCTGGACGCCCACGGCAAGGCGCGCAGCCTGCCTGACCACGGCGTGCTCGTCGGCCTCGCCCTCGAGCACAAGCTCGGCCTCACCGTCGGCGACCCGGTCGAGATCGACCTGCCCGCGCTCCACCGCACGCTGGACACTACGGTGGCGGGCTTCGTCGACGAGCCGCTGGGCACCTTCATCTACGCCGCGCTGCCGCTCGCCCTGGGCTCACAGGGCGCCGGCAGCGCAGCCACCGCGCCGGCTCCGAACATGCTCTTCGTCCGCTACGCCCCCGGCGTCGACCGCAGCGCGCTACGGCGCCGTCTCGAAGGGGTCACCGGCGTGGTGGCCGTGATCGACGCGCGCAGCCTGAAAGTCGCCGCAGACCGCCTGATGGGCCTGTTCTACGTCTTCGTGGGCGCGATGCTGGTGTTCGGAGCCGCGCTCGCCTTCGCGTTGATCTTCAGCACCATGACCGTCACCATCTCAGAGCGCACGGCGGAGCTCGCCAGCCTTCGCGCGGCCGGCGTGCGCCAGGCGCAGATCGCCCGCATCGTCAGCGGTGAGAACCTGGTGCTGGTGTTGCTGGGGCTCGTTCCCGGCCTGGTCATCGCCTATCTGACCGCGGCCGCGTTCATGGGCTCGTTCAGCAACGACATGTTCCGCTTCGACCTGCACGTCCAGCCGCTCACCTGGGGGGTCGCCGTGCTGGCGGTGGTGATCGCCGCGCTGGCGTCCCAGCTACCGGCGCTCCGCAACGTGGCGCGCATGGACCTGGCAGCGGCCGTTCGGGAACGCGGTCAGTAGGCACCGCCGCTTGCGCGGGCGGGGCGAGGCAGGGATCTACTCGAGCGCGGGCGGCGGCCCCGGGCCGCGCCGGTCGAGCTTGCCTGCCCGCACGGCGCGACCGGTGCACCTGGCGGCTGCCCAACACGTGGCACCCGAGGCAGCCCCTATGCTCGACCCGGAGCGGCGCGCCTCCCACGCCCCTAGAGACCCGTCAAGGAGGTTGCATGGACGCTCGAAACCGACAGCGCGATCCCTCAGGCGGGCCCTCCAGGCCGCCCGTGATCGGTGGCCGCTGGCTCTTCTGGATGGTCATCCTGGCCCTCCTGTTCTTCCTGTTCTTCAACCCCTTCGGCAGCCATGCCCCGGTCGTGCCCTACTCGACCTTCAAGCGGCAGGTGACGCGAGGCAACGTCGACGCGATCGTCTGGAAGGGCCAGGAGATCCGCGGCGTGTTCGGGCAGGCCGTCCAGCTCCCGCAAGGGGCCACGGCTCCCTCGACCCCGCTGATGCCCGGCACGGCACCCGGACGGAGCGGCAACGGTGCTGCGACCGGCGGCTCCTCGGCCAACGGCGGCAAGGCGGGATCCTCGTCCGGTTCCGCCGCCGGCGGAGGCGCGAGCGGCGGTGCCGCGAAAGGCGGCTCGGCGGGTTCGGGTTCCGGCAGCGGCGGCTCGGCCTCCAACGGAGCCGGCGCGAGTTCCGGCGCCGCCAATCGCGCCCAGCGCCCCACGGTGAGACGCTTCCGGACGTACGTGCCGGCCTCGGGCGATCCGTCCCTCCTGGGCCTGCTCCAGAAGCACGACGTGACCATCCAGACCCGGCCGCCGGGCAGCCATGACCTGTGGCTGCCGTTGCTGCTGGGCGGCCTGCCCATCCTGCTGCTGATCGTCGGCGGCATGTGGCTGGCTCGGCGCATGGGCGGGGGCGCCGGCGGGGGACAGAACATCTTCTCCGTGGGCAAGAGCAGGGCCAAGCTCTTCGACCGCGAGCGCGTGAGCGTCTCCTTCGACGATGTCGCGGGCACGGATGGCGCCAAGACCGAGCTGCAGGAGACGGTGTCGTACCTCAAGTCGCCGGCGAAGTTCCTCCGGCTCGGCGGGCGCACGCCTTCCGGCGTGCTGCTGGTGGGGCCTCCCGGCACGGGCAAGACCCTCCTGGCGCGCGCGGTAGCGGGGGAGGCCGGGGTGCCCTTCTTCTCGACCAGCGGCTCGGACTTCATGGAGATGTTCGTGGGCGTGGGCGCCAGCCGCGTGCGCGACATGTTCGAGGAGGCCAAGAAGCACCAGCCGGCCATCCTGTTCATCGACGAGCTCGACTCGATCGGCCGCAGGCGCGGGGCGGGCCTCGGCGGCGGCCACGACGAACGCGAGCAGACGCTCAACCAGCTCCTGAGCGAGATGGACGGCTTCGAGCCGGCGCAGAGCGTGGTGGTGATGGGGGCGACCAACCGTCCCGACGTGCTCGACCCCGCGCTGATGCGCCCCGGCCGTTTCGACAAGCAGGTCACCGTCGACCTCCCGACCCGGAACGCCCGGCTGGAGATCCTCCGGATCCACGCCCGCGGCAAGCCGCTCGCCGACGATGTGGACCTGGACGAGCTGGCGCGCGGCACGCCCGGCATGTCCGGCGCGGATCTGGAGAACCTGCTCAACGAGGCCGCCCTGCACGCCGCGGACAAGGACAAGGACGAGATCGCGCGTGCCGACGTGGAGGCCGCCCGCGACCAGATCTTCCTGGGCCGGCAGCGTGAGGGTCTCACCCTCACCGACGAGGACAAGCGCATGATCGCCTACCACGAGGGCGGGCACGCGGTGGTGGCGTCGCTCCTGGAGCACGCGGATCCCGTCAACAAGGTGACCATCGTGCCGCGCGGCCGGGCCATGGGCGTCACCCAGCAGCTCCCCGAGCGAGACCGCTACGTGGTGCCCAAGGAGTTCCTCCTCGATCGCCTGGCGGTGATGATGGGCGGCCGCGCGGCCGAGCGGCTGGTGCTGGGCACGTCCACGTCGGGCGCGGCCGCCGACCTGCAACAGGCGAGCCAGCTCGCCCGCAGCATGGTCACGGAGCTGGGGATGGTGGACACGCTGGGCCCGGTGTCGTTCAAGCAGCGCGAGGGGCAGGTGTTCCTGGGCGAGGAGCTTCGCGAGCCCAGGAGCTACAGCGAGGAGACCGGGAGGGAGATCGACCGCGCCGTCCGTGAGCTGTTGGAGGAAGCGATGGCGCGTGCGCGAGACATCGTCGAGCGGCACCGTCAAGCCCTCGACGGCGTGGCCGCGCGGCTGGTGGAGCAGGAGGAGCTGAACGGCTCCGAGGTGCAGCGGCTGGTGAGGCGGCCCCAGCCTGCGGCGGCGGATTGAGCGCCCGCGTCCCCTGCAGGGCGCCGCGGCCGCTCAGCCGCGCGCCGGCCGCCGCGGCGGGAGCAGCTCGTCGAGGGCCGTCTGGAGGGTGCCGCGCTCGAACGCGAAGCCGCACTCCAGGAGCCGGGCCGGCACCATGCGGGCGCTCTGCAGCAGCGCCCCGTCGGCGAGGCGGCCGAGGAGCAGGCGCAGCGCCCAGGCCGGCGCGGGCAGCCAGAACGGGCGGCGCAGGCGCCGTGCGACGGCGCGGCCCAGGTCCGCCTGGCGCGCCTGTTCCGGAGCGACGGTGTTGAACGCCCCCTCGCACGTCTCGACCTCGATGAGGTAGCGCAGCGCGGCGACGAGGTCGTCGACGTGGATCCAGGGGAACCACTGCCGGCCGGAGCCGTAGCGCCCGCCGACGCCCAGCCGGATGGGCACGAGCAGCTTCTGCCAGGCGGGCGCGTCGCGCGCCAGCACCACTCCCATGCGCATCACGCACAGCCGTGAGCGCGCCGCCGCGGGCGCGGCGGCGGCCTCCCAGGCCTCGGCGACCGGAGTCAGCACGAAGCGCCGGCCCGGCCCGGCGTCCTCCTCCAGGAGCTCCTCGCCGCGCTGCCCGTAGTAGCCCGAGGACGAGCCCTGGATCACGGTCGCCGGCGCCACGCGGCAGCGCTGCATGGCGGTGACCAGGGTGGTGGTGCTGTCGACCCGGCTCTCCAGCATGCGGTCGACGTGGGCGGGGCCTAGCCGCCCCTCGTCCAACGGGGAGCCCGCCAGGTTTACCAGGGCGGCGGCGCCCTCCAGCGCCGACGTGAGGCGTGAGAGCTCCTCCTCGTTCCCGGCGCGGGCCGCGTCCGACCGCCAGGCGAGCGGCGTCACCGACGCCGGGTAGCTGCCCTCGACGCGGCGCGTGAGCACCGTCAGGGCGTACTCCTCGCCGAGGGCCGCGATGAGATGGCGCCCGATGACGCCGGAGGCGCCGGCGATGACGATGCTGCGCTCGGTCACGCCTCACGCTAGCAGGCTGCGCGCTCTGGCGCGCCGCCCCGGCGCCCGGGACAATTGTCCCGGGTTTACGGCGCCTCCCGATTCGCTATGCTGGCGCACATACGCCAGGCGGGTCCTCCCAAGGCTCCATCCCCGGAGGTGGGCTGTGAGAGACGACGAACGCACGCCGGCCGAACGCGCCGGCAGTCCGGAAGGCGCGCGCTACCGTCCGTGGGGCGCGCTCGCGGTCACGGTCTTCCTGGCCGCGGTCATCGTGGGGTTGTGGTTCCTGGTCTTCGCCATCAGCCAGGTGAGGGGCTGAAGGCGTGGACGAGTCCCAACATGAGGTCATCGCCCGCTGGGAGCGGCGCTGGGTCGTGTTCGGCGCGGTCATGCTGCTGTGCTTCCTGGCGCTGATCGTCTTCGTCCTGGCCACCGAGGGCGCGCACATCGTCCACGGCGGCGGCCGGCTGACGCCCGCCGAGATCTCACAGGTGCCGCTCTTCTCCAACCCCGGGGCCACGCGGCTCTCCACGGGCGAGTTCCAGGTCGGCATCGTGGCCCAGGCGTTCAGCTTCAACCCGTCCGCGATCGACCTCCCCGTCGGCGCCCACGCCCGCTTCTACCTGACCAGCAAGGACGTCCTCCACGGCTTCATGATCGAGAAGACCAACGTCAATGTCGAGGTGATCCCGGGCGAGCTGGCCTATGCCGACTACGTCTTCACTCGCCCCGGCAGCTACCACGTGGTGTGCAACGAGTACTGCGGGATCAACCACCAGGACATGATCGGCGTCATCAACGTCCTGCCCGTGGCCCAGTACCGGCAGAAGGCGGCGGCCGGCACGGCGGCGGGTCAGGCAGCTCCCTTGCAGGCGGTGCCCGGCGGCGCGGAGGCAGCCGCCCCTCCCGCCGGCGCCCGGCCCGCCGCGCCCGCGGCCGACGGCAGCAAGGTGTACGCCGCCAGCTGCGCGTCCTGCCACGGTCCCGACGGCCAGGGGCACCCCGGCGCCTTCCCGCCGCTGGCGGGCCACGCGCCCGCCCTCTACCGGGCCGGCCGCGGCTACCCCATCGACGTGGTGCTCTACGGCCTGCACGGCAAGATCAGCGTGCAAGGCAAGAGCTACGACAACGTGATGCCCGGCTGGGCACAGCTCTCCGACGCCGACCTGGCGGCCGTGGCGAACAGCATCATGCACGCCTGGGGCAACGACAGCTCGCTCCCCTCCGACTACCGGCCCTACACCGCGCAGGACTTCGCGTCCGCGCGCGGCCGGGGCCTCAGCGCGGCGGACGTCCACGCCGAGCGGGCCAGGCTGGGGCTGCCGTGAGCGGGCGCACCATGTCTGGGCGCGCGATGGACGGGAACGGGGGCTCGACATGGCGGTAGGCAGCATCGGCACCACGGTCCGCGCCGCCGTGGCATGGCGCCCGGAGAAGCGCGTCACCGGGGCGTTCCTGATCACCGGCCTGATCGCCCTGCTGGTGGGCGCGCTGCTGGGGCCGTTCCAGGCCATGAACTACGGCGACGTGAACCTCTATCGCTACCTTCCCTTCCTCAAGTCCTACTACCAGGGGCTCACCCTGCACGGCGTGCTGAACGCCCTGGTGTTCACCACCTTCTTCAACTGCGGCGTGCTGATCTACTTCCCTGCCCGCGAGCTGGAGACGCGGCCGTCGATCGCCTGGCTGTGGGCCAGCTACGGCGTGATGGTCTTCGGGCTGGTGCTCTCGGGCATCGCCATCTGGTCGAACAGCTCCACCGTGATGTACACCTTCTACCCGCCCCTGCAGGGGAGCTGGGGCTTCTACACGGGGCTGGCGCTGGTGGTGGTGGGGAGCCTCATGGTCGCCTTCGAGGTGGTGCGGCTGCGGGCGCGCTGGCGCCGCGACAACCCCGGCAAGGTCACCCCCATCGTCACCTTCATGTCGACCGCCACCATGCTCATGTGGGTGCTGGCCTCCCTGGGGATCGTGGTCGAGGTGGTCGTGTTCCTGATCCCCTGGTCCGCGGGGTGGATCAGCGGCGTCGACCCGCAGCTCGCGCGGACGCTGTTCTGGTTCACGGGCCACCCCATCGTCTACTTCTGGCTGCTGCCCGCCTACGTGTCGTGGTACGCCTTCATCCCCAAGCAGGTCGGCGGGGAGCTGTCGTCGGACACGCTCGCCCGCATGGCCTTCGTGATGTTCATGGTGTTCAGCACGCCCGTGGGCTTCCACCACCAGTTCACCGACCCGGGCATCCCCGGGGGCTGGAAGCTGGTGCAGAACATATTGACCTTCTTCGTGGTGATCCCCAGCCTGCTCACGGCCTTCACGGTGACCTCCTCGATGGAGCTCGGCGCGCGCCGGAAGGGCGGACGCGGCGTGCTGCGCTGGATCGGCAAGCTACCGTGGGGGGACGCCAGCTTCACGGCGCAGGCGCTGGCGATGCTCTCGTTCATCTTCGGCGGTGCCGGCGGCATCGTGCTGGCGAGCTTCAACCTCAACGTCCTGGTCCACAACACCGCCTTCATCCCCGGGCACTTCCACATCACGGTGGGCACGGCGGTGACGCTGACCTTCTTCGGCATGACCTTCTGGCTGATCCCGCACCTCACCGGCAAGCGGCTCTTCTCCCCGCGTCTGGCGCTGTGGTCGGCCTGGACCTGGTTCGTGGGGATGATGCTGTTCGCGGTGGGCATGCACTGGCAGGGGCTGCTGGGGGTGCCGCGGCGGGCGTGGATCTCCAACATGCTGCCGAGCCTGCAGGGCACCTACGCCAGCGCCGCGGTGCCCCAGGCCATCACCATGGTGAGCGGGATGATCCTGTTCCTGGCGGTGATCTTCTACTTCACCGTGCTGTTCGGCACGCTCTTCTCGAGCCGGCGCATCGAGGAGGACAGCGTGGCCATCCCCTTCCCCGAGTACGGCGGGGTCCACCAGGACCGCGCCACGCGCGCGCTCGACCGGCTCGGCCTGTGGTTCGCGGTGGCGGCGGCGGTGGTGTGCGTTGCCTACCTGCCGACGCTGCTCCACATGCTGACGAACCAGGTGGGCCTGCCGGGGTTGCGGCTCTGGTAGGCCGAGGGCGGCGCGCAGCGTGGGACGGGCGTCCGTTGCCCGTTCCCTGCCCGCGGCGTTACATGTCGGACATGGCGGGGCGCCTCGCGACGCGACGCGTCCGGGCGCCCGCCTGAAAGGACGCATCATGGCTCGTCTGGAGAACAAGGTCGCGCTGGTGACGGGAGCCGCTTCCGGCATCGGCCGTGCGGTCGCCGAGGCCTACGCCCGCGAGGGCGCGCGCGTGCTGGTATCCGACCTCGACGAGAGGGGCGGCAGGGAGACCGTGGAGCGGATCGGGGCCCTAGGAGGCACGGCCGTCTTCGAGCCCGCGGATGTCTCCGACCCGCAGGCCAACGCCCGCCTGGTGGCGCGCGCCGAGGAGGCGTTCGGCGCCCTGCACGTCGCCTGCAACAACGCCGGCATCGGCGGCGCGCAGGCGCCGACGGCGGAGTATCCCGTGGAGGACTGGCAGCGCATCATCGCCGTCAACCTCTCCGGCGCCTTCTACGGCATGCGCGCGCAGATCCCGGCGATGCTGCGGGCCGGCGGCGGCGCCATCGTCAACATGGCCTCGATCCTGGGGCAGGTGGGTTTCGCCAACGCGTCCGGATACGTCGCGGCCAAGCACGGCCTGGTGGGCCTCACCAAGAACGCCGCCATGGAGTACAGCGCGCAGGGCGTTCGCGTCAACGCGGTGGGGCCGGGGTTCATCGACACGCCCATGCTCTCCGGCCTGAAGGAGCAGCCCGGCGCGGTCGAGATGCTGGTCGCGCTGCACCCCATCGGCCGGCTGGGCAGGGCCGACGAGGTGGCCAACCTCGTGGTCTTCCTGTCCAGCGACGAGGCCTCGTTCGTGACCGGTGCGTACATGCCGGTGGACGGGGGCTACCTGACGCGCTGAGCCGCGCCGCGGCGGGGCTTGATTTACTCAACAGATGAGATGAAGAGGCCGCCCTCCGAAGGGAAGCGCAGTAGCTTGTGGTCTCCAATACCAGTCGGGCCTGGATTCACGCTGTTCTCGCGGATTGTTGTTCATAGGTGACGGCGGATCGGGGTTTCGGTACAATACAGGCCATGCGTTCGGTTGACCGACTTTTTGAAGAGGCAAGACAGTTGCCTGTGGATCTAAGGCTCACCCTAGTCTCTCGGCTTCTACGTTCCGACGAGCCGTCGATCAGCGAAGAAGTGGAAGAGGAGTGGGATGTGGTCATTCGTGAACGCATTCGCCGCTACGACGAAGGCAAAGCGGAGTCTCGGCCGGCAGGCGAGGTGTTCGCTGACCTCGACCGAAGGCTCAAGCTATAACAGTCGAGTTCCTGCAGGAAGCCGAAGACGAATTGCGGGAGACTGTGGTGTGGTACGAGGCGAAGGAGCCGGGATTGGGCCGACACTTGCGAGACGAGGTGGCGCATGTGGTGAGTCGAATCGCCGAAGACCCGATGCTGTGGAGAGAACGCGAGGGCGGCTATCGCCGCGTAAACTGCCCGGTGTTCCCGTATTTCGTCGCGTATCTCATCCGTGAGCAAAGAGTCATCATTGCGGCAGTAGGACACGGGCATCGAAGGCCGAACTACTGGAAATCGCGTCTCGGATAACGCACCCTCTGCCAAAAGGGTCCGTGGTACGGATGATCGGACGCGGGCATCCGAAAAGCAATCGATATTCCAACCTTGGTCCCATCGAAGTCGAGAGCGGGCGGAGCCATAGCCGGCACCCCGGGATGACCGCCTTCCGCGACGCATTCGGCTCGGTCCGCACACAGCTGGTCGGCGGCGACGGCATCCTGGTCGAGGAGCTCTTGGTCGCCCCCATCCCACGCTGGCTCGGTTGACAGTGGCCGCACGCCGCTCGACATCGCGGCTCCTCAGGCCGATACCTCGCCCCGGAGCTGGCGCCTGAGGATCTTGCCGGTAGCGTTCATCGGCAGCTCGCTGCGGAACTCCACCAGGCGCGGGTACTTGTACGCCGCCATCTGCTCCTTGCTCCAGGCCACCAGGTCGTCCGCCGACAGGCTGGCACCCTCCTGGAGCACGACGAACGCCTTGATCTCCTCGCCGTGCTGCTCGTGCGGGACCCCCACCACGGCCGCCAGCGAGACGGCGGGGTGGGTCATGAGCACCTCCTCGACCTCGCGCGGGTAGACGTTGAAGCCGCCGCGGAGGATCATGTCCTTCAGCCGGTCGACCACGCTGAAGTAACCGTCCTCGTCCACCACGCCGATGTCGCCGGAGTGGAACCAACCGCCGCGCATCGCCTCGGCGGTGGCCTCGGGGCGCTTGTAGTAGCCCTTCATGACGTTGTGGCCGCGGATGATGATCTCGCCCGCCTCGCCCACCGGCACGTCGCGGTCGTTCTCGTCGACCACGCGCATGTCGCAGCCCCAGATGGGCTGGCCGATGGTGCCGGGGCGCCGCTCGCGGTCGGCATGGTTGAAGCTCGCCACCGGGCTGGTCTCGGAGAGACCGTAGCCCTCCATGATGCCGATGCCGTAGACCTCCTCGAAGCGCCGCAGGATCTCCACCGGCAGCGCCGCGCCGCCGCTCAGGGCGAAGGCGAGGTGGCTGCGGAGCTGCGCCTTCTGCTCGCCCGTCAGGCCCGAAGCCGCGTTCAACAGCGCCCAGTACATGGTGGGGACGCCGGCGAAGACGGTGATGCGGTGCTCGAGCATCAAGCGCAGCGCCTGCGCCGGGTCGAAGCGCGCCAGCATGCTGACGCTGCCGCCTCCGTAGAACATGCTGTTCATGCCCACCGTCTGCCCGAAGGAGTGGAACAGCGGCAGCGCCATCAGGAAACCGTGCTGCTCCGGCGGGATGCCGGAGGAGCGCACCAGGCCGTTGCTCTGGACGGCGTTCAGGACCATGTTGAGGTGACTCAGCTCGGCGCCCTTGGGCTGGCCGGTCGTGCCGGAGGTGTAGAGGATGACGGCGGTGTCGTCGGCGACGCTGGGGTGGATGTCGCGCAGCGG
>Ga0102953_1001607_pt1 | contig 14224 bp, 21 predicted proteins | sample SalPon2A_C_D2_MG_FD_78509 | JGI IMG/M metagenome (GOLD analysis project Ga0102953, IMG submission 78509) | Soil microbial communities from South San Francisco under conditions of wetland restoration - Salt Pond MetaG R2A_C_D2_MG | ecosystem: Environmental > Terrestrial > Soil > Wetlands | place... | reverse complement strand
TGGTGTATCCGCTTACCCGTTCCGACCCTATGCCCCCGGCCTGGGCCGCCTGGGCGCGATCTACGATAACCCCACCGTTACGGGAGTCGTTCAGTTGATGGACTACGGCGGCGGTCAGGTCCAGGTTCGCCTTTCCGCGTCCGGCTCAAACTTCGGACTCCTGGGCACCCCGGAGATCCTGGCGGGCCTCCAGGAGGCCGTGGGATACTGCGTCATCGTCGCCGGGTCCTACACGCCCTCCGGGTACGTCGTGACCGGATGGACGCTCCTGACGGACTCCAGTGCCGGGGACGTGCCGTACACGTCGTGCGCCGACATCCTCGAGGCGTCCGCCGGCGCGGGACAAGTCCCCACCACGGAGACGCCCCCGTCCGGCGGTGGCGAGCAACCCACCCCGGGCGAGGGCCAGACTCCGGCGGAGGGCTCGCCCCCCGACGCCGGGGCGAACGGGGAGGGGACCACGACCGGGGAGGGGGCCACGAACGGGGAGGGGACCACGACCACGACCACAACGGGCGCGACCATCGCCGGCGTTCCCGCGTGGCTCGCCTTGGGCCTGGCCGGCGCGTTCCTCGTGGCGCGTAAGAAGTAGGGGGCGGCGGCCGTGAATCTGTCGCGCAACTTCACCCTGGAGGAGATGCCGTGCTATCAGCATGCCAGCTCCCAGGACGTGGCGCGCCTTCAAGAGACGGTCAACAGGGTGCTCCAGCCTGTCCGGGACGTGTGGGGTCCAACGGTCGTGTCCTCGTGGAAGTGGTGGCGCTCCGGGTGCCAGGAGCGAACGGGCGCCCACGCCGGCGGCGGAACCGTGGACTTCGTTGTGCCCGGGACGAACCTACACGACGTCTTTCTGTGGGGCCTGTCGGCGCTAGACCGGAGCTTCGTGGGTCGGTGGATCTACGAGCCGACCATGACCGATCCGGACACCGGGCAGGTTCTCCAGGAGGAGCACATTCACGTAGCGCCCACCTCTGACATGGTGGAGGCCTTTGGCCCTTCAAAGGGCGATAGCCTCGCGGCCGTGGAAGGACCACAGGACGTGTACACCTCCGTACCAGGGTGGGGCGGCGCCTCCGGGTCCGCCACCGACCCGATTGAGATAGAGGGCTTGACGGTCACAGTGTCCCCGCTGTTCCCCTCGTGGGTCCGCGTGTTGCTCGCCGGCCTCGCCCTGGGATGGCTGGTGGCGGAGGCGGAAAAGCGTGGCGGAGGGCTCGCCAGGTGGTGAGGTGAACGAACGAAGCCCGAGACCTCGAGGGCCTCGGGCTTCAGACGGTAACCCCCGGAGAGGGGGGCACCCCGGAATGTGCCGGGGGAGGTGGCGAGTTGTGGAGCCCACCGGCCTCGCAGGGACGGTAACACCTAACACGAGAGGAGAGCAAGGACCATGCCCAAGCCAATCCCGAAGGAACACGAACACCTCTACGCGCGTCACGTGCGTCTCCACACCCAACAGGCACGCTTTGACGTGGAGAAGGCGCTGGAGGCGGTCCCGCCACACCTCACGCTCCACCAGGAGCTGACGGAGGCCCTGAAACACGTCCGTACCGCCCTCACGATTGCAGATCGGTGGTACAGCGACGTGACGGCCACGGAGCCGGGCTTGTTCGGAGGGGACGACGGCCAGGAGGAGGAGCGGGAGGTGGTCGCCTCGTGACCGGCTACGTGGTGAAGGAGATGGCGGACTCTTTCCATGTGGCGGTCCGGCCGGCGCGTCGCTTCAAGGAGTCTCTACACTACCTCGGGACCTACGCCTACCTCGAGGACGGCCGCGCGATCCCGTTCCGTGCGGGCCTCCAGCGGCGCGGCGGCCGTGTTCTGGTGGAGAGCGTGTGGGTGCCCAAGAGTGACGACGTGGATGCGGCCATGGACGCGGCGTGTGTCGCCCAGGTCCTCGTGGAGCAGTTCGAGGGCGGGTGGGATGGGGGAGTCATTACACCTCACGACGTGGACCTGTCCATGGAAGTGTTCCGAGGCGGCGCCGCATGACGGCGCCCACCAGGTCCACCAGGAGGAGCGCCCCCAGGTTGAACACGGGGAGGATCTACGGGCGGTGCGGCAACTGGACCGCCTCGTGTGGCGCCTGTTCTCGTGAGGAGAGTCTTGACCGAAAGCCCACGAAGGCGGAGGCAAACCAATCGGCGCGCCGTGAGGGATGGACATACACGGACGTTCTCGGGTGGGTGTGCCCCCCCTGTAGATTCTCTTTCCGCGAGGCGCTCCCGGAGCCGAAACAGCCGCACGCCGGCACCCGCGTCACAGCCCCGCGGCGGCGGGTGGTCATGGTCCGCCTTGTGGAGGATGGACGCGGCACCAGGAAGAAAGCGGAGTACCTGGAGTGTGGGCACTACGTGGTGCCGGACGACGCCGGGAAGGCCGGCGCCGGCAACCGCGTCAGAAGGTGCCCTGACTGCCTCCGTGAGATCCTGGAGGGTCGCCGGAGGACATGACACCGCGCCACCGCCGCCGACCTGGCGGCGCACCTCCGGATGGGCGAAAGCCCCCGGGCCCCACTAAGGGTCCGGGGGCTTTTCGCTTGTGGGTGGCGGAGATGCAAGAACAGTGCCACTATGGCGCCTGGGGGGTTATCGCAACTTAGACGCTACAGTTTCCGTGGCTGTAACCTTGACAATGCGGCCCCCGTGCCGGCGCAGATGTTGCGACACACACGCAACCGCCGGCATCCCTTAGATGCCACGGGTGGGGGGGGTGGGCCGCCTGGACAGCGGGACAACAGCGCGAGCGCACGGAAGGCCGGCTAGGGACGCCTGGAGCCGGGACGCATGACGTGGAGGGCGTGACGCACGCGGACACCCGTGATCCAGCCGGAGGAGCCGCCATGACCCCGTGGGGTCATGGCCGGGCCAGGGTTGGCGGCCCCCTCCACGGACGCCGACCCCGGTACGGGGGGAGGAGTCCGTGGAGGGTATGGGAAAGTATGTACATACGCCAAACTTTTCCACATATTGGTGGGGAACCATGTGGATACGCACCGGGTCCGCCGGCGCGTACGACGGTAACCGACAGGAGGCCTCACCATGCAAACCCCAACCGCACTCGCCCGTCTCGCCGTGGAGGCGGGCAGGATCTTCTTCGATGGCTGGCACCCCGACGTGGTGCGGGCCATCCTCGACGCGTGCCTGGAGCCCGTCCGGCGGGACCTGGGCTCCTATGCCGGCTTCGAGGTGAACGAGGACAGCATCGCGGACTTCATCGAGGTGACGGCGTACGTCGAGTGCAGCGACACGACCACCACGCCGGCGGCCGTCCTGGACGGAATCACCACCGAGCGCCTGGAGGTGGTCCATGGCATGGTCCAGGCGGGCGTCCAGCGGGCCCGCGCCTACCTGGAGCTCCGGGTGGCGGAGGAGGGCGCCCGCCGGGAGGTGGAGTCATGACCCCCCGCCGCGCCCTCGTGGCGTACTACACGGCCACCGGGGACCCCGTAGACGTGGTGACGCTGACGGCCAGGGGCCCCCGCCAGGCGGTCACGACCGCCGCCCCCCTCGCGGGGAAGTGGGCCGCCGTGGTCCCCATCCTGGAGGGCGGGCGCCAGGCCCGGCACGTGTACGTGTTCTACCGTCTGAAAACCCGGGGCCCCCTGGCCCGCAAGTGGCTCCGTCGGCGCCCTCCGTTCCCGGGCTTCATCGACTTCCAGCGCCTCCGTGAGACGGCGGAGCAGGAGGGGCGGTCATGACCCGTATCTTCGCGAATTACAAGGAGGCGCTGGCCACGAACGCCCTTCGGCGGGTCAAGGCCGTGGCGGAGCGCCTCCCGGACGGCGACCCCTTTTATGCCCGCCTGACGGACGCGGAGGCCCTCGCGTACATCGTGGACTATGCCGAGAGCGTCCTGGAGCACCTCTGTCGGGAGCCGGAGGACGTGTCATGACCCGTATAGCCTATCAGAAGTACAACCCGACGCCGGGAACCCTGGAGGTGATGAACCAGGCGGAGGCGATCATGGCGGAGTACCACCGCCAGGGCTTCGTGCTGACCCTCCGCCAGTTGTATTACCAGTTCGTTTCGCGTGGGATCCTGGCGAACAACTTGCGGAGCTACAAGCGCCTGGGGTCCATCGTGAATGACGCCCGGGTGGGCGGGCTCCTGGATTGGGAGAGCATCGAGGACCGTACCCGCAACCTCGTGGGCGTCTCCTCCTGGAGGGACCCGGAAAGCATTATCTACAACGCCTCGCGCTCCTTCGCGGTGGATATGTGGGAGTACCAGCCGTGGCACGTAGAGGTGTGGATAGAGAAGGAGGCGCTGGCCGGCGTGTTCGATGGAGTGTGCGGCCAGGAGCGCGTGGGCTTCTTCGCGTGCCGGGGCTACACCTCACAATCAGAAATGTGGAGGGCCGCGCGTAGGCTCGCCCGTCTCAACGGGAAAGGGAAGCGCGTGCTCGTGCTGCACTTCGGGGACCACGACCCGTCAGGGATCGACATGACGCGGGACGTGGAGGACCGCTTCCGCTTGTTCGGTGCGGACGTGACGCTCCGGCGGGTGGCCCTCAACATGGACCAGGTGGAGCAGTACAACCCGCCGCCGAACCCGGCGAAAACTACGGATAGCCGGTTCTACACCTACGTGGACAGGTTCGGGAGTGAATCGTGGGAGCTAGACGCACTGGAGCCGGCGGCGCTGGCGGCCCTGGTGCGAGAGAACGTGGCGGAGGTGCGGGACGCGGACCAGTGGGAGGTTGACCTGGAGCGCGAGGACGCGCACCGCGAGGATTTACGCATCATATCCAACAACTACGCGGCGGCCCTAGAGGGCGCCCGGGACGCGGAGGGCATGTCATGACCGGCGACCTGGTGGTACTGACAATGAGCAGCGCGGAGGAGGTGGTGTTGTGGCTGGGCCCGGAGGACGATGCCGCCCGCGTGGTGGCGGACCCGCGCCTTGCGTTTACCCTGGGCGCACATTTTCACCTGACAGCGAACGAGGCTGACACCGTGGCTGAAGCACTTCAGGGGTCGGCCGTGGAGTGTCGTGCGAAGGGGGTGGGGAGTCATGAATAGGCGTCTAATCCCCCCGGACACCCGCGTGCCGATTGCCTGGACCACGGCGGATGGTTTTAGCCTGGTCCATCGCGCGAAATCCGTGCCCGGCGCGCCGGCTGCCGCGTGTGGCGCGCCAGTCCCGGAAGGGGGGCCCGGGACGTTTCTGGTGGGCGCCTCCGCGTGCGCCCTTGCGGAGACGGCGTACTGCTCGGAGTGCTGGCCCTGGAACGACCCAGTTGTTTCTCGCAAGCCTGGCGGAGGCCACGCGACTCTACCGCCCACGCCTCCTCCTGAAGCCCTATAGCGACCTCCCACCGATTTCCCTCAACTAAGGCGCACCATGACAGAGACGACACCAGCGGCGGACCCGTGGGTTCTCCGCCAGACAATCCAGGAACGGCCGGGGGCCCTGGGGCCGGGCGCGGCCATGGTCACACATGTGTGGTCACGGCCCATCGTCGGCGGTCCATCCCTCACGCCCCCGGACGATACTGACCTGTGGTGCCATGTGGCCGGAGACGGGCGCGCTGGATCGCCTTTCGTTCTTACGCTGCATGTGGGACGGGCGGACCACCGTGACAACCCCCCGGTCCGCTTCCCTACCATCCCTGAAATCCGGGAGTGCCTGGGCCGGTTCTCTCTGAAGGGCGCCCTATTCATCCCGGGCGGACCCGTCCTCCTGGCGGAGGACCCGGGCGTGGAGATGTCGCCGGAACCGATCACGTTCATTCAAGGCGGCGCAATCGGCCCGTCCCCCGCACAAACCCGGCTGTCTCTCACGGGTGGCCTGGGCCTGGTGAAAGGGGGTGGGGCGTGACGCGCGGAAGGGGGCGAAGCGGAGGACAGCCCAACGTCCGCGAGGATGACGCGGGCGGCGTCATGACCGTGGACCGCTTCCTGGCCCAATACCTGGAGGATGGCGGGTACGTTGTCATCTACCGCACGCACCCGAGGACCAAGAAACAGGAGTACTGTGGGCGCCGGGACCTGGAATGGTCCTCCGACATGGAGAACGTCATAGCCGCGTGGGGTGGGGGGACCTTCCAGTTCCGCGTGTTCGACCCTCAAGGGAAGTACCTGAAGGCGTTCAGCGTGGACGTGGCGGCGCCCTACAAAGACCTGACCACGGCCACGGAGCCGGAGAGCACAAGCGAACAGGACCAGCGCCGCGTCGAGGAGCTTCAGGAGCGCGAGGACCGCCTACGCAAGCTGACGGTGGAGGAGCGCCTATTTGACTTCAAGCGGGAGATTGTGGACCTAATCCAGGGCGCGAGGACGGCGCCGGCGGCGGCGCAACAACAGGACTTCGTTACCTCCACAATCGCGCTAGTGAAGGCGCTACAGGACATCATGGTGCCGCACACGCAAACGCCGACGACAGAGGGCCCCTCCCCGTGGGACATCTTCGAGATGGGCCTGGAGTACGGCGCGAAAGGCGAGGGCGGGAACGACAGTTACGGCCACGTTCTCCGCGCCCTGGGGCCTCGCGCGTTCGCGCTCCTGGAGAAAGCTCTAGCCGGTGGCGAAACGCCCATCACAGACCCGGGGCGACAGGTCGGCCCGGGAGCGGCGGAACCACGACCGAACCCCCCAACAGAGGACGCGGCACCCATGACGCTCCGTGATGCGCTGGCGCGGTGGATGCCCATGCTTTTAGCTTGGGCCGAACAGAGAAGGGACCCGGCGCTTTACGCCTCCGTCGTGCTGGACCAGTTGCCCCCCACCTGGCGCGACAAGCTGGCTGACTTCCTGGAGGCGCAAGCCGGGTCCTCCATCACGGTTCTAATCGGGTGGTTTCCCGAAATCGCGAGTCAACGCCCATGGTTCCACGAGCTACTGGAGAGCCTCAACGGCATCCTGTTCGAGGACGACGGCGCCGGCGACGTGGACGACGGGACCACACCACCGGAGCCGGAGGAGGAGGAGTAGAGCGCCCAGGACAATGGGCGCACGGAGGGGCGTGGCGGCCCCGGAGAAGTTCGCGGACGATCCCGGAAGCACACGCCACCCCCTCCACCTTCCCCTCGGCTTTCAACAACGGGGGGGTTGTCGTGGAGACAGGATACCTGGTGCTATTTGCTGTCCTCGTGGGCGCGTGTTTCGGCGGCCGGGCCCTGGCGGCGCGTGCCGCCTCACCACCGCCTCCCACGGTCCCGCCGGCCTCAAAGGACCATGACCAGGACGGCCCCCCCAGTGTACAGTGACCCACCCCCGGACGCGCCCCCACGCTGGCGCCTAACGCGCGAACACATTCCGGCGAGCAACGCCGGCGTCCGGCGCACGCTCCAGGTAATGCGGGCGCTTGCGGAGGAACAGGATTCTATCACGACCTGGTGGGCGCGCCGGCTCTTGAATCGTGCGGGGGGCCAGGTGGACAGGTTCCCGATAGAGCTTCGGGCGTGGCTGGCGGACGTGTGGACGTTCGTGGACGATCCCCTCGACGTGGAAACGGTCAGGTCCCCCGGTTTTCAGTTGAGACAAGGCACGTTTGCGGGCGACTGTGACGACGTGGCGACCCTGGCCGCCGGCCTGGCGCGTGCCGTGGGCCTGGGCGGGAAGTTCCGGGTCCTGGCGTTTGACGTGGGGCGTAACTATTCTCATGTGTTGACGGAGGTTCTGGCCCCGGGTCCCCCGGGCGTGTGGTACGATATGGACGTGACACGCCCGCCCGGCGCGGTCCCGGCGCCCACGGCCGACATGGTGGTCTATTTTCCCTGACGGAGCGGTGAAATGTATTCAGACGCCAGCACCTCTCCCGGTGGAGCTGCTCAGACCAGTGACCCGTGGTGGAAGCAGGTAGGTAGGACGGTCATTGGCCTCTTCGACGCCGGATCGAATCCCAGGAGCGGCGGGAGTGACCCCTGTTGCCCTCCCGGCTACGATCCGCCGACACCCTGGCCGACGAACGCGACCGTGGACGGCGCCCCTCCGGACTACCGCACCAACGGCTCGCCCATGACCGATGCGAGCCCGTCGCGCAGCGGTCGCAAGAAAGACGATTTCTGTGACTGCATCCCGTTCAGCTTCAATGGCCGGTGGTACATGGTCGGGAGCATCGACGCGACAGGCGCCGTGCGTACCGGGCTCCCCCCCCTCGCTGAGCGCAACAACGCCGTGTGGGTCCAGGTGAACCCGCAGACGGGCGCCATCATCGCCGTACCCGGAGCCGGAAAGACCGGGGGGACCACTCCCGGTCCAGGTCCGTACTATCCACCGAACCCCACCACGGCCGCGTCCATCGGCCCGCTCGCGCTCCTGGTGGGCGCTGGCCTGTTCGCGCGTAAGCTGGTGAGGAAGTAGGCGGCCCCCGTGTACTCCTCCCCTGGCGTGTCGATGGCGCCCCCGGGCGCCACCACGAGAGAGCCGGCCGCCAACTTCGCGCCCACAACCGCCGGCGTCACCACCGCGTCCGGGGGCGTGCCGTCGTGGGTGTGGCTGGCGGCGGCGCTATGGGTAGTCAAGGCGGCGGCGGGCGGTTACGTGTTCCACAGATACCGCACGAGGTGAAGCGCTAATGTACTCCGGCAATGTCGGCGCGGGACTCCTGGGGGAGGCCCCATACTGCACGGGCGCATACTCCGTGGGTGGCGCGTTCAAGGTGGCCCCGGACTTCTCTACCCTGACGATCTGGCCCGACGATGACCCGGGTAACCCGGTGGTCTACACCAGCCCCCCAGGTTATGCGACGAGTACGATAAAGGAGTTCGCGGCTGCCCAGGGAAGCACAGGCCGCGCCGTGGCTCGTGCGGACTGGATCTCTGACGGGAGGAAGTTCTACTACGGCGGTTCCGGGCGCCTGTCCGCAAATGAGTTCGCGAAGAAACAGGGCCCCCAGGGTTGCAACGTCTACACGACCAGCCCCGACTATCTCAATATTCCCCAGGGGGTCGCGGAGGCGCCCGAGCCCACGACCACCACGGCCCCCACGGCGCCGCCCTCCTGGACAGGCCCCCAGGACGCTACAGTACATGTGGACGGCGCCGGCATTCCCGAACATGTGACGATCTACGGCGCGGACGGATGGCAATACAAGCTGGCGAGTGCGAGCAACCCCACGGACGCGATGGAGCTTGCCACCACGGCGCCCCAGGGTACGCACCTGACTATAACGGCCATGTGGGACGCGGCGGCCGGCCTGGCGGCCGTGACCGATTGGTACGTCACCAGCCTGGGGCCTGGGCAGAAGAAGTACGGGGTGGACACCACCACGGGGGAGGTGGTGCCTCCGGGCCCCGGCATCCCCTCCACGGACTACCCCGGCGGCCAGCCGGCCGCCGCCCCGGCCGCCGACGCTGGCGGCCCCAGCGCGGCCCCGGCAATCGGCGCACCGCTGTCCCGTGGGGAGACGTTCGCCCTGTTCGGACTCCTCCTTGCCATCGTCGGTTTCTCCCGGAGGCGCTAGAACCCATGTACACGCGCAAGTCCTGCTCCAGGTGTTCCCGGGGGTCCGTGGGCCTCTACAGCGCCCAGGAGGCCGCCACGGCCTCCACCGCCGCCATCCCCGACACTACCGGGATGGACGCGGACCCTGGCGCCTGGATCGCCACCGTGTGGGATCGCTACGTAAACCTGTTCCCCTCCATTCTGGGGCTCGAGCACGAGGCCGCTTCTATCGTTGCCGCCACGCCGGCCGGAACCGTTCACGACATGGCGAAGAAGGTCCTGGACGGCGCCGCTTTCCTGGCCCGCGTCCACACGGCCACCGTGAAGAAGGTGGAGGAGTACTCCGGCTACCTGGGGCTTGGCTCCGTGACGGTCGCCCTGTCGCTGGTGTTCGCGGCGCTGGCCGCAATCATCCTGTGGTCGTTCGTTCGGTTCGACTCCCTCCGGCGCGTGCTGGACGGAGTGAACGCTGGCACCCTGACCCCGGAACAGGGGCAAACCCTCCTGGACGCGGCCGGCAAGCCGGACACCTCGGTTATCGGCATCGTGAACACGGGCCTGGTGGTCGCCGGCCTCGTGGCGGCGGCGATCCTGCTCTATCGGTACCTGCCGGCAAGACGCGCCAACCCGGACCTGGTGGCGCTACGCTCGAACCCGGACACCGTGTGGTCCCACCGGGTCATGGCCGTGGAGTACGTCCACGACGACAACGGGGAGCCCTACCGCCACGACTTCGCTCGAGGCGTGGAGATGGAGGGCCTGGAGGATGGGTCCGTGCGACTGTTCAACCCTCGCCGGAGTCTCTGGCGGGACTTTGACGTGGAGGAATGAATACGTGCGGAGGAACCCGGGCGCATATCGTGGCTACCTTATCCGCCAGAACACGCTCAACGGAGTGTGGTGGGTGGAGAAAGGGCGCCAGGCGCTCCGGGTGGGCCCTCCTCGGGGCCGCGGCGGTATGGGCCTCCGCCCTCGCGGTGGCGTACCCCTTCGATGCCCCGTGGTGGACGTGGGCGAGCTGCTGGGGGCTCGCGTTCGTGGCGGGGATCCTCATGGGGTCCGGCTCATGAGCGGGCGGGGCCCTACAGGACGCAATCTCCGCGAAGGTGGCGGAGCTTCGCAGGGAGGGCTATCCTCCCAAACAGGCCGCCGCGAATCGCATACAGCGAGGCCCGGCGGGGAACACTTCAAGGGAACCCCATGAAGTTCCTAGTAAACCCACCACCAAAGCGAGGAGGCCGAACCATGGCCCGTCGTCGGAAGTTGACGCAGAAGCAGAAGCTGGCGGGCTTCGGGGGGAAGGCCGCCCAAACCCGCGCACGGGGAGGCGGTTCCCGCAAGCGGAAGCGCCGCAACCCGTCCACCGCCGTCAGGCGTTCCCGGAGCCGTTCGACCACGGCCAAGCGGGCGCGCCGGCGTCGCCGGACGTATCGCCGCAACCCGCCCGCGAAAGACTTCCTGGGCCTCCTCATGGACGGCACGGTGGAGGCGGCGGAAATCCTCCTGGGAAAGGCCGGCGTGCGTATCGTGCCGGCGCTGTTCAACCTCCCCCGGGCCGGAAACACGGGCCTGGCGATCCAGGCCGGCGTAGCCCTCCTGGACGGGTACCTGGCCCACATGGTGTTTGGGCCCAGGGTCGGCGCGGCCATCCTCGCCGGCGGGCTGACGGCTCCCCTGGAGGACCTGGCGGTCAAGCTCAACCTGCCGTACGTGTCGGCGGCGCTGGCGCAACCGGCCGGAGCCCCGGCGGGCACGACTTCGGGGCTCGCCATGTACGCCCCCAAGAACATGCGCAGGGCGCTCCCGCCGGCGCGCGGGAAGGTGGGCGGGTGGGTCACGCAACCCCCGGGATCGGGGATTGACGCCGTGGGCGCCATGGGAGAATACAGCCACATCTACGACGCCTGACGTAGCGCGTCGGAAAGCAGGAACCCACCGGGGGACCGTCCTCCGGTGGGGCATGACCGGAACCAGCACGCGACCCAAGAACAGGATGGACTACGATGCGCTACGACGTAGGTGCGAAGCTCCCCGTGGGGCTCAACGTGGACCAGTTGACCAAGTCCGTTTCGCCCGGCGGCAAGGGGGACATGGAAGGCGTCCCCATGCCTCTGTACGATACCCAGCAGTACGTCAGTACGGTCACGACCTCCCTGACCTTCTTCACCCTCGCGGCGGCGGCCGGCAACTTCGCGTCCAACATGACGCAGGGCGGCCAGTTGCCGAATCCGGACTTCCATGTGGTCCAGTGCATCACGCTCGACGTGATGGGCCTGGACCCGGTGGTGGGGGCCACCACGAACGACCAGGACCTGTACTACATCCTCAACGGCATCACGGCCGGCCAGTCCCCGTTCGTGTCCCTGAAGTTCGCCTCCAAGGACTACGGCCCGTGGCCCATCACGGCGCTGCACGGCACCGGGGGCGTGACTGGTTCCCTGTTCGGCCTGGCGGCCGGGACCGCCGTGGAGAACGCCAACAACAGCGTCCCGGACGGGGGCGTGTGGATCGGCGGCGCCATCGTGATACCGCCCCTCCAGGCGTTCAGCGTCACGATTCAGTGGCCGGCCGCCGTGACCCTCACGACCACGCCCCTGTGGCTCAAGGTGGGCCTGTGGGGCACGTACTACCGCCAGATCCACTAGGCGGCCAGGGATTCCTTTCCGAAAGCGCAACGGCGCCACAAGCGGAAAGGAATCGCCCCCGGGCCCGTTTGAGGGCCCGGGGGCACCCCCCGGGCCCTGGGAGGGGCTTTCGGGGTGTCGGACATCTCGAACGGCGCACACGCCCCACGGACCCGGACAGCGGAAGCGGACCATGAACAGCAACCTGCAAGCCCTCCAGACATACATCCCGCCGGAGCTTCAAAAGCGCCGGATGCGGCCCAGCTACTATCCTCTGGTCACAACGGCAATCCTCGCCGCAAACGCAAGCGTCACGCTGTCAGTCTCCATGCAGAACGTGAGCGCGTTCCTCCTCACGCGCATCACGGGCAAGGTGTACGCGGCCGGCTCCGATGCGGGCGTAGCAGATCCGCCGTTCACGGTGGAGGTGAAGTTCACGAGCCAGGAGGACCTAACCAACGGCGCCACCAGCTGGGGCTCCATCGTGGGCACGGACGCGAGCCCAAGCCAGTCCAGCGGGGGCGCCCTGGAGATACCGCGCCTGGTGCCCGGTGGCTCCTCCATCTCCGTGGTCCTGGTCAACTACTCCCCAGCGGCCACGTCGTACTTCGCGCGCCTCACCCTGGGCGGCCCCAACATCTTCAACGACTAGGGCCCAACCATGGCCGGATCGCTGTCACAGTGGACGACGCCACCGGGCGTCACGGCCGTCCCGGGTAGGGGGGGGGCGGGCGCTCCTCCTGGTGGTGGGTCGCATCCCATGTCCATTCCGGTTCCCGGTGGCTCTCCCGGGAGCGCCGGCGGGCCCGTGTCGTTCGTCCACACGGTCCCGCCCCTCGAGGTGGTGAAGCCCCCCCAGGGGATCGACTTCACACCGTCCGGGAGTATCGCCGGCGCCACCAGCGGGACCACGCCCGCGGTGGTGGGCCTCTGCACCCTGGACGTGCCCCTGGGGAGCGTGGCAATGCTTCGGAGCTTCGTCCTCCAGGTGGTCGGGCTACTCCCCACCTCCGCCATATCGTTCTCCGTTCGTGACAACGGAGAGCCGGTTTCCGGGATGGCTCAACTTGCGGTGCCGGCCGCAAATCTGGCCGTCTACTCCACCTCCTGGGGACCCGATGAGGTGTTTATCCGCGTCGGCCCCGGGCATGTGCTGTCAATCTGGTGCACGGTGGCGGCGGCGGACGGTGGGACGTATTCCGTGTTCGCCTCCATGCACGGGTGGTTTGTGCCGCTGGAGTTGGTCCAACAGTTTGACCAGGCGTGGGGGTAGCCCATGCCCTCCGTCGTGTTCGGCCAAGCGCCCGTCGTCCAGTGGCCCTACCGGGTGTCGTACCCGGGCCCGTTCACGAACAGGGAGACGAGCGAGAATTTCCGTAGCTTCGCGGACCCCAACAGGCTCAGCACCCTCAACGGCCAGCCGACCGCGAACACAGGGCCCAATGACGTACAGGTGGGGGGGCAAGGGGGTGAGATAGGCGCCACTGCCGCAGACTTGTTCACTTGTCGGGACGGCGTGCCATGCTCCAGGACCACGACGGCCCCCAGGAGCCTCGGATGGACGTTCCCCTGGTGGGTGCCACGCTTCGACGCCACGGCGCTGCCCGCCGGGCTCCGCACCCCGGACGGTGGCGTGGTCGCTGTGATCGACGCATACCTCAACTACGAGTGGGTCGGAGGCGCGGACGCCGACATGGTGGGCGTGTGGATCGGGGGCGGTCTGGACGCGTCGGCGGCCCACAATTACCGAGCCAACACGCCGGGGGGCACCTTCCCCGGGGTGGACACTGGAGGCGCCGGCATGATCCTCCGGCCGGACGGCACCGGCTTCGACTACCTCGCGTGGGGCCTGGGCGGAGCCGTGACCGAACGCGTCCCGGTGGCGCTCACGCCGAACAGGTGGAACGCGTTCCGCTTCGTGGTCACCTCCGCCCTACCCGGCGCGTTCGCCACGCTCTCCATCGCCGTGAACGGGGCCGACCCGCCCCTAATCCAGCGGACCTATGGGACGGCCGTGTTGCCCGTGCCGTTCGCCGCGTCGCCGGCGGCCGTGGGAGATCCCGCCGTCCCTGCCCTGGTGTTCACCGGGCAGAGCGTGACGCCTCCCTCAGGGTGGTCGTACGCCTTTGAAGCCAAGTTCGGACGCTTCACCCCGGCCGGGGTGGAGGTAGAGAACGACTAGGGAAGGAGCCTCTACCATGTACACCCGTGGTGT
>Ga0102953_1001604_pt1 | contig 14234 bp, 16 predicted proteins | sample SalPon2A_C_D2_MG_FD_78509 | JGI IMG/M metagenome (GOLD analysis project Ga0102953, IMG submission 78509) | Soil microbial communities from South San Francisco under conditions of wetland restoration - Salt Pond MetaG R2A_C_D2_MG | ecosystem: Environmental > Terrestrial > Soil > Wetlands | place... | reverse complement strand
CTGTCTACTGCGAGGTCCTGTCCTGGTTTTGGTTTCTCTCCATACCCAGCACGACAGGGCGTATCGGAAATAGCACCGCAAGGCTTGAAACGATGAAGCCGCACAATAAGAGAGAAATCATAATCGTTGCCGGGGAACGAGGCTGGGAAAAACGTACCTTCGCCGAAGAGTTTCTAGAAAAGGCGCGTGGTGTACTTGCAATTTGAATTCTCTGGCCCATGACTCCAGCAAAGGGGACTAAACTGTTTCCCGGCAACAAACCCGCCGTTTTCATATTTGCGATTACTGAAATTTCGATTGACTTGGCAAATAATGTAATCTCTTGTTCGCATATTACGAACAAAAGGGTGCAATGTCATATCAATATGAACAATTTGATACCGCCCTGCGATTATTGTTAAGACAAAGGGGACGTCCATAAGATTATAAGTTTCATGCCGCCCCGCATGCTATTTTATAATCTTATGGACGTGTCCCCATGCACCCTCAGGACCACAGGTGCCCCTATCCATATTGAATGGTTCCGTATATAGCGGGTAGTATCCTCCCGAAAAAAAATGTAAACCTTGACACGGTTTTTTTGATATCATCTAAATAGAGCTTTTGATGGGGTTGAATATGCCTTAAATAACCAAGCGCGAACACGAGAAATATGGCCTTCCCTACGACACGCCGTTCGGGTCCGTGCTCAGGACAGTGGCGGAGAAACATGAGTTACGAGGAATGATGGTGGAATACAATGTAGAATTGCAGAGGATACAAACCGTGAAGCTGCGGCTGCTAAAGGCAAATCAGACGCTCTATCCAAAATTTTTTTGAGACTGATTAATATCTGCAAGTTCGATATTGGGAGCGACAAATGCGATATATTATAGGGTTCGTTTTGTGTTTCGGTCTTATTTCTTTTGTTGGAACCTCATTTGCGCACGATGGCTATTGTAGCAAGAACCAAGTCCGAAAAGGATTTACTAAAGATAAAGTTTATAAAATCTGTGGAAATCCAGTCACCACCTACATAGATGTGGATGGAGGTGTCGTCACAGGTGGGGTTGTTTCTGGAGGCATCGTTGTAGGAGGTACAGTCGTTGGGCAAAAAACTTTTGAAGTATGGGAATACAAAGCACTTGGTGGTAAATCTTTGCGCGTTTTTTTTCATGAGGGTCATGTGTCAAAGACCGATAAGAGAAGAAAAAAGCATTAATTGTAAACAATTCTTCCCAGCTGCCATACTCTCCATAAGTATCTGTTTTTGAATATGAAATGACTTTGTTAACACTTCATCCTCTCAAATGCTCTTGCGGCCATGAAGGTGAGATTCGCATGAGTGAAAATGATCAGCCGCATTCAAGCCAATGGGAAAGCTATAAATTAATCAATTTAGACGGTGAAAATATATACTATGTCGAAGGGATTGCTAATTGGGAAGAAGTATTTAATAACCTCAAACCTGTTTGCCCTAACTGCAAAAGACCACTAACTATTTCTGATATTGGAAATCACTAAAAATAAATAGAGAATTTATGTCTTTGTTAAATTTATTTAATAAGAAAAAAGAAAAACTGAGAGATTCTTATGTTGGGGAAATTCTAGGTACATGTGATGGGGTATCATCTCTAAACTTATTTGACAGTATAATTAAAAGTAAAAATGATCAACAAAGATTAAGTGTGACTTTAAGTATTTATGGTATTATTTATGGCATAGCCTTGGTATACCTATTTAAAGGACAAAATGAAGCAGATATTATCAAAGATAATAGTCTTGAATTTCTAAGAAAGATTTATGGCTGTTCAAAAACCCCAGTAACTTACTACAGCATACTTAAATCTGAAAAAGATTATATTGGTAGTATACTCGGTGAAAATGATATCAATCTTCTTAATCAAGTGGTTTCAGATAATGGTACTGTATTGGGAATAGTTTTCAACTACAGAACTAAGGAAATATGGCCACTTCTTCTTACTTTGTTTGAGAATCTTTTTATAACAAAAAATGAAGTTTTGATTAATAAATCTCACCATGGAATTGCTTGTACGCTAAGCAGGTTATATTCATCTAATGACAAAAAGAATTTTTTTCAATTCTCGATAGCATGTCCAACAATTGGGACTGCAATTTTAGAATCATATAATAAAAATATGAAGTGATTTTTTAATCCGGTTGTCGTTTTAAAAAAATTATCTCTACTGAATGTCGATAACTTTTATGCAATTTGTCGTAATGATCCATACAACACTAATTTTGTTATTTTTTTGATGCGGGAGTTGTAAATGGGCCTAGAGTTCCAGGATCTAATCATTCCCCAGCTTCGTCGTGGTTTTCCTTGGCATCCTTGGCCTGCTCCTCTTCGATCATCTCTTTCATGTCCAGGGCCCGGTCGAATTCGGCGATCTGCTCCGGCGACAACAACAGGTCCTTCAGGCCGAAAACCTGAAGGCGGCAGCTCTGGGTGAACAGCCGGTTGACCAGGAGCAGCGAGGCGATCTCCATTTCTTCTATCTCGCTCTCGGCCACCGCTTTCATGGTCTCGGCGATAAACTTTTTATCCTCCTCCTCGATATGGATAAAAATCTTCAGGAGCCGCCGGTATTTATCCTCCTCGTTCTCCAAATCGCCGATATTACCCAGTTCATGATAGAGGTCGAACAGCCTTGACCGAAACGAGCTGTACTGCCTGTTCAGATAACTGTTCTCCGAACTGTCGAACTCCTCGAAATCACCACTGATCCCCTTGAAGTTCTTGATCGAGTTCATAATGTTCCTGGAGGCGAAAACCAGCCGCTCAAGCTTATGCACCTCGGCCTCTTCCAACTTCTGGGCCTGGAGTTTGGCGTAATAGGCGAAGATCTCGGCATGGAGCAGCTTGATGTTGGCATAGAGATCATCCAGGCGCAGCTTTTTACCCAGACTGCTCTCAAACGGCAGGACATGGTCGAACACCTGTTTCTCGTCGATCTCAAGAATTCGCAGGTTGTAGAGCTGGCACTCCTCGAGCAGGTGGCCGATCTCCCGGGTCAAGGAAGCCGCAGCCGCATCGACCACCTCGACCGGGGTGCGATCGAGATAAACGGTCAGGATCGTCCGGCGGTGCGGAAAAACCCGCATCAGTCCGCGGCCCAGCAAACCTATAAACGGGAAGAAGATGATTACCCCGAGAATATTAAAGAATGTATGGAAAAGGGCCAGCCCCATAACGCTGTTCGAGGCCGTATCGATAAAGACCCCGACCAGCCGGACCAGCAACCCGATGCCGACAAAGGCGATCACTCCGGTGACCAGATTGAAGAGAAGATGGCTGACGCCGACGATCTTTTTGGCCCGAACCCCCTTGCCCAACGAACCGAGCATGACGGTAACCGTCGTACCGATATTGGCGCCGATCACCATCGCCGCGCCCATATCGAATGTGATCAAGTGACTATTCAAGGCGGTCAGGATAATGGCGATGGTCGCCGAACTCGATTGCATCAGGGCGGTAAGGAACGCGCCGACCAGCAGAAAAAGCCAGAGGCCGTAATCCTTAAAGACCGTGAGATCAAAGCTCTGGGAGAACCCTTCGACGCTGACCTTCATATAGTTAAGCCCTAAAAACAGAAAACCGAAGCCGATCAAGAACCTGCAGAGATTAAAGGGTTTGGAGCCCGGTTCGGAAAAGGCCAGGGAAATACCGGCCACGGCCAGAAACGGGAAGGCGAAGCTGTCGATCGAGACCTTGAAACCGAGAAAAGCGACCACCCAGGCGGTAAAAGTGGTGCCTATATTCGAGCCCATCATCACCGCGATGGCGTTCTCCATGCTCAATATCCCGGCCCCGACGAAGGCCAAGACCATCAGGGAAACCGCCGAGCTGCTCTGCACCACCCCGGTAACGAAAACGCCGCTGCCGATCGCCCGCAGCCTGCCCTTGGTATACTGGGAGATCACCCGCCGAAAAGCCCGGCCGGACAAGGCCTTTACCGAATCCTCCAGCAGATGCATGCCGAACAGGAAGATGCCCAGCCCGGCCAGGAGCCGCCATATGTCAAATGTTTCGTTCATCAAATCCGCTTACCATATGCATTTTAATGATACAAAATCTGATTAACGCTCTCCGGGCCACCCTTCGACCTGTTCAGGGGGAGCGCAATTGCTGTCATATTATTTTATACCGAAATCCGTCGAGCAACCTGAATCAGCCGTTTTCATCCCGATTCTGACGTTCATTCTGGCTCTGTCGAATATCAATGAGCCTGTCGTTCATCCTTATTTATACCAGACATTCATCCTGAGCCTGTCGAAGGATTATTCGCAGCATCTCCCCTATCCCTCAAAAGGGCTAACCTGCCGAAAAGATTTCCCCTGATAGCCCTTACCGGTTAGAATACCCCCCAAGGCAAACAATCGTAGCCTAATCGAGATAAACAGGAAAATCTAAAATGGCTGATCAAGACGAGCAGGACCGAGAGATAAATTCCTTCAAGAGCAAAGTAATAATCGGCCTGATCGTGATCGCCTGCCTTCAGATTGCTGTTTACGTTGCCTTTCGGATCTATCGCGCCTAGTCATACCGAATACTCAGAAGGTAATCGCCTCCCGATCATGCATATCGGCGATCACCGTCGGGGCGGTAACGATCTTGGCACCGGGGACCAGATCGGCCTCAGAAACCCCCATGGTTTTGGCGCAAGGCGCGCAAACATAGATCGGCACTTTGGCCTCTAGGATCAGCGGGAAAACCTCCTTCGCGGCGGTCATGTTCCGCCCGGCAATGGTCTCGGCCACACCCTTCTTGCCCAGTAACGCCCCCTCGAACATCAGGGTAATCGCCACATCATGTTCCTCTACCAGCATGGCCGTCACGAAACCCAAAGCCAGATTGGACCGATCATGATCGTCGGTGGAATGGTTGATAAACACCATGAATTTCTTTTTCATCGTTATCCTCCAGGTTATTTAAGATTTCGTTAACCAATATTACCCATAATTTTACCGGGAATTATACAGCATGCTGGATAATATCCCACACAAGAACATTATCAGACAATAAACTATTTCCTGCCCGGTAATGCGGCCAGACCAAGACAACCGATCCACCGGAAGAAACAGAAGATCGAAGAGCGTATTATCCAAGCCAACAAGCATGAAACCGATCATGAATTTACAAAGGTTAAAGGGTTTGAAAACGGTTCTAAAACAACCGGGGAAAAGTCGGTGACTAGCGAAGGAGTCTAAAAAATCCTATCCTGACCCATTATTTTGACATCCTATACGGCCAGAACTTCCTCTTGTTTTCCTTCATGGATATGATAGTATCCTGATAAAATGATTCATTCAACACTTAGAATGATAAGTGGAAAATTATTCCATATATAAGGTGATATCATGGAAACTTTCCACTTATTACCACTGTTATGCTAAAAGCACAGAGAGAAGCATGTAAATTACACAGGATATAGTTATGGTAGCCAAAAGCTTGATAAAATTCATCCTGAACACACCTTTGTCCTTGGTCTTCCAAATCAACAAAACAGTCAGAGAGTTTTGCCGGGCGGGATTCATTTCAACTGCCCTTTCCGAAGGGATATACGAAATCCTGGCCAAAGGACCGGCAAGCTGTGAGGATCTTCAAAAAGCAATTGGTACGGATTTCAATAAAGAAGGCCTTCTGGCATGGCTTGATCTGGGTGTGTCACTGGGTGAGCTGAAAAAGAGCCAAAACCGCTATAGTATTAACGGCAAGTTTTCTAAAGAATTATTAAAGCCAGCAAATGATACATGGAAAGCCTTTTTCCAAGCCCGTGTAGAAATTTTTCACAACTACATCATTAACACACCATCCCAACTGAAAAGGCAAAAGAAGTTTGAATTTAGCCAATCCTATGGGGAGTTGTTTGCTCGATCATCCAGAACTGTCGAGCCTTTCCTGATAGATATAGTTGATGATATAATACCACAAACAGGAGAATGCTCTTTGTTGGAAGTCGGCTGTGGATCTGGGATTTACATAAAACGTGCTTGCGATCGCAACCCATACTTAAATGCGGTTGGATTAGAATTACAGGAGAAAGTAGCTGATTTTGCGAGAGAAAATGTGACTGTTTGGCAAATAGCGGACAGAGTAAAAATTAAGGCCAATGACATACGAGATTACACCAGTGAAAACAAGTACGACATTATAACTTTTTTTAATCTCATTTACTATTTCCCTGTTGAAGAGAGAATCGATGTGCTTCGTAAATTAAAAGGTTTGGTGCGCCCAGGTGGGCAAGTGGCCTTAACAACCTTATGTCCAATAAATGAACCGTCAATTCAACTAATGAACCTTTGGTCTTCAATGACAGATGGGTGTGGCCCATTGCCAAATCCAGAGCAAATTATCGATCAATGTAGAGAAGCTGGTTTTAGTAAATTTCAGGTTAAAAAGCTAATGCCCGGCTTCTTTTTGTTTAAGGCAAGTCTGTCCAATTAAGTTGAACCATGCATAACAAAACACTACAGCGGATGGCGGTAACGTTGGCGGCGCTGACGCGGAAAGTTCATTGGCGCCACCGCTGAGTTTAGCGTTATATGAAAATAATCTATGTCAAATCAACAGAAACATACGAGACAATTTGATGAGCTACGATGATAAGACAGGCCAAATGGATTGGAAGGATGAGTTTGTCTGGATACTTATATCTGTTGTGTCAGGCTTAATTCTTTCATTGTTGTTTTACTATTATCATAAATTCCCAAACGCAAATCACATTTTAATGTCTCTTCTCTGCTGTGTTTCATTCTATGTCCTGAGTATATTACTAAGAATACAAAACATCCGGGGAAGAATATTCACAGGGAAGGCAAGTTTCGATGAAAACATTTTGAAATATATCTTCCCAATATTAGGCTTTGCTATTGGACTCGCGCTAATATTTTTATAGAGCTTCTAACCATAAAAGAAACATATATCGGGATAGGGACGGTCATCACTGACCGCCCCTCCACACCACCTAGCATACGGATTGCGTGCTAAGGCGGTTCGGCTGATCAGGCAGGAGATGACGACCTGGGAGATATAGTCCGAGCGTTTTCTGGAAATATTCATTCTTTAATGCGATTACCACCCACTTTACCTTGCTCATTCGCCATGGGCCTTTCCGGGCATTACCCGTTGTGACCGCCTGACTATGACATACGCCTCGCTTCTTCAACTCCCGGACACGGGTTCTCGGGTTCTTCCACTGTTTCCAGAGAATTGCCCGGAGACGCCGCATAATCCAGCCATTAATCGAGCGAAATTGGCTTATACACCTCGTGATGCGGAAGTAGTTCCACCATCCACGAAGATATTGGTTCAGCTGGTAAATAATCTGCTGAATGCTCCGACCGCAGTTCCGGTCGGTCAGCTCCCGCACCCGCTCTTTGAATCGTTCCATCGACTTTGAGTGGATGCGGATGCGTGTATCCCGCTTCTTGCTCGTAAAGCTGAATCCGAGGAAGCACATCCACCACGGAAGGGTGGTTTTGCTCTTCTCTTCGTTTACTTTTAATTTGAGCTTGCGAGCGATGAATCGAGATACACTTTCCATTACTCGAGTGGCCGCCCGTTGGTTGCGAACGAAGATGATAAAATCATCCGCATACCGCACGAAGCGAAGACCACGCCGTTCGAGCTCTTTGTCGAGCTCGTCCAGCACTATATTTGAGAGCAAAGGTGATAACGGGCCTCCCTGCGGCGTCCCCCTCTTCGGTCGATTCGACCAATCCTCCGATCAACACGCCGGAGATGAGGATTGCCCGGATGAGCTTCAGCAACCTTTTATCATGCACTCTTGTGGCAAGGCGGCTCAGCAGACGGTCGTGGTTTACTCGATCGAAGAATTTCGATAAGTCCATATCAACGACATGCCTATAGCCGATGTAACCTTCTTCCACGTACTGCTTGGCACGGAAGATTGCGTCATGCTGACTCCGTTTGGGGATGAACCCGTAGCTCGAATCCGAAAACACCAGCAGCCAGATCTGCTGAAGCACCTGTGCCACGGCCTGCTGGATAAAACGATCCAGGGCCGTGGGGATACCAAGTAGCCTGATCCCACCATTCGGCTTCACTATCTCTTTCCTACGTACCGGCAGCGGTTTATACGTGCCGGCCAACTTTGCTAGGTATTCCATCCTAGCAATACCTTTTTCATTAAATGGCGCACAATTTTCTGACGAGTTCCTCACTTCTTTTTGGATATTCATTATTTCCTTTTTGGTCTTCGGGGGCTTCTTCTCCACTCCGTATCAATATCTTTTTAATCGAATTACAAGACAGTCACTGCATGATGTTATTGTTGGAACCTATGTTGTAAATATTGACGTTGAAAAACAAGCCGTCGGAAATATTTGGAAACCACATTATGTCCTAGTTGCCATTTTCCTTGTAGCGGCAGCTGTTGCACCAATATTTACTGGAAAACTAGCAAGCAAAGAGCCTTTCGCCAATTTATTGGACAGCAGAAAAGCTTTAATGGAAAACCATACTGTAAATTTCGCAACAGTATCATACGGAAATAGTACTTTTACATCAGCGGAATCAGGCACATCAGAAACAACATATGTAAGTGCGCAAGTTTCCCTTCTTGAAAACGACATATCAAATGAAGAATTTGCCCGTTCATTAGCTACGAAAATTGCAGATAATTATCCTGACGCTCTTAACAAAGATGTCATCCAAATTAACCTAATTTATGGTTACGATATTGGTATCGCTTCACGCTGGAATAGCCATAGCCACAGGTTTTCCCCAACTGAACTATGAAAAAACAAGACTAACCATTGCATTTACTAGACGACAAGAAGCGCTGCGGCGCTGACGCGGCAAATTTGGGTGGGCCACTGGTGATGCAGGTCGATTCAATATCGAGAAAACATCTCAGCGGATTATCATAATTTGGGGATTACGTTCAAAGCAACTGAAAGCGGAATGTGAGAAAATTGTGACCCCTGTTGTGTCGTTTTACGGCAAGGGATCATTTTTAGTAAAAACGAAGGATATTTGACCTGTAGGGCTGGGAGAAAAAACTAAATTACCGTGTTGGCTAATCGTTAATACTCTCATGCCATTGTCGCGGTAAACGGGTGTATGCATTCGTTTCATGCAGGCACCAGAAATACCATAAGGACTCACGGTCAATTCCGTAGGTCCTTATGGTATTTCATGATATTTTGGTTATTAAATTGATCTTAACCAGCGGGCAGGAAATCGATCGGATAAAGGATCGTCGTCTTGGGCACCCCTTCCTTTGGACCGAAATTGAACTTCTGAACACGCGCAAGTATCTTTGCGACCAGCTCTTTTGAGTCTAGATCGGTGGACTCGACCTTACACATCGACACCTCTCCGCTGGTTTCGATAGTTAAGCGCAGAAGTATTTTGCCTTTAAGTGTAGGGTTCTTGCGCAATTGCTTGTTGTAGATCCTGTATAGTGCCGCTTTGTAACGATCGAAGACAATCTGAATCTCTTCGTCGGTACGAGCCGGTCCCACTCCATCGCTGACTGGACGACCCTCTTCCTCGACAAGGTCTGCTACGGCGCTTTCGACCCGGGCGAAACCGACTCCGCTGATTCCTCTGCCGCTGCCTCCACCGCCGCCGTTGCCGCTGCCGACGTTGCGGCTGACTCCGACATTGCCAATACCGCTTATGCCTCCGCTGCCGCCCTGTGCCTGCATGGCCACCAATGATCGGCGGGCATGTGCCTGGCCGGCCGGCATAGTCGAGCCTTTCCTCACCCGGGCCTCAAGCCCGACGCTTGCGACTGGAATTTCATCCATCAAGTCGGCGAAACTGCTCTTAAACGCTAGTACACCAACGCTTTCCGCACGTTTGCGTGCTGCTTTCTTAGCTTCGCCGGATGCCTTTTCGGCGGGTTTTGGTTTTTGCTCCGCCGTCTGGCTCTCGCTAGGCTGATCCTTTGTTGGTTTTGCCTCGTCCACCTCCTCTTTCTCTTCTTTCTTAGGTGGCTCTGGAACCGGTTCCGGTAAAGGGGGCTCCTTTTTGACCAGCATGGCAAGTCGTTCCGGTATTTCAATGGGAGCCGAACGGTCTGGGATCGGTACACTTATAAGGGGAATGACGTATCCGAAAATGAGGCACAGTAGAAGTGCAATGAGCAACGACTTGCGGAAGAGTTTTTCGCTTTCACCATCATGGGACCAGGGCATGATTATTCTGCGATAGGGAATCGGCGAAATATCCCTCTCTATTAAATACTCCTCCTTACGCCGCTCCTCGCGAGCGTAAGCGTCGTATACCTGCCCTTCGAGAAGATCGAGTTCGTCAAGGTGTTGATCGGTCTTCTGTTTTAGAGAGTCACGTTTGTCTTGTACTTCCCGAATTTCATTCTCGAAGCCGGCGATACGCTCTCTAAGTTTCTCAACATGCCCGGCGCCGTCCACCTCACCCGGCAAACTCTGCCAAAAGAGATCTGCTGCCTCTATCTCACCCAGTTTATCGAGGGCGCTGCAGACATCGCTCAAGGCGTCGAAACGCTGTTGATCGGCGGAAAATGTTTCCAGCTCAGCCTCTACCAGACGCATATCAGTCTGGAGAGAGTTCAACTTCTCCTGAACCTGATCGATTTGCGCCTTAAGAGGCTCCAATTCTTGTTCTAATATGGAATCCACGAAACTTTCCTTATATTAGGTCTGAGCGGATTTTTGGATAACGGCCAGTGAAATCTTCCCGTATCCGACACTCGTACAGGTTGACATTATTTTCTTGAGCACTGTAAACGGAATTGTCTTGTCCGCGAGAATGGTGACTTCTCTGCCCTCCACAGCTCTATTGGTACTTATCCCGATAATGTTCCGTTCAAGCTGCTTAAGACGTTCCGCTATGGACGGAACCGTTTCAATCTTTGAGTCCAGCAACATGGAAGTGCCGGCAGCAATCTGGCCCTGTACCAGAATTGTTTCCGGAGACACCAGGATCACAACCGTCTCGCGTGGTTTGCTTTCGACAATGGAATCCGGTAGCTTGATTTGTTTCGGCGCTTCCAGAACCTCGCCCGATCCGGAGTTGAACAACAGGAAAAAGACCAGAATGGTGAACACGTCCATCAGCGAAGTCAGATTGAGACCGGGTGCCTTTTTCCTGCTTCGGGCCATTCTCTTCATGCGTCTACTGTTTTTCATGGCGCGTCTCCAATGGAGATGCTCGGAAAGAGCACCAGTTTCTGAGTCTCCTCGCTACCCTCTACTTTCACTTCTGCGGCCCGCACTGTGTCCATTATCCGAATCAAATAGTCGTATTGGATATCAGGTTCCATCAGAACGGTCGCGTCTTCCTTATCTGGATAATCTGATTTCAAGCGGATTAACATTTTCGAGAGGGTTTCCAAGTCGTACTGGTCATCCTTTTTCGGAAATGCTGCCACAACGTTGGCACCGTTCGCCAACTCCAACCCATTTTCTCTGACGATTACCTCTATGGTGAAATTAGGCGTAGCAGATGCGGCTCCACCGGCGCCGGTGGGAACGCTCAATTCCATAATCGTCACGCGTGAAAAGACGGCGCTGATCAGGAGAAACGGAATCAGCACCACCATCAGGTTGAGAAAGGTCGTTATATCCAGCTCGGGCGGTTCTTTCGGTCCCTTGCGACGTAATCTGCCCATAATCAGCTCATTTCGATGCGGCGCTTGGCGGTATTGGAGATGATATTCAGGGCCTTGACCGAAGCCATCTCAAGGCTGTCAACGATATGTCCGGTAGTCGAAGTCAGCTTGGCATGGAAAAGCAGCAGAGGAATCGCGACAATCAGCCCAAAGGCTGTGGTGTTCATGGCTGTTGAGATACTGGCGGAAAGCAGGTCTGCCTTCTCGGCAGGGTTTGCGTTGGCGACCGCCGTAAACGCCTGGATCAGGCCCATGATGGTGCCGAGCAGCCCAAGCAGCGTTGCAATGTTTGAGAGCAGGGCAATATATGGGGTGCGCCTTTCCAGTTGAGGAATAATCTCCATCATACTCTCTTCCATGGCGATCTCGATGTCCTCACGACGCCTGACCGCTCCCTGCCGAGCCAGCCCCATGCTAAGCATCTGTGCGATGGTAGACTTGTCTTCGTTGGCCAATTCGCGTGCCTGTTCAAATTCGTTGTCATTCAACAGGGGATAAACCTGATCCCAGAGCTTTCGGTTTGCTCCTTCGACATTTCTCAGGTTAATCCAGCGCTCGATTGCGATAGCCATACCAAATGTAAATACGATAAGAATGGGATACATAAATATTCCACCCTTCTGAAAAAATGACACCATTCCATAAATCGTTTCCATTACTATCCTCCTGCACAATAAAGTTGCTCTCTCTCCGTGGCGCCGGCCTCGGAATCTTATTTTGTTAAGTTCTCAGTTAAGCCTGATATCCTTTCGCGTTCCGCGACAAAGAAAACTTACTCAAGAATTACAGACATTTAATCCTTTTTTTCCGTTAGCTGCCCGATGGATGTTGGATCGGCGGTGCTGACCTCGTAAAAGCTGAGTTGCCGCAGAAAAACATCTCGATCGACCGGAGCGTCGTGGTCGTTAAGCATCATGTTGAAAGTGGTCTCCATTCCAACCTCCGAACTCTTCCATGGTACAATGTACAGTGACTTTGGCGCTTCGTCATTACCGACAATGGACATACCAGACAGCTCTTTGGCATTATCGTCTTTAGCCGGAGCATCTCCTGCATCCTCTTGGGCCATGACAGGGATAACCGGAACTATAACCAGCCACAGCCCTACAAACACTATTCGAATCATATTTAAATATCTTCGGGCCGGCTCCGGATTTGACGATTTAACCGGGTGGACAACATTCTTCATCAGCCACCTCCCTGGCGGAGGCGGAGGTCAGCGATCCATAATTTCACCTTTTCATCCTCCGGCGTGCCCTTGCTGTATTTTTCATACTGTTCGAGAGCGCAATCCATATCTTTCAGGTACAAATCGCAGAGAATTCCGAGATTCTTGCGAATAGGATAATACTCCGGATAGGTAGCCAGGGACTTCTCGTATATTTCCCTGGCCTCGGCAAATCGCCCGGTCTTCCGAAGCAAAAAACCATATTCGAGGCTGGCGGCAGGATGTTCCGGAATCATCTCCAAGGCGGTTTTGAGATGTTGCTCGGCCAGCTCATGTTTACCGGTCCGTTCATAGCAGATCGCTATGTTTATATAGGGCGCCGAGACTTCGGGAGAATATTCGACCACTTTTTCCAGTAGTTCAATGGCTTTGGGATAATCTTCTTCTTCCATTGAACTGACGGCACGTTCGAAATCGGCAAACCACTCTTCATTGGCACTCGGTTCTTCTTTTATGATAAATCCTTCCCTCCCATCCTCAAGGTGGGTTACCGAAGGAAATACCTCAACTACTTCAATTTGTGCCTGAGCAGGTGATGGTTGGGGCAGATCGGTTTCGGGTTTGATATTATTGCCAATTGAGCAGCCGGTAAGAAGCACAAGAAAGACAACCAGCGCCTGGGAAACTGGCTTTCTCCTTTTCGGCGGCCATACCATACCAGTTCTATTTTCATTCTGCATAGCTACATCCCTTGCCGTGATTCTCATAAAGTTATTCACCAGTCCCATCCCCGGAGTGATCCTCGATAGCATTCTTTTTCGGATCAGATGTTTCATCCCCTGTTGTCTTTTCCCCCTGAACCGGTTCTTCAGATGCGGCAGGCTCTTCGTTGGGTTCCGGTTCTCTGGCCTCCGCGGGTACTTCATCCTGGGCCGGTTTTGCCACTGCGGTGTTCTCATCTTCAGTCTGCATAGCTTCTTCAGGCATCGCAGATTCTTTGTTTTCAGTCGTATCACCGGCCGTTAAGGATGCCTCGGTTTGTGTCCGGGCCGATTTTTCAACCTCGGCAGCCTCTTCATTTGGTCCCGGTTCCTTGGCCTCTGCGGGCATTTGATCCTGGACCGGTTTTGCGACCGCGGTGTTTTCATCTTTAGTCTGCGTAGCTTCTTCAGACATCGCAGATTCTTTGTTTTCAGTCGTGTCACCGGCCGTTAAGGATGCCGCGGGCTGTGTCTGAGCCGGTTCTTCAACCTCGGCAGCCTCTTCATTTGGTCCCGGTTCCTTAGCCTCTGCGGGCATTTGATCCTGGACCGGTTGTGCGACCGAGGTTTTTTCATCATCGGTCTGCATAGCTTCTTCAGACATCGCAGATTCTTTGTTTTCAGTCGTGTCACCGGCCGTTAAGGATGCCGCGGGCTGTGTCCGGGCCGGTTCTTCAGCCT
>Ga0102953_1001603_pt1 | contig 14238 bp, 16 predicted proteins | sample SalPon2A_C_D2_MG_FD_78509 | JGI IMG/M metagenome (GOLD analysis project Ga0102953, IMG submission 78509) | Soil microbial communities from South San Francisco under conditions of wetland restoration - Salt Pond MetaG R2A_C_D2_MG | ecosystem: Environmental > Terrestrial > Soil > Wetlands | place... | reverse complement strand
CGGTGGCTCACCCGCCCCTTGGCGTCGGCGTCGGCCTCCGCGAAGGTCTTGCTGAGCTCGGGGCTGAAGAAGACCGGGTCGTAGCCGAAGCCGCCCTCGCCCCGCGGCCCCTCCAGGATCTCGCCGCGGCACTCGCCGGTGAAGGCCTTGACCTCGCCGCCGGGCGTGGCCAGCACCACGCTGCATACGAAGCTGGCGCCCCGCGCGCCGCGCGGCACCTCGCGCAGCTTGTCGAGCAGGAGGGCGATGCGCTCGCCATCGGCGACGTCCCCGCCGAAGCGCGCCGAGTACACGCCGGGGGCGCCGTCCAGGACGTCCACCTCCAGGCCGGAGTCGTCGGCGAGAGCCGGCAGGCCCGTGTACAGCGCGGCGTACCCCGCCTTCAGCAGAGCGTTCTCCTCGTAGCTCACCCCGCTCTCGGCCGGGAAGCGAGTGATGCCCGCCTCGCGCGCCGACAGCAGCTGGACGTCGAGCCGGCCGAGCCCGCGACGGAACTCCTCGAGCTTGCCCTCGTTGCCGGTGGCGATGACGATGCGGAGCCGGCTCATGTCAGCTGAGGCCTCACGATCTCGAGCAGATGCTGGACGGCCGTGACGCCGTTCGCCACCAGCGTGACGAAGGTCTCGGCCGGGATGGGGCGGTCCTCGCCGCCGCCCTGGACCTCCACCACCTCGCCGGCGGCGGTGGCGATGACGTTGAGGTCGACCTCGGCCCGGACGTCCTCGCTGTACTGCAGGTCGACGAAGCGCTCCCCGCCGACGACGCCCACGCTGACCGCCCCCAGCTCGTGCCGCAACGGCCACTCCGAGAGGGTGCCGTCGAACACCATCCGGCTGGCGGCATGGTGGAGCGCCGCGTAGCCCGCGGTGATGCCCGCGCAGCGCGTGCCGCCATCCGCTTGCAGGACGTCGACGTCGATGATGAGGGTGCGTCCGCGGAACATGCTGAGGTCGATGACGCTCCGGAGCGCCCGGCCGATGAGGCGCTGGATCTCCTGGGTGCGCCCCCCGGCGTAGAGCCGCTCCCGTTGGCTGCGCTGCTGGGTGCTTCGCGGCAGGAGCGCGTACTCGGCGGTGAGCCAGCCGGTCTTCGCGCCGCCGCCGCGCAGGTGCGGCGGAAGGCGGTTGTCGATGGTGACGGTGGCGAGCACCGTCGTCCCGCCCCACTCGATCAGCGCGGAGCCCTCGGCGTAGCGGTTGTAGCCCGGCGTGACCTTGACCGCACGCAGCTCGTCGGGGCGACGGTCCTCACGCATCGCCGGCCTCAGCCCCCGGCCGGCGCCAGCGCGACCAGGCTGACGTGCTCCGCGGGGCCCGCGGGCCCGCCCAGGACGGCAGCCGTGTGGAGGTAGGCGTCGACGTCGCCGGTCACCAGGTGGCGCACCCCGCCGCCGGAGCCGGGCGGCGCGGCGAGCCCGAGCGCCCGCAGGTCGGCGGCCACCACGGCGGCCGTCGCCTCGGCGGAGTCGACGAGCGCGACGCCGTCACCGAGCACCGTCAGGAGCGTGTGCTTGAGGGCGGGGTAGTGGGTGCACCCCAGGATCACCGTGTCGATGTCGCCGGGCCGGTCGCTCAGGTAGTACTCGGCGATCATCTCGGCGATGCGGGTGTCCGAGATGCCTTCCTCGACGATAGGCACGAACAGCGGGCAGGCCTTGCCCCAGGTGGCGGCACCGGACCCCTCGAGGCGCGCCTGGTAGACGCGTGCCTGGATGGTGGCTCGCGTGCCCAGCACGGCTACGCGCCCGCCGCGAGTGGCGCTCAGCGCCGCCGTCACGCCGGGCTCGACCACGCCCCACACCGGCACGGGCAGCTCGTCGGCCAGAGCCGGCAGACTGGCGGCCGACGCCGTGTTGCAGGCGATGACGATCCCCTTGACGTCACGTCTCAGAAGCTCGGAGCTTATCTGACGGGCGAAGCCACGGACCATCTCGAGTGGCTTGGAGCCGTATGGAACCCGCGCCGTGTCGCCCAGGTAGAGCAGCGGCTCGTCGGGGAGAGCGCTTCGAAGCGCGTTGGCGACCGTGAGGCCGCCAACGCCGGAATCGAAGACCCCGAGCGGCTTGGTCGCTAGCTCCGGCACGGGCGTAGCTTACCATCCGCCCGCCGCCTGCCGCGCGGATACAATCCCGCGTGGCAGGGCGTTCTTCGCGCGGTCACGCGCACATCTCGACGTAGTAGGCCGAGCGGGCGGGGAAGACCCGCGCCGTCCGGGAGGCGCAGCGGCGGTACTGCAGGAAGATCCGCGCGATCTGCGCGCTCGAGAACGGGCCCACCACGCAGCCGCGCTCGCCGTGCCAGGCCGCCGGCGAGATCGCCGAGGTCTCGTGGATGCCTTCTGCGTCACGTAACCAGACGCTTTCCCTGACGTGCATAGGGGCGTCACCTCGCTCTCGGTCCGGTCGCCGCCGCGCGGCGCGCGATGTGTCGAGACGAGTGTAGAGCCTGTGCGTGAAGACCGCAGGAGACGCCGGTGACAGGTGTGAGAGCCATGTCGTCCAGCCACTAGATACCCTGCAGGGGTATGTGGTAAGGTCTCGTCAGGTAGTTCGGAAGGGAGCCGTGGATGGCTTTTCTCGATGACAAGATCCGGGGTCAGGTCAAGGACGCCTTGGCAGGTCTCCAGCACGACGTACAGATGATCGTCTACAAGGGCGGTCAGGTCTTCGTCCCGGGGCAGGACGCGGCCGGCGAGCAGGACGCCACGCTGCAGCTGCTCCGCGAGGTGGCGGAGCTGAACGACCACGTCGAGGTGGTCGAGCGCACCATCGCCGGTGACGAGGAGGCGCAGGCGCTCGGCATCACGCGTGCGCCCACCACGCTGTTCCGGCGCAAGGGGACGGAACGCAGCAACATGCGTTTCGCCGGCATCCCCAGCGGTTACGAGTTCACCACCCTGCTCGAGACCCTGCTCATGCTCGGCACCGACGAGCTCGAGCTGACGCCGACGCTGGAGAGCGTCAAGGAGATCGAGGACGCGATCAACCTGCAGACGTTCGTGACGCCCACCTGCCCGTACTGCCCGCGGGCCGTCATCACCGCCTTCCGCTTCGCGCTCGTGAACGACCGCATCGTCGCGGAGGGCGTGGAGGCCAACGAGTTCCCGGAGCTGTCCCAGCGCAACCGCATCTCCGGCGTGCCGGACACCATCGTTACCGGCGCCAACGCCACGCGCGTCCTGGGTGCCCAGCCGGAGCACGCCTTCGCGGAGGCGTTGCGCCAGGTGAGCGCCGGGCCCGGCGGTCAGGCGAGCGACCAGGCGGGCGGGGCCGCGGCTCACGCCTGATCGGGTTCCCGTCCGACCGTTAGCGTCGACGCCCCCGGCTTCGTGCCGGGGGCGTCTTCGTTGGGATGCGCGGGGTGAGATGGAGGGTGTGCCGGAACCTTGGGGGGCGATTCCGGCACACCCTCGACGGTAGCCGACGCTCGAAGGCGTCGGAAGGGGCCTTTCTCGGATAGTAGGAGGCGGGCCGCGTCGCCCGGCGAGACCGCGGCGGGCCAGGGCGTCAGGTCCGGAGCGGTCGATGGCGGAGAGGGCGGGATTCGAACCCGCGAGGCAGGGATTCCCACCTACACGCTTTCCAGGCGTGCTCCTTCAACCACTCGGACACCTCTCCGTCCCGTCAGCGGCAACGATGAGTGTATCAGGCGCCCTGGGGGCGGTCAACGAAGGCCGGCGCGGCGCCGCGTAGCTGGCGCGCTGCCGGGACAGGGTGCGCAACGCGACATCGTCCCGGAAGCGAAGCGCACTACAATCGCAGTGCGCAGGAGGAGCGAGCATGCTGAACGACCGCGTAGTCTTACTTTCGACCCCCGATGCCGTCGAGGGCTTCCTCGAACGGTTTCCCTCGAGCGTGATCTTCAAGGCGGGGACGTGTCACAAGACCATGCAAGGGTTCGGTTTCCTGGAGGACGAGCTCCAGAAGCGGGAGGACCTGATGTGTGGGGTGATCCGTGTCGTGGAGTCGCGCCCGGCGAGCGATCTGGTCGCCGACCGTACCGGCATCCGCCACGAGTCGCCGCAGGTGATCCTGTTCCAGGCCGGCGAGCCCGTGTTCGAGGCCAATAACTGGGGCATCACCCCGGAGGCGCTGGGCGCGGCGCTGTCACGCGTGCCTGCCGGCGACCCCGTGCTCGCCGACGCGGCCGCCGGCGGCAGCGACCTCAAGCCCTACATGGACGTGCTGGAGCAGTACCTCACCGGCGTGATCGACGAGTGGCAGTTCGAGTCCATGTACACCCAGATCTTCCGGGACGACCACGCGCTGCGGACGCGCACCGAGGTGGAGGTGCTGAACAGCATCTTCGGCGACGTCGACCAGCACGCCACCATGCACCTGATGATGGCGGGGCAGGCCGACACCAGCCAGCTGCGTTCCCGCGCCCGATCCGCCTACGACCAGCTCAAGGAGCTCACCCAGGCAGCCGCCTGAGCTTCCCGAAGCACACCCGCCGGGGCCCGGCCGCGTGTTACGAGGCGGCCGGGCCCTCGTCTTCGGCGGGAGGCCGGCCGCCGGGGCCGGGGCGCAACCCGGGCAGCGCCCCGGCCAGCGCCTCCCGGTAGCGCCGGCGGCCGCGTTGGACGGCCTCCCGCGCGCCCTGCCCGATGCTGCCGCCCTCGAAGGCGCCGTGGATGCGGTCGAACGGCAGGCGCAGCACGGCGTCCGCCACCGCGTCGACCTCCCAGGCCGGTAGCGGCAGGTAGTTGGGGTAGGAGTACATGAAGCCCACCGTGGCCCGGTCGGGCACGACCTGGAGGATGTCCCCGCTCAGCAGGGCGCCGGAACCGCCTGCGCCGTCCGGCCACAGGAGCACGGTGCCGCCGGGGAAGTGCCCGCCGGCGCGCACCAGGCGCAGCCCGCCGGGGAGCGGCAGCTCGTCGCCTTCCCAGGATCGCAGGCGGGGGTGGGGGTCGACCACCCAGTCGCGGTCGGCGCCGTGGAGGTACACCGGGGCGTCGAACGCTTCGGCCCACGAGCGGTGCGCGCTGTAGTAATGCGGGTGGCTGATGGCGATGGCGCGGACGCCGCCGAGCGAGCGCACGGCCTCGATGGTGGGGCGGTCGCAGAGGGTGAGACAGTCCCACAACACGTTGCCCTCGGGCGTGCGCACGAGGAGGGCGCGCTGACCGATGCCGATGCGTGGCTCGCTGCGCAGCGCGTACAGGTCCGGCTCGATGCGGTCGATGCGGTTGGCGTGCCGGCTGCCGAGCTCCGCCATGCTCGTCCAGCGCTGTCCGCCGTCCGGAACGTACTGCCGGACGTCCTCGCAGATGGGGCAGACGGCGGGCGGCTCGCCGGCTGCGGGGAAGAGCGTGCCGCAGGTGGCGCACACGAAGGCCGTGGCGGCGGTCATGGGCCGATCCTAGCGCGCCGCTCCCAGAGGAGCAGGTGGCTGTCCCCGAACTCGTGCCACAGGTACCCTCGGCGGACTGCCTCGGCGTAGGCGCCGCGCACCATGCGCTGGCCCGCAAGCCCCAGCAGCAGCGCGAGGTGGCTGCTGGAGGGCTCGTGGAAGCCGGTGATGAGGCCGTCCACGGCGCCGCGTACGGCGCCCGGCCGCACGAAGCGGCGGCTGAAGCCGGTCGCGGAACGGACCTCGCCGCTGGCGGCGGCCGTCTCCAGCGCCCGGACCACCGTCGTGCCCACCGCGATCACGCGGCCCCCCGCCCGGCGCGCCCGGCGGACCGCCGCGGCGGTCGCGGCCGGGACGGTGAACGGCTCGGCGTACAGCGAGCCGCTGCCTCCTCCTGCGTCGGCCGGGAGCTCGAGGCTGCTCACGCCGGTGTGCAGCGTGAGGGTCGCCACGTCCACGCCGGCCGCGCCCAGGCCGGCGACCAGAGACCGCGTGAAGGGGCGCCCGGCCGAGGGCATCTCGGCGCTGCCGGGCGCGCGCGCGAACAGCGTCTGGTAGGCGTCCAGCGGTTGGGGCTCGGGCAGGTAGCCGTAGCGGATGGGGACGCCGTCGGCGGCCATGACCGGCTCCAAGGGCGCGCGCGGCGTCACGAACCACAGCCGCGGCGTGCCCGGATGCGGCGCCACGAAGGTGACGGTGACGGGTGTCCGCTCGCCCGCCGTGGCGCGGTCCCCCGGCCGGAGCGCCAGCGGGCCGGGCTCGGCCGCGCTGCGCCGCGGCTCGGCCAGCCACAGGCGCTCCCCGAAGCGCGTCGACAGGTTGAGCAGGAAGCGCTCGCCGGCCTGCCGGCGGTCGAGCGGGCGGGCCGGCAGGCTGGCGGGCAGCGTGGCGCTGTCGTTCACCACCAGCAGATCGCCGGGACGGAGGATCCGGGGCAGGTCCCGGAAGATGTGGTGGCTGTGCCCCGACGGGCCGGAGACGAGCAACCGCACGCCATCACGCGGCAGGCCGCGCGCCTCCGGCGGGCGGGTCGCCTCGGGCCCCGCGCCGTGGAAGACGGTGGGCGTTCGCCATCCGGGAGCGGCTCCGGCGATCATGGGGCAGGCTCCGCCGGCAGCGTCCAGGCGTCGGCCTGCGCCAGGAAGCGCCCACCGTCGACGGCGGCGCGAGGTTGCTCGAGCAGCCAGGCGAAGAAGGGGAGCGTCACGTCCGGGGCGGGACGGTCGCCGATGTCCTGGTCCGGGAACGCCCGCTGCTGCATGGCCGTGCGCATGTCGCCGGGGTCGACGACCGCCACCGCGACGCCGTCCGCCTCGCCGGCGAACGTGCGCGCCAGCAGCTCCAGAGCCGCCTTGCTGGCGCCGTACGGCCCCCAACCGGGATAGCCGCCCACCGCGGCGTCGGAGGTCACGGCCACCACCAGGCCCCGACCGCGCGTCAAGGCGGGCAGGAGCGCTTGCGTCAGCGCCAGCTGCGCTACCACGTTGACCTCCAGCACCTGCCGCAGCGCGTCCACGTCCACCTCGGCCAACCGCGGGAGCGGGCTGGGTCCCAGGGCGGAGGCGTTGAGCACCAGCAGATCGAGGCTGTCCCCCACGGCCTCCGCGAGGGCCTTCCGGTGCGCCGGGTCGGTCACGTCGCCGGCGAGCGTGCGCACGTCGCCCTCGCCGGGCAGCGTGGCGGCCGCGGCCTCGAGGGCGGCGCGGCCCCGTGCCGTGACCACCAGGTCGTAGCCGACCCCGGCCAGGAAGCCGGCGAGCGTGCTGCCGAGGCCGCGGCTGGCGCCGGTGACGACCGCCTTGCGCGTCGGGAAGCCGCTCGCCGCTTCGCCGCCATCACCCCCGTGGCCCCGCACGGGGCCCGCCTCGCCCTGTCCGGGTGCGGCCGTCATGCGCAGCTCGCGCAGGGGGGGCGGAGGGCCGTCGCGAGCCTGGCCGGTAAAGGGGTGAGGCCGCGTTCGGCGCCGCGGCGCGCGCGGGCGGCCCGGGCGCTGCGGACCGCGCGCTGCGTGGCGGCGCGCTCCTCGCGGTCGCGCCGCAGGTAGGGGATCAGGAGCTCGGTGACGGGCGAGTGTTCCAATGGCATGGTCCCACCTCCGACCGGAAGTATCGTGGACGCGTGCACCTTCATGCCTCGTCGTGCGGCCCTAGGCTCGGCTGCGACCAAGGTCGTAGCCGGCGGGCCGGTCGGGGCGACGTCGCCGGAGGGGGCCGGCGTCCGACGGCTTGCCGCGTCGCCGCCCCGCGTGCCGGCGGCTGCGTTCCGCCCGGCGCACGGCGAGGGGAGCGCCTGAGAAGCCGAGGAGAGGTGTGAGCATGGGTCGTCTGGAGGGGCGAGTGGCCGTCGTCACCGGGAGCACCCGCGGTTTCGGGCTGGCGTCCGCTACCGCCTTCGTGCGCGAGGGCGCTCGCGTGGTGGTGAGCTCGCGCACGGCGGAGGCCGTCGACACCGTGGTGTCCACGCTCGGGCCGGACCTGGTCGAGGGGGTGGTGGCCGACGTGACGCGGCGCGCCGACCACGAGGCGTTGCTGGCGGCGGCGCTGGAGCGCTTCGGACGCCTCGACGTGTGGATCAACAACGCCGGCGTATCGGGCACCTACGGTCCCACCCCGGCCCTGGACGGCGAGGACTTCCTGCGCGTGGTGGACACCAACATCCGCGGCACCTACCTGGGCTCGACCGTCGCCACGCGTTACTTCCTGGCGCAGCACAGCGGAAGGCTCGTCAACATCCTCGGCCGCGGCGATCGCGGCCCGGTCGCGAACCAGAACGCCTACGCCTCGTCGAAGGCGTGGGTGCGCTCCTTCACCCTGGCGCTCGCCAAGGAGACACGCGGCCGCGGTGTGGACGTGGTGGCCTTCAATCCCGGCCTCATGCTGACCGACATGGTCCAGGAGGTGCGGGCCGTCAAGGGCTACGAGGAGCGGCTGCGTCCCTTCGTCACCGTGCTGCGGCTGTGGGGCGAGGATCCCAGCGTGCCGGCCCAGCGGCTGGTGGAGCTCGCCTGCGGCGCCGAGCGGGCCCGGAGCGGCCGCACGGTGAGCATGCTGACGCCGCGGCGCATGCTGGCGGGCATCCTCCGCGATGTCCGGCGCCGGTTCGGGCGCGAGGCCGCGCCGGCCATCGAGCTGCGCGTGACGTCCGCCGAACCGGTGGTCCCCATGGACCCCACGCCGCGCTGAACGGGAGCCGGCAGCCTAGAGTCCCTGCTCCTTGGCGATCAGCACGGCCTGCACGCGGCCGGGCACGCCGAGCTTCTCGAACACGTGGCCGGCGTGCGTCTTGACGGTCTTCTCGCTGATGCCCAGCACGCTGGCGATGCGCTTGTTGCTGAGGCCTTCGGCCATGCGCCTCAGGACCTCGCGCTCGCGGGGCGTCAGCTGGGCCAGGGGGTCCTCGCGGGGGCTGGCCAGCAGCCGCACGGCCTCGGGGTCCAACGGCATCTCGCCGCGCAGGGCCGCACGGAGCTTGTCGAGCAGGGCGTTGGGGCCGGCGTGCTTGAGCAGGTAGCCGCTCGCCCCCTGCCGCATCGCTTGCCTGACCTTGCCCTCGTCGAGGAAGCTGGTCAGCACCAGGACCCTGGAGGCCCGGCCGAGCTCGGCGATCGCCGTGAGGCCGCTGCCATCGGGCAGCTCGAGGTCGAGGAGCACCAGATCGGGGGCCAGCGCCGCGGCCCGTTCGAGGGCCTCGGCCACCGAGCCGGCCTCTCCCACCACCTCGAGATCCTCCTGCAGGTCGAGGAAGGCGCGCAGGCCGGCGCGCACCACCGGGTGGTCGTCGACGATCAGGACGCGCGCGGCCACGGCACCTCGACCACCACGCGCGCCCCGCCCTCGGAGCGCTCCTCGAGCGTCAGCGTGCCCTTCAGCGCCGCGGCGCGGTCGCGCATGCCGGCCAGCCCCAGGCCGCGGCCCAGCGAGGCGTCGGGCTCCTCCCCGAAGCCGACGCCGTCGTCCTCCACGATCAGGCGCAGGTAGCCCGGCGGATGCTCGAGGCGCAGCCACAGGCTGGTAGCCCCGCCGTGCCGCAGGGTGTTGTGCACCGCCTCCTGCGCCACGCGGTAGAGAGCGTCGGCCACCTGGGCCGGCGGCTCCACCTCGGCGGCCTCGAGCTGCACGCGCAGAGAGCCGCCCGACCGCCGGGCCAGACGCTGCAGGGCCGGTCGCAGCCCGGCCGATACGTCCGCCGGGCGCATCACCTCCACCAGCGAGCGCAGCTCGGCCAGCGCCTGACGCACCGAGGCGCCGGCGTCGGAGGCGGCACCCGCCCGCTCGTCCGCTTCGGGATGCTGCTCGGCGACCTGCAACGACAGGTCGGCGGCGAACAGCAGCTGTGCCAGTGAGTCGTGCATCTGCTGCGCCAGGCGTTGCCGCTCCTCCAGCGCGGCCGTGTAGCGCGCATGCTCGGTGCGCTCGGCGAGCAATCGCGAGCGCTCGTACGCCGCCGCCATCTGCCGGCCGACCGCGGCGAGGAAGGCCAGCGTCTCGTCGTCGAAGCGTGTCTCTCCGGGCGCCGCCAGGTTGAGGATGCCGACGGGCCCGCCGCGGCCGAGCAGGGGCACGCTGGCGTGGATCTTGAGGCCGCCCTTGTCGCCGGTCGCGTCGCGCAACCGGCTGCACGTCACCATGTTGACGCCGCGGTCGAGGCGGCCGCGCTTGAGGAGGGTCTGGCACTCGCATCCCGGCCCGCGCAAGGGCGCCGCGTCGGCCTCGGCGAGAGCGGGCGGCACGCCGGTGGATGCCGCCAGCCGGAAGGTGCCCTGGTGCGTGTCCCCCTCCTCGACGTTGGACAGGAACAGCCACGCCGTGCTGAGCCCTACCCGTGGGAGCAGCCGGCGCAAGGCTTCCGGCGCGGCCTCCTCGAAGGTCGGGGCCGCGTTGAGCACGTCGCCGATAGCGTTGAGCGTGGCGAGGCGCTGCAACCGGGTCGGTGCCCTCATCGGGAGAGTGTACCGTTTCCGCCGCCGCGGCCGCCGTCCGGCCGGGTGTAGGAGTATGGAGGACGGGGCGTGTCCAGGAGCCACGGACGCGCCATCCTCGGTGCTCTCTATACAGTCGCGGCATGGGCCCCCTGTCGCGAGCGGGTCGTCGCTGGATGGTTCCCGTCCTAGCGGTCGCGGCGGGTCTGCTGGGCGCGTCCGGTCGCGCGTCTGCGGTGGAGCTGGTGCTCTTCTGGGGCCAGGGCTGTCCCCACTGCGCGGCCGCGAAGCCCTTCCTGGAGGACCTGGCGAGCGACCCGCGCGTGACGCTCCACGCCTTCGAGGTCTACGGCGACGAGGACAGCCGGAACGCGTTCGCCGCCGCCGGTCGCGCCTTCGGCTTCGACGCCGGCGCGGTGCCCACCATCCTCGTCGGGGACGAGGTCTACATCGGCTTCTCCGATCCGGTGGCACGGCGGGTGCGCGCGCGTGTCGCGACCTGCCTGGCACAGGGGTGCCCCGATCCCATGGAGCGCATCCAGGCGGCCGCCGCGGAGCTTGGCGCGGCTGCCCCCGGGCCGGGCGCCGGCCGGGCGGCCTGGCCCGCACCAGGCGGCGAGAGGGAGGACCCCCTCGCCGCGACACGGGGCGCGGGCGTGGCGCTCGACCCGGTCGACGTACCGCTGCTCGGCCGGGTGGCGCTGGCGGGCCGCTCGGAGCTGGCGACCACGGCGCTCATCGCTTTCGTGGACGGTTTCAACCCCTGCTCCCTGTGGGTGCTGTCGCTGTTGCTGGCGGTGGTGATCAACACCCGCTCCCGCCGCAAGGTGGTGCTGGTGGGGACCACGTTCCTGGTGGTGGCGGCCGCCGTCTACGCGCTCATGCTGGCGGGCCTGGTCAACCTCCTGGCGTTGGTGGCGGTGCTGCCATGGGTGCGGGTGGCGGTGGCGCTGCTGGCGCTCGGCTTCGCCCTGGTGAACCTCAAGGACTACGTCTGGTACAGGCGGGGGCCCTCCCTCACCATCCCGGAGGCCCGCAAGCCCGGCATCTACCGGGGTATCCGCGGCGTCATGGCGCGCGACCGCAGCACGCTGGCCGTGCTCGGCGCCACCGCCGCCATGGCGGCGGGCGTGACGGTGTTCGAGCTGCCCTGCACGGTGGGCTTCCCGGTGCTGTGGGCCGGCCTGGTGCTGCAGTGGCGGCCGGGCGCGCTCGCCTTCTCCGCCCTGCTGGCCGTCTATCTGGTGATCTTCCTCGCCGACGAGCTGGTGCTGTTCGGGGCCGCCGTGGCGACGCTGCGCGTCACCCGCCTGGAGGAGCGCCACGGCCGCGTGCTCAAGCTGGTGGGGGGCATGGTGATGCTCTTCCTGGCGGTCGTGATGGTGCTGCGGCCGGCTTGGCTGAACGCCGTGGGCCCGGCCACGGCCGTGGTCGGGGCGGCGCTTCTGGCGGCGTTGCTGGTTCACCTCGTGGCACGCGGTCTCGGTGGCGCGGGCCCGGAGGCGGGCGACGCCACGAGGGCTACAGCTCGGAGCGGTCCTCGAAGGCGGGCGCGCGCTTCTGGCGGTGCGAGGCGACGCCCTCGCGCACGTCCGGGCCCGTGAACCCCAGGAACTCGAGGGCGAGGCTGGTGTCGAAGGTAGGCCCGGCCAGCCGGTACCAGTTGTTGAGTGCGTACTTGGTCCAGCGCAGGGCGGTGCGGCTGCCGCCGCGGAGCCTCCGCGCCACCTCCAGCGCGCGGGCGTCGAGCTCGTCGTGGTCCACGCACAGGCTCACCAGGCCCAGCCGCTCGGCTTCGGCGCCCGACATGGGCTCGCACGTCAGCAGGTAGTACTTGGCCTTGGCCATGCCGATCAGCAGCGGCCACACCGCCGCGGCATGGTCGCCCGCCGCCACGCCCAGGCGGGTATGGCCGTCGATGATGCGGGCGTCGCGCGCGGCGATCGACACGTCCGCGAGGAGTCCGGCCACCAGGCCGGCGCCCACGGCGGGGCCGTGGATGGCCGAGACGACCGGCTTGCCGCAGTCGATGAGGTTGCGCACCAGGTCGCGGGCTTCCCTCCACACGCGGACGCGCGTCTCCCAGTCGTCGGCGATGCGCTCGACCATGTCGAGGTCGCCACCGGCGGAGAAGCCCTTGCCGGCGCCCCGCAGCACCGCGACGTCGACGTCGTCTGCGGCCTCGACGTCGCGCCAGATCTCCACCAGCTCCCGGTGCATGGCCTCGTCCGCGGCGTTGAGGCGCTCGGGCCGGTTCATGGTGATGACCAGGATCCCCTCCTCGGGGCGTGTCAACTCGAGCCGGCGGTAGTCGTCGAAGGCCATGGCTCTCCTCCCTGCGCCCGGCCGCGGCCCGACCCAGGCGAGAGGGCCGCGGCCGGGCCGCCGCCGTCGCGGCGCGGCCGGCGTCAGAACCTGGAGTCGTCGCGCTTGCTGTCGGAGCGCAGGAAGCGCTCGAAGGCGTCCTCGCTCGAGCCGCTCACGGGCTTCACCTTGACGCGGGCGCCCCGCACGTCGTCGTTGCTGGGGCGCGCCACCAGTGGCGCCTCCGGCAGCGGCGCGGGCTCGCGCCGGGCCATGGCCACGGGCGCGTGCTGATTGAGGCCTAGCGCCGCCCAGATGGTGAGGCTCACGGCGATCACGAGGAAGAAGGCGAGCAGGAGCATGACCACGAGTGCGGACACGCCCCCAGGATAGTCCAGCCGTCCCGTGCGGACAACGGCTGGTGTAGCGGTCGGCTCAGGCGGGGGCCTGCAGCAGCTGGCAGAGCAGCTCGACGTCGACGTTGCCGCCGGAGATCACCACCACGGTCGGGCCCGCGTCGGAGAGGGCGGTCTCGCCCTCTCCCCGCAGCAGCTTGCGCAGCGCCGCCAGGGTGATGGCGCCGGTCGGCTCGACGACCAGCCGCGCCCGCCTCGCGTACCAGGCGGTGGCCTCGCGGATGCCCTCCTCGTCCACGGTCTCCACGCCGGCGAGGTAGCGCTGCAGCACCTGGAAGTTGAGCGCGCCGATGCTCTGCGTGCGCACCCCGTCGGCGAGCGTGCGCGTCACCGCCTCTGCCGGCCAGGTGACGCGCACGCCGGTCCGCAGGGACTCACGCGCGTCCGCGGCCAGCTCGGGCTCGACCCCGACCACCCGCGCGGCGGGCGCCCGTGCCGTCAACGCCAGGCACACGCCTGAGGACAGGCCGCCGCCGCCGATGGGCACCAGGACGTTGGCGACGTCCGCCAGGTCCTCGGCGATCTCCAGGCCCACGCTCGCCTGACCGGCCACGATCCAGGGGTGATCGTACGGGGGCACCAACGTGGCCCCACGCGCCTCCGCGATGGCGGCGGCCGTCTCCTGGCGCGACGCCTGGGTGTTCCTGCAGCGCACCACCTCGGCGCCGAGCGCGCGCGTGCCCTCGACCTTGACGCGCGGCGCGCCCTCGGGGATGACGATGGTGGCCGGGACGCCGAAGTGGCGGGCGGCGAAGGCGACGCCCTGGGCGTGATTGCCGCTGGAGTGGGTGACCACGCCGCGAGCGCGCACGTCCGCCGGCAGCGACGCCAGGAAGGCGAGCGCGCCGCGGAGCTTGAACGAGCCGGTCCGCTGAAGGTTCTCGGCCTTGGCGAAGACCTCGTGCCCGCCGGGACCGGCGAGGTCGAGGCGGACGAGCGGCGTGCGCACCGCGGCCCGGCGCACGTGCTCGCGGGCGCGCTCGAGGTCGGCCACGGTCGGCAGCGGCGCGGCAGGGGAGGATCCGGTGGAGGACGAACCCGCTTGGGCGCTCATCCCCACAGTGTCTCACGCCGGCGGGGTGCCGGGCCGCGATCGGCGGGCGCTGCAGAGGTCCGGCGGCACGGAGGGCCGGCGGCGCAACGCGGCTGGGGGGGTGCGGCGGCGTCGCGAGACGCCGTGTCGGCGACGTTCCCAACGGTCTTGCTGCATGCTCTTGACGAATACCGCATATCTGCGTATAATGCT
>Ga0102953_1001598_pt1 | contig 14245 bp, 13 predicted proteins | sample SalPon2A_C_D2_MG_FD_78509 | JGI IMG/M metagenome (GOLD analysis project Ga0102953, IMG submission 78509) | Soil microbial communities from South San Francisco under conditions of wetland restoration - Salt Pond MetaG R2A_C_D2_MG | ecosystem: Environmental > Terrestrial > Soil > Wetlands | place... | reverse complement strand
TTCTTCTCTTCGGCCTCCTTCTCTTCAGCCTTCTTCTCTTCTGCCTCCTTCTCTTCGGCCTGGAGTAGGGCGATGACCGTGCCGACCTCGACAGTATCGTTTTCGCCCACCTTCAGCTCGGATACCACTCCGGCTTCGAAGGCCTCCATCTCCATCGCCGCCTTGTCGGTTTCGACCTCGGCGATGATATCGCCGCGCTCGACGCGGTCCCCTTTTTGGACCCGCCACTTGAGGATCGTGCCCTCCTCCATGGTGTCACTCAACTTGGGCATGGTGATTTCAATGGTCATGACGTATGGTGCCTCCTGAAAAACGATGAATTGTAAGTTTTAGAATAGTTCCTTGACCCGGGCAGCGACCCGGTCCGCGTTCGGGATGGCGGTCTGCTCCAGGGCTCGGGAATAGGGCATGGGAACGTCCGCCCCGCCGACCCGCAGGACCGGCCCGTCCAGCTCATCGAAGGCTTCGGCCATGATCCTGGCGGCGACCTCACCGCCCCACCCGCCGGTCAGCCACGATTCCTCCACGGTGACGGCCCGGTGGGTTTTGCGCACCGATTGAAGAACAGCTTTCATGTCCAGGGGGTTGAGGGCCCTCAGGTCGAGCACTTCGGCGTCGATGCCGTCCTCGGCCAGCATCCCGGCGGCCTCCAGGCAGACATAGACCATCCGCGACAAACTGACCAGCGTCACATCGGCACCCTGCCGCTTGATATCGGCCACCCCCAGGGGAAGGGTGTATTCCCCTTCGGGCACCTCCCCCTTGGTGCCGTAGAGACCTTCGTGTTCGAGAAAGACCACCGGATCGTCGGAGCGGATGGCGCTTTTCAACAGACCCTTGGCATCGGCGGGCACCGAAGGAACGATGACGCGCAAACCGGGGCAGTGCAAAAAAAAGGCTTCCAGGGAATGGGAGTGCTGGGCCCCGAGCTGGTGCCCTCCGCCGCCGGGAGCCCGGATAGTGAGGGGAACCCTGGCCTGGCCGCCGAACATGTACCGCGCCACCGCCACATGGTTCATGATCTGATCCATGGCGACGATGGCGAAATTGATGGTCATCAGCTCGGCAATCGGGCGCAACCCGGTCATCGCCGCCCCACAGGCCATCCCGACGATGCCCGCCTCGGAAATCGGGGTATCGACCACCCGTTTATCGCCGAACTTGGCCAGCAGGCCCTTCGAAACCTTGAAGGAACCTTCGTAAAGCCCGACGTCCTCTCCCAGGATGAAAACGGCGTCATCCCGGGCCATCTCTTCATGCAGGGCCTGGTTTATGGCATCACGGCAGGTGATTTCCGGCATTTCTTGTCCTCTCGACTTGACGGATTTTCAACGATTTCCGGTCTCGACCGGCTGATCAGGCATCGACATAGACATCGGCCCACAACTCTTCGCTATCCGGATCGGGACTCTCTTCGGCAAATGAGATCGCCGCCTCGATGAGCTCCTTCTCCTCGCGGTCGATGTCCTCGATCTTTTTCCGGTCGGCGTGCCCCTCGCTCACCAACCAGGCGGAGAAATTGGGAATGGGATCGCGCTCCTGCCAGATCTTCTTCTCCTGTTCGCTGCGGTAGGTGCCGGGATCGGAGATGGAATGGCCGCGAAAACGATACGTGATCGCCTCGATATAGGTGGGGCCTTCACCTTCCCGGGCACGCTGGGACGCATTGCGGACCGCCTCGTAGACGGCCAGAACATCCATGCCGTCGACCTTGATCCCGGGCGTCTCGTAGGCACAGCTCTTCTTGTAGAGCTCCTCCACCGCACTGGCGCGGGCCACACTTGTGCCGATGCCGTACTTATTGTTCTCGCAAATGAAGACGACCGGCACCCGGTAAAGAGCGGCCATGTTCATCGCCTCGTGGAAAACGCCCTGATTGGTCGCTCCGTCGCCGAAGAGACAGACCACCACTTCATCGCCCTGTCGGTAGAGGATCGAATATCCGAGACCCACCGACAGGGGGATATGGCCGCCGACGATCCCCCAGCCTCCCATAAAGCGCAGCTCGGGGTCGAACATGTGCATGGAGCCTCCCTTGCCCCTGGAGACTCCGGTCGCCTTTCCGAAAAGTTCGGCCATGACGGCCTTCGGTTCAGCTCCCTTGGCAATGACCAGTCCGTGCTCGCGGTAGGCGCTGATCATGTAGTCCTGCTTGTGAATGGCATGGGACACCCCGACGCCTACCGCTTCCTGACCGCTGTAGAGGTGCAGGAAGCCCCCCATCTTTCCCTGGCTGTAGAGCCTGGGGCAGGATTCTTCGAACTCGCGAATGCGGACCATGTCGCGGTACATGGCCAGCAGTTCCCTCGGCTCGAGAAGCGCTCCTTCCTTTTTGCCTTTCGATTCCATTCGATTTTCCCCGGAAAGATGTTCCTGATCGTGAAATTGTTTAGTCAAATACTATCAAGTTGCCCCGTCTTGGCAACCACGCGGCGAAACCGCTTGAATGCCCCGTCTGCCTTGCCCTTGCCGGCCGAGGAGCTATCATTAAAACAAAGAAACTTTTTCGGGGAGGGATTATGGGCTCATACGTCAGCTGGACTGTCGAGGAAGGCATTGCACTGATCACCCTGGATGCCCGGGAGGAGTCGGTCAACGTCCTCAATGGCGATTTTCTCGGGGAGCTGGAGGAGGCGGCCAGAGCCCTCCGGTCGGAAAAGGAGGTGCAGGCGGCGGTGGTTTCAAGTGCGAAAGAGAAAGGCTTCATCGCCGGAGCGGACATCCACGAAATCGAAGGGGTGGAAAACGCGGCCGAAGGGGCCGCCCTGGCACGCAAGGGCCAGCAGATTTTCGCCCTTTGGAACGCTTTGCCCTTTCCGGTGGTCGCTGCCATTCACGGCCATTGCCTGGGCGGCGGTACCGAATTCGCCCTCGCCTGTCACTACCGAATCGCCGCCGAGGATGCCACCGTCGGCCTGCCCGAGGTCAAGCTGGGGATCCTGCCCGGTTTCGGCGGAACCCAGCGCCTTCCGCGCCTGATATCGATCGAAAAAACTCTCGGCATCATTCTCACCGGGCGGACCGTCAAGGCCGGGGAAGCGGAGCGAATCGGCCTGGTCGACCGCCTGGTTCCGGCCGACGGACTGCGGCACGAAGCAACGGTTCTGGCCCGGGAAGCGGCCATCGATTCCCGGCACCTCGACCGGGCCCGAAAGCGGAAGAATAAGGGATTGCGAGCGTGGCTCCTGGAAAAAAACCCGCTGGGACGCTCCTTCCTGTTCAAAAAGGCACGCCACGATACCGCCGGAAAAACAGGAGGAAACTATCCGGCCCCCCTGCGCGCCCTGGAGGTGATCCGAAAGGGGCTGGAGGTATCCATCGAGGAGGGTCTGCGGATCGAAGCCGAGGCACTCGGACAGCTCATCGTCACCCCCGAGTGCAAAAACCTCATTCACGTTTATCTCCTATCCCGGCGACCCAAAAAAGGGGCCGGAGTGAAATGCCATCCCCGGGAAATCCATCGGGCGGCGGTACTGGGTGCCGGGGTCATGGGCGGCGGTATCGCCCAGCTTCTGGCCGCGCGTGGCATCCCCGTTCTGCTCAAGGATCTCCGAGAGGAGGCGGTCGAGGCCGGTCTGGAACAGGCCAGAAAGATCTTTCGGCAACAGGCGGAAAAACGGGGCGGGGACCCGGACAAGGTCGCCGAAAAGATGAACCGGATCACCGGCTCCACCGAATACGGGCAGATCGGAGAGGCGGACATGGTGGTCGAAGCGGTGGTGGAGAAGATGTCGGTCAAGCAGGCGGTCCTGCAGGAGGTCGAACCGCTGCTCAAGGAATCGGCCGTCTTTGCCACCAACACCTCGGCCCTGTCGGTCAGCGAGCTGCAGAGTGTCTCCGAACGGCCGGGCAACGTCGGCGGCATGCATTTTTTCAACCCGGTCCACCGCATGCCCCTGGTCGAGATCATCCGCGGCGAAAAAACCGACGACCAAACGATCGCTACGCTCTTCGCAGCGGCCCGCAATCTGGGCAAGACGCCGATAGTCGTCACCGACCGTCCCGGCTTCCTGGTCAATCGCCTCCTCGTCGCCTACCTCATCGAAGCCTGTCTGTTAACTGAAAGCGGCGTCTCCTGGCAGACGATCGATCACCGGGCAGAAGAGTTCGGCATGCCGATGGGGCCGTTTCGCCTGATCGACGAAGTCGGCATCGACATCGCCACCGAGGTAGGTCGCACCTTGACCCGAGCTTTTTCCCACCTGCGAAAAAGCCCCTTTCTCGACCGACTGGCTGAAAGCGACCTGTTGGGCAAAAAGGGCGGTCTGGGATTTTACCGGTACGAGAAAAAAAAGAGGGAAGAGCCCAATCCGGATATCGAGCAGGTGCTTGGAGCCCACTCCTCACGGAATGCGAGCGAAGACGACTGGCGCCGATTGTTACTGGTGATGGTCAACGAGGCGGCCCGCTGCCTGGACGAAGGAATTGTCGCGCACCCCGAGGACATCGATACCGGGGTGGTTTTCGGCACCGGATTCCCTCCCTTTCGCGGCGGTCTGTGCCGCTGGGCCGACTCTCAGGGACTGCCCGACCTGGTGAAGGAGATGGATGCCCTTTCGGCCAGACTGGGTGAGCGATTCGTGCCTGCCGGCTTCGTGAAAACCAGGGAGGGGTTCTATACCGACAGAGTTCACACCGGTCGATTTGAATAAAGGCGGTTGGTGAAGAAGCATGCCGTGGGGCACCGGTTTCACGCCTCGCAACAGAACGGTCCCTCGAGACCGTCCCGAACTGAACGCGGAAAGGCCGGAGGGCGTGCCCTCCGGCCTTTCCGCGTTCAGTAGTTATGGGGGATTCAGCCTAAAAAGACATTGTGATTTCTGGCCCGGTTGGCGAGGATGGTCGGGTCGATCACTTCGCCGCAGGAACAGCACTTCCAAGCATCAAAGGAGCGGACAAAGTCATAAAATTTTTCGGCGTACATTCTCCCTTTACACTTCGGACATTTCATGATGGTCTTTCTCCCTTTTTGCGTGTTTTTATGTGGATGATCGGGACGAAATGATTGGCGTCGTCATTCAGTAATCTCCTAAATTACATGAGACGTGCCAGAAACACTTTCAGGGAAAAGACCAGAGGTCGCTTTTCTATTTAAATGAAATAAACATCAATCCTTTCAGGACCTTAGGCAAGTAAAAAAGTTTCAGAAATATTTCTTCCAGGCTTCGATCCGCCGCGCGCCGATGCCTTTTACCCTTTGAACCGCTTCCAGAGAGCCAAAATCGCCATTGCATTGACGATCCTCTTCGATTCTCTTGGCCAGACTGACTCCGATGCCGGGAAGCGCCTGCCAGTCCAGCTCATTCATTCGATCGGGATCAAGGGCGATGCCGATCGCCATCCGATAGGGGGCCGGCATCCATTCTCTTTTAATTTCAACAACTTTCGAGTTCGTGCAGAGAATTGAAAGCGCCTCGCCGGAACCCAGGGGTTCGGTGACTTCGTTTTCTTTCGACAATTCCGGCGCCACGGACCGACCCGTCAATTCGATGACGTCTGCCGGCGTGGAACCGTCAGAAAATTGATACACGCCGAAAGAAGGGAACCCTTTATCCAGAAGGACCGTAACCCCCGGCCTTTCCTCGACAAAAAAGGCCGGGGGTCCTCCTTCATGGAGAACCGCCCGGCCATAAACAACCAGGTAAAAGACAAGCAGGACAACCACCAGCGATACTGTCCCGCGACGGTGCCGCACCCTTACCGCTCCCGGTCCTTGATCAGTTTGTACTGCAGGGCGTCTACCAGCGCCTGATAGGAGGCGTCGATGATGTTGTCGCTAACTCCCACGGTACCCCAGCGGCCCGCCTTGTCGCCCGATTCGATCAGCACCCGGGTCACCGATGCGGTTCCCTTGCCGGCGGGCAGAACCCGGACTTTGTAATCGAGCAGCTTCATCTCCTTCAACTGGGGGTAGAAGCTCTCCAAGGCCTTGCGCAGGGCATGATCGAGGGCATTGACCGGTCCGCTGCCCTCGGCGGCGGTATGCTCGATTCGGCCGCCGACCTTGACCTGGACGGTCGCCTCGGACAGGGGCATCTCATCGTCGTGACGCTTGGAGTCGATCACCCGGAACCCGATGACGGAGAAGAAGTGGCGCAGGGTTCCCAGCGCCCGGCGCATCAACAGGTCGAAGGAAGCCTCGGCGCCTTCGAACTGGTAGCCCTTGTTCTCCATGTCCTTGATCTGCTCGAGGATCTCCAGGGTCACCGGGTCCTTGCTGTCGAGGTTGATATTGAACTCCTCGGCCTTGGCCAGGATGTTGGAGCGGCCGGAGAGGTCGGAGACGAGGACCCGGGTCATGTTCCCCACCCGCTCCGGGCGGATGTGTTCGTAGGTCTCCGGGTGCCGCTGGATGGCCGAGACGTGCACTCCGCCCTTATGGGCGAAGGCCGAGTTGCCGACGTAGGCCTGGTGCTTGTTGGGCACCAGGTTGGCCAACTCGTAGATGTAGCGCGACACGCTCCGCAACTCCTTGAGCTGTTCGTCGGAAACGCACTCCCGGCCCATCTTCAACCGCAGGGCGGGGATGATCGAGCAGAGGTTGGCGTTTCCGCAACGCTCGCCGAAGCCATTGATCGTCCCCTGCACGTGAACGATGCCGTTTTCCACCGCCACCAGCGAGTTGGCCACGGCACACTCCCCGTCGTTGTGGGTGTGGATGCCGAGAGGCGTCGAAACGGACTTTTTCACTTCGGCAATGATCCCCGGAAGTTCGTGGGGCAGGGTGCCGCCGTTGGTGTCGCACAGCACGATGCAGTCGACGCCGGCCTCCTCGGCGGCCTTCAGGGTCTTCAGGGCGTAGTCGGGGTTGGCCTTGTAACCGTCGAAAAAGTGTTCGGCATCGTAGATCACCTCCCCGACATGCTCCTTAAGGTAGGCCAGCGAATCGTTGATCAGCTCCAGGTTTTCCTCCTGGCTGATGCGCAGCGCCTCGCGCACATGGAAATCCCACGTCTTGCCGAAGATGGTGACCGTGTCGGGATCGGCCTGGATCAGGGTCCGGATGTTGCTGTCCTTATCCGGCGTCGTTTTGGCCCGCCGGGTGGAACCGAAGGCGGCGATTCTGGCATGGCCGAGGGAGACCGTCTTGATGTCCTTGAAGAAGGCGATGTCCTTGGGGTTGGAGCCGGGCCATCCGCCTTCGATATAATGAATCCCCAGCTCATCGAGTTTCTGGGCGATACGGATCTTGTCGGCAACCAGAAAGGAGACGTCCTCGGCCTGGGTGCCGTCCCTCAGTGTCGTGTCATAGAGTCTGATCAGGCTCATTCGCTCATCCTTGTTTTAAAAGGGACAAGGGCGATCACAAGGATCGCCCCTACCCCCTCACCCTTACGCCTTACGGCTCCAGGGCGCAGCATGCTGCGCCCCTACTCGGGCTTGATGTCCTTCTTCGCCAGGCCGAAGGCATCGTGCAGCACCCGGACCGCAAGTTCGGTGTACTTGGTGTCGACGATGCAGGAAACCTTGATCTCGCTGGTGGAGATCATCTGAATGTTGATCCCCTCCTGGGAGAGGGTCTGGAACATCTTGGAGGCGATGCCCGAGTGGGAGCGCATGCCGACTCCGACGATGGAGACCTTGGCGATGCTCTCGTCGCTCTTGACGCCGCCGGCGCCGATCTGGGAGGCCGACTCCTCGACGATCTTGAGCGCCTTCTTGAAATCGGTCCGGGGCACGGTGAAGGTCAGGTCGGTATACCCCTCGTGGGAGACGTTCTGGATGATCATGTCAACGGTGATGTTGGCATGGCTCAGGGGCGTAAAGAGCTGGGAAGCGATGCCGGGTTTGTCGGGAACCCGGATCACGGAAATCTTGGCCTCATCCTTGTTGTAGGTAATTCCCGAAACCAGCACGGTCTCCATATCGCTATCCTCCTTCATCACCAGGGTCCCTGGATTATCGTTGAAACTCGAACGGACGTGAATCACCACCCCGTATTTCTTGGCGAATTCGACGCTGCGGATCTGCAGCACCTTGGCCCCGAGCGAGGCCATCTCCAGCATCTCGTCATAGGAGATCTTTTCGATCTTGGAGGCTTCGGAAACGATGCGGGGATCGGTAGTGTAGACGCCGTCGACGTCGGTGAAGATTTCGCAGACATCGGCCTTGAGGGCCGCCGCCACCGCCACCGCCGAGGTATCGGAGCCGCCCCGCCCGAAGGTCGTTATATTGCCTTCCTTGTCGATGCCCTGGAAACCGGCAACCACGATGATGGTGCCGTTCTTGAGGTCCTCGTGAATCTTCTGGTCGCCGATTTTTTCGATACGGGCCTTGGAGAAAGCGCTGTCGGTGTGAACCGGAATCTGGTGCCCCAGGTAGCTCTTGGCCTTGTAGCCCATCGACTGCAGGCACATGGAGAGCAGGGCGATACTGACCTGTTCGCCGGTGGAAACCAGAACATCGTATTCGCGCTCGCTGGGGAATTCGCAGATCTCGTTGGCCAGGGCGACCAGCTTGTTGGTCTCCCCGGCCATCGCGGAGACGATCACCACCACGTCATTGCCGTCATCGTAGGTCTTGGCGACCCGGCGGGCCACATTTCGGATCCGCTCGACCGATCCCATCGAGGTGCCGCCGTACTTTTGCACAACCAGCGCCATAGCTCTATCTATCCTCCTCTTCGGCTGTAGAAAAACGCGTTTCCACCTTACTTGTCCCCGGCCGCCGAACGGCGCCGTCCGGCCTTGTGAACCGCGAGCCCCTCGGTATCCTCGGCGGCTTCCTTGACCATTTCGGGCAGGGTCGGGTGGGAGTGAATGACGGCCCCGAGTTCGGCCGCGGTCATATCCCGCTGCATGGCGGCGGCGACCTCGGCCACAAGGGTCGAGGCTTCTTCGCCGACGATGGTGGCACCGAGAAGCTTCCCGTCCTTTTTGCCGGCGACGATCTTGACCGAGCCGCGCGTCTCTCCGTCACAGAGGGCCTTGCTCGAGGCCTGGTAGGAGAACCTCCCGACCTCGACCGGGATCTCCTTCTCCTGGCACTGCTCCTCGGTCAAGCCGACCTGGCCGATTTCCGGCAGGGTAAAAATCGTACTCGGCACCACCCGGTAATCGGCCCGGGCCTCCTTTCCCAGGGCGTTGCGCACCGCGATATCCGCCTCATAGGAGGCGACATGGGCCAGTTGGATGCCCCCGGCAACGTCACCGATGGCATAAATACCTTCCGCCGAAGTGCGCATGCCCTCGTCGACGAGCACCGCTCCGTCCTTCAGTTCGACGCCGGCCTCCTCGAGCCCCAGCCCCTCGATATTGGCCACCCGGCCGACCGCGACCAGGGCCTTGGCCGCCTTCACCGTCTCGCCCGAGGAGAGCTCGGCGGTAACGCCGCCCTCGCCGGCCGTCAGGGATTTCACCGCCGTATCGACGTGAACGGCCACGCCCCGCTCCTTGAAGGCCTTTTCCACCTCGCGCACCGATTGTCGGTCGCTGCGTTCGAGCAGGCGCGGGAGCTGCTCGACCACCGTCACTTCGGTGCCGAAGGCGGAGAATATACTGGCGAATTCGCAGCCGATATAGCCGCCGCCGATGATTAGGAGACTCTCGGGAAGCCCTTTAATAGCAAGAATTTCATCACTGGTCAAAATATTTTTCCCGTCGACGGGAAGTGCTTTCGGCCGGGCCGGAACCGAACCCGAGGCGAGGATGATCTTTCGGGCACGGATATGCCCGACCACGTCGCGGCGACTGATCCGGACCCTGCCCGGGCCCTCCAGGGAGGCCTTGCCGCGGAAGATCTCGACTCCGTTGGACTTGAGCAGTTGCTCGACGCCGCCGACCAGCTTGTCCACCACCTCATCCTTGCGGGCGGCCGCCTTGCCGAAATCGAAGCTCACCTCGCCGACGTCGATGCCGTGCTTCGAGGCCCCGCGAATCCTGCCGAGCAGGTGCGCGGTGCTGTAGAGGGCCTTGGTCGGAATGCAGCCACGATTGAGGCAGGTTCCCCCAACCTTGTCGGCCTCGACCAGGCAGACGCAGGCCCCTTTCTGGGCCGCCCGGATGGCCGCCGCGTACCCGCCGGGGCCGCCACCGATGATGGCGATATCGAATTCCGTCATGCTTCCGTCCCCCTTTCCTGCCAGCGCCGCACCAGACGACGCAGAAGTTCAACGCCCTGCTCGTCGAGAGCCTGCAGGCGCGCCGCGCGGCGGTCGATTTCATGGTGCACCATGTCGATCCTCAGCCCTCCCCCGACCCGCTCCGGAAAACGATCGGCCCATTCCACCACCGTCACCCCGTTGCCGTGAAGGTGTTCGTCAAAACCGAGGTCGTCCAGGTCCTCGACCTGCCCGAGGCGATAGAGGTCGAAATGGTAGAGTTCCAGCCGCCCGTGGTAGTGATTCATCAGCGTATAGGATGGGCTGGTCACCGGTTCGTCTTCAGCGACTTCGAGCCCGCGCGCCAGTCCCCGGGTCAGGCATGTCTTGCCGGCGCCGAGTTCACCGCAGAGCCAGATGGTCGCCGGCCTGCGGACTTCCTGCCCGAGCAGGCTCCCGAGCTCTTCGGTCTCCGCCGTCGAATCGAGAACGACGCTCCAGGTGCGCACGCCCTACCGACCCATGGAACGGATGATGTCGAGACGGGCCACCACCCCGACGACGCGATCGCCTTCGACCACCGGGACGAGATGAACCTTGTTTTCGACCATCAGGGCGGCAATCTCGTTCACCGGCGTATCCGGGTCGCAGGTCTTCGGTTCGCGGCTGCAGATATCCCCCACCTTGCGGGCCGTGATCTTCTCTACCTCCTCGCGAAAGTTCTTTTCGCTCTCCAGATAGATCACCCAGTCGAAGAGGGAGACGACGGTGGGAATGTGCAGCGGCTTGTCCTGCTCCACCAGGTCGGTTTCGGTGACGATTCCCTGCAGCCGCTCCTTATCGTCCATCACCGGCATGGAGCTGACCCCTTTTTCAACAAAGAGACGAGAGAGTTCCTGAACGTCGGTGTCGACGGTCACGGAAAAGACCTCCCGGGTCATGATATCCTTGGCTCTGAGCATTTTCGGTTTCCTTTCCAATGGCCGCAGGAGAAGTTCCTCTTCCTAGGGCGCGAAATCAGCAAGTTCCCTGCGGGCAGCCGGAAGCTCCCGCAGCACATCGGTGGCGATCAGTCCGGCGTCGCCGCGGCGGTCGGCGACGCGGTCGGCGGCCAGGCCGTGCAGGTAGACGCCGAGGGTGGCGGCGGACTGCGGGGACAGCCCCTGAACCAGCAGGCCGCCGATCAGTCCGGTAAGAACATCTCCCATGCCGCCCGAGGCCATCCCGGGGTTTCCGCTGCCGTTGATGCGCAGCTCTCTGTCGGCAAAGGCGGTCACCGTCCGGGCGCCCTTGAGGACCAGGACCACCCCGTAGCGGACGGCGAAGTCTCGGGCCGCGGCGATGCGGTCCTTTTCGACCGCGGCCACCGACTGGCCCGTCAGGCGCGCCATCTCGCCGGGATGCGGGGTGAGAATGGTGGTATTTTTCGGGCGTTCCTCGAGAATCTGCGGGTTTTCGGCCAGGGCGTTTAGCCCGTCGGCGTCGATCACCAGCGGCAGGGGGCAGTCCCGGACCAGTCTCCGCACCAGGGCGACGGTCTCGTCGGCCTGTTCCAGGCCCGGCCCGAGGGCCATTGCCTGCCGACCCTGCCAGAGTTCTTCGATGGCGCCCAGAGCCTGAAGGCTCAGCCGGCCGTCCACCTCCGGCAGGGGCCGGGTCATCGCCTCGGTCAGCTTGGTCTCCAGGGTGCCGTGAATGGCCGCCGGGCAGCCCACAGTCACCAGGCCGGCGCCGCTTCGCAGGGCGCCCTCGGCGGTCATTGCCGCGGCGCCCGACTTGCCCGGGGAACCGGCGACGACCAGCAGGTGGCCGAAAGTCCCCTTGTGCCCGGTCGCCGGCCGAAGGGGGAGCAGACTGGCCGCCTCCCGACGTTCGACCAGCTGAATAGCATCGCCCACCGAGGCGGCGACGGCGGAGGGGATGCCGATATCGACGGTGGCCAGCTCTCCCGCCAGGGCGGCGCCGGGGTGAACCGCCAGTCCGATCTTTGCGGCGGCGAAAGTGACGGTGAGATCGGCCCGCACCGCCTTGCCCAGGATCTTGCCGCTGGTGGCGTCGAGTCCGGAAGGGATATCGACCGCCACCACCGGCCCGCCGGTGGCGTTGATGCGGTCGATGGCGGCGGCATAGAGACCCCGCACCTCGGTGGCCAGGCCGGTACCAAGCAGGGCATCGACGATCAGGGCCGGCTCCCGGCCTGCCGCCAGGGCTGCGTCCAGCCCGTCCCGGTCACGGACGAAACTCACTTCTCCGCCGCATTTCAGCAGGGCCCGCAGGTTGGTTCCGGCATCGCCGCCGATCGCCTCCTCGGCGGCAAGCACCACCGTGCGCACCTGCCAGCCCCGGTCGAGAAGACAGCGGGCGATCACGTAGCCGTCGCCGCCGTTGTTGCCCTTGCCGGCCAGCACCAGGACCGGGCCGGGAAAACGATTGCCGAATCGCCGCAGCAGGTGCTCGACGGCGCCGCGCCCGGCGTTCTCCATCAAGACCACGCCGGGGATGCCGATCTCCTCGATTGTCCGGCGGTCGAGCTCCCGCATCTGACTGGCGCTGACGAGTTTCATGGCTTCTCCAGAACGACGGTGGCGACCCCGTATTGACCGTCGTGGCTGTAGGAAAGGTGGACGCCCCGCAGGGCGCGCTGGCGGAAAATCTCGGCCGCCCTCCCCTTCAGACTGAGCGAGGGGCAGCCCAGATCGTCCTTCACCACTTCCACATCATGCCAGGTGATCCCCCGGCGCAGTCCCAGCCCCAGGGCCTTGAGAAAGGCTTCCTTGGCGGCGAAGCGCACCGCCAGGTAGGGCGCCGGATCTTTCTTGGCCAAGCTGTATTCCTGCTCCCCGGCGGTGAACAGACGGTCGACGACTCCCTTTTTGTTCTCGGTGAGCAGCCGACGGAAACGATCGACGCGGGCGAGATCGACCCCCAGTCCGGCGATCGGAGCCACGATCAGGCCTCCCGCACCAGGGCCGCCATCTCGGCCACGGCCCTCTCCATGCCGACCAGCACCGCGCGCGACACGATGCTGTGGCCGATGTTGAATTCCTCGATCCCCCCCAGGGCCACCACCGCCTGAACGTTCCAGTAGTTGAGCCCATGGCCGGCGTTGACTCCCAGGCCGAGCTTGCGGCCGGCCCGGATCGCCGTGGCGATCTTTTCCAGCTCGATTTTTTTCTCCACCGATTTTTGCGCTTCGCAGTAGGCTCCGGTGTGAATCTCGATGAAGTCCACGCCGAGCCGGTGGGACGCCTTGATCTGTTCCAGCTCCGGGTCGACGAAGAGGCTGACCGTGATGCCTGCCTGGCGCAGCAGATCGACATGCCGCTTGAGCAGGTGGCGGTGCCGGACCACGTCGAGCCCCCCTTCGGTGGTCAGCTCCTCGCGTTTTTCCGGCACCAGGGTCGCGCTGTCCGGCAGAACCTTGAGGGCGATGCCGACCATCTCGTCGGTGCCGGCCATCTCCAGGTTGAGTCGGGTCTTGATCGTCTGCCGCAGAATTTCGACGTCCCGGTCCTGGACGTGGCGCCGGTCCTCGCGCAGATGGACGGTGATGCTGTCGGCCCCGGCCAGCTCGGCCAGGGCGGCGGCCGTCACCGGATCGGGTTCGTTGATGCCCCGGGCCTGCCGGACGGTGGCGACGTGATCGACATTGACTCCCAGCCTGGCCACGACTATTTGCCCTCCTTCTTGCCGCCCATGTGCTTCTCCACCGTGGCGCCGATATCGTGTGCCAGCTCGGTGATCTGGTACTTGTCCTGCCCCTCGAGCATGATCCGCAGCAAAGGCTCGGTTCCCGAATAGCGCACCAGGACCCGTCCCTCGTCACCGAGCTTCTCCTCCGCGGCGGCGATCGCCGCCTGGATTTCGGGCGACTCTTCGAGCTCGCGGCGCTCCCGCACCCGCACATTGAGCAGGACCTGAGGCAGGGCGATCATCACCTCGGCCAGCTCGGAGAGCTGTTTGCCGGTTCGCTGCATGATCGCCAGGACCTGCAGGGCGGAGATCATCCCGTCGCCGGTCGTGTTGTGATCGAGGAAAATCATGTGCCCCGACTGCTCGCCGCCCAGGGTATAGCCGTGGCGGCGCATCTCCTCGACCACGTAACGATCGCCGACCGCCGTCTTGACCACCTTGCCGCCGGCCTTTCGCATCGCGATGTCGAGCCCCATGTTGCTCATCACCGTCGTGACCAGGGTCTTTTTCGCC
>Ga0102953_1001597_pt1 | contig 14247 bp, 11 predicted proteins | sample SalPon2A_C_D2_MG_FD_78509 | JGI IMG/M metagenome (GOLD analysis project Ga0102953, IMG submission 78509) | Soil microbial communities from South San Francisco under conditions of wetland restoration - Salt Pond MetaG R2A_C_D2_MG | ecosystem: Environmental > Terrestrial > Soil > Wetlands | place... | reverse complement strand
GCCTTGATCCGCAAGCTGACAGCCACGGCGCTCGCCGCCGCCGCACTGGTCGCGCTGCCGGCAGCGTCCGCGAGCGCGCAGACGGCGCCGCCCGGATTCACGGTCGGCATCTCGCCGCAGACCCCCGCCGACAAGGTCGACTACGGCCTGATGCAGGAGGCGGGCGTGAAGAGCCTGCGGCTGCCGCTCACCTGGGCGAGCGTCGAGGAACACAGCCCCTACCTGGTCGCGCCGGACTGGTCGGGCTTCGATCACTCGGTCGAACTGGCCGCCGAGTACGGGATGCGCGTCTTCCCGTTCGTCTGGGGGACGCCGTCCTGGGTCGCCGGGGAGCAGCGGATCGAACCGGTGCGCAGCGGCTGGGCGCGGCGGGCCTGGGCGTCCTTCCTGCGCCGCGCCGTGCGCCGCTACGGTCCCTACGGCGAATTCTGGAGCGAACACCCGGAGCTGGGAGCGCTGCCGATCCGCGAATGGGAGATCTGGAACGAGGAGAACATCGTCACCTTCGGCGACGCGAACCCGCGCCGCTTCGCCCGCGTCATGCGGGTCGCCGGCCGCTCGATCCACGGCGCCGACCGCGGCGCCAAGGTCATCCTCGGCGGCTTCTTCGGCCGGCCGCTGCAGATCCCGCCGAACGCCGCTCCCGGCGACTACCTCAACCGCTTCTACCGGGCGGGGCACGTGAAGCGCTTCTTCGACGGCGTCGCCCTGCACCCGTACGTCGCCGACGCGGGCGCGATGCGGCCGATGATCTCCAACCTGCGCCGGGTGATGCGCCGCCACCACGACGCGGCGACGCCGCTCTACCTGACCGAGATGGGGTGGGGCTCCGACAGCTACCAGACCCGCTGGGAGCGCGGTTTCCACGGCCAGGCGCGGGAGCTGCAGCAGGCCTTCTCGATGCTCGTCAACCACCGCCGCTCCTGGCGGGTCGCCGGCGCCTGGTGGTTCACCTGGGCGGACACCCCGGAGCGCCTCTGTCAGTTCTGCGACTCGGCCGGCCTGCTGACCCCGAGCCGCGAAGCCAAGCCCGCCTGGTACCGCTTCGTCGAATGGACCGGCGGCGACGCCGAAATCGTCCCCCGCGCCAGTTTCGGCGGCTGAACTACCGACCGCGGTCGAGGTTTGATGCGGATAGCGGTCGAAACCTCGACCGCGCTTCGGGTGATCAGGCCCGCTGGAACAGGTTGACCGAGCCGATGCGGCGCATCGTGTACTGGTCGTAGGGGAGGTCTCCACGCCAGCGGTTGTGCGCCTCGGCGGAGACGAAGTAGGTCTCCGGGTCGGATTCCATCGCGGCGATCTGCGTCGCCAGATCCTCCGCGGAGAGGCCGAGCGCGGCGACGATCCGCTCCAGTTTCTCGCGGTGCTCCTCGGCGCCCCAGCCGGCGAGCACGTGGTCGACCGCGTGGATCGAGCAGCCGCCGCGCTTGCGGACCAGCTCGTGCCCCTTGGCGACCACACCGCCCACATGCTCCAGCGGCACGTGCTCGAGCACCGAGATCGAGAAGACGCCGCCGAAGTCGTCGCCGACGTCCTCCTGCGGTGGGAACAGCTCGCGGACGAAGCGCACATCCGGGTAGGCGGTCTGGAAGCGCTTGAACTCGCGCGGGCCGTTGCCGCCCCCCATGTAGTCGTCGACGACGACGACCTCGTAGCCGAGCCGCGAGAGCATCCCGGCTACCAGCGGCTCGCCGGCGCCGATCTCGAGCACCCGGGCGCCACGCTCGACGTTGCCGAGGATCGCCTTGATCGTCCAGCAGCGCTGCAGGTCCTTCATGTCGAAGCTCGCCCCGGCAAGGCCGGTCAGGTGGTCGGCCGAATCGGCGAAGTCGCGCACGGTGCCGTAGGAGACCGGCGGCAGCGGGAACTCGCCGGCGTAGCGCTCGGCGATCGGCCACAGCGCGCTGTCGGCGATCGTCCAGGCAGACGCGTTGGCGCCCCGCGTCGCCCCGCTCGGCGCGTAGAGCGCCGCCTTGCCGGCCACTTTGCGCAGCAGCGGCGAGCGCGCCGCGGCGGCGCGCAGGCGCTTTGCCTGGCTCGCGGCGCTCACGCCGACGAACCCACCGGCCGGGTGGCCGCGCAGCTGCGCAGGAACTCCGCCACCTCTTCGGCGTTGCGCCGCCAGCTCAGCTGCGTCTCGGCAAAGCGGCGCGCGCCGGCGCCGAGGCGCGCGGCCAGCTCGCGGTCGGCGAGCAGCTCTTCGATGCGGATGACGATCTCCATTGCGTTTCCCTGCTCCAGCAGCAGGGCCTCCTCGCCGTGGGCGAGGTCGTTGCCGATGTTGCAGTGCGGCAAGATAACCGGCCGCCCCATCGCCAGGAACTCCGGCAGCTTCGAGGGCAGGCGGTAGCGGTTGAAGTCGTCGGGCGGGCCGGGCTGCACGTAGGCGTCGGCCATCGCCAGGTAAGCGGGGATTTCGCGCCAGGCGACCGGGCCGAGCTCGATCACGCCGTCGCCGAGGGCGCGGAAGGCGCGCGGGTCGGGACCGCCGAACTCGGAGTGGCCGAGGCGGACCAGGCGCACCCGGCGCCCGCGCCGCTGCAGCAGCTTGACCGCCAGGTAGAGGCTCAGCATCTCGTGCTGGTTGGCGTAGTGCATCGTGCCGTGGTAGACGAGCACCAGGTCCTCGTCGCTGAGGCCGAGCCGCTGGCGCGGGTAGGGCTCGAGGTCGGGGCGGAAGCGCTCCAGGTCGATCCCCGGCCGCGCCAGGGCGTGCGGGCGCCCGGCCAGGTTGAAATCGTTGAGCGCCTCGGTGATCACGGTGATCCCGGCGGCGCCGTCGAGGAACTCGCGGTGGTGGGTGGGGTGGATCAGTTCGGGCGGGAAGGCGCTGTCCTGCTGGCGCAGCGGCAGCCGCTGCAGTTCGGCCAGCGAGCGCCCCGCCGCCGATTCGATCAGCAGCTCCTCGTTGTCCTCGAGGTGGACGACGTAGGGGCAGCCGAGCCGTCGCACCGCCTCCATCGTCATCCGCCGCACCGGCTCGCGCGGCGTCCAGCCGACCACGATCGTCTCCTGCGGGTCGCGCGCCATCTGGTCGAGCTTGCGGCTCAGGTCGTCGTGGGAGACGCACTCGAACAGCGGCTCGCCCACCGCCTTGGCGCGCTCCGGGTCGCCTTTGCCGGCGACGGTCACATCCCAGCCGAGCTCGGTCAGCTCGTTGCCGAAGTGATAGGCCTGGATCCCGCTGTTGACGTCGAACGGGCCGAAGTAGACGTAGAGGAGGCGCATCGGTCAGCGCTTGGCCAGCGGCGCGGTCGCCCGGTAGACCCGTTCGCGCCAGCCCGACGGCACGTAGTCGGCGATCTGCTGGGCGAAGCCGGGGTTGAAGTAGGGGTCGCCGCGCATCAGCTCGTCATACCAGCAATCGACGAAGAGGGCGCGATCGACGGCGTCGCCCGCGACCCGCTTGCCGGCCGGCGTGCGGTGGTTGACGAGGCGCGGTCGCGGCGCGTAGACCGACGCGAGCCCGCGCGCCGCGAGCCGCCGGCAGAGGTCGTAGTCCTCGAACTGGTTGCCGTAGAACTCGTTGAAGCGGCCCGCGGCCTCGAAGTCGGCGCGGCGGACGAGCAGGCACTCGGCGCCGAGCGCGGAGACCTCGCGGGCGCAGGGAAGCGACCCGTAGTAGCCGTCGCCGTCGCCGGGGTAGCCGGCCAGCATCGGGGTCGCGGGGTCGCGCAGCCCGATCGCCACGCCCGCCTGGTCGACCAGGCCGTCGGGGCGGACGAGCAGCGGCCCGACGGCGCCGACGTTAGGAAGCCCGGCGTGCAGCAGCAGCAGCTCGATCCAGTCGGCATCCACCACCTCGATGTCTTCGTCGAGGAAGAGCAGGTGGTCGCCGACCGCCGCCGCGGCGCCGAGGTTGTTGGCGTGGCCGCGGCGGAAGGCCCCCGCCTCGCCGGGCAGCCAGGTGGCGCGGTCGGGCAGCCAGGCCGGGCCCTCGCCGCCCTGGCCGACGACGAGCAGCTCGAGGTCGGAGTGGGAGGTCAGCGCGAGCAGCGAGTCGAGGCAGCGCCGCAGGCCGCCCTCGCCGCCGCCCGAGGCGACCACGACGCTGACCTTGCCGCCGGGCGCGGCGCCGTTGCGCGGCGCCAGCACCGCCCGGTGGGGGATCGCCGGGTGGGGGACCGACCTTGCCGCGACGCCGAGCCGCTCCAGGTGCTCGCTGACCGCCCGCGTCTGCAGCTCGGCGACATCGTCCTTCTGGTCGGTGCCGGCGGCGATGCTGCCGGGGATCGCGCGCCAGTGGTAGAGCGTCTGCGGGATGTGGTGGATGCGCTCGGTGCGCTCGCAGACCCGGAGGAAGAACTCGAAGTCCTGGATCGTGTCGAAGGCCGGGTCGAACCCACCGGCGGCATCGGCGAGCGCGCGCCGCACGATCAGCAGGTGGCCGATGTACATCGCGCCGAGCAGGTAGACCGGGGAGAAGTCGGGCTTGAGGAAGGGGTCGGCGCGGACCCCGTGCGCGGTCAGCTTGTCGGAGTCGGAGTAGACGACGTCGAGCGTCGGGTCGGCGGTCAGCGCCTGGGCGACCCGCAGCAGCGCGTCGGGGGTGAGCTTGTCGTCGTGGTCGAGGAAGCCGACGAACTCGCCCTCGCAGAGCGCCAGGGCGGCGTTGGTCGCCGCCGAGATGCCGCGGTTCTCGCTCGCGATCTCGACCTTGATCCGCGGGTCCTTCGCCGCGTAGCGCTGCAGCAGGGTGGCCAGCTCGGCCTGCCCGGAGCCGTCGTCGACGATGCAGAGCTGCCAGTCGGGATAGATCTGGCCGCGCACCGACTCGATCGCCTGGGACAGGTAGCGCAGGTCGGACCTGTAGGTCGGCATCGCCAGCGAGATCGTCGGCCGCGAGGGCAGCGCCTCGACTTCCTGCGCCGCGGCCTCGCGCCGCGCCCGCGGCCGGTTCAGGTGCAGGCGGCGCAGCCCGCGCCACAGCTCGCGCAGCCGCCGCAGCAGGCCGAAGACGCGCGGCGGCAGGAGCGATTTGAGCGTGCGCAGGTCTCGCGGCATCCGCTCAGCCCCGCAGCTTCGCGACCACGGCGCGGGCCGCGCGCACCGGCGCGGTCAGGCGCCAGCTGAGCGAGGACTCGTACGTCTGCGCGACTTCGATCATCTCCTGTTCGAGCTCGCCGATGCGAAAGGCGCGGCGGCTGAGCTCGCGATGGAACTCCTCGCGCTGCGCATCGAGCTCCGCCCGGTGCCGGGCCTCGACCTCACTCAGCCCGTCGCTCTTCGTCGGCATCCCGGCGCTCATCAGCGGCCTATCGTAGAGACAGGCGTCATGGCCGGAGTTGGAAGGGAGCATGTGAGCGACGAGATGTAAAGTAGAGTGCCGACGAACTGTAAACTAGATTCCCGCCGAAATGTAAATTAGAATTCCGCAAAACTGTAAGGTAGAACGATGGAAGCCCCCCCCGATCCCGATCAAACCCCAGGCGCCGCATACCGTCCGCGGATCATCGATGAAGAGCTCGACGAACTTCTTCCGGGCCTGCCGGCCATCGCGATAGCGGGCCCGAAGGCAGTGGGGAAGACGGTCACGGCCGCGCGGCGGGCCGCCACCGTCTATCGCCTCGATCAGGAGTCACAACGCTCGATCATCGAAGGCGATACGTCCCAGGTGGTCGAAGGGGAGCCGCCGATTCTCATCGACGAGTGGCAGCGGGTGCCCCCAGTCTTCGATCGGGTGCGGCGGGCGGTTGACGCCGGTGCGGCGGGAGGGACCTTCTTGTTGACCGGCTCGGCGACTCCGACCAACCTGCCCGTTCACTCAGGCGCCGGGCGGATCGTACGGATGCGTATGCGTCCAATGACGCTCGCCGAGCGAGGTATCGTCACGCCGACCGTGGCTCTCTCGACCCTCCTCGAGGGCGAACGACCGCCGGTCGAGGGGCGGGCGGAGATAGATCTCAAGGGCTACGTCGAGGAGATACTGCGCTCGGGATTCCCCGGAATCCGCGATCAGCCCATGCGGTCCGTGCGCGCGCAGCTCGATGGCTATGTGGATCACATCGTCGATCGGGAGTTCGAGGAACTCGGCCGGAGAGTCCGCCGTCCCGACACCCTCAAGCGATGGATGGCCGCGTATGCCGCGGCGACTGCCACGACGACCAGCTTCGAGAAGATCAGGGATGCCGCGACAAGCGATGAGGTCGACAAGCCTTCGCGACCCACCGTGCTTTCCTATCGCGACATCCTCGAGCAACTGTGGATCCTCGATCCCGTTCATGCATGGGGTCCTACCTTTAACCGGCTTGCGCGCCTGTCGCTCCCGTTCAAGCACCACCTCGCTGACCCGGCGCTCGCCGCCCGCCTGCTCGGGGTCGATGCCGATGTGTTGTTGAAAGGCGGTCCGTCAAGTCCATGGATCCCTCGCGACGGCACCTTGCTCGGGGCGTTGTTCGAGTCGCTCGTGACCCTCTCCGTGCGCGTCTACGCACAGCGGATCGAGGCGCGCACCTACCATCTCCGCACTCGAGGCGGCGAACACGAGGTCGACCTGATCGTCGAGCGCGGGCAGTCCGTGGTCGCGATCGAGGTCAAGCTCGGCGTGGCTCCCGACGACGCCGACGTCCGCCACCTGCTCTGGCTCAAAGAGCAGATCGGCGACGAACTCGCCGACATGGTGATCGTCACCACGGGGAGCCAGGCCTACCGCCGCCGCGACGGCGTCGCGGTCGTCCCCGCCGCCCTGCTCGGCCCCTGAGCGGCGCGGCCAGTAGAGTCGCGGCCCTGCGATGGAGCCTCTGAAGGGACTGATCCTCTCCGGCGGCGCCGGTACGCGGCTGCGGCCGATCACGCACACCTCGGCGAAGCAGCTCGTCCCGGTGGCCAACAAGCCCGTGCTCTTCTACGGGATCGAGGCCCTGGTCGAGGCGGGGGTCACGGAGATCGGGATCATCATCGCGCCGGAGACCGGCGGCGAAATCGAAGCGGCCGCCGGCGACGGCTCGCGGTTCGGCGCCGCCAAGCTGACCTACATCCTCCAGGACGAGCCGGCCGGTCTCGCCCACGCGGTGCTGACCGCGGAGGAGTTCCTCGGCGACTCGCCCTTCGTCATGTACCTCGGCGACAACCTGCTCGCCGACGGCCTGCGCGGCCTGGTCGCGACCTTCCGCGAGTCCGAACCCGACGCGCTGATCCTGCTGACGCCGGTCGACGAACCCGAGCACTTCGGCGTCGCCGAGCTCGACGGCGACCACGTCGTGCGGCTGGTCGAGAAGCCCAAAGACCCGCCGTCGAACCTCGCCCTGGTCGGCGTCTACCTCTTCCAGCCGGCGATCTTCGAGGCGGCGCGGGCGCTGAAGCCCTCCTGGCGCGGCGAGCTGGAGATCACCGAGGCGATCCAGAGCCTGATCGAGGACGGCCACAAGGTGCAGTCGGAGGTGGTCAGCGGCTGGTGGAAGGACACCGGCCAGCTCGCCGACATGCTCGAGGCCAACCGGCTGGTGCTGGAGGAGCTCGAGACGCGGATCGACGGCGAGGTCGACGAGGACTCGAAGGTCGAGGGCCGCGTCGTGCTCGGGGCGGGCGCGAAGCTGATCGGCTCCACCGTGCGCGGCCCGGTCGTGATCGGCGCCGGCGCCCGGATCGAGGGCGCCTACGTCGGCCCCTACACCTCGATCGGCGAGGACGTGCGCATCTGCCGCTCCGAAATCGAGCACTCGATCGTCCTCGCCGGCTCGGTGGTCGAGGACCTCGGCACCCGCATGGAGGCCAGCCTGCTGGGCCGTGAGGTCAAGCTGACCCGCAGCGAGGGCATGCCCAAGACCCTGCGCATGCTGGTCGGCGACAAGTGCGAGATCAAGATCGTCTGAGCCCGAGCGACTGGCGGGCGAGCGCGCGTGCGGCCTGGGGGGCGTTCTGGCCCAGCCGGCTGATCGTCTTCGGGGTGGCGATGTGGGTGACGATCGCCCCGGTCGCGCCCAACGAACCGATCGAATCCGGGCTGCTCTCCCATCCCTTCGGCAACTGGCCGGCGACCGGGCTGCTCGAACTCGTGCTCTCGCCGCTGGCGAAGTGGGACGCCCAGCACTACCTGGCGATCGCCTACGACGGCTACGTGCAGACCCACGCCGGGCTGCCGCCGGCCAACGAGGCGCCGGCCTTCTTCCCGCTCTACCCCGGCATCGTCCACGTGCTCAGCGGCTTCGGCGCCGGCCCCGGCATCGTCCTCGTCGTCGCCTACGCGGTCTCGCTGAGCTGCTTCTTCGCCGCGCTGACCCTGCTCCACCGGTTGGCGGTGATCGAAATCGGCGAGCGCTACGCCAAGCCGGCGCTGATGCTGCTCGCCTTCTTCCCCGCCGCGCTCTTCTTCGGCATCCCCTATAGCGAGTCGCTGTTCCTATTGCTGGCGGTCGGCGCCTTCCTCGCCGCCCGCACGGGGCACTGGGCGACGGCCGGGGTCGTCCTCGCGCTGGCCTCGGCGACGCGGGTCCCCGGGCTGCTGCTCGTCGTCCCGGTCGCCTTGCTCTACCTCTACGGGCCGCGCGCCGACCGCGATCCCGAATCGACGCGTGGCGGCTGGAGGCCGCGCTACCGGCTGAGGCCCGACGCCGCCTGGCTGCTGCTGGCGCCGCTCGGGATCGTCGCCTTCAGCGCCTACCTGCACTTCGCGCTCGGCGACGCGCTCTCGTGGGAGCACGCCCAGGTCGTCTTCGGCCGCCACACGGTCGACCCGTTCACGGGCGCCTGGGATGCGCTGCGCGAGGCGGGCGCCAGCCTCGGCCGCATCGTCTCGCGCCCCTATACCGAACCGACCTCCGACCACCTGAACGTCGCCCAGATCGGCTTCGTCGCCCTCGCCCTGGCGGGGGGCATCGGCGCCCTGCGGCGGCTGCCGGTCGCCTACGGCGCCTGGGTCCTCGTCTCGCTGGCGCCGCTGTTCGTCTCCCAGACGCCGGACAACCCGCTCTGGTCCTCGCCCCGCTTCATCGCCGTCCTCTTCCCGGTCTTCCTCTGGCTGGCGATCGTCTGCGAGCGCCGCGAAGCGACGACGACCGTGGTCGCCCTGTTCGCCGCCGGCCTCTCGATCTTCACCGGCCTCTTCGCCCTCTGGTCCTTCATCGCCTGAGTCGCATTGGCCTCCAAATCCCAATTCGCCAGGCGTGTAATCCCAAATAGCCATGGCATCAATCCCAATTCGCCACAAAATTAATCCCAATCTGCCAAACTTTAAATCCCAGATTGCCAAATTGCCATGGTGCTCGTCGACCGACATATCCGACCCTCACTCGTCGGCGCCCTCTCCGAGGCGCGCGTCGTCTGTCTGCTCGGCGCCCGCCAGGCCGGTAAGACCACCCTCGTCAGATCGGTAGCCGCAGACGAGCATCCGGGCCGATACGTGTCTCTGGACGATCCGGCCGCGCTTGACGTTGCGCGGAATGACCCCGCCGGGTTCGTCGCGGGGGGCGACCGGCTTGTGATCGATGAGGTTCAGCGCGCGCCGGACCTGTTGCTGGCGATCAAGCGGGTGGTGGACTCGAACCCCGCCCGTGGGCAATTCCTGTTGACCGGGTCGGCGAACATCCTCACCCTGCCGCAGATCGCGGATGCGTTGCCGGGAAGGGTTGACTACATGACTCTTTGGCCCTTCTCTCAAGCTGAGCTTTCCGGCGTACGCAGCGGCTTCATCGAGAATGCCCTCGCTGGCGAAGCGCCGTCGATCGAGGGTGCTCCGGTCGGCCGATCCGCCTATTCCGATCTGATCGCCCGGGGGGGATTTCCCGAGGCGGTCGAGGCCGGCGAAGCGCGCCGGCGCCGCTTCTTTGCCGGGTACGCCGATTCGATTCTCGGCCGTGAGATCGACGAGGTTTCCTCGCTCAGGGATTCTGGGGCCTCCGGCCGAGTGCTGCGCCTTCTCGCTGCGCGCTCGGCGGCGCTGACCAACTTCTCCTCTATTGCTCGCGAACTTGGCATCGACCACAAGACGGTCGCCAACCATGTGCGTGCCCTGGACCAGCTCTTCCTCGTCGTTCGGCTGCCGGCGTGGCATGCGAACCTGGGCCATCGGGTGATCCGCAGTGCCAAGCTGCACATTGCCGACACCGGCATGCTCTGCTCGCTGCTCGGCGTCGACACCGATCGTTTGACGGAGGACGGCACTCTTGCCGGGGCAGTTTTCGAGACCTTTGTCGTGAACGAGGTCGTGCGGCTGGTGAGCGTCGCCGAACTGGCTTCGCTTCTCAGCCTCCATCACTACCGCGACAGGCGGGGCAATGAGGTCGACCTCGTGCTCGAGCACGCCGGAGGCGACGTCGTCGGGATCGAGGTGAAGGCCTCGGCGACGCCCCGCCTGCAGGATGCGGCCGGGCTCGCCCTGCTTCGGGACAATCTCGGAGATCGATTTCGTCACGGGATTGTGCTTCACCTCGGCCCGGAGACGACGTCCCTTGGCGATCGTTTGACGGCCGTCCCGCTCATGGGCCTCTGGAGCGGCTAGCCTTTCCGGCTTCGTGAGGGTCCTGAACATCGAGTCGCAGGGCACGGCATGAAGTTGCTCGTCACCGGCGCCGCCGGGATGCTCGGGCGCGACGTGATGCTCGCCGCCGGCAACGCCGGGCACCAGGTGATCGGCTTCGGCCACAGCGAGCTCGACGTTGCCGACGAGGCGGCGGCGAAGGCGAGGATCGAGGCCGAGCGGCCCGATGTGGTGATCAACTGCGCCGCCTGGACCGACGTCGACGGCGCCGAGGAGCACGAGCAGGAGGCGACGCGGATCAACGGCGCGGGGGCCGGCAACGTCGCCGCGGCGGCCGCCTCGGTCGGCGCCTCGGTCGTCTACGTCGGCAGCGACTACGTCTTCGACGGCAGCAAGGGCGCGCCCTATGTCGAGACCGACCAGACGGCGCCGCTCTCCGCCTACGGGCGCGGCAAGCTGGCGGGCGAGGAGGCGACGCGGGCGGCGAACAAGCGTCACTTCATCGTCCGCTCGGCCTGGCTCTTCGGCGCCGGCGGCGGCAACTTCGTCGAGACGATGCTGCGGCTCGCCGTCGACCACGGCGAGGTCCTGGTCGTGCGCGACCAGGTCGGCTCGCCCACCTACACCTGGCACCTCGCCTACGGCATCGTCCGCCTGATCGAGGGGGTCGAGTACGGCATCCACCACATGGCCGCCGCGGGCGCCTGTTCCTGGTACGAATTCGCGCGTGAGATCTTCGAGCAGGCAAACGTTGAGTGCAAGGTGATGTCAGCGACCACTGAGATGCTGGGCCGCCCGGCCCCCCGCCCCGCCTACTCGGCGCTGGCGAGCCAGCGCGAGCACCCGATCGAACTGCCCTCCTGGCAGGACGGCCTCGCCGCCTACCTGGCGCAGCGTCGCTCCGAGAGCGAGGCGCGCTGATGAGGATCCTCGTCACCGGCGCCGCCGGCTTCATCGGCTCGACCTACGTGCGCCTGGTCGGCGACGAGCACGATGTGCGCGTGCTCGACAAGCTGACCTACGCGGGGCGGCGCGAGAACCTGCCCGAGGGCACGGAGTTGATCGTCGGCGGGATCGAGGACCCGGCGGTCGTGCGCGAGGCGATGCAGGGCTGCGACGCGGTCGTCAACTTCGCCGCCGAGTCGCATGTCGACCGCTCGATCGACGACCAGGACGCCTTCGCCCGCACGCACGTGATCGGCACCGGCACGCTGCTCGACGCGGCGCGCGAGCTCGGCGTCGAGCGCTACCTGCAGGTCTCGACCGACGAGGTCTACGGCTCGATCGAGTCGGGCTCGTTCACCGAGGCCTCGCCGCTCGACCCGTCCTCGCCCTACTCGGCGACCAAGGCTGCCGGCGACCTGCTCGTCTCCGCCCACTTCCACACCTACGGGATGAACGCCTCGATCGTCCGCGGCTCGAACAATTACGGGCCGCGGCAGTATCCGGAGAAGCTGATCCCGCTGATGGTGCTGAACGCGATCCACGGCGACCCGCTGCCGGTCTACGGCGACGGCAAGCAGGTGCGCAACTGGCTCTACGTCGAGGACTTCTGCAGCGGCATCCACACCGTGCTGACGAAGGGCCGCGCCGGCGAGGCCTACAACGTCGGCGGCCCGGACGAGTGCGAGAACATCGAGGTCATCAAGCGGGTGATCGAGCTGACCGGGGCGGAGGAGTCGCAGATCGAGTACGTGACCGACCGGCCCGGCCACGACCGCCGCTACTCGCTCGCCTCGGAGAAGCTGAAGAGCGAGCTCGGCTGGCAGGCGCAGGTCCACTTCGCCGAGGGGTTGGAGCGCACGGTCGAGTGGTACCGCGAGAACCAGGAGTGGTGGAGCCCGATCCGCTCCGGCGAGTACCGCGAGTACTACGAGAAGCAGTACGGCAAAGCGCTCGGCTGATGCCGCGCCGGCTGGAGACGAAGCTCGACGGCGTCGTCCTGCTCGAGCCCGAGGTACACGGCGACGCGCGCGGCTTCATGGTAGAGACCTTCAGCCGCGACGCCTGGGCGGAGCTGGGGGTCGAGGTCGAGTTCGTCCAGCACAACCACTCGCGCTCCTCGCGAGGGACGCTGCGCGGCCTGCACTTCCAAACCGAGCCCGGCCAGGCGAAGCTGGTCCGCTGCCCGCGCGGGCGGATCTTCGACGTCGCCGTCGACCTGCGCCGCGACTCGCCGACCTACGGCCAGTGGGAGGGCCACGAGCTCGACGACGAGCGCCATCGCCAGCTCTTCGTCCCGGCGGGCTGCGCCCACGGCTTCGCCGTGCTCAGCGAGGAAGCCGACGTCGCCTACCTGCTCTCCAGCCTCTACGACCCCGCCACCGAGTCCGGCATCGCCTGGAACGACCCCGACATAGGCGTCGAGTGGCCGGTCGACGAGCCGCTGCTCAGCGAGCGCGACAAAACCGCCCCGCGCCTCGCCGAGATTGCGGACACGCTGCCGTTTTAGGGTTCGACCGCGGTCGCCCTCTCGGTGGGTGGACCGTCACGCCGCTTCGGCCAGCGCCTTGGCCTTTCGCTTGCGAGCCTTGCCGGCCGGTTCGTCGAGCAGCCCGCGGATGTCGTCGGCGGTGACGTCGCCGGCGAACAGGTCGCCGTCGTCCATCACACCGCTGAACAGCTCCGCCTTGCGGCGGGCGAGGGCGACGACCTTCTCCTCGATCGTGTCGCGGGCGATCGTCCGGTAGACGATCACCGGGTTGGTCTGCCCGATCCGGTGGGTGCGGTCGATCGCCTGCGCCTCGGTCGCCGGGTTCCACCACGGGTCGAGCAGGAAGCAGTAGTCGGCCTCGGTCAGGTTGAGGCCGAAGCCGCCCGCCTTGAGGCTGATCAGGAAGACGGGGTCCTCGCCCTGCTTGAACCGCTCGATCGTCCGCTCGCGCTTGCGCGTGCGGCCGTCGAGGTAGCAGTAGCCGATCGCCTCCTGGTCGAGCCGCTCGCGGACCTTGGCCAGGAAGCCGGTGAACTGGCTGAAGACGAGCGCCCGGTGGCCGCCGGCGATGACGTCCTCGAGCTGCTCGACCAGCGCGCCGAGCTTCGCGCAGGGGACGTCGTCGTGGCCCTCGTCGACCAGGGCCGGGTGGATGCTGAGCTGGCGCAGCAGCGTGATCGAGCGCAGGATCGTGAACCGGTTGCGATCGAAGTCGTCGATCAGGCCGAGGATCTTCTGCCGCTCGCGCTGCAGCCTCGTGTCGTAGAGCTTGCGGTGGCGCGCGTGCAGCTCGACCTCGAGCGTCTGCTCCTGTTTCGGCGGCAGGTCGGCGGCGACGAGCTCCTTGCTGCGCCGCTTGACGAGCGGCTTGATCCGCCGCCGCAGGCGCGCCAGCCGCTCCGCGTCGCCTTCGCGCTCGATCGGCCGCGCGTACTGCTCGCCGAATCGCTTCGGGTCCGGGAACAGGCCGGGGGCGGTGATCGAGAGCAGCGACCAGAGCTCGGTCAGGTTGTTCTCCATCGGGGTTCCGGTGACGGCGAGCTTGAACGGCGCCGGCAGCTCGCGGACGCATCTATAGGTCTTCGACTGGTGGTTCTTCACCGCCTGCGCCTCGTCGAGGACGAGACCCGCCCACTCGATATCGCGATAGGCCTCGGCGTCGAGCCGGAACAGCGTGTAGGTCGTGACGACGACGTCGGCGCCCGCGACCTCCTCGATCGAGCGGCCGGACTTGCGCAGCGTGTCCGTGACCGCGCTGACGGTCAGCCCCGGAGCGAACCTGGCCGCCTCGCCGACCCAGTTGGAGACGACGCTGGTCGGAGCGACGACCAGGAAGGGGCCGAGGCCGGGGTCGCGCTCGCGCGCGTGGCAGAGCAGCGCCAGCGCCTGCAGCGTC
>Ga0102953_1001596_pt1 | contig 14250 bp, 14 predicted proteins | sample SalPon2A_C_D2_MG_FD_78509 | JGI IMG/M metagenome (GOLD analysis project Ga0102953, IMG submission 78509) | Soil microbial communities from South San Francisco under conditions of wetland restoration - Salt Pond MetaG R2A_C_D2_MG | ecosystem: Environmental > Terrestrial > Soil > Wetlands | place... | reverse complement strand
TCCCGTTCTTCCGGTAGTCCGCCGTCCGCTTCTCGTAGTCGAGCGCGTCGGCGAAGAGCCGGCGCATCCGCTCCATCATCCCGGCCCGTGAGCCGCCACCCGCATCCTTAGCCGCCTCATCGAGCGCCGCGACCATCGCGACGGGCGATTTGACGGCCATGTCTTCGATGCGGTCGCCCATCAGATCGAGCGCCACCGCCTGCCCGGAAATCAATCCGCCAGACGGGCCGGCCACGACCGTGGTGATGCCCTCGACGCGCGTCACCGGAATGAGCTGTGAGGCGGGGTTCACCCCCTCCAGCACGTTGAACGCCGCCGAGACGTCGTCACCGGAGAGGGAGCCCTCGCGGGTGCCCGCCACCGAGCCGATCTCCACCAGGCCGATCTGCCCCGCCGCGTTGATGAAGCCGGGTGTCACGAGCTGACCGGTGGCATCGATCTGCGTGGCGCCCGCGGGAACCGGGACGTTCTTCCCAACCGCCACGATCTTCCCATCACGGATGAGCACGGTGCCGTGCTCGATTGCCGGACCCGATATCGGATAGACCTTGCCGCCGGTGATCGCGATCGTCTGCGCACCGAGCGGTGCCGCCACCGTGAGCGCGGCGACGACGAAGCCGAGTATCCTGTGCTGGGTCGTGTTCATTTGACCACCTGCCCGAGCTCGAAGTCGGTGCGGGGCTGATGCGCCGGATCGTCCCGGTCGTACACCAGCCATCCGTCGTTGTAGACCTTCTCGGCGTGCGTGTAGACCGAGAAGGGATCCTTGGTCCAGAGCACCACGTCGGCGTGCTTGCCGGGCTCGAGCGTTCCGGTCGCCGAGTCGATGCCGAGAATCCACGCGGGATTCGACGTGATCCATTTGATGGCGTGCGCTTCCGTGATCTTCATCCCCGCGCGCCGGCCGGCCCACATCGCCTGCGCCGCCGCCTGGTTGAGCCGCTGGATGCCGTTCGGATCGTCCGAGTGAATGGTCACGACCACGCCCGCCTTGTCGAGCAGCGCGGCGTTCTCCTGGATCCCGTCCATCGCCTCTTCCTTGAAGCCCCACCAATCGGACCACACGTTGGCGCCGACCGAATCCGCGACGAGCTTGTCGGCGATCTTGTAGCCCTCCACCACGTGGTGGAACGAGCGGATCTTGAAACCGAACTCGCGGCCGAGGTCGATCATCTGCATCATCTCGTCGGCGCGATAACAGTGCATCTGGACCAGGAACTTGCCCGCAAGGACGCCGGCGAGCGTCTCGTTCCGGAGATCGCGCGCCGGGGGATCGCCCTTGTGGGTCTTGTTCCACTCGTCCCACTTCCGCTTGTACTGCTCGGCCGCGATGTACGCCGCGCGATAGCCGGCCATGTTGCCCATGCGGGTGGCCGGTCCGCCGCGCTGGCCGTAGACGCGCTTCGGATTCTCGCCGCACGCCATCTTCACACCGTACGGTGCGCCGGGGAACTTCATCTCCTGCACCGAGCGCGCGGGCACGAAGCGCAGCACGACGCTTCGGCCGCCGATGAGGTTGCCCGAGCCTGGAAGGATTTCGGCGGTCGTGATGCCACCGGCGATGGCGCGCGGGATCTGCGGATCCTGCGGCCAGAACGAGTGCTCCGCCCAGACGTATGCGGTGTTCGGATTGACGGGCAGCTCGTTGCCGTCCGACTCGGCCCAGGTGCCGGGCGCCGCATAGACGCCGATGTGGCTGTGGGTGTCGATGATGCCGGGCGTCACGTACTTGCCGGTCCCGTCGATCTCGACGGCACCTGCCGGAGCCGTCACGGTCTTCCCGACGGCCACGATCTTCCCGTCCTGGAAGAGGATCGCACCGTCGGTGATCTCGGCGCCGGTGCCGGTGAGAATGGTGGCGTGGCGGATCACGACCGGCGGATACGCATGACGCTGGTAGGTGGACGGATACTGCGGGCGATCGACACTGCTGATCGTGTCGGCGACCGCCACCTGGTGGTCGGCCGATGCGGGGGCGGGGGCGGGGGCCTGCGACGCGGCGGGGGCACACCCGGCCGCGACGAGCACCAGCCACGGGATGAGACGACGCATGCTCCTCCTCACTTGACGAGTTCGAACGTGAGCGGTTGTCCCGAGGGCTCGACCTTCACCACGCGATGCGGGCGATCGGTCGTGACGAAATAGGTCACGCCACCGGCCGTGCCGGTGACGGAGATGCGGAAGGTGCGGAACGATCCCGCGGGCACGTGCACCGTCTCGGTGTCCGCTACGGCCACCGACAGGGTGGACGCGCCGAACGATCCGAGATCGATCGAGCGCAGGGTGAAGCGTCGGCCCACGGTGAGGGGTAGAGCCGGCACGAGCGCCTGGAGCATATCGATCGACAAGGTTCCCGGCGCAAACGCGGTATCCACCGCCACGGTATCCGCGCCGGAGCGCGTGGGTCGAATGGCGGTGCCCCGGATCGCGCCACGCGACGCCGTCAGATCCACTCGCGCAATCCCACCGGGAAAATCGGTCGTCTGGGTGACGTGTTTGAGCTCGAGCGCGGGGGTGAGGTGCCCCTCGGTCACCTGCGTGAGGCCGCTCGCCGGGATGACCGACCGTTCCGTGACCGTCACGCCCGTGTCGCTCCGTGTGAGCGCGGTAACGCTCCAGCCCACGACACCGTGTCCCGGCGCCGTAATGTGGAACGAATCGCGGTGTGCGACGAGCGCCGCGGTGTCGAACGGCAGGACCGCCGGCGGGGCGAGCGCCTCCGGGGTGAGGGCGTGACCTTCCTGATCCACGATCTCGACCGGGGCGATGGCGCGCAGTCCAGGGTAGAGATCGCGCCCATCCCCCACCACTACGATCACGGCGGAGTCGGGGCGCAGAATCCGGCGCGCCGCGCGGCGCACGTCGTCTGCCGTGACCGCGCCGATCCGCTGGCGGTAGTGCGCGAGGTACCCGTCGCCGAGCCCGAGACGTTTCACCATCGACAGCTGGGCGGCGATCTGCTGCGGCGTTTCGACCGTGAGCGGGAATGAACCCGTGAGATAGCCCTCGGCCGCGGCGAGCTCGTTGTCGGATGGTGCGTGCTCCCTGAGCTCGTCCATCTGTCGGAGAATTTCCCGCACCACACTGTCGGTCACGGCGTTGGGGACGGTGGTGCGCACCGCGAACTCGCCGACGTCGAAGCGGCGGGTGAGCCGCGTGGCGACGTCGTACGTCCAGCCGTGCTGCTCCCGCAGATCGGTGAAGAGCCGCGATCCCGCACCCCCGCCGAGGATGTCGTTCGCCACCACGGCGGCGTCGTAGGCGGGATCGGTCGGGCGGAGGGCCAGGTTCCCGAGCAGGATCGTGCTTTCCGGGGATCCGGCGCGATCCACCAGCAGGATATGCGTGGCCCGCTCGGCGGGGGGATCGCCATAGTGGCGCACGGGTGCTACGCCCTGCCAGTCCCCGAGAAACCGTTGCGCGAGCGCGCGGGCCCGATCGAGCGTCACGTCGCCCGCGATCACGAGCACCGCGCCGGCCGGCGCGAGCTGCGTCCGTGCCCAGCCGACCACGTCGTCGCGCGTGATGGCGTCGAGCGACGCGGCGGTTTCCTCGCGCCCATACGGGTGATGGCCGTACAGCGCATGCGCGAAGAAGCGGCCCGCGATACTCGTGGGTTCTGAGCGCCGGAGCGCGAGCGCGGAGCGCTCCCGCTTGCGGGCCAGATCGAGCTCCGGGACGGGAAACGTGGCGTGGAGCAGCACGTCGCTCATCAGCGTGAACGCCACGTCCACGTGCTCCGACAGCACGGTCGAGCCGATGGAGAAGAAGTCCTCTCCCGCGGCCGCCGAAAGCGAGCCACCGGCACCCGCAATCTCGGCCGCGAGGGAATCCGCGGGGCGTGTGGTGGTGCCTTTCGTGATCAGTGCCGCGGTGAGCCGCGCGAGCCCGGCTTCGGTGGGCGGGTCGTTCACTTCGCCCGTCGGCATCGTGAGGACGATGCTCACGATGGGAAGGGTGTGGTTCTCGACCAGGACGAGGTGCAGGCCGTTGGGGAGCGTGGCTTCGTGAAACCGCGGGAAATGCTCGGGCGCCATCGGTGCGGGCGCGGGCGGCGTGGTGGGGAACTGTTGCGCCGCCGCCGGACGCAGGCCGACGGCCGCCAGCGCGAGGCATGCGACGCAGGACGCGACGCAACTATTCACGGCGCGTCTCCGTGGTCACGGAATCGGCGCGCGGGACCACCACGAGTGTGTACGAATTGTCCGGCACCAGATACTTCTCCGCCACGCGCCGTACGTCCTCGGGCGTCACGCGCAGATAGCGGTCGAGATCGGTGTTGATCTGCGCAGCCGACCCGTGAAACCGCACGAAGTGCTGGATCTGCTCGGCCAGTGCCGCCGTGGTCTGGCGGTCGAACAGCGCGCCCACCTTCACCTCGTTCTTCGCGCGGGCGAGGTCGGCGCTCCGCACCGGATGCCCTGTGACCTCCGCCACCTGCACCGCCAGGGCCGTCGCGAGCGATTCGGCCGAGACACCCTGATTGGCGATGGCGTAGACGTAGAATACGCTCGGGCCCAAGTGATCGTCCGAGCCGGCGCCGGCCATTACGGCAATCTGTCGTTCCCGCACGAGATGGCGATTCAGAATCGAACTCTCTCCACTCCCGAGCATCGTCGTCAGGAGCTCGAGCGACGGCGTATCGGGGTCGGCGTGGGGCGGGGTGAGATACGCGATGACCACCGCCGGAAGTGTGGCGAGCGGATCGCGCCACGTGCGCTCCCGTCGCCCGGCATGGTAGCGCACGTGACAGGTGACGGGCGGCGGAGCCGCGGCGCGAGGAACGCCGTCGAAGTACTCGTGAATCAGCCGCATCGCGTCGGCGGGATCGAAGTCGCCGACCACCGTGAGGGTCGCATTGTTGGGGACGTAATAGCGCCGATAGAACGCGCGCGCGTCCGCCACCGTCGCCGCATCGAGATCGGTGAGCGAACCGATCACCGGATGGGCGTACGCGAAGCAGTCCGTGGAGTCGTACAGCAGGGTGAGTCCGTCGGTGAAGGCGCGACCGTAGGGTTGGTTCTCCACCCGCTGGCGGCGCTCCTGCCGCACGGTCTCCCGCTCATGCACGAAGCTCGATTCACTCACCGTGAGCGAGCGCAGGCGATCCGCCTCCAGCCAGAGCGCGAGATTCAGGCGGTTCTCGGGAAGCGTCTCGTGGAAGTCGGTGCGGTCTTCGGTGGTGTTGGCGTTAGCCTCTCCGCCCGCCGCTTCGACCATCCGCAGATGCTCGCCCGGCTTGACGTGGGCCGAGCCCTCGAACATCAGGTGCTCGAAGAGATGCGCGAACCCCGAGCGGCCCGGCCGTTCATTGGCGCTCCCGACGTCGTACCAGACGTCCACGGTCACGATCGGCGCGTTGGTGTCCGGCACCAGGTAGACGCTGAGGCCGTTGGCGAGCGTGTCGTGCTGAACCCGGACCGGTGCCTGAGCCGCCGCCGGGCGTGCGGCCACGATCAACGCGCACGGCACGACGGCGTGCAGCAGACGGCTCAGCAGGCGCATGCCGGCCCTCGATCTGCGGCGGTGAACACGGGGATCGTTCAGTCGTCGGCGCCCGTCGCGCGTGTCCGAAAGAGGTCGTGCAGACGGCGGCTCACGGGTCCCGGCTTGCCGTCGGCGACGGGGCGGCCGTCCACGGAGACCACGGGCATGACTTCGAGCGTCGTGCCCGCGAGAAAGAGCTCATCGGCATCGGGCAGCTGGTCCAGGAAGACCGGAGTCTCCCGCGCGGGGATGCCGTGCCGCGCACACAGGTCGAGCACCACCGCCCGAGAGATGCTGGGCAGGATGTAGTTGGATTTAGGCGCCGTGTGCACCTCACCCCCGACCACGGCGAAGAAGCTGCTGGCGCTCGCCTCGAGCGCCACACCGTCACGTACGAACACCGCCTCGAGCGCCCCCGCCTCGCGGGCGCGTTGATTGGCCAGACAGTTGGGGAGCAACGCCACCGACTTGATGTCGCACCGGGCCCAGCGCACGTCCGGAACGGTGACGACCGCCGCACCACGCACCGGATCGCCCTTGGGGTGAAAGGCCTTCGCCTCGGCGTACACCGTGGGCGCCGGGGTGGGATCGGGAAACGAGTGAATGCGAGGCGCCGCGCCGCGCGTGATCTGGAGGTAGACCGTGGCATCCGCCTGCCCGAGGCCGTTCCGCTCCAGGAGCTGGGGGAGCGCGCCGCGGAGAGCGGCGATGTCGGCGCCCTCGATCCGCAGTGCGAAGAGCCCCTCCTCGAGGCGCCGGAAGTGCGGGTCGACCTCGAAGAACCGCCCCGCATAGCTGCGCACGACCTCGTACACTCCGTCCGCGAACAGAAAGCCGCGATCGTCGGGCGAGATGCGGACCTGGTCCTTTTCCATCAACGTGCCGTTGAAGTACACGATCGGCGTCATGTCACATCCACCGGTGGCGGTTCCGCGTGAAGGGCGTGCCCGACGCGGGGTTGGTGTCGAGGTAGTCGCGGTAGCGCCGCCGCAGCCGGCGGTACCGTGCGTCGTCGGTGCGGAGCGCGCGGTGGGGCAGGGTGATCAGCCACCGCTCGACCTTCCACACGTTGTGGCTCGCGAGGCGCCAGTCGTAGGCGCCGAGGTCCCGGAGATCGGCCAGCGCATATCCGGTGAGGCGTGCCGAGAGATCTATATACGGCTCGTAGTAGCTGTACGCGAGATCACGGACCGACCGGAACGCCGCGCGCCGACCCCAGAGCCCCAGGTCCCGCGACGCCCCCACGGCACCCCATCGCCCCCTGAGCCGATACGCGAAGACGACGTGGTCGAGCCGATCCTGCGACTCGAGATCGAGCAGGAGCGGCGGGTGGCCGTGATGCTCGAGAATGGCCGCCGCGGCGAGTGCCGCCTCCAGGCAGTGGGCCTCCCCGAAACGTACCACCCCCCGGAAGGTCCGCATCGTGCGGCCGCCGCGTTCCCAGTTGTACGCGAGCGAGCGAATCCAACGTTGCGTGCGGGCCGGCGTGCGGCACTGGTCGACCACCCGGCGCTCGCGCACCGTGAGCCGGCCGTGCGCTACCGTGCGACGAAGAGATCCCACGCCAACACGGCCCAGCCGGCCAGGAACGCCACGCCGCCGAACGGCGTCACGATCCCGAGCCCGCGAACGCCCGTGAGGGCGAGCAGATAGAGGCTGCCGGAGAAGAGCACGACGCCTACGATGAAGAGCCACCCCGCGAGTGCCGCGTGCGGCAGCTGCCAGCGATCCATCGCCCACGCCACCGCGAAGAGCGCGAGCGCGTGATACATCTGGTAGCGCGCCCCCGTCTCGAAGACCTCGACCATCGCCGGCTCGAGTCGGGCCCGGAGCGCATGGGCGCCGAACGCACCCGCCGCAACGCTGAGCAGGCCGAGCAGCGCACCGATGGCGGCGAACAGGCGCGCGGTCACGCCGTGAGCGCCTCGCGGGCCGCGTCGGCGTCTTCTGCGCGGACGAGGATAGTGGCGCCGGGAAAGATGGGCCCGTGGGCCATCCCCTCCGCCGATTGAATCATGAAGGGAATGTCGGCGGCCTCCAGGGATTTCGCGGCGATCTCCGCCTCGAGCTGGGTGCGAAAGTTGGCTACGGCCACGGTCTTGAGCATGGTCTTGAACGTCGGCGATCGGCGATGCCGCGGCAAGGGCCCCTCAGCGCACCGGAAAGAGCTCGAGGGGGGTCGTCCGCGTGGCCGCCGTCTTGAGGCTCTCCGGCAGCGGCAGCGCGAGGAACTGGTCCAGATTGTCGCGCAGGTCGCGGACTCCGGGACTCGGCCAGTCGGTCCCCCACACGAGCCGCCCCTCGAGCTCCTCGATCCGCGGGAAGTACTCGAGGATCTTCTTGGGCGGAATGCCCGAGAGCTCGAGGCGCACATTCTTGTGGCGCCGGAGCACGAAGAACGCCTCGTCCATCCAGAGCGGCCGTCCGCCGTGCGCCATCAAGATGGTGAGGTCCGGGAAGTCGAGCGCGACGTCGTCGAGCTCCATCGGCCGGCCGTACTTGCACCGCGCGCCGGGAAAGATGCTCGTCCCCGTGTGCACCAGCACCGGCAGGCCCCGCTCCTCACACCGCCGGTAGATCCGGCCCAACGCCTCGAGACCCATCGTGTACGCATTGGCGGGATACATCTGATGCGGCGGATGGATCTTGAGACACCGGATGCCGAGGTTCAACAGCTCCTCGATCTGTCCTTCGGGGTCCTTGGTGAACCGGGGGTGCACGCCACCGAACGGCAGCAACCGTTCCGGTGCCGCGCTCGCGTAGTTCGCGGCAAAGACGTTGGTCTCGTCGGTGAACCCCATGACGTCGGGACTCGGGTAGTTAATCAGCCCCACCCGCCAGATCCCGCGCTCGTCCAGGATGTCCAGCAGCATCTGGGGCGAGTCCATCAGGGCGAGGAGCCGCTGCCAGTGCTCCTCTTTCCCCTTCCGCATGACGTCGGCCACCGACGGCTTCATCTGCCGCCAGGGCTGGATGTGGATGTGGATGTCCGTGATGCCGGGCAGCGCTCCGCTCATCGGCCGGTGAACTCGGCCTGACGCTTCTCGAGGAACGCCTTCACGCCCTCGGCCTTGTCGGCGGAGGCGAACGCGAGCCCGAAGAGCGTGTGCTCGTGGCGGAGCCCTTCGTCGAGCGGCGTGCGCACGCTTGCGCGCACCGCCTCCTTGATGAGCTGCAGCGCCACGGGACTCTTCTCGGCGATCGTGCTCGCGAGCTTGTTGGCCCGCGCCATGAGCTCCGCGGCGGGCACCACGTCGTCCACGAGTCCGATGCGCAACGCCTCGTCGGCACCGATGATCTCGCCGGTGTAGAGCAGGCGGTACGCGGTGCCGAGTCCGACGAGCCGCGGCAGACGCTGCGTTCCCCCACCACCCGGGAGGATGCCGAGGTTCACCTCGGGCTGGCCGAGCTTCGCCTTGTCCGACGCGATCCGGATGTCACACGCCATCGCGAGCTCGCAGCCGCCACCCAGACAGTAGCCGTTGATCGCCGCGATCACGGGTTTCCGGAAGGCATCGAGCTGATCGAAGATCGTGGGCCCTTCCATCGCGTGGAACTGATCGACCGGTGTGCGTCCCTCGAACTCACCGATGTCGGCCCCCGCGATGAACGCCTTCTCGCCTGCGCCGGTCACGATCACGACGCGCACCGTCTCGTCGTGCGCCAGCGCGGCGAGCGCCGCGCCGAATGCCCGGCGCGTGGGACCGTTCAATGCGTTCATCTTGTCGGGACGGTTGATCGTGAGAACCGCCACCCGACCGTCTATCGCCGTCAGGACGTTTTCGTCTTCGGCCATTCGTAGAATCCCTTTCCCGTTTTCTTCCCCAGCCGCCCTCCCGCCACCATCGTGCGGAGAATCTCGGGCGGCGCGTAGTGCGGTGCGCCAAGCTCGCGATGAAGATACTCCGCGATCGCGAGGCGCACGTCCAGTCCGACCAGGTCGCTCACCTTCAGGGGCCCCATCGGATGCCCGTAGCCGAGCTCGAGGGCCTTGTCGATATCCGCCGGCTCGGCCACCCCTTCCTCCACCATCCGCATCGCCTCGAGCCCGAGCACCACGCCGAGCCGCGACGACGCGAATCCCGGCGAGTCGCGTACGACGATCGGCTCCTTGCCCATCGCACGGGCGAGCGCGACCACGCGGTCCACGTGGTCGCGATCGGCCGCGTCGTGCCGCACCACCTCGACCAGCTTCATGATGTGCACGGGATTGAAGAAATGCATCCCGACCACGCGTCCCGGCGTCGCGATCGCTTCGGCGATGCGGGCGACGGAAAGGGACGAGGTGTTCGTGGCGAGCGTGGCGCGCTCCGGCGCCTTCTTCGCGACGTCGGCGAGGAGCGCGCGCTTGAGCGCGGGATCCTCGAACACCGCCTCGATCACGATGTCGGCGTTCGCCACCGTCGCGCCCAGATCGGGCGACAGCTCGATCCGCGCGAGCGTCGCCGCCGCCAGCTCCGCCGTGGTCTTCCCGCGGGCGACCGCCCCGTCGAGATTGGCGCGGATGCGGTCGAGGGCGGGGTCGAGCGCGTCGGGGCGGGCATCGGTGAGCGTGGTCTCACACCCGGCGGCGGCCACCACCTGGGCGATCCCGTGCCCCATCGTGCCCGCGCCGATCACAGCCACGCGCATCATCCGACGACCCCCCGTGCGACGTCCGGTTTGTTGGTGCAGAGCCCATCCACGCCGGCGGCGATCAGCTCCCGCATCTCCCCCGAGTCGTTCACCGTCCAGGCGTAGAGCGCGAACCCGTCCGCATGGAGCGCCGCGGCGAGCGGCACGTCTACCAGGATCGCTTCCTCCCAAAATGCCACCGCATGCGCCGCGCGAACCTCTGCGGACGGGTCGAGCGGATATGAGGAGGAGAGCACTCCTCCCGGAAGCGTGGGGCGCGCCGTGCAGAGCCGGCACACGATTCGGTGATCGAAGCCGTGCACCCGATAGTTGGCCGGCGCAGGTCCCGCGTCGATGGTGGCGAAGAACACATCGTCGCCGTCGGGCCGGAGGCCTTTCACCTCGATGAAGACCTGGGTCTCGGCCCCGATCGTCTCGAGCGCTTCCGCGAGCGTGGGAATCGGCTCGCCGTTGGGGAGCCGCTCCTTTCGGAGCTCGGCCAGTGCGTGGTTCGCGATCTTCCGGCCGCCGAACTCGGGGTCGTGATGGACCACCAGCTGGTCGTCCGCCGTCTGGTGGATGTCCAGTTCGATCCCATCCGCGCCCAATGCCACCGCACGACGAAAGGCGTCGAGGGAGTTCTGGTACGCCTGGGCCGACGCGCCGCGGTGGGCGATGACGAGCGGGCGCGCCCCCGTCACGGCGCGACGGGCGCCGGCGTCGGCGCGAGGACCGTGACCGCCACGGTACTGGCCGAGCCGCCGGACTGGGCGACGACCGACGTCGAGCCCGGTGCCACCGCCGTGACGTACGCGACCGAGTCATAGCCGGCCACCGTCGCGATCGACGGGTCGGAGGACGTCCATCCGATGAGGGCGTTCTGCACGATGCCGTACCCCAGCTGGGTCGCCTGCGCGCGCACCGTGTCCGTGGCGCCCACCGCCATGCTGAGCGATGGCGGCGTTACCTGCACGACCACGAAGATCGGCGACGAGTTGCACGCCCCGAGCCCAAGGGCGGCGAGCGCCACGAGCAGCCGGGCCCGCACCCTACGCGCCACGGAAGACGGGCGCGCGCTTCGCGAGGAACGCCGCGAGCCCCTCCTTGGCATCTTCACTCTGGAAACACGCCACCTGGTTCTCCAATTCCACCGCGAGCACCTCCGCGAGCGTTCGCTCGCCGCTGTCGTAGACGGCCCGCTTGGCTCGGGCGATGGCGATGGGTGGCTTGGCCGCGAGCTGTCCGGCCAGGGATCGGGTCTCCTCGACGAGGCGCTCGTGCGGAACGACCCGATTCACCAGCCCAATCCGCAGCGCCTCGTCAGCAGGGACCATCTCCGCCGTGAAGATCAACTCGAGCGCCTTGCTCGGACCCACCAACCGCGGCAGGAAATAGGTCCCGCCCCAATCGGGATGGAGGCCGATCCGGTTGAAGGTCTGACCGATGGAGGCGCGGTCCGAGGCGATCCGAAGATCACACGCCAGCGCGAAGTTGGCGCCGCCGCCCGCCGCCGGGCCGTTGAGGCTCGCGATGACCGGCTTCGGGGTCTCGCGCACCGCCGTGACCGCCTTGCGCCCCGCGTTCACGAGCTCCGCCGCCGCGTCCCAGTCCTCGGTGTCGAGCAGCTCCTGCATGTAGCCGATGTCGGCGCCGGCGCAGAACGCGCGCCCGGCACCGGTGATCACGATGACGCGCACCCGATCGTCCGCCGCCATCGCGCTCACCGCCTCGGCGATCTCCTGGCGCATGCGCCCGGCGAACGCGTTCAGCTTCTCGGGCCGGTTCAGCGTGAGCGTGCCGATCCCGTCACGCACGTCCACGAGGACGTTCTCATAGCTGGCGCCGCTCATGCGCGCTCCACGATCATGGCCATCCCCTGTCCCACGCCGATGCACATGGTGACCAGCCCGTACCGACCGCCCGTCCGGCGGAGCCCGTGGACGAGCGTCGTGAGCAGCTTGGCGCCGGTGCAGCCAAGCGGATGGCCCAGCGCGATCGCGCCGCCGGAGACATTCACCTTGGCCGGGTCGAGATCGAGCTCGCGGATGCAGGGGAGCGACTGCGCCGCGAACGCCTCGTTGAGCTCGATCAGATCGAGGTCCCCGACCGAGAGGCCCGCCCGCTCCAGCGCCTTTCGGGTGGCCGGCACGGGGCCGATACCCATGAGGCTCGGATCCACGCCCGCCACCGCGCTCGTGACGATGCGTGCGAGCGGCGTACCGTGGCCCTCGACGGGGCCGCCCGGGCGGGCCACGACGAGCGCCGCGGCACCGTCGTTGATCCCGCTCGCGCTCCCCGCCGTCACCGTGCCGCCCTTGACGAACGCCGGCTTGAGCTTCGCGAGCTTCTGCGGCGTCACGTCCGGCCGCGGGTGCTCGTCCACGGAGACCATTTCGTCGCCCACCGGCACGGGCACGATCTCGTCGGTGAAGACGCCGTCGGCCATCGCGCGGGCGGCGCGCTGCTGGCTCTCGTACGCGAACGCGTCCTGTTCCTCGCGCGTGATGCCGTACTGCTTGGCCACCTTCTCCGCAGTCTCGCCCAGGGAGATTGTCCACTCGACGGGCATCTTCGGATTGGTGAACCGCCACCCGACGGTGGTATCCGCGATCTCCGGTGGGCGACGATCCCAGCCCGTGCCGCGCTTCAGCATCACGTACGGGGCGCGGGTCATGCTCTCCACCCCGCCCGCCACGAAGGTCTCGCCCTCGTCGGCCTTGATCGCCTGGGCGGCGCTGGCCACGGCCTGGAGCCCCGACGCGCAGAGCCGGTTGATCGTCTGGCCGGGCACGGTGACGGGAAAGCCCGCGAGAAGCGCCGCCATGCGCGCCACGTTCCGGTTGTCCTCGCCGGCGCCGTTGGTGCAGCCCATGATCACGTCGTCGACGTTCGTGGCGTTGAGCCCGATCCGTTCGACCGCGGCCCGCACCACGAGCGCCGCGAGGTCGTCGGGACGCACGCTCGCGAGCGCACCGCCCGCACGACCGACCGGCGTGCGCACGGCGGAATAGATCATCGCCTCGGGACGCGTCATCGGAGTCCCATCCACACGGTCTTCGACTCGGTGTACCCGTCGAGCGCCTCGCGACCCAGGTCGCGGCCGAAGCCGCTCGCCTTGAAGCCGCCGAACGGCGCCGCGGAGTCGTAGACGTTGTAGGTGTTCACCCACACCGTACCCGCGCGCACGGCACGCGCCACGCGGAACGCCTTCTGAATGTCTTTGGTCCAGATCCCCGCCGCGAGGCCGTACATGGTCTGGTTGGCCAGGCGGATGCCGTCGTCCACGTCGTCGAACGTCTGCACGGCGAGCACGGGGCCGAAGATCTCCTCGTCCACGATCTTCATCCCGGGCTCCGCCTGATCGAAGATCGTGGCCTCGATGAAGTACCCCTTCCCGTTCACCTGTGCGGGATTGCCGCCCGCCACGAGCTTGGCCTCTTTCTTCCCGGCCGCGATGTACGACAGCACCGTCTCCTGCTGCTTCTTGGAGACCACGGCGCCCAAGCGCGTGTTCTTGTCGAAGGGATCGCCCGGCACGAGGCGCTTGGCGCGCTCGGCCAGCTCACTCACGACCTGATCGTGCACCGAACGCTCGACCAGCAGCCGGGAGCCCGCGGCGCAGACCTCCCCCTTGCCGTAGAAGATCCCGTTCTGCGCGCCGCGGACCGCGGCCTTGAGGTCGGCATCGGCGAAGATGATGTTCGGACTCTTGCCGCCGAGCTCGAGCGTGATGCGCTTCACCGTGTCGGCGGCGTCCCGCATGATCTGCTTGCCGACCTCGGTGGAGCCGGTGAAGGCGATCTTGTCCACGCCCGGGTGCTTGACGAGGGCGGCGCCCGTGGTGGAGCCGCCGCCCGGGAGCACGTTGAACGCCCCCGGCGGCAGGCCCGCGTCCAACATGATCTCCGCCATGGCGAGCGCGGTGAGGGGCGTCTCCGACGCGGGCTTGAGGATCACCGTGCACCCCGCCGCGAGCGCCGGCGCGAACTTCCAGCTGGCCAGGTTCAAGGGGAAGTTCCACGGCACGATCGCACCGACCACTCCGAGGGGCACGCGCTCGCTGTAGACGAAATCGGGAGCGTCCACCGAGAGCACGGTGCCGCCGATCTTGTCGGCCCAGCCCGCGTAGTACTTGAGCGTCTCCACGGT
>Ga0102953_1001595_pt1 | contig 14251 bp, 10 predicted proteins | sample SalPon2A_C_D2_MG_FD_78509 | JGI IMG/M metagenome (GOLD analysis project Ga0102953, IMG submission 78509) | Soil microbial communities from South San Francisco under conditions of wetland restoration - Salt Pond MetaG R2A_C_D2_MG | ecosystem: Environmental > Terrestrial > Soil > Wetlands | place... | reverse complement strand
TGCCGCCGGTGGTCTCGGTGCCACTGCCCGGGTTCGCCCCCGCGATCTCGTAGCGGATCGTGCCGCCGTTGATCAGATCCCCATTCGCGTCGGTAGCCGTCACGGTGACCTGGTGGAAGCTGCCGGTGCCGAGCAGCGCGGATGCGGGCGCGGCCGTCAGCCCGGCGAGGCCGAACTGCCATTCGATTTCGTAGCTGGCCGTGGCGCCGTTTCCGAGGCCGCTCGAGTAGTGGTCGTCCCACTGCACGCCGATCGCGTTGTCGAGCAGGCGCGAGTCGATCGAGTTGTTGAACCCAGGGCCGCCCGGAGCGAAGACCGTGTCCTCCCAGATGTTTTCGTACGGCAGCTCCTGGAAGGCGCTCCACGGCGAGGTCGGAACTTCGCGTAGGCCCCCGGCCCGGCCGGTCGCTTCGCTCAGCCCCCCGACCATCCGCGGCGGTCCCGGGGTGAAGAACCCGGTGCCGTCGTCGCTGCCCTCGAGGTAGAGATCGGCGGCGGCCAACGCCCGGTAGGCCAGCGAGGAGCCGGAGACGTTCTTGACTTCGAAGCGCTGCTTGAAGCTGTTCTCGCCGTTGACGTAGGTGGTCGTCTGCGTCACTTCGGCGACCGTCGATCCTTCGACCGCGTTGTAGGTAGTGATCTGCCGGAGGGGACTGGCGGCGGTCCCCAGCCCGGTGACCGGCCCGGACGTTCCCGCCTGATAGACGTACGGCGTCGACCCTGCGGTGAGACCCGGCCCGAAGGTTTCGCCGGTTGCGGGAACCCCGATGAAGAAGCCGGCGTCGCCGGCTTCGTCTCCTGGGTAGTAGAAGGTGTAGGAGTTCTGGTTCAGCGGCTGAACCTGGACGTTCCCAGTGTCGCTGAGGAAGATGTCGAGCTGATCGCCGTCGATCGTCGTCGCGCGGGCAGCGCCCGCTCCGAAGATGACGAGCAGCGCCATTGCAAGGACAGAGGTGACTGCGGCGAGACGGAAACGATCGACAACGGACGTCAAGATGCGACTCCCTTTCGGACAGGCCAACGCGGCCGGATCAAGATTTCCCCGGGCAAAGTAGTGGTCAAACGGAGACGCCGGGCATTCCTTCCCCCGCCCGTGGGCCGATCGGCCCATGCCCATTCGTCCATTCCTACGAGGCTTTGTCCTCGCCGCCGCTCGACTCGATCTCCTGGGCGAGCTCCTCTAGCTCCTCGGCGAACGAGGGGCCGAAGCTCTCGACCGGGGTGTCGTCGCCGTCGACGCCGAGCTCCGCGGCCAGCTCGTCCTCGTCGAGCAGATCCTCGTCGCTCGGCGGCTCGATCGGCACGGCCGGCTCGACCGTCAGCGTGCGGTAGTGCTTGAGGCCGGTGGCCGCCGGGATCAGCTTGCCGATGATCACGTTCTCCTTCAGGCCGACGAGTTTGTCCCGTTTGCCCTCCAGCGCAGCGTCGGTGAGCACCTTGGTCGTCTCCTGGAAGGAGGCGGCGGAGAGGAAGGACTCGGTCGCCAGGGACGCCTTGGTGATCCCGAGGATGACCTCCTCGCCTTTCGCCGCGGTCCCGCCGTCGGCCCTGACCTGCTTGTTGAGCCGTTTGAGCGCGTTGCGGTCCTCGAGCTGGCCCGGCAGCAGTTCGGTCGAGCCCTTCGACTCGACTTTCACCTTCCTCAGCATCTGCCGCGCGATCAGCTCGATGTGCTTGTCGTTGATGTCGACGCCCTGCGCCCGGTAGACCCTCTGCACCTCGGCGACCAGGTAGAGCTCGGTCTCGGTGCGGCCACGGATCGCCAGCAGGTCGGCCGGGTAGAGCGAGCCCTCGTTGAGCTGCTGGCCGACCTCGACCTTCTCGCCGTCGGCGACATGCAGCCGCGTGCGCGGCGGGAAGCTGTAGCTGTGCTCCTCGCCGTCGGAAGCGGTGATGATCGCTTTCAGCGCTTTGTCGGTCTCCTCGATCGAGACCTTGCCGGCCTCCTCGGCCATCTGCGCAAGGCCCTTCGGTTTGCGCGCCTCGAAGAGCTCGACGATGCGCGGCAGGCCCTGCGTGATGTCCTGGCCGGCGACGCCGCCGGTGTGGAAGGTGCGCATGGTCAGCTGCGTGCCGGGCTCGCCGATCGACTGCGCGGCGATGATCCCGACCGCGTCGCCGATGTCGACCGTCGAGCCGGTCGCCGGGGCGATGCCGTAGCAGGCGCGGCACACGCCGGATTCGGCCTCGCACTTGAGGGTCGAGCGGACGGGGACTTTGATCTCCTCGTCGCCGAACGCCTCGGCGATCTGCTCGACGTCGGGGAGGGTGATCTCCTGGTTGCGCTTGAGCAGCTCGCGACCGCGTTTGGTCTCGAGCTTTTTCGCCGCCAGGCGGCCGAACAGGTTGTCGTTGAGCGAGCCGTCGTCCTTGCGCAGCGCCATCTCGATGTGGTCTTTGGTCTTGCAGTCCTCGTCGCGGACGATCACATCCTGGGCGACGTCGACCAGGCGGCGGGTCAGGTAGCCCGAGTCCGCCGTGCGCAGCGCCGTGTCGGCGAGTCCCTTTCGGGCGCCGTGGGTGGAGATGAAGTACTCCAGCACCGAGAGGCCCTCCATGAAGTTGGCCTTGATCGGCCGCTCGATGATTTCGCCTTTCGGATTGGCCATCAGACCGCGCATCCCGGCCAGCTGGCGGATCTGTTTGAACGAACCGCGAGCGCCCGAGTTGGCCATCATGAAAATCGGGTTGAGCTCGTCGAGGTTGTCCTCCATCGCCTGGGCGACCTCGTCGGTGGCTTTGTTCCACTGCGCGGTGATCGCCTCGTGGCGCTCCTCCGCGGTGATGTACCCGTCGTCGTACTGGCCCTGGATCTCCGCCGTCAGCTTCTCGTAGCGGTCGAGGATCTCGGCCTTGCTGGGCGGCGAGACGACGTTGTTCTTGGCAACCGTGATCCCCGCCTGGCTGGCGTAGTGGAAGCCGAGGTCCTTGAACGCGTCGAGCACCCGCGAGACCGCCGGCGCCCCGTAGGCCTCGACCAGGTCGGAGACCATCTCGTTGACGTCGCGCTTCTTCAGCGCCTGGTTGGCGAAGACGAAGTGCTCGGGGTCGAACTCGTCGCCGAGCGCGTTGGCCAGCGCCCGCTCGATCTTCTCGTTGAAGATGATCCGCCCGACCGTGGTCAGGAAGTGCTCGTCGCCGGCGCGGCGGTACTCGGCCAGGTCGTGCAGCTTGCAGCCGCCGTTCTCGTAGACGAGCTCGGCCTCCTGCGCGGAGCGGAAGACCTTCGGCGCCGAGCCGTTCAGCTCGCCGCGCTTGCCGCTCTTCAGCTCGTCGTCGCGCTTCGCCAGCTCCTCGGCCGGCGGGCCGTAGGTGAGGTAGTAGATGCCGAGCACCATGTCCTGGGTCGGCGTCGCCAGTGGCGCGCCGTGGGCCGGCGAGAGGATGTTGTTGGCCGACAGCATCAGCACCCGCGCCTCGGCCTGGGCCTCGGCGGAGAGCGGCACGTGGACCGCCATCTGGTCGCCGTCGAAGTCGGCGTTGAAGGCGTGGCAGACCAGCGGATGGACCTGGATCGCCTTGCCCTCGACCAGGATCGGTTCGAAGGCCTGGATGCCGAGGCGGTGCAGGGTCGGCGCGCGGTTGAGCAGCACCGGGTGCTCGTGGATGACTTCCTCGAGCACATCCCATACCTCGGGCACCATCGACTCGACCATCTTCTTGGCCGCCTTGATGTTCTGCACCGCTTTGCGCTCGACCAGCTGGGCCATGATGAACGGCTTGAACAGCTCGAGCGCCATCAGCTTCGGCAGGCCGCACTGCTGCAGCTGCAGGCTCGGGCCGGAGACGATCACCGAGCGGCCGGAGTAGTCGACGCGCTTGCCGAGCAGGTTCTGGCGGAAGCGCCCCTGCTTGCCCTTGAGCATGTCGGAGAGCGACTTCAGCGGGCGGTTGCCCGGCCCGGTGACCGGACGGCCGCGGCGGCCGTTGTCGAACAGCGCGTCGACCGCCTCCTGCAGCATCCGCTTCTCGTTGTTGACGATGATTTCCGGCGCGCCGAGGTCGAGCAGCCTTTTCAGCCGGTTGTTGCGGTTGATCACCCGGCGGTAGAGGTCGTTGAGGTCCGAGGTCGCGAAGCGGCCACCGTCGAGCTGCACCATCGGGCGCAGCTCCGGCGGGATCACCGGCACGCAGTCGAGGATCATCCAGTCCGGCTTGTTGTCGGAGTTGAGGAAGGCCGAGGCGACTTTCAGCCGCTTCACCGCGCGCGCCTGTTTCTGGCCTTTGGAGCTGTTGATCGTCTGCTCGAGCTCCTCGCATTCGGCCGCCAGGTCGACCTGTTCGAGCAGGTCGCGCACGGCCTCGGCGCCCATGCTGCCGCGGAAGTACTCGCCCCAGCCGAAGGGCGAGCCGAAGCGGTCCTTGAGCTCACGGAAGACGGTCTCGTCGTTGACGACGTCCTTCGGCTTCATCTCGGTGAAGATCTTCCAGACTTCGTCCATCCGCTCGATCGCCTCTTCGATGTAGGCCTCGGTGTCGGAGATCTCGGCGTCGAACGTCTTGCGCAGTTCTTTGATCATTTTCGCGCGCTCGTCGTCCTTCAGCTTGCGCAGCTGCGTCGCCGTCAGTTTCAGCGAGTCGGCCCAGATGTGGTCGTCGTCGTCGAACTTGTCCTGGCTGCCCTCCTCCAGGTACTTGATCCGGCGCTCCAGCGACTCGCTCAGCTCCTGCGTCCGTTTCTGCTTTTCGACCTCGTAGCCGTCGGTGACTTTCTTGACTTCTTTCTCCAGCTTGCCGAGGTCCTTGTCGCGGGCCTCGGTGTCGACCCAGGTGACCATCGAGGCGGCGAAGTAGAGGACCTTCTCCAGCTCTTTGGGCGCCATGTCGATCAGGTAGCCGATGCGGCTGGGCACGCCCTTGAAGAACCAGATGTGGGAGACCGGCGCCGCCAGGTCGACATGACCCATGCGCTCGCGCCGCACCTTCGAGCGCGTCACCTCGACGCCGCAGCGCTCGCAGACGATGCCCTTGTAGCGGACCCGCTTGTACTTGCCGCAGTAGCACTCCCAGTCCTTGGTCGGACCGAAGATGCGCTCGCAGAAGAGGCCGTCTTTCTCCGGCTTCAGCGTGCGGTAGTTGATCGTCTCCGGCTTGGTTACCTCGCCCCAGCTCCAGGAGCGGATCTTCTTCGAGGACGCGAGGCCGATCTCAATCGCGTCGAAGTTGTTGATGTCGATCATCCTCAGTCCTCCACCTTCGTCTCTTCTTTGGCCTCGGCCTCGGCGCCGTCTCCGTCTCCGTCTCCGCCGCCGTCATCCGAGCCGCCCTCGCCCTCGGCGAGGACCTGCTCCTCCTTCTCGTCCGCCGCGCCGTCGCCGTTGGCCCCGTCGGCGCGCACGCCGGTCAGGTCCATGCCGAGCTCCTCGGCGGCTTTCAGCAGGTCGTCGTCCTCCTCGGAGATTTCGACGTCGCCGCCTTCGGAGACCACGTTCGCGTCGAGCGAGAGGCTCTGGATCTCCTTCAGCAGGACTTTGAACGACTCCGGGATCGAGGGCTCGGGGATGTTCTCGCCCTTGACGATCGCCTCGTAGGCCTTGACCCGGCCGACCGTGTCGTCGGACTTGACGGTGAGCATCTCCTGCAGCGTGTAGGCGGCGCCGTAGGCCTCCAGGGCCCAGACCTCCATCTCGCCGAAGCGCTGGCCGCCGAACTGCGCCTTGCCGCCCAGCGGCTGCTGGGTGACCAGCGAGTAGGGGCCGGTCGAGCGGGCGTGGATCTTGTCGTCGACCAGGTGCAGCAGCTTCAGGATGTACATGTAGCCGACCGTCACCTTGCCCTCGTACGGCTCGCCGGTGCGGCCGTTGTAGAGCTGCATCGAGCCTTCCGCGCGGGCGCCGGCGCGGGCGCCCTTGTCGACGCCGAGGTCGATGCCGCGCTCGGAGTTCTGGCCCTGCCACTCGACCAGCGCCTCGTCGACATCCTCGACGCTGGCGCCGTCGAAGACCGAGGTGGCCACGTAGACGCGGCCGTCGCCCTCGTCGGAGTGCGCCTGCTTGTAGGCCGCGGAGCCGTCGTCGTACCAGCCGTTGCCGGCGACCCAGCCGAGGTGCGTCTCCAGCACCTGGCCGATGTTCATCCGGCTCGGCACGCCGAGCGGGTTGAGGATCACGTCGACGGGCGTGCCGTCGGCGAGGTGGGGCATGTCCTCTTCGGGCACGATCTTCGAGATCACACCCTTGTTCCCGTGGCGGCCGGCGAGCTTGTCGCCCTCGGCGATCTTGCGCTTGGTCGCGACGTAGACGCGGACCAGGTCGTTGACGCCGGGCGGCAGGTCGTCGCCGTCGTCGCGGCTGAAGGTCAGGACGTCGATCACCACGCCGCCCTCGCCGTGCGGGACCTTCAGCGAGGTGTCGCGGACCTCGCGCGCCTTCTCCTTGAAGATCGCGCGGATCAGCTTCTCCTCGGCGGTCAGCTCGGTCTCGCCCTTCGGCGTCACCTTGCCGACCAGCAGGTCGCCCGAGATCACCTCGGCGCCGACGCGGACGATGCCGCGCTCGTCGAGGTTGCGCAGGCTCTCCTCGGAGCGGTTGGGGATGTCGCGGGTGATCTCCTCGTCGCCGAGCTTGGTCGTGCGGGCGTCGATCTCGTACTCCTCGATGTGGATCGAGGTCATCTCGTCGTCCTTGACCAGGCGCTCGGAGAGGATGATCGCGTCCTCGAAGTTGTAGCCCTCCCAGGACATGAAGGCGACCAGGCAGTTCTTGCCGAGGGCGATCTCGCCGCCCGCGGTCGAGGAGCCGTCGGCGAGCACATCGCCCGCCTTCACCTTCTGCCCGCTGGAGACGATCGGCCGCTGGTGGATGATCGTCCCCTGGTTGGAGCGCATGAACTTGTGCAGCGGGTATTCGTCCCGCTTGGAGCCCGTGGTGACGACGATCTTGTCGGAGTCGACGTGGCTGACCTCGCCGTCGTGGGCGGCGAGGATGACGTCGCCGGTGTCGACCGCGGCGCGGCGCTCCATGCCGGTGCCGATCAGCGGCGGCTCGGGCTTCAGCAGCGGCACCGCCTGGCGCTGCATGTTGGAGCCCATCAGCGCCCGGTTGGCGTCGTCGTGCTCGAGGAACGGGATCAGCGCCGTCGCCACCGACCAGATCTGGGTCGGCGAGACGTCCATCAGGTCGACTTCCTTGGGCGTCGCGGTCGCGTACTCCTGCTCCGCCGCGCGCACCAGGACCTGCGGGCCTTTCAGTTTCTTCGTCTCGGGATCGACCACGGCGTTCGCCTGGGCGATCACCTTTTCCTCCTCCTGGGTCGCGTCGAGGTGGAGGATTTCGTCGCTGACGACGCCGTCCTTGACCACCCGGTAGGGGGTGGTGACGAAGCCGTGCTCGGAGATCTGGGCGAACGAGGCGAGCGAGCCGAGCAGGCCGATGTTCGGGCCCTCCGGCGTCTCGATCGGGCACATGCGCCCGTAGTGGGTCGGGTGTACGTCGCGCACCTCGATCGGCGCCCGCTCACGGGTCAGCCCGCCGGCGCCGAGCGCCGAGAGTTTCCGCCGGTGCGTGAGCCCGGAGAGGCTGTTGGTCTGATCCATGAACTGCGAGAGCTGCGAGGAGCCGAAGAACTCCTTCAGCGCCGCGACGACCGGGCGGATGTTGATGATCGTCTGCGGGGTGATCGCGTCGGCGTCTTCGGTCGTCAGCCGCTCGCGGACGACCCGCTCCATCCGGTAGAGGCCGATCCGGAAGGCCTCCTGGATCAGCTCGCCGACCGTGCGCAGGCGGCGGTTGCCGAAGTGCTCGTACTCGTCGAGGTGCTCGGCGACCGGCTCGCGCGGGTAGGTGACCGCCTCAGCGGCGTAGTCCTTGATCGGGTGCTCCTCGTCGATCTCCTCGGGGATCCCGAGCAGCTTCGGCAGGCTCACCAGCTCCTTGATCAGGGCGATGATGTCGTCGTGCGTGAGCACCCGGTTGTCGAGGTCGATGTCGAGGTCGAGCCGGGCGTTCAGCTTGTAGCGGCCGACCCGCGTGAGGTCGTAGCGCTTGGGGTCGAAGAAGAGCTGCTCGAGCAGCGCTTTCGCGGCGTCGACCGAGGGCGGCTCGCCCGGACGCTGCTTTTTGAACAGCTCGATCAGCGCGCCTTCTTCGGTCGTCGTCGCCTCGGTGTCGGCGGCGATCGTGTGCTTGAGGTAGACCGAGTCGTCGAACATCCGCAGGATCTGCTCGTCGTCGACGTAGCCCATCGCCCGCAGCAGCACCGTGACCGGCAGTTTGCGCTTGCGGTCGATGCGCACGAAGACTTTGCCTTTTTTGTCGATTTCCAGCTCGAGCCAGGAGCCGCGAGCCGGCATCAGGTTGGCGATGAAGACCTGTTTCTCCGGGTCCTTGGGCGCCATCACATAGGCGCCGGGCGAGCGGACGAGCTGGGTGACGACGACGCGCTCGGTGCCGTTGATGATGAAGGTGCCGCGGTCGGTCATCCACGGGAAGTCGCCCATGAAGACGGCCTGCTCGCGGATCTCGCCGGTCTCCTTGTTCTGGAAGGCGACGGTCGCCGAGAGCGGTCGCGAGTAGGTCATGTCCTTCTCGCGGCACTCCTCGATCGTGTGCGGCGGCTCCTCGAATTTGAACTCGCCGAAGACGATCGCGAGATTCCCCGTGTAGTCCTCGATCGGGGATATGTCGTCGATGGTCTCTCTCAGCCCGCCACCCTTCGAATCGGTCAGCTCTTCGAAGGAGCGACGCTGGATGTCGATCAGGTGGGGTACCTCGAGGGGGGTATCTAGTCGGGAGAAACTCCTACGGGTTACGGGGGCAGCGTTCGAACGTGCCAAAGTCGGCGACTCCTCAGACGGTCAGAGGGACGTGGATACAGCGCAGATATGGGCAGGGGGACACAACAGGCGCGCGACCAGGGAAGATAACAAACTGCCCCGGTCGCCCGGCGGCTCGGCCGAGCCCACGGCCGAATTCCGCATTGTAGCGCGTTATTTGAGCTCGACGGTCGCGCCGGCCTCCTCGAGTTCCCCTTTGATCTTCTCGGCTTCGTCGCGCTCGATGCCCTCTTTGATCGCTTTCGGGGCCTCGTCGACGATCGCCTTGGCCTCTTTCAGGCCGAGGCCGGTGGCCGCGCGCACGACCTTGATCACGGGGACTTTCTGGCCGCCGACCTCGGTCAGCACCAGGTCGACGGTGGAGGACTCTTCGGCTCCGCCGTCGCCGTCGCCGTCGGCCGCGCCGGCAGCAGCCGGGGCCGCGGCGGCGACCGCCGTCGCGGAGACGCCGAACTCCTCCTCGAGCGCTTTGATCCGCTCGGAGAGCTCGAGCACCGAGATGCCTTTGAGCTCCTCGATCCAATCCTCAGTTTTTACCTTGGTTGCCATCAGGCGTCTTTCTCCTTTTGTTCTTGAAGCTGCTGAAGCTGGTTGGCGAGCCCGGAGACCATCGAGCCGAGGCCGCGGACCAGGCCGGTGAGCGGGCTCGCCACGACGCCGGCGAGCTGCCCGTCGAGCACTTCGCGCGCCGGCAGGCGGGCGATCGACTTGAAGCGTTCTTCGTCGAGCGCCAGCTCGCCCATGAAGCCGCCCTTGAAGCTGAGCACATCGTGCTCTTTGTTGAAGGTCGAGATCGCCTTGGCCGCCTGGGCGGTGTCGCCGCGGACGAAGGCCAGCGCGGTCGGACCCTGAAGGAACTCGGCGAGCCGCTGCTCGCCGGCCTGGTCGGCGGCGCGTTTGGTCAGCCGGTTCTTGACGATGCGGAAGCCGGTGTCGGCCTCGCGCAGCTTGGCGCGCAGTTCGGCCGCCTGGGGAACGCTGATGCCGCGGTAGTCGACGGCGAAGATCGCCTCCGCCGCACCGATCTCGGCAGCGATCTCCTCAATGGCTTGTCCCTTTTCTTCTCTGTTCATCTCTAACCTGCACCGGGGCTTCCGCTGCCGACGGGCCTAAAACCCACCTATATCGTGGGAAATCGGCCCACCGGCGGCTGCCGGTGGTCTTGGGCTGATGCGCGGCGCGCGATTCTACGCGATTGCCGGCTCTTTCGTCCTCGCGCCCGCGTCGACGTGAATCCCGGGGCCCATCGTCGTCGTCAGCGTCGCCGAGAGGATGTATTTGCCCTTCGAGGAGGACGGTTTGGCGCGCATCACCTCGTCGATCACCGCGAGGCAGTTCTCCAGCAGCTGCTGCTGCTCGAAGCTCGCCTTGCCGATCGCCAGGTGGACGATCGCCTGGCGGTCGGTCCGGTACTCGACCTTGCCCGCCTTCGACTCGCCGACCGCCTTCTCGATGTCCTCGGTGACCGTGCCGACCTTCGGGTTGGGCATCTTGCCCTGCGGGCCGAGCACGCGGCCGAGCTGGCCGACGGCTTTCATCATGTCCGGGGTCGAGATCGCGACGTCGAAGTCGGTCCAGCCCTCGCTGACTTTCTCGACCAGGTCCTGGCCGCCGACGAAATCGGCGCCGGCCGCCTCGGCGTCGCGCGCCTGCTGGCCTTCGGCGAAGACCGCGATCGTCACCTCTTTGCCCAGCCCGTGCGGCAGCGCGAGCGTGCCGCGCAGCTGCTCCTCGGCGTGGCGCACGTTGACGCCGAGCCGCAGGTGCAGCTCGACCGTCTCGTCGAAGCCGGCGCTGGCGGTCTCCTTGATCAGTGAGATCGCCTCGGCGGGCGGGTAGAGATGCTCGCGCTGGACTTTGTCTGCCTGTTTGCGGTAGCGCTTGCCGTGGGCCATTCGAAGTCTCCTATTTGACGTCGACGCCCATCGAGCGGGCGGTGCCGGCGATGATCTTCGAGGCGGCGTCGAGGTCGTTGGCGTTGAGGTCGGGCATCTTGCGCTCGGCGATCTGGCGGATCTGCTCCGGGGAGATCGTGCCGACTTTGTTCACGTGCGGCTCGCCCGAGCCCTTGGGGATGCCGATCGCTTCGCGGATCAGCACCGCGGCCGGCGGCGTCTTGGTGACGAAGTCGAAGCTGCGGTCCTCGTAGACGGTGATCTCGACCGGGATGATCGTGCCGCCCTCGCCCTGCGTCTGGGCGTTGAAGGCTTTGCAGAACTCCATGATGTTGACGCCGTGCTGGCCCAGCGCGGGACCGACCGGCGGCGCCGGGTTGGCGTTGCCTGCCTGGATCTGCAGCTTGATGAGGGTGAGGACTTTTTTCGCCATTGGGATCGGAGAGGGTAGCTAGATCTTCTTGACCTGGTCGTAATTGACCTCAACCGGGGTCTCGCGGCCGAAGATCGAGACCAGCACCTTGAGTTTGGCGGCGTCCTCGTTGATCTCGGCGATCTCGCCGGAGAAGTCGGAGAGCGGGCCGTTGATGACTTTGACCGATTCGCCGACCGAGAACTGGGCCTGCGTGCGCGGGCGCTCGGCGGTCTCGCGGTGCAGCAGCCGGTCGACCTCCGGTTTGGAGAGCGGCACCGGCTTGTTGCGCGAGCCGACGAAACCGGTCACGCCGGGCGTGTTCTTGACCAGACCCCAGGCGTCGTCGGTCATCTCCATGTTGACCAGGACGTAGCCGGGCATCGTCCGTTTCTCCTTCGGTTCTTTCTGGCCTTCTTTGTTGAGTTCCATCACCTGCTCGGTGGGCACCACGATTTGGCGCACGTTGCGGTTCTGGGCCATCGTCTGCACCCGGTGCTCGAGGTTGTGCTTGACCTTGTTCTCGTGGCCAGAGTAGGTGTTGATCACGTACCAGCGATACATCTGGAGATTGCCTTGCCTTTTCTTAGGGGATCCCGCTAGAGGATCTGCTTGATGAGGAAGCTGAAGGCGCTGTCGAGAGCGCCGAGGTAGGTCGCGGCGACGGCGACGAAGATGATCGTCACGGCGGTCGCCTGGACGAGCGTTTCGCGGTCCGGCCACTGGACTTTGCGCAGCTCGGCCCAGCAGGAGACGAGGAAGCCGATGACCCCGCCGCGCTGGCGCTTCTCGGCCTGGGCCTGTTTCTGGCGCTTGGAGACCTGCTCGCGCTCGCGGCGCTTCTGCTCCTCGCGCTCGCGCTTTTCGGCCTGCTTGACCGCCTTCGCCTCGGCGCGCCGGGTGCTGCGGCCCTTCGGCGCGTCGGGCGTCTCGAGGTCGGCTTCGGCCGCGCCGGCGCCGATCCCCGCCTCGACCGCTTCGATCTCGGCGATGTCGCCGGAGACCCCGACCTGGGTGTCGTGCTGGGCGCGCGAGTCGGACTTACGGCTGCCGTTGCCGCCGGAGCGCTCTCGCTCTTCGGCTTCGCGGGCGCGTTTCTCGGCCTTGCGCTGTGCGCGCGATTTGGCCATCAGCCGCTACCTGGTCTCCTTGTGCGCCGTGTGGCGGCCACACCAGTGGCAGTACTTACGCAGCTCGATCCGGTCCGGCGAGTTTCGCCGCGACTTGTTGGTCTGATAATTGCGCCGCTTGCAGTCTTCGCAAGCCAGCGTCACCGCGATGCGGACATCTCCGCGAGCCATGCTTCTCCTCGTTGCCGAACGACGCCGTTACAAGAGAAAACCCCGGGCCGAAGCGCGAGGCTGCCGCGAAGGATAGCGCTACTCAGGGCCTTGCGATTGCCGCCCGGAACTCGGCCGGGCCGGAGGTGGCGTGGAGTTCGAGCCGCAGGGCGGCGTGGCCGCAGTTGGAGTAGGCGATCCGGGCGCCTCCGTCGGGGCCGGTGACGCTGCGGGCGAGGACCCGGCCGTTGACTGGATCGCGCACGGTCAGCGCCAGCCCGGCGCCTTCCGCGGCCTGCAGGGAGACGGTGACCGGACCGTCCAGCGGGGTGCGCACGAGGCGCGAGGCGACCCCGGGCGGATCGCCGACCGCGTGGCCGGCTGCGATGCCGACAGGGCCCGAGCGCACGCCGGCCGAGGCGGCCGGCTGCGGCGCCGGCGCCGCGATGCTGCCGCCCCAGCTTTCGTCGACCGGCCCGCCCAGGGGATGGGCGACGTCGGCGTGGATCTTCGCCAGCGAGACGGCGGTCGGGCGCAGCAGCGGCGTGTACTGCCAGCTGACCCGGGCGGCCGGAAGGCTCAGGTGGGCGTAGGACTGGGCGAACGCCTCCTCGGGGTCCTCCCAGTAGTGAGCGCCCTGGTTGCCGGGAAAGAGGCGGCCACGGCGGGTGAGCTGGCAGACGCGCTCGTAGGTCGCCCAGCGGACCGTGCCGGCCTCGATCGCGGGCTGGGCGCCACCGTCGCGGGTGTTGGCGATGTGGTGGCCGTACTCGTGGGCGATCGCGAAGTCGCGCGGCACGCCCGCCACCGGGCGGTCGACGCCGGAGACGACCATTTCGTCGACGGCGGGGAAGTAGCAGGCGAGCACTTCGGCGCCGCACGCTTCGCTGATCTGCTCGGGGGTGGCGACGAAGACGCTCAGCTCGGCCATCTCCGGGCCATGGTCGAGCGAGCGCAGCACCGCCGCCACCGATTCGAGCTCGGCGGCGCCGTAGCTGTCGGAGGAGATCTGGAATTCGTCTGCCGCGGAGGCGTAGCGCCGGGCCGACCGGCGAACCATCGCCCGCAGCGCGGCCGGCCGCGGCCGTACCGCCGAGTCGAAGGCGCGCGCCGGGTGGCGGGCGGCTGCGAGCGCGTCGCGCAACGGCTCGCGGGTCGCGGCGGGGCTCGCCGGGGCGGCGCCGGCAAGGGCCGCCGCGCTCAGGGCGAGAGCCGCGGTGAGATGGATTGTCCTGCGTCCGTACACATGGACGCATCGGACCGGGCGGGGTCATCGGGAAGGACTCGCCCCCGTGCCTGGACGAACGTCCCCCACTATCGGGGACGCTGCAAGTCCTCTCTCAGTACAGGCTCAGAGGCCGAGCGTTTTGGCGATGATCGTGCGCTGGATCTCCGAGGTGCCGCCGTAGATCGTCGAGACCATCGTCGTGCGGACGAGGCGCTCCATGTCGTACTCGGAGGAGTAGCCGTAGCCGCCCATCAGCTGCATGCCCTCGACCGCGATGCGTTTGGCGACCTCGGTGACATGCAGCTTCACCATCGAGGCCTCGCGGGGCAGCATGCGGCCGGGGTCCTCGTCGGTCAGCGCGGCGACCCAGCGGGTCATCAGGCGGGCCGATTCGAGTTCCGTCGCCATGTCGGCGAGCCGGTGCTGGAGCGCCTGGAAGGAGCCGATCGGGCGGCCGAACTGCTTGCGCTCCTTGACGTAGGCGAGCGCGTCGTCGAAGGCTCGCTGGCCGATCCCGAGCATCGTCGCGGCGAGGATCAGCCGCTCGACGTTGAGCCCGGCCATCAGCTGGGTCCAGCCCTGGTCGACCTCGCCGAGCACGGCCTCGGCAGGCGCCTCGACGTCGTTGAGGTAGAGGGCGTTGGTCTCACGGCCGCCCATCGT
>Ga0102953_1001594_pt1 | contig 14255 bp, 15 predicted proteins | sample SalPon2A_C_D2_MG_FD_78509 | JGI IMG/M metagenome (GOLD analysis project Ga0102953, IMG submission 78509) | Soil microbial communities from South San Francisco under conditions of wetland restoration - Salt Pond MetaG R2A_C_D2_MG | ecosystem: Environmental > Terrestrial > Soil > Wetlands | place... | reverse complement strand
GGCGGCGGCGCTTGCGGACGCCATCCGCCGCTTCCCCAGCCGCGGGGAGGTCTACCTGGTGGCGGGCTGGGTGCCGCAGCGCAGCTTCGAGCGCCTGGCCGGCGAGGTGCGGGCGGCGGCCAGCGCGCCCGTGGTGCTCCAGTCGGAGCCGCCGGCGCGCGAGCGTCACGGGGTGCCCACCCTGCTGCGCGCCCCGGCCTGGCTGCGGCCGTTCCAGATGCTGGTGACGACCTACGGCCTGTCGGGGTACGGCGAGGTCGACCCCACCCTGCCCGCGGCGATCACCTTCCTGCTGATGTACGGGATGATGTTCGGCGACGTCGGCCACGGCCTGCTGCTCGCGGGCGCGGCGTTGCTCCTCACCTGGCGCTCGGGCGCGCCGCTCGGCAAGGTGATGGCGGCGGCGGGGGTGAGCGGGGCGCTCTTCGGCCTCCTCTACGGCACCGTGCTGGGCGCGCCGCTGCTGCCGGCGCTCTGGCTGAGGCCTCTGGACCGCGTACAGGACCTGCTCCTGGCGGCCATCGCCGCCGGCGTCGTGGTGCTCAACCTGGGGTTCGCGCTGAACCTGGCCACGCGGCTGCGGGCCCGCGACTGGTCCGGCCTGCTGCTCGACAAGAGCGGCGTGGTCGGGCTGCTGTTCTACTGGGTGCTGCTCGGCGGCGGCGCGCTGGCGGTGCTCGGGCGCCTGCCGGTGTGGGTGGTGCTGGCGGCCCTGGCGCTGCCAGCGGCCCTGCTGTGGCTGCGCGAGCCGCTGCTGGACCGCCTCCTCGACCGCGAGCGCGCGCCCCTGGGGGACGCGCTGGTGACCGGCTTCTTCGAGCTCTTCGAGACCGCCCTCGGCTACGCCAGCAACAGCCTCTCCTTCGTGAGGCTGGGCGCCTTCGCCGTGGCTCACGAAGGGCTGTCGGGCATGGTGATGCGCTACGCCGAGGGGCCGGTCGGCTGGCTCGTGCTGCTCGTCGGCACCGTCGTCATCGTCGGCTTCGAGGGCCTGGTGGTGGGTATCCAGGCGCTGAGGCTCGAGTACTTCGAGTTCTTCGGCCGCTTCTTCCGGGGGGACGGCGTGCCGTTCGTCCCGCTGTCCATCCAGGGAGGTCTCGATGTCCGTTCGCAGATCTAGCACCGCCGCCCTCCACGGCGTCCGCCGTCTCGGGCTCATCCTCGTCCCCGTCTTGCTCGCCGGGCCGGTGGCCGTGGCGCAGGAGGCCGCACCCGCGCCTGCGGCGGCGCCCGTCCAGACCCTGACGCAGGCAGCGGGTGCCGCCGTGACGGGCAACCCCTTCATCGCGGCCGCCATCGCCACCGGCCTGGCCGCCATCGGGGCCGGCATCGCCGTCGGCATCGCCGGCGCAGCCGCCATCGGCGCCATCGCTGAGCGGCCCGAGCTGCTCGGCCGCAGCCTGATCTTCGTGGGACTCGCCGAGGGCATCGTGATCTACGGCCTGATCGTGTCGTTCATCATCCTCGGCGCGCGGTGACCGCCGTGGCCGGCGGAGCTCCCCTCGTCGCCATCGGCGGCGCCGACCTCGTCCTCGGCCTGAGCCTGCTCGGCATCGACGCGGTCCGCGCCGACACCGAGGCCGAAGCCCGGCGCGCGCTGGAGCATGCCATGCGGGCGCCCGGCACCTCCCTCATCCTCATCGACGAGGCCCGCGCGGCGGAGCTGCGGGACGTGCTGGAGGCCAGCATGCAGGCCTCGGGGCGCCCGCTCGTGGTCGAGGTCCCCGGGGCCTCCGGCGCCCGCCTCGCCGAGTCGCTCAACGAGCGCCTGGAACGCGCGCTCGGCTTCACCTTGAGGGAGTGAGCGGCATGCTCGACCTGCACGGCGATCTCGAAGCGCTCCTGGCGGAAGCCCAGCGGCGCGCCGAGCAGCGTGCGCTGGAGCGCGAGGCGGCCGCGGCGCGCCGCGCCGAGGAGCTCCTGGCCATCGCCGACGCCGATGCGGAGCGCACCCTGCGGGAACGCCGCTCCCGCACCGAGGCGGGTGTCGCCGCGCTGCGCGAGCGGGTGCTCGCCCTCGGGGAGATGAGCGCGCAGCGCGCCGCGCTGACGCGCCGCGAGGCGCTCCTGAGCAGCGTGTGGGAGGCCGCCCGCGCGCGACTCGAGGTCTGCGCGAGTGACCCGGACCGGTACCTGCCGGCCCTGCGCGGCCTGGCCCGCATGGCAGCGCGCACGCTTCCGAGCGAGGAGATCGAGCTCGCCAGCGACGCGCGCGGCCAGGCGCTGTTGACGCCCGAGCGGCTCGCCGCCTGGGGCCGGGAGGACGGCGTGCGCTACACCCTCGCTGCCGCCCCCGCCCGGCTCGCCGGCGGCCTCGAGGGCCGCGCCGGCCGTCTGCGCTTCGACGGCAGCTTCGAGACCCGCCTCCAGCAGGCGGAGCAGGCGCTGCGCGAGGACGTGGCGGCATGGTTGCTCGCCGGCGCGGAGCCCGCCGAGCGGCCGGAACCGAGCGCACCGGCATGAAACGGATCGGCACCGTGCACTGGATCAGCGGTCCCGTCGTGAAGGCGCGGCTGAGCGCCCCGGTGGGGCTGATGGAGCAGGTGTGGGTCGGAGAGCTCGGCCTGGCGGGCGAGGTGATCGCGCGGGAGCACGACCGCGCCACCATCCAGGTGTACGAGGAGACCGCCGGGCTGCGGCCGGGAGAGCCCATCACGACCGCGGGGACGCCGCTCGAGGTGTGGCTGGGGCCGGGCTTGCTGGGCCAGACCTTCGACGGCATCCAGCGGCCCCTGCGCCGGTTGCTCGAAGGCGGCACGGGCATCGAGCGCGGGGCCACGGCGCCGGCGCTCCCCGATCTCCGCTGGCCCTTCCAGCCGCGCCTGGACGCCGGAGCCGAGGTCGGGCCGGGCACCCTGCTCGGCGTGGTGCAGGAGACCCCGCTGCTCGAGCACCGCGTGCTGGTCCCGCCGGACGCCTCCGGCCGCCTCGCGTGGATCGCGCCGGCGGGCGAGTTGGGCCGCGACGAGCCGCTGGCCACGCTGCACGACCCCGCCACCGGCGCCCGGCGCGAGCTGACGCTGGTGCAGCGCTGGCCCGTGCGCGAGCCCCGACCCAGCCGCCGCCGCCTCCAGACGCGGCGGCCGCTGGTCACCGGCCAGCGCGTGCTGGACACCTTCTATCCGGTCGCACGCGGCGGGGCGGCGGCCCTGCCCGGCCCCTTCGGGGCGGGCAAGACCGTGCTGCAGCACAGCCTCGCCAAGTGGTGCGACGCCCAGGTGATCGTCTACGTGGGCTGCGGCGAGCGCGGCAACGAGATCGCCCAGGTCCTGAGCGACTTCCCGCGACTGACCGACCCCACCAGCGGCAGGCCGCTGCTCGAGCGCACCATCCTGATCGCCAACACCTCCAACATGCCGGTGGCCGCGCGCGAAGCCAGCATCTACACCGGCCTGGCCATGGCGGAGTACTACCGTGACATGGGCTACCACGTGGCCCTCATGGCGGACTCGACCAGCCGCTGGGCCGAGGCGCTGCGCGAGATCGCCGGACGCATGGAGGAGATGCCCGCGGAGGAGGGCTACCCCGCCTATCTGCCCAGCAGGCTGGCGTCCTTCTACGAGCGGGCAGGCGTGTACGACACGCTGTCGGGAGCGGAGGGGTCGGTGACCATCATCGGCGCCGTCAGCCCCCCCGGCGGGGACGTCACCGAGCCGGTCACCCAACACACCCAGCGCTTCACCAGGGCGCTGTGGTCGCTGAGCCGGGACCTCGCCAGCGCCCGCCACTACCCCGCCATCAGCTGGGAGGACAGCTACAGCTTCTACGTCGAAGACGTGGCCCCGTGGTGGCGCGAGGCCGGCGGCGACGACTGGCCGGAGCTGCGCAAGCGCGCGGTGAGCGTGTTGGAGCAGGACGCGCGCCTGCAGCAGATCGTGCGTCTGGTGGGCACCGAGGCGCTGCCCGACCGGCAGCGCTGGGTGCTGGAGGCTGCGCGGCTGATCAAGGAAGGCTTCATGCGCCAGAACGCTCTCGACCCCGTCGACGGCGCCTGCCAGCCGGCGAAGCAGGCCGCCCTGTTGAGGCTCTTCGTGAACGTCTTCGACGGCGGCCGTGAGCTCATCGAGGCGGGCGTGCCGCTGTTCGAGGTGCGGGGCGCCCTGGACGCGGCGGCGCTGGTGCGCCTCAAGGAGACCGTGCCGGCCGACGATCTCGCCGGGATCGAGCGCGCCTGGGCCGACACGCGCGCCGCCCTGGCGGCGCTCCGGCGCGGCGCCGGCGGTGAGGCGCGCAGCGGCGTCGCGGCCGCTGCCGCCGGGAACGAGGGGTGATCCCATGCTCGACGTGATGGGCGTCGACCGGGTGGAGGGGCCGCTGCTCCTGCTGGAAGGCTTCGGGCAGGCCGCGTACGGCGAGGTGGTGGAGGTGCACGGCGCGGGCCGGGTGCGCCTTGGGGAGGTGCTCATCGCCTCCGAGGACGCCGCCGTCATCGAGCTCTGGGACGACACCGCCGGGCTCGCCCCGGAGCGTCTGCGGGTGCGGCTGCGCGGCGAGACGCTCACCGCACCCGTCGCCGAGGAGATGCTGGGGCGGGTGTTCGACGGCCTCGGCCGCCCGCGCGACGGCCTGCCGCCGCCGCTCGCGGAGCGTCGCCTCGACGTGCACGGCCGGCCCATCAACCCGGCGGCGCGGGCGTACCCGCGGGACCCCATCCACACCGGCATCACCGCCATCGACCTGCTCAACACGGTGGTGCGGGGCCAGAAGCTGCCCCTGCTCTCGGGCGCCGGCCTGCCGCACAACGAGCTGGCGGCGCAGATCGCGCTGCAGGCGGGCATCGCCCAGGAGGGCGCCGCGCAGGGTGACGGGCGCTTCGCGGTGGTGTTCGTTGCGCTGGGCATCCCCCACGCCACCGCCGCCTACTTCCGGCAGCGCTTCGAAGAGAGCGGGCTGCTGGCGCGCACGGCGCTGTTCCTGAACCTGGCCGACGACGCTCCCATGGAGCGGATCGTGACGCCGCGCATGGCGCTCACGCTGGCGGAGTTCCTGGCGTTCGAGCGCGGCTACCATGTGCTGGCGCTGCTCACCGACATGACCAACTACGCCGAGGCGCTGCGCGAGCTGTCCGCCCGCAAGAACGAGGTGCCGGGCCGCAAGGGCTATCCCGGTTACCTCTACACCGACCTGGCCTCCATCTACGAGCGCTGTGGCCGCATCGCCGGCGCGGGCGGCTCGCTCACGCAAGTGCCGATCCTCACCATGCCGGGCGACGACATCACCCACCCCGTTCCGGATCTCACCGGGTACATCACGGAGGGCCAGGTGGTGCTGAGCCGCTCCCTGCACCGCGCGGGCGTGTACCCGCCCGTCGACGTGCCGCTGTCGCTGTCGCGCCTGATGAAGGACGGCATCGGCGAGGGCCGCACCCGCGCCGACCACGCCGAGCTGGCCGCCCAGCTCTACGCGTCCTACGCGCACGTCCAGGAGGTGCGCAACCTGGCGACCGTCATCGGCGACGCCGCGCTGGCCCCCCTCGACCGCACCTACCTGGCTTTCGGAGACCGCTTCGAGAACGACGTCCTGCGACAGGCGCCGGACGAGATCCGAGGCATCGAGGAGAGCCTCGATCGCGGCTGGCAGGCCCTGTCCGCCCTGCCTGCCGGGGAGCTGACGCGGCTCTCCACGAAGGCGCTGGAGGAGCGTCATCGGGGAGGTGCGCACGTCGTGGCCGGGCGCGGCCCGGCCGGCCGGGACGAGGCCGCGGCCGCGCCCGACGGGGGCGGCGATGCGCCCTGATGCCGGCGCCGCCGGCAGCGCCGGGCCGGCCACGCGGTCGCGGTTGTTGGAGCTCCGGCGGCGGCGTGCGGAGGCCCGGGCGGGGCATGACCTGCTCGAGCGCAAGCGCGAGGTCCTGCTACGAGAGGTGTGGGGCCTGCTGCGGGAGCTGAGCCACCACGAGCGCGACGTCCGGCAGCGTTTCGGCACCGCCTACGCCGCGCTTCGCGAGGCCCGCCTCACGATGGGGAGCGAGGGCCTCGCCTGGGCCGCGCTGGCGCCGGCCGCCCGCACCGAGTGCGTGACCGAGTCGCGCTCGGTCATGGGCGTGGCGCTGCCGCTGGTGCGCGTCACGGTCACGCCGCTGCCACTCCCCTACAGCCCCTTCGGGACCAGCGTCACCATGGACCGCGCCCGCCAGCGCTGGTTGGAGGTCGGCGAGGTGCTGGGCTCGTGGGCGGAGGCCTACGGCTCGGTGTGGCGCGCCAGCGCCGAGCTCGCCAGGACGCAACGCCGCGTGAACGCGCTCGAGAAGCTCGTCATCCCGCGCTACGAGGCGGCCATCCGCACCATCGAGGCGGCGCTGGAGGAGCAGGAGCGCGAGACCTTCCTGCGGAGCAAGCGGGTGAAGGAACGGAAGGAGGCCGAAGGTGGCGAGTAGCGTGTTCAGCCACGTCCTGGTCCCCACCGACGGCTCGCAGGCATCGGTGATGGCGGCGCAGCTCGCCGTCGACCTGCTGCGCGGGGGCGGCCGGCTCACCCTGCTCTACGTGGTCGACCGGGCCGTGCTCAACGAGCTGCGGCGCTTCGGCGAGCGCAGCGAGGCGGAGCTGGAAAGCGAGCTCCAGGAGCATGGCAGGCGCTACCTGGAGATGCTGCGACGTCATGCCGAGGAGGCGGGGGTGGAGGTGCGGACCGCCATGCTGGAGGGCGACCCCTTCGAGGAGATCGTCGCGCTCGCACGCGAGATCGACGCCGATCTCATCGCCATGGGCCACGTGGGGCAGCGGGGCACCCGGCGGGTGCTGCTAGGGTCCGTGACGCAACGGGTGCTGGACTTCGCCCACTGCCCGGTGCTCGTCGTGAAGCATGCCGCGCCGCAGCCCTCCGACCCGGAGCCGCGATGACCGGCCCGGACCTGCGCTTCGACAGCGACGCCGAGCTGGACGCCCTGGTCCGCGCGTTCGAGCGCGGCGAGGCGGCGCCCGCCGCCGCCTTCACGCACCAGGCCCACCTGGCGGTGGCGCTCGCCTACCTCGAGCGCTACGGCCTCCAGGCGGCCACCAGCAGGATGCGCCAGGGCCTGCTCGCCTTCCTGCGGCGCGCCCTCGGCGACGACGCCGCGGCTCAGGTGAGGTACCGCGAGACCATCACCGTCTTCTGGCTGCGCCTGCTGGCCGCGGCGCTGGCCGGGACGGACGCGCGCCGGCCGCTCCACGAGCGTGTCAACGCCCTGCTCGTCCGCTACCGCGACGCAACCGTGATCCGCCGCTACTACTCCGAGGCGCGCCTCTACGCCCCCGAGGCCCGCGACCGCTTCCTCGAGCCGGACCTGAGGCCCCTGCCGCCGCTGCCGTGAGAGCGTGCCGGCCGCTCGCAGCGCACGCGCTCGCTGGGCCGGGCAGCGTAGCGTGGGGCCATGCGCACCCCGTACCAGGTCATGGTCTCGGAGTTCCTGGGCACGGCGGCGTTGCTGGCGGTGGGCCTGTCCTTCGTGATCGCCGACCTCAGCAGCGCCAGCGTGGTGACGACCTGGCTGCCGCAGCCGTGGCTGCGGCGCGCCGTCACCGGCCTGCTCTTCGGCACCACGGGCGGCCTGCTGGCACTGTCGCCGGTCGGGCGGGTGAGCGGAGCGCACATCAACCCGGTGGTGACCCTGGCGTTCTGGTGGCGAGGCACCCTCGAGGCGAGGCACGTGCCCGCCTACCTCGCGGCCCAGTTGCTCGGCGCCGTGGCGGGCGCGCTGCCGCTGCTGCTATGGGGTGGGGTGGGCGCCCCCATGCACTTCGGGACCACCGCTCCCGGCCCCTGGGGCGCATGGGCCGCCGTGGGCGGCGAGCTGGTGACCACCTTCGCGCTCGTCGCGGGCCTGCTGGCCTTCACCGGCCACCGGTCGCTGCGGCCGTACACACCGCTGTACCTGCCCGCCCTGTACGCCTTGATGGTGGCCCTCGAGGCGCCGGTGTCGGGGACCAGCACCAACCCGGCGCGCAGCCTGGGGCCCGCGGTGATCGCCTGGCACTGGCCGGCTTTCTGGGTGTACCTGCTGGGGCCGCTCCTCGGCGCCGCCCTGGCGGTGCTGGTGTTCCGCCTGCGCCTGCTGCGCCTGTTCGAGACCGAGGTGGCCAAGCTGTATCACTTCGAGCTCGACCTGCACGGCATCTTCCGCGAGAAGGCCTGAGGTCGCGCGAAGCGGAGCGACCGGCGGCGGCCCTGCCCTGACGCGCCGCCGCCTGGGCAGGGGCGGCCGGCAACCACGCCGCTCGGGCGGCCGCGACGCGTCGGCGCGGGGCCGCGGCCCTCTGCCGTTGCCGTCACCTCCATCACCCGTGAGCTCCGGAGCATCTCCTAGCATCGGTCGGTACGCGCTTCCGGGTCCCGTGCCCGTGCTCCCGAGGGAGGCTTCCATGAGCGATACAGCCATCCACGCCCAGGGCGTGCGCAAATCCTTCGGCTCGGTGCAGGCGCTCGACGGCGTGAGCCTCGACGCTCCCCGCGGCAAGGTCTTCGGGCTGCTCGGCCCCAACGGGGCCGGGAAGACCACACTGGTGCGCATCCTGACCACCCTGCTGCTGCCCGACGAGGGCGAGGCTACCGTCCTCGGCCATGACGTCCGCACCGACCGCGAGGCCTTGCGGCCCCGCATCGGCCTCGCGGGTCAGTACGCCGCGGTCGACGAGAACCTGACCGGGCGCGAGAACCTCGTGATGGTGGGCCGGCTCTACCACCTGGGCCGGCGCGAGGCCAGGCGCCGCGCCGACGAGGTGCTGGCGCGCTTCCAGCTCGAGGACGCCGCCGGCCGCACCGCCAAGACCTACTCGGGCGGCATGCGACGGCGCCTCGACCTGGCCGCCAGCCTGGTGGGCAGGCCCGAGGTGCTGTTCCTGGACGAGCCCACCACCGGCCTCGATCCGCGGAGCCGGCGCGACATGTGGGCCCTCATCAAGGAGCTCGTCAGCGGCGGCGCGACCCTGCTCCTCACCACCCAGTACCTCGAAGAGGCCGACGTGCTGGCGGACCGGATCGCCGTGGTCGACCACGGCCGGGTGATCGCCGAGGGCACCTCGGACGAGCTCAAGGCGCGCCTGGCACGCGATTACGTGGAGGTGGGGGTGGAGCGGCCGGACGACCTGGGCCGCGCCGTCGACGCGCTCGAGGACGTCGGCGGCGAGGCGCAGGTGGAGCGCGAGGCGCTCCGCGTGAGCCTCCCCGCCCCGAACGGGGCACGCACCCTGCTGGAGGCGGTGCGGCGGCTCGACGCGGCGGACGTCGGCCTCGTCGACGTCGGGCTGAGGCGGCCGTCGCTCGACGAGGTGTTCCTGGCCCTGACCGGCCACGAGGCGCGCGAGGACCAGCGCGAGGACCAGGACGGGGGCCAGGACGGGGGCCAGGACCCAGGCGGCGAGCGCAACGCCGCGCACCGGGACGTCGGCGAGGGCGAGGCCGAGCGCGCGGAGGTGACGGCATGACCGATGCCACGCGGGGCCCCGGTCGGTCTGCGCCACGGGGAGCGGCCGCACCGGGTCTCGTGGCGCGCCTCGGGCACAACGTCACCGACACCGTGGTGATGGCCCAACGCAACCTGCTCCGGTACGTGCGTCTGCCGCGCCTGCTGATGTTCTCCAGCATCCAGCCCATCATGTTCGTGGTGCTGTTCGCCTACGTCTTCGGCGGCGCCATCCGAACGCCGGGCGTGAACTACATCGACTACCTCATCCCCGGCATCCTCATCCAGACGGTGCTGTTCGGCGCCACGCAGACCACCACCGGTCTGGCCGACGACCTCTCGAAGGGCATCGTCGACCGCTTCCGGTCGTTGCCGATGGCGCGCAGCGCGGTGCTGGCTGGCAGGACCCTGGCCGACGGGCTGCTGCGCAACCTGTTCACCGTCGGGCTGATGCTGGCGGTCGGCGCGATCATCGGCTTCCGCTTCCAGGGCAGCGTGTGGCAGGCACTCGCGTCGATCGGCGTGGTCGCGTTCTTCGGCTACGCCTTCTCCTGGATCTCGGCGCTCATCGGGCTGCTCACGCGCGACCCCGAGACGGCGCAGGTGGCCGGCTTCATCTGGGTGTTCCCGCTGGTCTTCGCCAGCTCGGCGTTCGTTCCGGTACAGACCATGCCCCACTGGCTGCGGGCGTTCGCCAAGGTGCAACCGATCTCGGTCACGGTGAACGGCGTGCGTTACCTGACCAGCGGCGGCGCCGCCCCCGGCGTCGCGCCCGCCGACGTGTGGCAAGCGCTCCTGTGGGGCGCGGCCATCCTGCTCGTGTTCGTGCCGCTGGCCGTCCTGCAATACCGCCGCGCGGTGTGACCCCCCGCGACCGACGGCTTACGTCGCTGGCGCGGTCTAGACTGCGTTAGGGGCGCATCCCCCACGATGGAGGTGTCCGTGGTTCGGCGTTGGCTTTGGTTGTTGGTTCTCGTCGGGGTCGTCCTGGTAGTGATCTCGCGCTTCACCAACCTCCAACACCTGGGGGATGCGCTGGGCCGTGCCCACTGGTGGTGGCTGCTGCTTGCCACCGCCCTCCACGCGGGCTTCTTCCTGTTGCACGGCAACCTCTACCGGCTCGGTTTCGAGGCGGTGGGGGTATCGAGCACCGTCGGCGGCCTGCTGCCGGTGTTCTTCGCATCGACCTACCTCAACGCCGTCGCGCCCTCGGGCGGTACCGCGGGCGCCGCCGTCTTCGTCGCCGACGCGCAGAAGCGTGGCGAGTCGCCGGCCCGGGCGGCCGTCGGAACGGTGGTGGTCCTCATCGCCGACCTCGCCACGCTGCTGCCCTTCCTCGCGGGAGGACTGCTCTTCCTGGCGAAGCGCGGGCGGCTCGCCTACTACGACCTCCTCGGGGCGAGCCTCTACCTGGTGTTCGTGAGCGGGCTGGTGCTGGCGCTGACGCTGGCCCGCCACCGTGTGGGGGCGCTCGCCGCCATGCTCGGCCGGATCGAGCGGCTGGTCGCGCGGGCGGCGGGTTGGTTCCGCCGGCCCTCGCCGCTCGGGCCCGCCTGGGCGGAGCGGGTCGCGCGCGACCTGTCCGCGGCCGCGCTGGCGGTGTTCGGGTCCACAGGCACGGTGGTGAAGCTCCTCCTGGCGGGCACGGCGCTGCACCTGGTGAACCTGCTGGGCCTCTACGCCCTGTTCCCCGCCTTCGAGCAGCCGCTGAACCTGGGCGTGGGCCTGGCGGGCTTCGCCCTGGGGATCGTCTTCTACGTCATCGCCATCGTCCCGCAGGGCCTGGCCGCGGTGGAGGGCATCATGGGCCTGGTGTTCACCTCGCTGTCCATGCCGGCCGCGCCCGCGCTGGGCATCATCCTGGCGTTCCGCGGGATGAACTTCTGGCTGCCGCTGATCATCGGCCTGTTCTTCGTGCGGCGTCTGCCGGAGATGCGCGGCCCGCGCCACACCGGCCGGACCGCGACTGCCGGACCCTCGGCGCGCGACGCGGGCTCGGAGGCGACTGCGACGGCGCGTCAGGACGGCGCCGGCGCGCGCAGCGGCGAAGTCAGCGGGGACTGATCCCTTGCGGGTGGTGTTCGCCGGCCAGACCTACGCGCCGAGCACCAACGGACCGGCGGTGTTCACGACCAACCTGGCCGAGGCGCTGGCCGCCCGGGGCCACCGGGCGATGGCGATCGTGCCGGCCCCCGACGGGCGCCGTCACCGGGAAACGCGCAACGGCGTCGCCGTGGAGGCGTTGCCGGCGGTGGTGTCCCGGCGTCTCGGCGTAGCGGTCACCGCCTTCCCGGGCCGTGAGGTCGGCCAGCTCCTGGAGCGCTTCCGACCCGACGTCGTGCACATCCAGGACCACTACCCCACCAGCCGCGCGGTGCTGGCCGCCGCCCGCCGGCGAGGGCTGGCGGTGGTGGGCACCAACCACTTCGTGCCGGAGAACATCGCCCTGCAGCTCCCCCTCGCCGGTGCGGCGAGGCGCCCCGTCGAGGCGGTGCTGTGGTGGACCGTCGTTACGGTCTTCCGCCGGCTGGACGCGGTCGCCACCCCCAGCCGCACCGCGGCGGCGCTGCTCCAGCCGCGGCTGCCGGAGCAGGCGGTGGAGGCCATCTCCTGCGGCGTGGACACGGGTCGCTTCCGGCCGCGTCCGGCCGCGGAACGCGATGCCCTCCGCCGCCGCTTCGACCTACCGGCATCCGCATCGGTGGCGCTCTATGTGGGGCGCGTCGACAGCGACAAGAACGTGGCGCTCCTGCTGACGGCCATGGCCCGCACGCCCGAGCCCGGGCTGCTGCTGGTCGCCGGGAGAGGCCTGCAGCTCGAGACCTTGCGGACGCGCGCGCGACGGGCGGGACTGGACGGCCGCATCCGCTTCCTGGGCTACGTGGAGGACGCCGCGCTCCCCGACCTCTACGCCGCCAGCGACCTCTTCGTGATGCCCAGTGCAGTCGAGCTGCTCAGCATCGCCACGCTGGAAGCGCTGGCGAGCGGACTTCCGGTGGCGGCCGCCCGCGCCGGGGCGTTGCCCGAGCTGGTGGAGGAAGGCGTCACGGGCACGCTCTTCGACCCGGCCGACGCGAACGCCGCCGCAGCCGCCCTGCGCGCGCTCGCCGGCGCCCGTGAGGCGTGGCCCCGGCTCGCCGTCGCCGCCCGGGCCCGGGCCGAGCAGCATGGCATCGGCCGCACCCGCGAGCGCTACGAGGCCCTGTACCGCGAGGTCGCGGGCGTGCGGCCCGCGGCGACCGCCACATGAGGGCACGCCCGCGAGGGCCCGCTACCGTCAGGTAGGCCGGTGGCCTCCGGTTGCGGCCGGCCGCGCCGTGCCGGGGCATCCGCCCCGGCACCCCTCCGCTATGATGATGAGCGCCGAGACGCGCGCCACACGCGCATCCGGGCGGCCGGAGGGGACCTTGCAACCAGCACGCATCGCGGTCTTCGGGAGCCTGAACGTCGACCTGGTGACGCGCCTGCGGCGCTTCCCGGCCCCCGGCGAGACGGTGGCGGCGCGCAGCTTCGCCATCTACCCCGGCGGCAAGGGCGCCAACCAGGCCGTCGCCTGCGGGCGGCTCGGAGCCGACGTGGCCATGTTCGGCGCGCTCGGCAACGACGTCCTGGCGCCGCGCCTGCGCGACTCGCTCGATGCCGCTCACGTGCGCCTCGACGCGGTCGCCGCGCTGGACGACGTGGCGACCGGCACCGCCGACATCTGGGTGGACGACCGTGGCGAGAACATGATCGCCATCGCCGAAGGCGCCAACGGCCGGGTCGACGAGGCCTACGTGGACGACCACGTGGGCGCGCTGGCCGCAGCCGAGTACCTGCTGCTGCAGCTCGAGGTGCCGATCCGCGCGCTGGCCCACCTGCTCTCGGCGCTGCCGGCGGCGGGCGGCCCCCGGGTGATCCTGGACCCGGCCCCGGCTCTTCCGCTGGCTGAGCTGCCCCTGGAGCGGGTGTGGCTCCTCACCCCCAACGAGCACGAGCTGGCGACGCTCACCGGCCTGCCCACGGACAGCGAGAGCGAGGTGCGCGCCGCCGCCGCGAGGCTCGCCGCTACCACCGGCGTACGCGCGGTGCTCATCAAGGCCGGGGGCCGCGGCGCCTTCCTGAGCGAGGCCGGCCGCTTCGAGCGCCTGCCCGGCTTCCCGGTGCGCGCCGTCAACACCACCGCCGCCGGCGACGCCTTCAACGGCGCCCTCGCAGCGGCCCTCGCCGGCGCGGTGGGCGAGCCGCTCGACTTCGAGGACGCCGTCCGCTTCGCCCACGCCGCCGCAGCGCTCCAGGTGACCCGGCCGGGCGCCCAACCCGCGCTGCCCGAACGGGGCGAGGTCGTCGGCTTCCTGAGGGAGCACTCCGCGGCCTGAGCCGCCGTGCGAGAGAGAGCGAGGGGGCGGACATGAAGAGACGCGGCATCCTGAACGCGCAACTGAGCGAGCTCATCGCCATGCTCGGCCATACCGACCAGCTCGTCGTCGCGGACTGCGGGCTGCCCGTGCCGCCGGAGGTGCCGGTGGTGGACCTGGCGCTGGTCGCCGGTATCCCGGCGTTCGCCGACGTCATCCGGGCGCTGGCCGAGGAGATCGTGGTGCAACGCCTCACCGTCGCCGAGGAGATCGTCCACCACAACCAGGCGGCACTCGATGCGGTGCGCGCCGCCTTCCCCGACGTTCCCCTCGACCGCATCCCGCACGAGGCGCTCAAGCACGAGTTGCCCCGCGTCAGGGCCGTGGTGCGCACCGGCGAGGCCACACCCTACGCCAACGCCATCCTCGAGTGCGGCGTGGCATTCTGAGCGCGGCACGGGGAGTCAGGAGCCATGACCGACACCGGGACCGGCACACCCCTGCTGGAGCTGCAGGGCATCGTCAAGCGCTTCGGC
>Ga0102953_1001593_pt1 | contig 14259 bp, 8 predicted proteins | sample SalPon2A_C_D2_MG_FD_78509 | JGI IMG/M metagenome (GOLD analysis project Ga0102953, IMG submission 78509) | Soil microbial communities from South San Francisco under conditions of wetland restoration - Salt Pond MetaG R2A_C_D2_MG | ecosystem: Environmental > Terrestrial > Soil > Wetlands | place... | reverse complement strand
TGTACATCCTTTATGATACAGTCAAATTGTCTGTCATCTTCTAACTGAAGTGAAATCAAATGAGTCTCTTTAGTAAATACAAGCGGATTCAAAGCATTCTGACTAATTCCAATCGAAATTGGAGTATCGTGTTTTGAATAATAGACCCCAGGAATCATTCCATCTTTACGTAGAGTCTTAGTTTCAGATTTTGTTTTTAATGTTCTTTCTTTCGCTTTTATTTGTACTTTTTCCATTATTTCTCCAAGAGCTAAAATTTATCCTTTATCAATATCAAATAGTGAACTAATTGATTCGTTATTATATGTTCTGCGAATTGCTTCAGCAAAAATTCCTGATGCAGTTACTCTCTCAATTTTATCAGAAGTATAATCTTCTTCCATTGCTATTGTGTCTGAGACGTAAAGTTTGCTTAATTGAGAATCTGCAATTCTTTCTAAAGCCGGTCCTGAAAACAATGGATGTGTTATTGCACCATAAATATTATTTGCTCCATTTTTCTTTAATGCATCAATTGCCCCAACAAACGTTCCCGCTGTATCGATCAGATCATCCACTAATAAAACATCTTTTCCCTCAACATTACCTATTATGTGAACAACTTCTGCAAGATTTTGTTTTGGTCTTCTTTTATCAATTACTACAAGGTCAGCATGTAATCTTTTAGCATAAGACCTTGCCATTTTTATTCCACCGACATCTGGAGAAACGACTACAAGATTTTTGTTAACCGCAGATAAAAATCCTGTGAACATTGTTGATCCATAAAGATGATCAAACGGAATATCAAAGAAACCCTGAATCTGTGATGCGTGAAGATCCATGGTCATTACTCTGTCAGCACCTGCGGTAGTAATTAAGTTAGCAACTAACTTTGCAGTAATTGAAACTCTAGGCTGATCTTTTCGATCTTGTCTTGAATAGCCAAAATAAGGAATTACTGCGGTAATTCTTGTGGCAGACGCTCTTTTTGCAGCATCTAACATAATTAATAATTCAAGCAAGTTTTCGGCTGGTGGATTTGTAGACTGAATTATAAAAACTTCCGATCCACGTATATTTTCACCATACTTAACCCAAATCTCGCCATCGCTAAATCGTTTTAATTCAACCGAACCGAGTGGCTTATCCAATAATCGGGCAATTTTTTCAGCTAATTCTCTGTTTGAACTGCCGGAAAAGATTTTATAATCGCTCGCAATCATAAACCCGCTCAATTTTCGATCTTAATAAAAAATATAGACAAGAAATATAAAGAAAAGCAGAAGGTAAGTCAATATAATCAGAATGTATAAATCCATTAAAAACAGTTGCTTTTTAGCTTTTTACTTCCTTTTCTTAAATAGAAAAATGAACACAATCAGAAGCACCAGACCCATCAAATAGTAAATCCAGTATGGTGTTTCTTTGAGCCTAAATGGTTTAAAAATAACAGAAATAGTTTTTCCATTTCCAATTTCATTTAAAGAGTATTTCCATATCAAAGTCCTTCCTTCCTTATCCGTGGCATTGTTTTTAATTACGTCCCCTGCAAAGGTATATTTATAAGTGATTCTGAAATTATTCCCATCAAAACCGAACCCTGTTGCAATCGGTTGTATACTTTGCGTAAATACTTTTTGCCCAGATATTCCATCTTGTAATGAAAAATTCGAATTCGCAAAAGCTTTGGTATTATTCAAAGAATCAATGTTTTGAAAGATAATATCAATTATAGCGTGGGTTGTGCTGTCGGTTGAATCTGTATATACATTAATATCTTCAATCGTAATAAACTTGGAAGTAAATTCGTCTCTTATTGAATTAACATTAAAGAGACCAATTTTATCCAATGTTTTAATATTTTCACTATCCGGCAATTTCATCCAATATGTTATTTTCATTTTACCGGATCCGTCAGCATAAAGATTTACATCCTGTATATAATTCAGGCAACCTGTAATAAAAATGAACAAGGGTAGAAATAATATTTTTTTCAAGCTTAGATGAACTAATTATTATTATTGGATAAAATAACAAATTTGTGTGCCATTTAATTTATGGAAAAAAATATTATAATTCATTATGTTTACCCAACCATTTACGGAGATATTATTATGCCTACTTATGATTATAAATGTTTGAACTGCGGAAACAATTTTGAATTTTTTCAGCCCATGACTGCTGATCCAATTGAGAAATGTCCGAAATGCAATGGAAAAGTAAAAAGATTAATCGGTGCTGGAGCCGGCCCAATTTTCAAGGGAAATGGATTCTATCATACAGATTATAAAAATAAATCATCTGCTGCATCTGCGAATAAAGTAAACAAACCAGACGATGCAAAAACTAATTCCGTGCAGAAGAAAACATCCGAAGATAAAAAATAAAAAACAAGTTGCACTTTTTAACTTGTAAGCAAAATGAATTTATATACTTTAGAAATCTACTCCTATAGATATATAATGAATTGGCTTTGTAAAACTACCTAAGTTATATCCCCAACCAACATCATACCTTAAAAGGAAATATAAGAAATATAATCTGGCACCGACACCTGTTCCCATCAAAAGATCCTTAGTAACTACCTTACCCACATCATTTCTTTCAAATAATTGAAGTTGATTATTGTTATTCCATGTTGCTCCGGCATCAAAGAAAACTACACCTTGAATGTTACTGATAAATAGCGGAAGCGCTCCAGTAATAAAATATCTGATTAATGGAAATCTAAATTCGGCATTTAACAGAGAATATTTTGTCCCTATTCTTTGAGCATATTCATAACCTCTTAGTGGAATTGCAGTAGATAAAAAAGCATAATCAGATATAGATTCCAACGGAACTTCCTGTGTAGCAAATTTTCTGTTGATCCAGTTATCAACCCCTCCGAGAAAAAATCTCTGAGGATTTCCTCCAACAGAGTAACCGCCGGATAATCTTAAAGCAAATGAATATTCGGCGCTAAACTTAAAGTACGTTCTGTAATCTCCAAGCAAAGATGCAAAACTTAGTTTTTTGTCAATTAATCCAGGATTGCCCAGCAAATCAAATCTGTACCTTGTTCCATCGAGCGGTGATATATATCCCCATAAAATATTATCGTGAACAAAACTCAGGCTTGGAATAATAAATGATCCTTTATTAATAGGTTCATTAATATTATCAAGGTTTTCCTGTGATATGTTCATATAACTCAAACCTGCGTCCACCCTGTAAAACCTGTTAAGAGGATAACTGAAATTTACAGCTATGCCATAACTTCCAAACCGGAATAGATTTGAGCCGCCGCCTCTAGATAGAAAAACAAATCTTGCAGTATGAAATGCAGAAACACCGAAGTTCAGTCTGCTTCCCAGATAATAATATGTTAATCCGTAATCACTGTTTTTCAAATCTATTTGTAGGCTAGTAACCCCAATTAATCGATGATTTCCCAATACGTCGCTAAATGACAACACAGTTGTTCCCATAACTCCATATAAAGTGTTATATCCTGCGTTAGCATAAATAAGATCGGGGGTAAAATTTATTTTGTAGCGATTTACTTTATAGTTACCGTTTTTATCCAGATTATCAGTCAGGTTAAATCTATTATTGTCTTGATTGTCTGTGGAATCTCTATCCGCATAATCTTCATTGCCAAAAACATATTTAGAATAATCTACTTTAACCGAATCATTTTTTGATTTTGTAGTATCCACAATCTGACCGGTATAGATTTGCGAAAATATATTGTTTGAAGTAGTATCTTCCGGAGTCTCTTCTTTCGCAATTTTCTTAACCACTTCTTTATTTTTATCTTTATTTAATAAATTATCCATGTAAACAGTCAACGGAACTTTCGGTGAGTCAATTTGCATTTCAAAAGGATTTGTAAGTAAAAACATATTAAAGGATGCATTGTATAGCGAAATAAATACAAGTTTTTTGCCATCTTTAGATATAGATAACTGTGAGATTCCGTCCAGAGAATTTGTTGTTGGTTCCGCTGGCAAATTAATAATAGATTTTACAGTGTCGGTTGATGACAAAGAAATTTTCTTCCTGTAAATATTAGTAATTCCGCTCATATCGGATGTAAATAAAATTTCTTTTGAATCAGGACTTACGATAGGAAAAGCTTCGTTGGAATTAGGTAAATCTGTAATTCTATTAACTTTTTCACTATTAACATTTATTGTATAAATATCAGTTTGTGAATAATCAAAATTATATACTTTAAAAGAATCCGGCAATGCAGTGACATCTAAATTATCTTTTCTATCCGATGCAAAAAATATTTCATTCCCATCAGGAGTCCAGGATGGATCACTATCTGTAAAAACATCATCAGTTAAGTTTATTAATTTTTTACCTGTAAGGTCGTATATATAAATATCTGACTGCTTTGCATCATGACCTACAAAGGCAATATATCTGCCATCCGGAGACCAGCTTAAACTCTTAATTCCATCTAATTGAATAGGAAGTGTTTCTTTATCCTCACTTTCAACATCAATTACATATAAAACATCATATCCATCACTTTTTGCACTTAGTGCAATTTTCTTTCCATCAGGTGACCATGTTAACCCAGGTGTAACCACATTCAATTGTTCAAAATCAGCAGTTGTATTTCCCTGAACCAATTTTTTAATAATTTTACCGTCTATAGCATTCATTATATAGACATCAAAATAATAATCTCTATTTGAAATAAACGCAATTTTATCTCCCTGAGGAGAAAGCACAGGACTAGTATTATAAAAACCATCACCTTTTTCCGGATCTGTTAATCGTTTTGCAAAATCATCCGGATATTTCCTAATTGCAATATCGGGCCAGAACATTTTCTTCATAAACCTTTTCCATCGTTTACTTAATTCTTCAATATCAAGTCCGATAGAAGCTTTCAATCCTGCTTCAACGCTTCCTGTTCCTTTAATTTTATTAATCAATTCACCAATTTTTTCTTTACCATAAACCTGAGCTATATAATAAAATACTGATTGTCCTCCTCTATAATTAAAATAACCGTTAAGTTGATCTATGTCTGGAAGGTATTCACTAATCGCAGCATCACGTAAAAACATGTCTTCATTTACATCCCATTCTACTGACTGATATTCGGCCATACCTTCATTAAACCAACCAGGTAAATTAGTAGTTATTCTGTTTTTAATAACATTTTGGAGTGAGCCTCCGAAAAACATATCATTAATTACTGCGTGAGATAATTCATGATGAATGAGATGTCTGAAATCTTTAAATGAACCCATAAATTGAATTACTACCCGATTTTTAAAGGGCTCCGTAAATCCTTCTATGCCTTCAGAAAGATATTGGTCAGTTGTATTAGTTTCCTGAAAATCATTTGTAGAATTGTAAATTATAATGATAATCCTGTTATTAATTTTATATTCAAAACTTTTTTCAAGTGAAGTTAATGCTTCTTCAGCTGCTTTGGAGGTAAATTCGGCAAGATTAGCACCGCGCTGTGAAAAATAAATATCAAAATGATCTGTTTGAATATAATACCAGGTAAAATCCTTATACTGAACTTTATTCTTACCAAATTGCCCGAAAATGAAAGGCTGAACTATTAGGATAAAAAACAAAATTTTTACAATTCTTTTTTGCATAACTGGCCCTTAAAATTAATCAACTATTATAAAATCTAATTCAGTGCGGTCAAAATCAACCCGTACAAGTTTGACCTGAACTTTGTCTCCTAGTCTAAATTGTTTTTTGGAAGCTTTCCCAATTAAAGCATATTTTTTATCATCGTAAACATAAAAATCATCCTCTAAGTCCTTTAATCTAATGAGTCCCTCAGCCAAAATATCTGTAATTTTAACGAAAATGCCGAAATTAGTAACTCCAGAGATAATTGCGTGAAATTCTTCGCCCAGATGATCTTGCAAATATTCTACCTGCTTTAATTTAACAGATAATCTTTCAGCTTCAACAGAATTCCGCTCACAAGCGGAAATATGTTCCGCTATTTCATCAAGCAATTTAAGACCGTATTTTGTGACTTCATTTCCACTTATGTACTGAAATATAATTTTATGAACAATCAAATCTGCGTAACGGCGAATAGGAGAGGTAAAGTGAGTGTAATATTTAAATCCTAATCCATAATGACCGATATTCTTTACTGAATAAACTGCTTTTGCCATTGACCTGATTGCTAGTTCATTAATAAGAGATTCCTCTTCTGTACCTTTAGCCTGCTCTATTAATTGTTGAAATTGATTTGATTTGGCTGTTGCGTTTGGATCAAATGAATAGCCTAAAGATTTTACGAATTTTGAGAATTCAATAATTTTTTCACTGGCCGGTAAATCATGAATTCGATAAATAAAAGGACGAGCAGCTTTTTTAGAAAACCCAATATGCTTTGCAACTACCTGGTTTGCAAGCAACATAAATTCTTCAACAAGATTATTACTTTGCTTCAATTCTTTTTTATAAACATTTACCGGTTTACCATTTTCATCTAATTCAAAATTAACTTCCGGCGAATGAAATTCAATACTTCCTTCTCGCATCCGTTTTTTTCTAAGGATTTGAGCAAGTTTATTTAGTAATAATAATTCTTCTGTAAAATCGCCCCTATTATTTTCAATTACTTCTTGTGCCTCATCATATGTAAATCTTCGTTTGCTATTTATTATTGTTTTTGAAATTTTATAATCTATAAGTTTACCACGGTTAGATAATTCAGCGATAACAGAATAAGTCAATCGATCTTTGCTAGGTACCAATGAGCATATATTGTTTGATAATTTTTCAGGCAACATTGGGATAACCCTACCAACAAGATAAGTACTGTTTCCTCTCAGTCTGGCTTGTTTATCAATATTAGAGCCAGGAAGTACATAATTTGAAACATCCGCAATATGAATGCCGACTGAATAATTTCCGTTTTCAAGTATTTCTATTGAAAGCGCATCATCAAAATCCTTTGCATCTGCGGGATCGATAGTAAAAACCACTTTATTTCTATAATCCAGCCTACCATTCAGATCTAGTTGTGAAATTTCTTCAGAGATAGAATTCGCCTCATCAATCACTGCCAATGGAAACTTATAAGGGAGATTAAATTCCCTAGCTAAAGATACTATTTCAGCATCCTGAGAGCCCGCTGCACCAAGTACTTCTACAATTTCCGCTTCCGGGTTTAGGTTTGGATTTTCCCACTGAATTTTTCCTGCAATTACCTTATCGCCAACATTTGCACCGTTCAGTTTTCCTTTGTCGATATAAAAATCCCTGTGTAATTGCTGATCATCAGGTTTTACAAAATAAAAAGATTTGGATTTTTTCAGTGTGCCTACAATTACTTCCCTTTTTCTTTTGATTACTTTTACAATTTGACCTTCAACATTTTTCCTTTTTTGTTTTGCAAAAAGAGATATTTCGACAATGTCTCCATCAAAAGCAGTTCCAAGATTCCTTGCCGCTATAAAAATATCACCATCATTTTTATTATCTAAAACAACAAAACCAAACCCACCTTGGTTTACTTCAAGCTGACCTATAAGCTGACCAGATTTATTTGCAGGTGTATATTTATATCGTTTACCGGACTTTGATAGAAAACCTTCATTATAAAGTGAGTTTAACATTACTTTTAAAGAACTGTATTCATTTTCAGAATCTACAGATATCCTCTTCGCAATTTCGTTACTTTTAAATTGTCTCCCGGGATTTTTTTTAAAGAACGCAATTAGTTTTTTCTTCATTAAAATTCAAACTTATATTTTAGACCCAATTCATTAACCATTTCACTCGTATTATTAGTTTCTGTTATTGCTTCCTTTCTTTCAAGTCTCAAAAATAGCTTTTGGAAAAAGGGATATTCAATTTTTACATTTGCACGTGTTAAATCTGAAAATATTTCCGTAGTGCCACCAATTGAATATCTAAAATTATTTACTCTACCTGATAAATTGAACTTAGTATTTGATCCAACACGCCTCAATTCCAAACTTTTTATATAATCCCCTGTATAAGAATTTAAAAAATTCCCAAGTAAGGAACCTGCAATAGATGAAGCGGTACTGGCAAAAGCGTTATTTTGTGTTGAATTGCTAAATCCACCTTGTGAATTTAAAAATGAATTAGTAACCAAAAATGTTATAGCATCTGATGCATCTTTTGTCTTATCAGGGATATCATTTTCTATATTATCCGCACCCATATAGACAGCAATATTATTTTCGTCCTTGACAAAGTTTTTATTTAGTTCTTTTAAAGGTCCCTTTAATTTAATCTTCACAGCTACTTCTTCTTCATTGGAACCCGTTGAGTCGCTTGGTGGAATATAATAATTACGATAAATAGCGACTATGTTTAAATATGGATTACTTAATTCACTTTCAAACCTCAAAGAACCTTCTGCCTGAAAAGTTTTTGTTAAAAATTCAAGAGTAGAACCATCAATTAGTCTTAATTCTCCGGTAGCAAAAGGCCTTCCCGCAATTTTTTGAAATTTAAAATTTCCATTTAATACAGTTGTCAGGATCTGGTTAAATTCCTGATCGAGTATAAATGTAATTATCCCATCTTTTTTAATATTTATGTTAATGGAATATTCAAACTTGCTTTGTGCTAAGGGCGTTTTTATCAGATTTGAGTTTCTTTTTTGAGAAAGAGCTATTAAACTTTCGAAATCAATTTCTTTGTTTTTAGCACTAACCGTATCTTGAACATAGCGATAAATAAAATTAGAAGAATTATTTTTATATCCTCTTTGAGACTGAGGAACTGTTAAATTTGCTTCCTCAACGTTTATTGGGGCAGTAAGTTTTGTACCTGTATCATCAATAGTTAACTCCAACTTGCCGTTAGTTGATATTACAAGATCACCATAAATTGTTGGGCTAACCGCTTTTGAAGCTTCGCTTAATATTTTTAACTGGCCAGCCAGGTAAATTTGAGATGAGCTTATTTCAAAATTATTTAAAATCGCATTTCCATTTCCTATTAATGTACCACCGTTTTGTGTGCCATCACTATTTTTAACAACAAGGCTATCTAAAGATAATGAATTGCCTGCAACAGATAATTTAAGATTTGTTTTATATTCCAGGTTATTGGCATCAGCCAGAAAGGCGCCTTTATTAATATTTATAAATCCATTTGGATTTGGAGCATCCAGATTTCCTGAAACTTTTAAATCCGCATCCATAAATCCAGCTACATTTTTAACGCCGGGAAGCATTTCTCCAAAAATCTTTAAATTAAACTTATCAGCCAGTATCTTTATATCCATTTCCTTAGATTTAATTATTCGATCTTCAACCCCAAAAAATGTTAGATCAATCGGAATGTTACCGAATATTTTTAGAGCCGGTTTGTCAGAATCATTAGATGCATCCAGGAATTTAATATCAAGATTTAAATTTTTATTTTTGTAACTCCATTCACTATTTAGGTTGCCCAGCTTATTGTTTTTAAAGAATACACTATCAACATTTGCTTGCATTGTTATTAAAGGATTATCAAAATTTCCCTTTATCAATGCCTTCAAATTAATATCTGCATCCGGGTTATTAGCACTATTTAAATTTGCAAAATTAGCTGATATTTCATTTCCCTTTACATGATTAATCGATAATATCATGTTCTGATCACCATATCTTAGAAGATCACCATTAATTTTAATTTTGCTGGAATTATGATAAAGCAAAAAATCACTTACTTTTAATTCATTTCTTGATACTGAAGCTTTTACATTTCCTTGGTTTATTAAATCATAATTATTATAAGAAATCCCTAAAGTATCCAGATCAATTAAGGTTTTGTCGCTTGTAAAATCTATTTTTCCCATAAATTTTGCAGTCAAATAGTCCTCAAGCTTACCTGAAAGGTTTACCTGGACAATATTATGAGAAAGAGAAAAATTCACATCTAAGTTATGTATATCACTACCAGCAAAAATTCTTGATGTAGAAAGAGAAACATCTGAATTAATTTCACTTAAATTTCTAGCCTCAAAAATATTGGACAAATTTATTCCAAGACTTAGATTGGACAGGAAGAATACATCATTATCTCCCCAAAATTTAAGAGATTCGAGGTTTGTATTTACCTTAATTTTTATATTATTTGATATATTTTCAATTTTTCCATCAATCTGCCCATCTATTGCCAAAACCTGATTTTTTAAAAATATTGAAATCAGATTGAAGTCTTTTAGCTTAATATTAAAATCCAGATCATTGTTGTTATCAACTGATGAAAAAAGAGAAGTTTCTCTGCCCTTTAGTAATTTGATAGTTGTAGTAACAGGGTTGCTTTTTGTCGTGTCTAATAATACATTGTCCAATTTTTTATTTAATGCGCTTAATAATAATTCAGATTCGCTGGAGATCATAGTGATCATTTTAGGTAAGGAGAAATTACCATTGATCGAAATATCAGCAAGGTCCGAAGTTATGTTTATCGATTTTTTCAGGCTGTCTAAACTCATAATATTGAACGTAGCCTGACTACTATCAATCGAAATACCATTCATAACGGAATTCTTTACCATCAGGCTCATATAAAGATTTAGTTTATCCGGATCGAGATTTTGTCCTGTTCCGTTGAGATAAAAATTCAATCTGCCTTGATTATTGGTGTCATGGAATACTTTGCTATAATCGAGATTTTTTATTGTTCCTTCCACATCGTAGCCGGGATTTTCCGCATCCGAGAAATCAAAAATACCCGAAATGTTTGCTGAGGAAGTATCTGATTTTGCAACCATATTATATAATATGTTTTTTTTATCGGCATTCATGCTAATTATCAGGCTATCTAAATTAGTAAAACCAACGGTAGATTTCTCTGCATAAATGCTCATTGTAGCTTTCAAATTTGCCGGATCAGTTCCTACTCCGCTGATTTTACCACGTGAATTGAGTTTTGTTAAAATTCCTGCTATCGGGGAAATGTCAAAATTTGCCGTTGCAAAATTCAGATTATAACTCATTAATGCCTTTTCAAGATTTAGATTTCCCTTTGCATAAAGATTTCCTGATGGAGTACTAAGTGAAATATTAGTAAAGAAATTAAGTGGCTTCCCATCAAAATTTAATGTGTCAATTTTTACCAATCCAAGTTTTTCATAAGAGGGAATTGTTAATTCAGGAAATAACTGTGGAACATCAGGTTGATTTATATATGAATTAAAAAACCCGGTTTTAATTACTAAATCCGAGGGATTATCCAGATTTAATAGCTTCCCACTTGATTGTAAATGAGTTTTAGAAAATGATAATTCCAGCTCCTTTATTAAGAGATCCCCGACTTTACCCGAAAACTTACTAGAGACGCTTACAGGATCCATCGAATTTCTAAATACCGATACTAGATCCGAAAAATCATTCAATACTATTTCGCCGTTGATTCCTCCAGTAACATTTGCATTTTTTAAATTATATTTACCAGATTTATCAAAGAGGTTAATACCGTTAACATCTGCATTTAAAAATATTTCAGAACTTGATGTACGCAGCAGTAAATTATTAACTGATAATTGCTCTTTGTTCAAAAGGAATTTTCCTGAAAGTTGTGACAAGCTAAATTCTGAAAGATTTGTCTTTAGAAATAAATCTTTTAGATTAATTTCATATTTATTATTAGCAATATCGGCGGATGCATTCAATCTCAAATTAAGATTATCAACTCTAAGATCTTCAAAGTTCAGAGAATCATACGTTGATGAATTGTTGATGTTTTTATAGCTTTGTAAATAAAAGCTGATATTTCTCAATTCAAAATCACTAACAAGAATCTTAAAATGAAAACTTGATGTGGATGTATCAGATTCTGCTTTTTTTATTAAACCTGAAAAATTTAAATTCCCGTCACTTTCCTTAATAAACCTTATTTTTGCATTGGAAATAGCAGCTTTTCTAACTGTAATTCTTTTAAGCAGTAAATCAAGCGGGCTGGTTTTTAATTCAATAGTTCCGGCATTTAGCAATGTATCATTCCCCAGGCTAAGAACTGTGTTTCTTAAATAAATAGTCGTAATGATCGTGCCCTCAAGTTGACCAATAGTTAGTTTGCCGTTTATAGAATTATTAATTTTTTCAACCACATAGTCTTTTAGATAATTTCTAAATGTAGATGTTTGGCTAATGGCAAAAAATATTGTGAACAATACAAGCATAACTATTCCAGTATATAGGAATACATTAACAATTTTTTGGAGGGGTGTTCGTCTTTTTTTATTTTTATTCTTTTTTGACACTTTTATAGCAGAATTATTTTTTTGAGAGTAGGAAAACTATCGGTAACAATTATTTATATTTTTGCAAGATAAATTGTATTATTTTAGAAGTTGACTGGTCATTTACAAACTGAATGGTTTTTACCTCACCGCCATTTTTTTCAACAATTGTTTTACCTACAATTTTATCAATGTCCCAATCCGATCCTTTTACAAGAATATCCGGGATAATTAAACTAATCAATTCTTCAGGAGTTTCTTCATCAAAAAACACAACATAATCAACCGGTTTTAAGGCCGATAAGACAATAGCACGATCATTTGCTTTAATAATTGGTCTTTTTTCATCTTTTATTTTCCTTATCGAAATATCACTGTTAAGTCCTACTATTAGTACATCACCTAAAGTCCTAGACTTTATTAAGTAGTCAATATGTCCCGAATGAATAATATCAAAGCATCCATTTGTAAAAACTACTTTTTTATTTTCTTCTTTAAGCTTCTTTCTAATTTTGAGGATTTCTTCAACTGTTTTTAACTCATTCATTTTAATTCTTCTTTTATAGTATTGTATAACCTATCAATCTCAATGGGAATGATACCAACATCTTCGCAAACTAAACCTCCTGCATAATTGGCCAGGTAAGATGCCTCATAAATATCAGCTCCGGCAGCAAGAGCCATAGTTAAAGTTGAAATAACTGTATCTCCGGCGCCTGAAACGTCTGCAACTTTCCTTGCTTTAGTTGACATCCTTTTGGGGCTTTTATTTTTACTAAATACAGAGATTCCATCTTCACCTAAAGTTAATAAAATATTTTTAGCATTCAGTTTTTCTAATAATTTCCTACCAGCAACTTTTATGTCATCATCAGTTTTAATTTTAATACCTAACACATCTTCAGCTTCTTTTTTGTTAGGTTTAAAAACTGTAACATTTTTATAAGCATAAAAATTATTGAATTTTGGATCAACAGTTACAAGTAAATTATTTTTATTTGCGAGATTAATAACTTTTTCAATTAATGACGGTACCAATACTCCTTTATTATAGTCCTGAAGGATAATTCCATCAAAGTCTTTAATATTATCTTCTATGTATTTCAATAACTTTGATTGGACAGATTTTGATAAATATTCTTTGCTTTCCTTATCAATTCTAACAACATGCTGGTTGTCTGCAATAACTCTTGTTTTTGCGGTAGTTGGCCTGTTTTCATCAACGAATATTCCTTCAGCAATAATATTCGATTGGGTTATTAAGGAAGTAAATATTGTACCGTAATTATCATATCCAATTACACCTACCGGATACGGAATTCCACCCAATGTTGAAATATTTAAAGCTACATTTGCGGCACCACCAAATCGATAAAATTCATTTTCAACTTCTACAACAGGCACAGGTGCTTCCGGAGAAATTCTCCTGACATCTCCCCAAAAATAACAGTCAAGCATCAAATCACCAATAACAGCAATTTTTTTATTATTGAATTTCTTTTTTAACTCATCAAGCCTTTTAATTGAAATATTTACCATATATTAATCCAAATTTGAAAAACATAATATTAAGATAATGATAAAATAAATGTTGATAAAGAATGATAATAAAGAGATTTAGAGATATTTGTAGGGTAAAAATTTATATCAGTCTAAGAAGGTATATTCTAGCGTTTTGGGTTTGGGGATATATTATTCTTTTTCAACAGTTTTCCGGCGCCCCAGTGGGCAAGGGGATTATCAATATTTATTTTATATAAACCATCTTCAGTTCCAATCCACATAGCAGTTCCATCAAAATAAAAGGTCTGCACTTTCATAGCATTAAAATTTATCGAATTCATTTCAAGTTGAATCGCCATTTCTGAATTTCTATCTACTAGTGCAATCCCTCTCCCATATTCCTTTTTATCCTTTCCGATAAAACTATAAACACCAGCCCAAATTCTGTTCCCGGTTCTCTCAAGACAGTAAATTCCATTTGATGCAAGACCATTTAATTTTGAAATTCTGTCCCACGATAAATTTCTATCAAATTTGTAGATACCACCTATATTAAACCTGGG
>Ga0102953_1001590_pt1 | contig 14267 bp, 16 predicted proteins | sample SalPon2A_C_D2_MG_FD_78509 | JGI IMG/M metagenome (GOLD analysis project Ga0102953, IMG submission 78509) | Soil microbial communities from South San Francisco under conditions of wetland restoration - Salt Pond MetaG R2A_C_D2_MG | ecosystem: Environmental > Terrestrial > Soil > Wetlands | place... | reverse complement strand
TCAGATATCGAGGTTGGCTACGGCGAGCGCGTTCTTTTCGATGAACTCGCGGCGGGGGGCGACCTGGTCTCCCATCAGCGTGGTGAAGACCTCGTCGGCCGCGGCGGCGTCCTCGATGCGCACCTGGACCAGGCGGCGTGTCGCGGGATCCATGGTGGTTTCCCACAACTGTTCGGGGTTCATTTCACCCAGGCCCTTGTAGCGCTGTACCGATACCCCGCGCTGCGCATCGGCGAGCAGCCACTTCACCACGTCGCTGAACCGGGCGACGGTTTCACTACGCTCGCCGCGCCGAATCTCGGCGTCGCGCCCGACCACCCCGTCAAGGCGTGTGATGTGCCGCGCCATGGTTTGGTATTCGGGACTGAGGAAAAAAGCGCGCAGGTAGCGATCTTCGCTCTTAACGCCGTTCTTGTAGCGGGCGATGGTCAGTGACTGCTTGTCCTCGGCGGGGACGAATTCGTATTGCGCGCCGTCGCCACCCAGCATTTCGGTGGCTTTCTTCCATGCCTGAAGCCAGGCCGTGAAAGCGGTAGTGTCCTGCCACCGTTCTTCATCCATGACCGGGATTTCGAGCAGCGCCTCCAGCGCTTCACGCTCGTGGCGCCGGGCCAGCCGATCGATGGTGCGCGTCACCACCAGATGCTCGCGCGCCAGCCCCGCCAAGGTTTCCGGCTCCAGGGGCTCACCCCCGGCAGTCGAGCGGAACTCGGCCCCGTCGAGGGCGTTTTGCAGCAGGTGCTGCGCCAGCGAGGCTTCGTCCTTGATGTAGGTTTCCTTCTTGCCCGACTTGAGCTTGTAGAGCGGCGGCTGGGCAATATACACATGCCCCCGTTTGACCAGTTCCTCCATCTGGCGATAGAAGAAAGTCAGCAGCAACGTACGAATGTGCGCACCGTCCACGTCGGCGTCGGTCATGATAATCAGCCGGTGATAACGCAGTTTCTCGACATCGAACTCTTCCTTGCCGATGCCGCAGCCGAGCGCCGTGATCAGCGTACCCACCTCGACCGAGGACAGCATCCGGTCGAATCGTGCGCGTTCCACATTCAGGATTTTGCCCTTGAGCGGCAGAATGGCCTGGGTGCGCCTGTCGCGGGCCTGTTTCGCTGAGCCGCCGGCAGAGTCGCCCTCCACCATGAACAGTTCGCTCTGCGCGGGGTCGCGCTCCTGGCAATCGGCCAGCTTGCCGGGTAAGCCGGCGATATCCATGGCCCCCTTGCGCCGCGTCATGTCGCGCGCCTTGCGTGCGGCTTCGCGGGCGTGGGCTGCCTCGATGACCTTGCCGATCACCGTCTTGGCCTCGGCTGGATGCTCCAGGAGGTACTCGGAAAGCTTCTCGCTGGTCAGGCTTTCCACGATGCCCTTGACCTCGGAGGACACCAGCTTGTCCTTGGTCTGCGAGGAAAACTTGGGATCGGGCACCTTCACCGAAAGCACGGCGGTGAGGCCCTCGCGTGTATCGTCACCGCTCAGGCTGACCTTGGCGCGCTTGGCCAGTCCTTCCTGCTCGGCATACTGGTTGATCGTTCGCGTCAACGCACCACGCAGGCCCGAGAGATGCGTACCGCCATCACGCTGTGGAATATTGTTGGTGAAACAGAACACATTTTCCTGGTAGCTGTCGTTCCACTGCATTGCCAGTTCGACGGTAACGTCGTCGCGTTCCGCGCTGAAGTAAAAGATGTTCTGGTGCAGCGCGGACCGGTTGCGGTTCAGGTGCTTAACGAAGGCCCGGATGCCGCCGTCGTAGATGAACACTTCCTCGCGTTCATCACGCTCGTCACGCAGCACGATGCGCACGCCCGAGTTGAGGAACGCAAGCTCGCGCAAGCGGTGCGCCAGCGTGTCGAACTTGAACTCGATATCGGTGAACACCGTCGGGCTCGGCAGAAAGCGCACCGTGGTGCCCGCAGCCGAGGTTTCGCCCAAATCCCGCAGCGGTGTTTCCGGGACCCCCAGGTGATACACCTGCTCGTAGTGATGCCCGTCGCGCGCGATGCTCAAGGTCAGCGTATCCGACAGTGCATTCACCACCGAGACGCCGACACCGTGCAGGCCGCCCGACACCTTGTAGGCGTTGTCGTCGAATTTGCCGCCCGCATGCAGTGTGGTCATGATGACCTCGGCCGCCGAAATACCTTCCTCATGCATATCGACCGGGATGCCGCGGCCATCGTCGCTGACCGAGGCGCCACCGTCGCCATGCAGGGTCACCACGACCTCGTGGCAGTACCCTGCCAGCGCTTCGTCGATGGCATTGTCCACCACCTCGTACACCATGTGGTGGAGGCCGGTGCCGTCGTCGGTATCTCCAATATACATCCCGGGGCGTTTGCGGACTGCATCTAACCCCTTGAGAACTTTGATATTTTTTGAGGTGTACTCGGCGGTTTCAGCCATGGATCAGACCTGTTTCAGGTAATACATTATTATACTATGTCCGTGTCTGTTTTCCACGGGCCTAACCGCCTGAAAAAAGGGCTCCGGGTTTCACGTGGAACCTCATGGTGTCCCCCGGTAATTCCAGCCCGATATCTTCCTCCAACACGGACAGCCAGATCTGCAGGCCGGAACCGGCCCATAGCTGCAGCGCGGCATCCAGTGCACCAGGATCCAGGTCGGCGGCTATGTCGTCTATTAACAGGATGGGATAGCGCGACGCCTCCCGCATGAGCTCGGCCTGGCAGCGAAACAACATCAGGCTGGCCAGCTTGGCCTGCCCCCGGGACAACCCCGAGGCTGTCGGGCCATTGCCTTCGAGAATCCAGTCGTCGTGTTGGGGGCCCACAACCGCACGACCCGCCTGGGCTTCCCTGCCGGCGCTCTGCTGAAGCGCCTCCCGCAAAGAGGCATCCCGCCAGCCTCGCCGGAATTGCACGCCGAGGGCCCGCAGGGCGGCAGGGCGTTCCATCGCGGAAAACCGCTCGTCCAGGCGCTCTACCAGCCGAGCCCTCAGCGCCGAGACCACCTCCCCGTATGAAATAACCGCCTCCGTCCATGGCGCCAGTTCAGCGCCCGTGGCTCGGCTCTTGAGCAAGGCGTTGCGCTGACGATGGGCCCGATACCACTGCCGCCAGACAGGCAGGAACCGGGGTTCCACGTGGAACAATGCCCAATCCATGAACCGGCGTCGGCCCGCGGGGGCGCCCTGGACCAGGCGCACCGTGTCCCCGCCCAAGTATTCGACCGGGACGGCTTGGGCGATGGCAGTCAGGTCGGTGGGGGCGCCGTCGAGGTGGACGGCCCGCTGCCGGGCCTGCAGGGCCATCCCCAGAACATGGGACGTTTCGGCCTGCGCCCGGAGGAGGACCCGCGCCACGTCTGTTCCGTTGCGTATGGCCTCGGCAATTGCGGCACTCCGGAAAGAGCGGCCGCGGGCCGCGCAGTAAATGCCTTCCATGATGCTGGTCTTGCCCGAGCCGTTGGCCCCGGCCAGAACCACCCAGTCACATGCGTCCAGCAGGGCTCCCGCTTCGGGATGGCACCGGATGTTCTCCAGGCGGATCTCTGTCAGCCGCGTCATGGGGTTGTCGCCGCCGAGCGATGGCGGGCCCCGCGGTGCCGCCGGTTAGTCACTTCTATAGCGGGCCTAGAGCCGCATGGGCATGATGACGTAGCGATAGCGCGCCGTATCGGGGACGCCGAGCAGGGCACTGGAGTTCGAATCCGTGAATCGGAATTCCACGGTCTCCCCGTCAAGCGCGGAGAGCGCATCCTGCAGGTAGGTTGCGTTGAAGGCTATGGTCAGGCGTTCGCCCTCGTAGCGGGCCGATACCGACTCTTCCGCCTCCTCGTTCTCCGGGTTGTGTGCCGCCAGGGTGAATCCGTCATCCGAGGCTTCCAGGCGAATCCCGCGGAATTTTTCGTTGGCCAGTATCGCCACGCGCGTCAGCGCTTCGCGCAAGGGTTCGCGGTCGGCGAGAAGGCGTTTGTTGCTGGACTGCGGGATCACCCGGTCATAGTCCGGGAACTGGCCGTCTATGAGCTTGGTGGTGAGTTTCCGGTGGCCGAAATCGAAGCGGGCGTGCGTCGAGGTCAAGGCGACGGTAACGGTCTTGTCGGCCTGGCCCAGCAGGCGCTCCAGCTCCATGACCGCTTTGCGGGGAAGAATGGCCGATTTCTCGTCCTCGACCTCGGGCGCCTCCTCGGCATCGCACAGCGCCAGACGATGCCCGTCCGTCGCGACCGCACGCAGCCGTTCGGGGGATATCTCCAGCAACAGGCCGGTGAGGTAATAGCGCACGTCCTGCTGCGCCATTGCAAAAGCACTCCGTTTCAGCAAGTCGGCCAGAACGTCACGTTCAATGTTGAAGCGCATTCCCTGGTCCAGCTCCCCGACGGTGGGAAATTCATCTACCGGCAGTGATGCCAGGGCAAAGCGGCTGCGGCCCGAGCTGAGTCTGACCCGCCCCTCTTCCTGGCTCAGGCGTACGCTGGCACCCTCCGGCAAGGCCCGGCAGATATCGAGCAGCTTGCGGGCCGGCACGGTAGCGGCACCGGTCTTTTTGCCCCCGGATGACAGGTGGGCGCTCATTTCCACCTCCAGATCCGTCGTAACCAGGCCGACAGCATTATCGGATTCCACTTCGATCCGGACATTCCCCAGAATGGGAATTGTCTGGCGGCGCTCGACGACACCAATGACCGCTTGCAGGGAAGGAAGTAATTCTTCGCGTAATAACTCTATTTCCATATATCTCTCCCAGTCATCATAGTAAGCGCTGTGGATTTGTTGATAAATTGTAAATTTTTAATATAAACAACAACTTATACATCATCTTTCAGGCTCGTAAAAGGATGGCATACGGTGGACACTTTGTGGATAACCCGGGTCCCGCAAGTCACGCACAGTTTATCCACATCTTGCTGCGTACTCTATACCGAAAGCTGCTTGACGAGATTCTGATAATCGTCATCCATACGGGCATCCATGGCCCGCAACTCGCGAATCTTGCGACAGGCATGCAAGACCGTGCTGTGATCGCGTCCTCCGAATGCATTACCGATTTCGGGCAGACTATGCCGGGTCAGCTCCTTGGCCAGCGACATGGCCACCTGGCGTGGCCGGGTGATGGATCGCGACCGGTTCCTGGAGCATAGATCGGCGGTCCGTATCCGGAAGTAATTGGCCACCGTGCGTTGGATGTTTTCTATCGTTACCAGTTTCTGCTGCACCGCCAGCAGATCCCGCAGGGCGCCCCGCGCCAAATCGAGCGTGACCGGGCGCCCGGTGAAACGGGCCGTGGCCAACACACGGCGCAACGCGCCTTCGAGCTCACGGACATTGGAGCTGATGCGCTGGGCGAGGAAAAACGCCACCGATTCGGGAAGATCCACGCCCTGCTGCTGCGATTTGCTCATGGCGATGGCAACACGGGTTTCCAGTTCTGGCGGATCCACCGAGGCAATCAGTCCCCACCCAAAGCGCGATTTCAACCGCTCTTCCAGTCCGGCGATCTCCTTGGGGTAGCGATCGCTGGTGAGCACGATCTGGTGACGCCCTTCCATCAACGTGTTGAAGGTATGGAAGAACTCTTCCTGGGAACGCTCCTTGTGGGCAAAGAACTGGATATCGTCGATCAGCAGCACATCCAGCGAGCGGTAGCGCTCCTTGAAGGCATCGATCCGGTTGTGCTGCAGGGCCCGGATCATGTCATTGACGAAGCGTTCGGACTGGACGTAGGCCACGCGTCGGGCGCCGCCGTCCTGCTGTTTCAGGTGGTTCGCCAGGCTGTGCATCAGGTGCGTCTTGCCCAAGCCCACGCCGCCGTATATGAACAGCGGGTTGTACTGGCCGCCCGGCTGCTCGGCGACCAGCAGCGCCGCGGCGCGCGCCATCTGGTTGGACGGCCCCTCGATGAAATTGTCGAAGCGGTAATTGGGGTCGATGGGATTGCCCGGCACCCCCGGACGCCGAGGCTCCGGACTCTCCCGGGTTGGTGCGTCCTCCGCCGTGCCCGACCCCAAGCTCAGCTCGACCCGCGCGTTCTCGCGTGCCGCGAATTCACGGAACAGCGTGCGGATCTTGTCGAGAAACCGGCTCTCCACCTCGTCCATGACGAAACGGTTGGGCGCCAGCAGGCGCAGGGAGCCGTCGCTTTCCACCGCATGCAACGGACGCAGCCACAAGTTCAGGTCGCGCTCTTCGCACTCTTGCTCAAGGCGGGTGAAACAGCGCTGCCAGAGGCTTGCGGACATTGCCTGCATTGCATCAGGGAAGGCCTGCCAGTCTAACCCTCTCGCGCTTCTTGCACCACAGGCATGAATCTTGACATCGTGCGCGTGGACTGGTCTAATGTGCGACCCACTTGAACGCATCGCTTACGGCGCGTCAGCGAACCTCAAGAGTCCAGAATGAAACGCACTTACCAGCCCAGTCGAATTCATCGCAAGCGCACGCATGGCTTTCGTGCACGCATGGCCACCAAGGGTGGCCGCAGCGTTATCAAGGCCCGCCGCGCCAAGGGGCGCGCCCGTCTCAGCGCCTGAGCCGACGGCAGGCTTCGGTTTTCCCCGCCGTGCGCGCCTGACCCAAGCGTTGGAGTTCGCGCACGTGTTCAAGCAAGGACGACGAACCCGCGCCCGCTACTTCACCGTGGTGGCGACGCCGGGCGGCGAGTACCCGCGCCTGGGGCTCGCAATTGGCCGCAAGGCCTCGCCCCGGGCCGTTGTCCGCAACCGGATCAAGCGGATAGTCCGGGATGTGTTTCGCCATGCCTCCCTGCCCGCACTCGATATCGTGGTGGTGGCGCGTGGCGGGCTGGATGCCATTCCGCGGGCCCGCTTGCGGGCTGATATCGAACATGCGATGACTCATCTGGATTCATGATGCGAACCTTTCTTATCGGCCTCGTCCGTTTCTACCAGATTCTGATCAGCCCCTGGCTCGGCATGCATTGCCGCTATACGCCCACCTGCTCCGCCTACGCCATGGAAGCCCTGCGGGTGCACGGCGTGTTCCGGGGTGGATTGCTCGCCATCGCCCGCATCGGGCGCTGCCATCCGTTTCACGCCGGGGGACATGATCCGGTGCCGCCCGGGACATCACACTGATGGATACACGCCGCATCATCCTGTACGGGGCCTTCGGGCTGATCGCTTTCCTGCTCTGGCAGCAATGGCACGTCGAGCATCCGGCCAAGGCGCCGGCCACTGCCTCCGCGCCGGCCGCGGCGAGCCAGCCGCCGGCCGCCACATCGCCCGCCACCAGGGGTGCGGCACATGCCCCGGTCATCAACACGCCGCGCACGCCGGCCGAGCAGTCGCTTGGCCTCGAGCCGCCGGCCGGCCCCCGCATCCGGATCCATACCGACGTCCTGGATGTGAGCGTGGCCCTGGACGGCGGGCAGCTGACCCGCGCCGCTCTGTTGAAATATCCGCGCAAGCTGCATTCCAGGCAGAGTATCGACCTGCTGACACCGGGCAGCAAGGACCGCAGCGCGCTCATGGTGCGCCCGGAACTGCACGGAGGCGGCCTGCCCGCGGCGCCGGTGTTCAGCGCTGCCTCCGGCGACTACCGGCTGGCCCCCAACGCGGCGACGCTTCGCGTTCCCCTGACCTGGAACGCCAATGGCGTCACACTGACGCGCACACTGGTGTTCAAGCGCGGCAGCTACGACGTGAGAATAGAAACCCGGGTTGAGAACCAGCGCAGCGATGCCATGGACCTGACGCCCGGCGTGAGCCTGGTGGGAGCCAATCCACCGGTGGCCCAGCATTTCTGGCAGCATTTCCTGCCCAAGTACATTGCCTATCGCGGCCCGGCGTACTACAACGACAGCGACGGCTACGAAAAGACATCCGCCAGCAGCCTGGCCGACACCCCGCTCGACAAGCAGTTTGCAGGCGGCTGGATCGCGGGTATCCGGCAGTACTTCGTCGCGGCGGCTATACCGCCCGCCGCCGACCAGGCACGTTATTTCGGACGGGCCATCGACGGTGGGTATGTGATCGGGTATCACCTGGCGCCGTTCCGGGTGAACGCCGGCACAAGCGTCAACACCAGCGCCCAGATTTTCCTGGGCCCGAAAAAGCAGGGCATCCTCAATGCCGTGGCGCCCGGCCTCTCGCGCACGGTCGACTACGGGCATGCCACGATCATTTGCAAACCGATTTTCAGCGTACTGTCCTTCATCCACGGCATACTCGGCAATTGGGGCTGGTCGATCATCATCCTGGTTCTGCTGATCAAGGCCCTGTTCTATTACCCGCAGCGCATGAGCGCCCGCTCCATGGCCAAGATGCGCAAGCTGCAACCACGCATCAAGCTGCTGCGCGAGCGCTACAAGGACGACCGGCAGAAGCTGTCGCAGGCCACCATGGATCTGTACCGCAAGGAAGGTGCCAATCCGGTTTCCGGCTGCCTGCCGATGCTCATCCAGCTGCCGATCTTCATCGGCCTGTTCTACGTGCTGATCTACAGCGTGGAACTGCGCCTGGCGCCATGGATCCTGTGGATCCACGACCTTTCCCAGCCCGATCCCTACTTCGTGCTGCCCATCATCTACGCGGCGTTGAGCTTCGTGCAGTTCCGCCTGCAGCCGCAGACCATGGACAATGCGCAGGCGAAGATGATGATGGTGATGCCGCTGCTCTTCGCCTTTTTCTATGCGCTGTTCCCGTCCGGCCTGGTGCTGTACTACTCGCTCAGCACGGGACTGAACATCGCGATCCAGTACAGGGTGAACCACGAACTGGGCATGAAGGGTCTCGGCGTGCTGCCGAAGATCGACTGGCCGTGGAAGAAGAAAGATAACAGCTGACGGTTGTCCGGGGTGATGGCAATACCGGCCTGACCGTCTACCGATCCTCTTTCCAGCGACGGAAAATCAGGCTGGTATTGATCCCGCCGAACGCAAAGTTGTTGCTCATGACGTAATCGACTTCGCGTTCGAGCGGCTTGTCGCGCACGTGGTTTATGGGTGCGATGTCCGCGCCGGGATTGTCGAGGTTGCGCGTGGGCGCGAACCAGCCTTCATTCATCATCTGGATCGAAAGCCACGCTTCCAGCGGGCCGCAGGCACCGATCGAGTGACCGAAATAGCCCTTGAAGGAACTGACCGGGACCTGGTCGCCGAGTACTTCCAGGGTAGCCTGCGATTCGGCCACGTCGCCGCGGTCGGTGCCGGTGGCATGGGCGTTGACGTAGCCGATCTGACCGGGCTCCAGTCCCGCGCTGTCGAGCGCGGCCCGCATGACTTCCGCCATCGTGGCGCGGTTGGGACGCGTGATGTGCGTGCCGTCGGTGTTGCTCGCAAACCCTGCGATCTCGGCATAGATGCTTGCGCCGCGCGCACGGGCATGCTCCAGGTCCTCGACGATCAGGGTGGCCCCGCCTTCGCCGACCACGATGCCGTCGCGTTCGACGTCGAACGGGCGCGAGGCGCGTTCTGGCGTATCGTTCATGGTGCTGGTGGCGTTGATCATGTCGAACACCACCGCGCTCACCACCGAGAGTTCATCGGCGCCGCCGGCGATCATCACGTCTTCCTTGCCTTCGAGGATCGTCTCGTAGGAGTAACCGATGCCCTGGCTGCCCGAGGTGCAGGCGCTGCAGGTCGGGATCAGCCGGCCGGTGACCTTGAAGAACACGCCGATGTTGACCGCGCCGGTCTGGGCCATCATCTGCACGTAGCTGTTGGCCGCGGCGCCGCGCAGGGTGCCCAGTTCGGCGAAACGACCGGCGGCGATGATCGGCTGGATACTGCCCGCCGACGAACCGTAGGCGATGCCGGTGCGTCCTTCGCGCAGGACGGGGTTGCCGAGCAGGCCGGCGTCATTGAGCGCAAGTTCCGAGGCGCGCACCGACAGGATGGATACTCGGCCCATGCCGCGCATGATCTTGCGGTTGTAGTGCGAAGGCAACTCGAATGGCAGGGCCGGCGCACCCAGGCGGGTATTCAGTTCGCGGTAGCTGTCCCACGCGGTCATGTAAACGATGCCGGTGCGGTTATCGCGCAGGGCGGTGCGGATCGTTGGCCAGTCGTGGCCAAGTGCGGTCAGCCCCCCGCAACCGGTGACCACGACGCGGCGCCGGCTCATGCCAGCCCTCCGTTCACGCCGATGACCTGGCGGGTGATATAGGCCGCTGGCCCGCTGCAAAGGAAGGCGACGGTGGCCGCGACCTCCTCGGGTGTCCCGGCGCGGCCTGCGGGGATCAGCGGCAGGATATGGTCGTGCGGCGCATCGGCGGTCATGTCGGTCTCGATCAGTCCGGGCGCTACGCAATTGACCGTAATGCGTCGGCTGGCCAGCTCGGTAGCCAATGCCTTGGCCGCCCCTATCAGCCCGGCCTTGGCGGCGCTGTAATTAACCTGCCCGCGGTTGCCGATCAACCCCGCCACCGAGGACAGGCACACGATGCGGCCGCCATCGCGCAACCGCACCATGGGCATGATCAACGGTTGCACCACGTTGTAGAAGCCGTCGAGATTGGTGCCGAGCACCCGGTCCCACTCATCGCCGCTCATTGCGGCGAAGGTGTTGTCGGCGGTGACACCGGCATTGGCGACAATACCCCAATAAGCGCCATGGGCCTTGATGTCCGTGACCAACGTATCGCGCACCCCGCCGCGGTCGGCGGTGTCGAAGGTCATCGTACTTGCTTGTCCGCCGGCGTCACGGATGGTGGCGGCGGTCGATTCGGCCTCATCCAGGCGCTCGCGGCAGTGTAGGGTAACGGCAAAGCCGTCTGCTCCCAATTGTAGTGCGATGGCGCGGCCGATGCCGCGGCTTGCGCCGGTCACCAGCACTCGGCGTTGGTTCGTCATGCTTCTCCCGTCTCGTCGCCGGCGCACCACAGCATGAGGCGGGCGTCGGCATAAATAATATCGCCGCATAGGATACGACACTCGAAAAGACCCAGCTCGCCGTCCCCGATGCGCGCCTCGTCGCAAGCGGCAGCGAGCGTCAATTCGGTATCGATCGGGAACAGCGCATGGTGCGCCCGGAAACGACGCACACCGACAAGAAAACCCGTGCGCGGCGTGCCGGATGAAGGGGCCCCTTGACGAGACAAGCCGAGATAAAGTCCCGCGCATTGCGCCATGATCTCGATGCCGGCCCAGGCAGGCAAACCGCCCAGTTCGGGATCGAACAGCGGGCTCGCGGCGTGGGGTCTCCAGGCGGCCCGAACCCGTTCGCCGGGCGTGAAATCGAGGATGCGGTCGATGCAGCGCGCCTTCTCGCCGTGCGGCAACAGCGATGCCGGATCGGGCCAGCGTCCGGCGCCTGTGTCTATAGATGCTTCTTCAGGCATTGCAGCAGGACGTCGGGGGAGCACAGTTGCAATTCGCCGTCGGCGTTTACGGCGCACTGGCGAGTGTAGCCGGTAGTGACGCGTACGCCACTGTCGGCGTCGGTGATGAGATAGCCGATATGCATGCAGGTTTCCCATTCCTCCAGCCCGGCCGTCACCCGCAGGCGCTGGGCGTAGCGTGAGGCGCGCACATAGCGCAGCTTGGCCTCGATGATCGGCCAGGTGTAGCCCGAGGCCTGCATGTCCGGATAGTCATAGCCGATGCGGCGCATCAGCGCCACCCGGGCGGTTTCGAAATAGCGCAGGTAGTGTCCGTGCCAGGTGACGGCCATCGGGTCGAGGTCGGGAAAGCCGACTTCGATCTCCACGCTGGCGCTGATCAGCGCGTTCTCCAGGCCGCGGGCGGAGGCATTGCCGTCTGCGGGAGATGGCAAGGGGCAGGGTTCAAGCGGCATGCGGCCGGTATGGTGGACGATTCATCGGTGCAGGATACAGGAGGATCGGGCTCAGGGCATCTGCTCCCCGCGGCGGCGGCGCAGGAGACGCCGTAGCTGACGCGGCGGCAGGGCGGCCAGCAGGCGCAGGTGCAGCCAGGTCATGCGCCCGTTGTCGCGAATAAGTCGGAAGTTTGAGAGTCCGTCGTGCGGATAGCGGACCGATACCGGGGTAAAGCGCACCGGCGTACCCGCCTGATACAGGCGCACCATGATCTCGGTATCAAAATCCATCCGCCGCCCGACGGACTGGGTGCGAAACGCCTGCAACGTGGCCTCGACCGGGTACACGCGGTAGCCGCACATCGAGTCGGTCAGCGCACGCGAACCGGTTTCGAGCCACACCAGCAGGTGCGTGAGCCAGCGTCCGTAGTAGCGGATCGGGGGGACACTGGCGTCGTAATGGGGCGTGCCCGAAACCAGGGCAGCAGGTTCGTCGCGGGCCAGTGCAAGCAACACCGCGGCCTGCGACGGATCATGCTGTCCGTCGGCGTCGATTTGCAGCACATGCGTGTAGCCTCCGTTCTCGGCGGCTTCGAGCCCCGTGAGGAAGGCCGCGCCCTTGCCCCGGTTGCGGTCATGGCGAAGCAGCGTGACTGCCGTCTCTTCCCGGCCCAACCGGTCGAGTACCGCGGCGGTGTCGGGATTGCTGCCGTCGTCGACGAGGATGACGGGCAGATCCTCGGCGCGCAGCGTGGCAACCAGGCGGCCCAGTTCGCGTCGATGATTGAAGACCGGGATGAGCGCGCAGGGACGGAAGGTCATGCGGCGTCGAACTCGAGGCGCCCGCGGCTGAGCAGGGTGGCGGCTTCGTGCAGTTGCCACACGATTTGCCCGCCCTTGCGGACCAGTTCCAGTTCGAGTTGCGAACCGGGACGTGCCGTATGCAGGAATTTCACGCGATCGATGATTTTCGGATCGCCGCCCAGGCCGAAATGCTCACGGGCAAAGGTAACGGCCCAGCCCACCTGTGCCACGCCGGGCAGAATGGGTGCGCCCGGGAAATGGCCATCGAACCAGGCCAGGTCGGCGGGCACTTCCAGGCGCAGGCACACGCCTTCGGGCAACGCGTCACGGCCGAGAACGCGGGGCAGCCTGGGAGCGGGCGTGATGGGTGTCGATGCGGCCGGCATCAGGGAGATCCTGGTCGAATCGCGGTGGCCGTCTCAACGGCAGAAAAGGCTCGTTTCGGTGTTGCAGCACTCGCCCATGATCCTGCCATGGCCTGCATTTTGCGTCTTGATGGGATCCTTCTCATCTCACTGACCCGCTCGCCCGGGGTCAATCAGAGGTTCACCAGCAAGCGGCGAACTTCGCGCTCGACATCGCCGACTGTGCGGACCTGGTGAAAGGCTTGGGGATCTATTTTGCGGCCCGTGACTTCGCGGATCACGATGGCCAGATCCAGGGCGTCGATGCTGTCGAGATCGAGGTCTTCGTAAAGGCGGGCATCGGGCCGCAGATCCTCGGGAGCGAGTTCGAAGCGTTCGGCCAGCAGGGTCCGGAAATATTCCAGGCGTTCATCTTCATTTGCATTCATGTGCGCAACCCTGTGCGGCCCGGGGAAGTGAACGTTCGTGACCGGCGCCCGGCTTCAAGACAAGTGCGTCGTTTCACGGGTTGAGGAGGCAAGGTGTTCAACAAAATAACTTTCCAGCCCCCGGGTTACCTGGCGCGCCATTCGAGGCAAGGCGGAGGGCGATTCCTCGGCAAAGTCGGTGATGGCTCTGGCGGTGTGAAAGCGTATCACAAGGCGTACCCGGCGGCTCGGCATGCGATACCAGGGACGGCCGTGGGTAAGCGCGGGCGGGTCGCAGGAGATGACCACCGGGACTATCGGCAACTCAGCGCGCAGGGCGATTTGCGCCGTGCCGCGCCGAAAGTGCAGCGGCTTGCCGGGCGTGGTGCGGGTGCCCTCCGGGAAAATGAGGATGGTATCGCCGCGCGCCGCCGCGACGCGGCAGCTTTCCACCAGCTTGAGGGGATTCTGTTCGCTACCCGCGATATAGCCGCCAAGGCGCGTGAAAGGAAAAAACAGCGGGTGATTCAGCAGGGCGGGCTTCATCACGCAATTGACGTGCGGGAAGTAGGCCATCAGGAACACCGCGTCGAGGTAGCTCGGGTGATTGGCCACCAGCAGGCAGCCCTCGGTGTCGAGCGTTTCGGTGCCTTCCAGTTCGATTTTTGCCAGGCCGCAGCCCTCGATCATGCGGATCAATATTCGGAAGCCGACACTGGCCAAACCACGCACCCGCCGGGCGCGGCGCGAGGGCGGCGTAATCAGCAACAGTCCGGGCAGCAGCACGCAGACCCCGAACAGTGCAACCGCACCGAAGCCGATGGAACACAGGCCCGCAAGCGTACTGCGACGCAGGCTGTCGAGACGGTTACCCAGGGTGAGGATCATCGGCTCCAGTAATCGTAGAAGTTGAACCAGTTGCCGGGAGCGTTGCGCGCATGCCGTTCCAGGCACTCGACGTATTTACCCACCAACTCGGCGGTGGCCGCGGGCC
>Ga0102953_1001589_pt1 | contig 14269 bp, 13 predicted proteins | sample SalPon2A_C_D2_MG_FD_78509 | JGI IMG/M metagenome (GOLD analysis project Ga0102953, IMG submission 78509) | Soil microbial communities from South San Francisco under conditions of wetland restoration - Salt Pond MetaG R2A_C_D2_MG | ecosystem: Environmental > Terrestrial > Soil > Wetlands | place... | reverse complement strand
GCACGGTCGCGCCCAGAAGCAGCATGACGGCCTTGTGGAACTTACGCATGATGGTCTCTCCTCATCCGAGCTCGCTCGCGAGCTCTCGGGTGGCCTCTCCGGCCAACGCTGGTCATGTTCGCGCGAACGTCCACCCGGTTGAAGGGACAATTGACCCCTCCAGGACATAAGTCCCGGCTGATGAACGGCAGCGCGGAGGGGCCGGCGATGGGTGCCGGTACTCATGTGACACACCGAACGTGCGCTAGCCTGGCAGCCGTGAAAGCACCCATGCGCTGGCTCGTGACGGGCGGGGTGGTAGGCGTCCTCGGCGGCCTGGCGTTGTTCCTGTGGCCCGGGCCGCTGGCGACGCCCGCCGGCGCCGCGACGCCTCTCCCCAAGCTGTTCCGCGCCCCCAGCTACGAGCTGGTCGATCAGCTCGACCGGCCGGTGGCTTCCAGCGACCTGAAGGGCAGGGTGCGCGTGGTCGTCACCATGGACCCGTACTGCACCACCCTGTGCCCGCTGACGGCATCGAAGGTGCGCAACCTCGAGGCGCTGCTGAAGCGCCAGGGCCTGTCAGGCTCCGTGCAGTTCGTAGCCTTCTCCATCGACAAGCTGGCGGGCCCCGCGCAGCTGCGCGACTTCCTCGACCAGGAGGGCCTGGACCCCAACGTGAGCTGGCTCGACTACCTCACGGGCCCCGCCGACAAGGTGCGGAGCGTCGTGCGGGACGGCTACCACACCAGCTACTACAGCGTCTCCAACGCGGAGGCCGAGAAGCTGGCTCCCAGCGCCTTCCAGGCGCGCATGAGCAACAGATTGGCGGAGAAGGCGAAGGCGCCCTTCGCGATCATGCACCAGAGCCCGCTGTTCGTGGTCGACCGCCACGGCTGGGTGCGGGCCGCCTTCGGGGACGCCAGCACCGTGCCCTCGGACGTGGTGGTGAGCGACGTGGCCAGGCTGGTGAGGTCGGGAGCGTGAGCGCGGGCGAGCGCGGCAACCTGGCGCCCGGGGCCCGGCCATGAGCCGCAGCGACGGCGCTCCCGTGCGGACCGCGACGGTCGCGAGGCTGATCGTGGGGCTGCTCGTCGGGCTGGCGCTCGCCTTCGGCCTGAGCCTGCTGGTCCACCGTGGCACCCCCGCCGTCGCCGCCACGGCCGCGAGCTCGGGCACCCCCACCTTCCCCATCGGCGATCTCGGCCCGGCCCCGAAGCTCTCGGGCTTCACCGACCAGCAAGGCAAGCCGTTCGACCCGTCGAGCCTGGCCGGCAAGGTGCAGGTCGTCAGCTTCCTCGACCCGCGCGGCACGCGCGTCAGCCCCGTCATCGCGGTGAACACGCTGATGGCGCTGAAGGCGGATCTCCAGGGCACGAAGCAGTTCGGCAAGCGCGTGGCGTTCGTGTCCATCGACGTCAACCCGCGTCCCGACGGGCCGGAGCCGACGGCAGCGTTCATGAAGCAGGTGGTGGGGTACGGCAAGGTGCCCGCCCCCGCCGGCGACTGGCCGTTCCTCAGCGCGCCCTGGGACACCGTGGCGCAGGTCGTGCGCCAGGGGTACGGCGTGCCCTTCCAGCGCCTCGACGCCAAGGCGTTCGCCGCCTATGCCACCAGGCAGGAAGCGGACGGCACCTTCTTCTACGCCCGGGCGTGGAACCCGCTCGCCAGCAAGGACGCCCCCACCGTCGTGGGCAACGGCGAGATCGTGATCGTGGGGCCCAAGGGCCGCATCCGCGCGCGCATCCCCCGCGCCTACCAGGTGTCGAACGTGGCGGTGGAGAACGTCGTCAGCCGGGTGCTGGCGCGGACCGGCGGCTGACGAGAGCACGATCGCCTGTGCGCGAACGCGCGGCTCCGGCCGGACCACGCGTAACCGGCTGAAGATGTCCGCTGGGACCGGATCCCTGGCACCCCCGACGCCTCCTACGCGCGATCCTCGGTGCGTGCGGCTCGAGACGGCCTGAACGCACGTACCGCCGAGGTTGCCGGATGCGCTACGCTCGGCCTGGAGGAGGTGGTCGATGCGGCTGCGAGGGAACAGCTACTCCAGGTCATACGGCCCGCACGGATGCGGCCGTGGATGACGCGGCGCCGATCCGGCCCGCGACCGACGCTGACATCCCCGCCATCCTCGAGGTCATCAACGAAGGCGCGCAGGCGTACCGCGGCGTGATCGCCGCCGACCGCTGGCACGAGCCCTACATGCCCGAGGACGAGCTTCGCGCCGAGCTCGCCGCCGGCGTGCGCTTCTGGGTGGTGGAGGCAGGCGGCCGCATCGTGGGGGCGATGGGCCTGCAGGACGTGCGCGACGTGACCCTCATCCGCCACGCCTACGTGCGCACGGGCCAGCAGCGCCGCGGTCACGGCAGCGCCCTGCTGACCTACCTGCGGTCGCTCACCGAGCGGCCGATGCTCATCGGCACCTGGCGCGCCGCCACCTGGGCGGTGCGGTTCTACCAGCGGCACGGCTTCCGGGTGCTCTCCCGCGACGAGACGCAGCGCCTGCTGCGCCGCTACTGGACCGTTCCCGCACGCCAGATCGAGGAGTCGGTGGTGCTTGCCGATGCGCGCTGGCCGGCCGGCCCGCAACGGGGTGACAGCGAGCAGACCTAGCTCTGAGGGGCTCTGAGAGGCGCTGGGAGGCGCTGGCCTGCTGCGGTCGGCCGTTCCCGCCATGGCGGGCGGTACGCGAAGTGCCTCCGGCCCGGGCGAGCGTCGCCTCGGATACAGGCGTCCCCTGCCCTGCAAACGCTCTGCCGAACCCGTCCTACACTGCCACCATTGCAGGGGGCGGAGGAGCGCCCACCGCACTCTCGAGCACCTTCGGCACCTCCGCCGGGCCTCTTGGATCGTCCGGAGGTGTCCTTGTCTCGCCTCAAGTGGTTGCTGATCATCCTGCCGGTGGGGCTGCTGGCTCTGTACATCATGCTGTTCACGAGCCCGGCCAAGCTATGGCACGCGCTGTCGCACGCACACCCGCTGTGGGTCGCCGCTGCCTTCGCGATCCACCTGGTGTTCTTCGTCCTGTACGGCGCTCTCTACGAGTACGGGTTCAAGGCCGTCGAGGTGGGGGCCAACCTGTGGCGGCTGATCCCGGTGTACTTCGCGTCCCTGTACCTCAACACCGTGGCACCCTCCGGCGGCACCTCGGGCGCGTCCATCTTCGTGGCGGACGCGCGCTCCCGTGGGGAAGCGCCGGCGCGCGCGGCCATCGGCACGGTGATCGTGCTCATCGCGGACCTGGCCACGCTCCTGCCGTTCGTCGGCGCGACCCTGTGGGTGCTGAAGGCGCGCGGCCATCTGGAGACCTTCGAGGTCCTCGGGGTGGTGGCGTACGTCGCCTTCATCTGCGGCCTCATCGGAACCCTGTTCGTGGCGCGGCGGCGGGAGCGCGCGGTGCGGGCCGGGCTGGGGTGGCTCAGCCGGCAGGTCGCCCGCGTGTGGGGCTGGTTCGGCAGGGACCCGCCGCTGTCGGACGATTGGCCCGAGATCCAGTCGCGCGACATGTGCGAGGCGGCGCGCGCCATCGTCAACCATCCGTTGACGGTCACGCGCCTCGCGGCCGTGGGGGTAGCCGGCCACATGATGAACCTGGCGGGGCTGTACCTGCTGTTCGTCGCCTTCGGCCAGCCGCTGACCTTCGGGCCCGCCATCGCGGGCTTCACGCTGGGGATCGTGTTCTTCGTCGTCGCGGTCGTGCCGCAGGGCGTGGCCGCGGTCGAGGGCGTCATGGGGCTGGTGTTCACATCGCTCGGCATGCAGCCCGCCACCGCCTTCGGCATCATCATCGCCTTCCGCGTCATGAACTACTGGCTCCCGCTGTTCGTCGGCGTGTTCTTCCTCCACCGGCTCACGCGGGTGTTGAAGCAAGGCAGGGAGCGGCCAGGGAAAGCGGGGCACCAGTCCGGAGCGCCGCAACCCGAAGGCAGCGGTTGAACGCGCGGCTCGACGCGCCTTCTCTTCCTGGTGCGCCTGGAGGGATCCGAACCCTGGACTGTCTGATCCGCGGGTAGCGACTTCCGGATGCTTCCCAGATCCGGTCGAATGGACGCCCATGCCAGAATACGGTGGTCACGACAACGCTCCTCGAATCATCTGAGCCGACGGCTCGCCCGAGGCGAGGCAGCGCGGTCGGCTGATCTTCCGGCAGCGTTCCCGCGATTCGTGTCGGGTCTGGCTCGTGGGGCCAAGGGCGACCCGACCACCCCGCAGATCGAAAGCGGCTGGCGGGTCCAGTCCGAAGTAGCGCACGGGCTGCCGGATTTCGCGGCGCACACGCTGTCTGTCAAACCCGGGACCGGAACTCGCGGGGCATGGTCAAGCCCGGTCGAGAGTATGGGCGAGCCGGCCACGCCAGGCACGCCAGAGGTGGCACGCGGGGCATCGGACGCGTCCCCGGCATGGGTTCGCGCGGCGACCTCAGGTGCCGGATTCACGCGTTCGGCACCTCACCGTGTCAAGGCACGGGTGCAGGACCGCCAGGCATCCGCTCAGCGGTGCCTTCAAGCCTGGCCCTCGCCCGTGCCGTCCCGAAGGGTGAGGAAGTAGCGGATGATCTCGGACCGCCTATGGGCGTGCATCTTGCTCAGGACGTTGCTGACGTGATTCTTGACCGTCTTCTCGGAGATCCCCATGCGCTCGCCGATCTCCCTGTTCGACAGCCCCTCCGTCACGAACGCAGCTATCTGTGACTCGCGGGACGTGAGCTGTTCGGCGAGGCCAGGCGGCTGATCGGCCGGTGGGCTCTTCAGGTAGCGGATGAGGGCCGCGCTCACCTGCTCTTGCAGCACGTCGCGCCCGGCGGCCAGCTCGCGAATGGTGCGCACCAGCGACCCCGCATCGGTGGTTTTGGAAGCGAAGCCGTCGACCCCGGCGGCGACGGCCTGGGCGATCGTATCGTCACCGGTGTAGGAAGTGAGCACCAACACCCGAGTCTGCGGCGACACGGCCTTGACCCCGGCGACGAGGTCGATCCCGTTTCCGTCCGGAAGGCGCACGTCCAGCACCAGCACGTCGGGATGGCTGCTGCGGACCGCCGCGATCGCGTCCGTGGCGCTGCCTGCCAGCGCAACGACACGGATATCTGCGTCGTCCTCGAGCAGCGAGGCCAGCCCCACGCGTACGACCTCGTGGTCGTCGACGATCGCCACCCGTATCGTCATCTCACGATCCTAATGGGCAGCCCGCTCACCGGCTGACCTGGGCACGTCTCTGGCGTCCGTCGGAGCCTGCCCGGAGGGGACCACGATGTGGGCGCCAAGCCCCTGACCGCCCAGCACCAGTGCCAGATCTCCCCCGACCTCCGCCAGGCGGCGCCTGGCTCCCAACAGGCCGTTGCCCTCCCTCAGCGTCGTACCCTCAGGCACGCCGGTGCCATCGTCCCGTACGCGCATCTTCAGCAGTGCGCCCACGCAACTGAGGTCCATGTCGACCCTGCCGGCACCACCATGCCGGGCGGCATTCGCCACCAGCTCGGCCAGCACCGAGGCCAGCGTCGCCGCCACGCTCCGCGAGAGCACGGGCGTGGCGACGCAGCCCCATACGACATTCACGCCGTAGAGCGTGGCGACGTCGGCCACGTGCCTCTGCAGCTGGTCCCAGGCGCTCGTCGTGAGAGGATGCTCCGACAGCACGTCGAGCTCGCCCCGAATGGCGGCCATGGCCCGTTCGACGGCGGTGATGGCCTTCGTGGTCGTCATCGTGTCGGTGAGTTGTCGCAGGCCGCGGCGCCGCGCACGCTGCAGCTGGATGCCGACGGCGTACAGCGCCTGCAGCGCGCCATCGTGGAGCTCGCTGGCCACCCTTCGGTGCTCCTCGGTCCTCAGCAGCTCGCCGCGCTCGCGGTCCACGCGCGCCCGCCCGATGGCGACCGCCGCCTGGTAAGCGAACAGGCCCAGCATGTGCGCATGACGGTCGGTGAAGTGCCCCTGCTCGGGGTCCGCCAGGTACAGGTGACCCAGGAGCTCACCCTCGTAGCGCACCGGTACTCCCAAGAAGGCGCGCAACTTCGGGTGCCCGATCGGGAAGCCCGCCGCGTCGGGTTCCGATCCCATGTCGTCGAAGCGCACCGCATCGCGCCCGGATAGCCGCGCCAGGAGCCCACGATGGGTCGGCGGCAGGCCGATGACGGCGGCCACGCCGGGCTCCACGCCGACGGTCACGAACTCGACCACCTGCTCCCTGTCGTCGAACTCCGCCAGCGCCCCGTAGCGCGCCCGCGCCAGCCGCGCAGCGATCTCCACGATGGTTCGCAGTATCTCGCGGTAATCGCCCTCCCGGCTCATCTCTAGGGACGCCTGGTAGAGCGTGCTCATCTCCTCGTGGCGCTCCCGCGCCTCCTCGTACAGGATCCGGATGCGATCGCGCTGGCGCAGCAAGATGGTCTCCACGCGCTCGAGCTGGCTGAACGTCAACCACACCACGCAGCCGAGGATCGCGAAGCGCACCAACCACGAGTAGTGCTCGAACACGCCAGCCCACCATCCCGCCGTGGAGTCCGCCCAGGGTTCGATGGCGAACCCGAACACCAGCTCGATGGCCACGAGGATCCCGATGATCACCCATCTCAGCGACCGGAAGAAGCGTGGTTGCCTCCTCCCGCGCGATGTTGCCGACGGTGTCCCCGACTCCACCCGGTACTCGCCTCCCCACGATCCGACACGCGTGTCTGTGCCGCCAGCATAGTCCTCCGAGACCATGCCTCCCGTTGCGTTGGCGCCGCTAGCTGTCCTGCGCGCTGACCCAGCCGCCGACCCATCCGTACAGGCCGGCCAGTGCCGACCCGGTCCCCGCACCGAAAAGGATCGCCGCCGGGAACAGATCTCGCGTCATGGCGAGCAGCAGGACGCCGGTGATCTCGACGGCCAACCCCACGCCTACGCTGAGCCTTGGCAGCCAGGATGAGCGCGCCGCGGCTCGCACCCAGCCCCGGCCGCTCGCACGGCCCTCAGCCGCAGCCCGAGCCCCCTCCCAGGACACACCCGCAGCCACGCCCGCAGCCGCAGCCCGGGCAGCCTCTGCCGCTGCCAGCAGGCTCCTGGCGGCCGCCAGGCCCTGGGCCATCGAGCCGACCACGGTCGATGGGCCCGAGAGTCCGTCGCCAGCTGCCCAGACCGACGCGGCCACAGGCTCCACGGCCCGCCGCTCGAGGTAAGCCCTGCGCCGAACCAGGTCGGAGACTCTCGGGCTGCCCGCTGGGAGGCCGCTACCGAGCAGAGTCCGCTCGGGTACGGAGCGCTTCGGGGCCGGAGCTCGCACAGGCAGCGTCGTCGCGGCGTCGCCCGGCCGCGGCCCGCCAACCCGGTAGCCGGTCGCCAGCACAACCAGCTCCGCCTCGAGACGCACGGCCGATCGCGCGACCGCCTTGGGCGTGGCCTCGGCCCGGCGTTGCCGCGTGTGCAGCAAGCGCGCCGCCGCCACATGCCCGCTGTCGTCGACCTCGAAGCGATCGACGACCCGGTTGAATCGGATGCACACGCCTTCGTGCTCCGCTTCCTCCAACTCGTCATCGCGCACCGACGCGAAACGACGGTCGAACCAGTCGACGGCGGTCACGGCGCAGCCGAGCCGGCGAGCGCTGCGCGCCACGTCCATGGCAGTGTTGCCGGCCCCGACGACCAGCACGTGGGTTCCCGCGGGCAGGTCGTCGAGCCGCCGTTCGCCCATGGCCAGCGCCAGCTTGGCGCGCCGCAGGAAGTGCGTCGCGTCCTCGACGCCCTTGGCGTCCGCCCCAGGCACGGAAAGGCGGGCCGGGTTGCTGGCGCCCTGGGCAAGGACCACCGCGTCGTACTCGTGCCTCAGTCGTGTCAGAGTGGCCTCGTCCACATCTGTACCGGTCCGGAGCTCGAGCCCCGCGCGCTGGAGCGCCTCCATCGGGCGCCTCGCGGCGCGCTCCGGGAGCGTGAACTCGGGGATCCCCCAGGAAAGCACCCCGCCCGTGGCCTGCTCGCGCTCGAACATGGTGACGCGGGCGCCGTTCTCGATGAGCTCCCAGGCAGCCGCCATGCCGGCGGGACCGCTACCGACCACGGCCACGCGCGGCACGCCCGGAGCCGGCTCGGCCGGGTGCACGTCCGGCACGGGGCGCTGCTCGGTGACGAAGCGCTCGAGCATGCCGATGGCCACGGGCTCACCGCCCGCGAGCCGCCAGCTGCACGCCCCCTCGCACTGCAGGGACTGATCGCACACGATGCTACAGATGTCGGGCATGACGCTGGTCCTGCGCAAGACGGCATGCGCTTCGTCCCAGTCATCGTCGCGGATGGCGGCGATGAAGCCGGGGATGTCGTTGTGCGCCGGACATCCCAGCACGCAGGTGGGGTCGGGGCACTGCACGCAACGCTCCGCCTCCTGCATCGCCTCGGCGTAGACGAAGCCGCGACGGGTCGGCGCGGTGCTGCCGAGCAGCTCGTCCACGACCAGGTGGTCGACCTCGACTCGCGGCGGCACCAGCGCGGGACCGGCGATCTCGATGGCCCCGAAGGGGCAGGTCCGCTCGCACTGGCGGCAACCAACGCACAGCGCGTCGCTTCCGACGGCCTTCCAGGCGACCGGGTCGAGGTCGAGGGCACCCGTGGGGCAGCGGATCACGCACTCCTGGCAACCCGCGCAGCGCTCCTCGTTCACCAGGATACGCGGCACGAAAGCGGGCGCCGTCACGCCGAAGCGCCACGACCTGACGGCCGCCGCCGCGGGCTGAACGCCTTCACGCGGCCGCGGTTCGGGAACCGTCGTCATTCCGCACCTCCCATTGCGACGTACAGCGCGATCATGGCTGCCCCAAGGGCGAGCACGAAGAGGATGCCGAGCGCCAGCAACCATGTGGAGCGGGCCGTAAAGGCGGTCATGTCACGGCGGATGTTCTTCGTCGTCGTGTACACCGCAGCGGCCGTGCCGATCAGCACGACGATCGCCTGGCTCCAGATCACGCCGGCCGGCGACAGCATGTGCACGTTGTAGAGGTTCGAGTGCGCCGTCCCGAACAGGTTCCAGCCGATCGAGAGCGGGTCGGAGATGGCGGGGACGATGCGCAGCGCGTGGTTCCAGAACCGTGGGAGCTGGCGCGCCAGATAATCCGCGGCCATGAGCGGCAGCAAGCCGTACATCATCGGCATGAACCAGGCGAAGAAGTCGGAACGGTTCGCGTGCCGCGTCCCCGGTTCCGCTGCGGGCCCGCCCGCACCGCCGTCCGCCACGATGGTGCCGGCATCCCCGGCGCTCGCCAGCACCAGCGCGTCGGTCGACTGGCGGCGTTGCAGCAACACCTTCAACAGCCACGCCCACAGCAACACGACGCCGCCCGCCGCAGCGGTGATGAGGAGGTAGTCCACAGGGTTGGGATAACCCGGGAAGTGCATCCAGCGGTTCAGGGCATCGTCGACCGTGGTGTAGACGGGTAGGGCGTTGAGCTGCTGGTAGAGCACCAGGCCCAGCAGGATGGCGGCACCGACCGCCACGTCCCAGCGCCGACGCACCGGCGCCACGACGGACTTGAGCGGGGGCTGCACGTACAGGCCGATGTTGTCGTACGGGCAGTTCTTGATGCACTCCGTGCACAGCCCGCAGAAGAGGTTCGAGGTCGCGCTGCCCGGCCACTCGAACCAGGGGCAGCCGTAGCCGTTCTCGCTGCCACGCATGCAGTCCTTGGTGGGGCAGGTCAGGCACACCTCACGGTTCTTGGTGCGGAAGCCGGTCACCATTCCGCTCGAGCCGACCGTTCCGATGAGGGACGTGAGCGGGCAGACGTAGCGGCAGAAGGTCCGCCGCTCCATCACCAGGAAGGTGATCAGCGCCAGCGAGATGATGCCGAGTACCATGTAGCTGGTGTACGCCGGCACCCCTGGGCCGGCGATGCCGAAGAACTCCTCCGCCCACGTCAGGCCCACGAACACCACCGCGGACGTGATGATCCCGTACCGGCTCCAGTTGCGGGGCCAGCGGGCGCCCCAGCCGATCGAGCGCGGGCGTCTGGCCCACGGCGTGAGCCGTTGCACCCACTCGGCGAAGCCGCCGAACGGGCACATCAGGCACCAGGCGCGACCGACCCCGACCATCAACAAGAACACCACCATGAACCAGATGTACCAGGTGATGACCGTGGAGAAATTCCGAGTAGGCTTCATCGCTCCGATGAGGCCCGTGAAGATCACCAGCCAGAAGATGACCTGGTTCGGCAGGATGAAGAAGAACTGGAAGGATCGGCTCTTGAGGAGCCGCTTGAGCCAACTGAACCGCGTCAGCTCGTAGCGGGGATCGGGGTCGGTGGCGCCGAAGTGCGCATCGAGACCATCAGTCCTCGGCGCTCGCACGCGTCGCTCGCTTACGGCCATGGGCCTCACCGTCCTTCTGAACGCAGTCTCTGTCTCTACGAACACGGTCACCATAGGGCGGCTTCACGGCCCCCACCAGTGCCGACGCGCCCAGGCAGAGGGGGCGGCGGTCTGGGACTTTCGGCCCAACCAAGCGAAGAATGGCTGGACCCGGGCTGTCAACCCGGGTCCAGCGCGCCTGAAGCCCTCCGCACCGTTAGGCTTGTGTGCGCTCAGGGCGTGACGATGACGAGGCCATCCATCACGTGCGGGTAGCTGTCATAGTTCTCGAGGGGAACCATGATGCTCTTCCCGGGATCCCACATGGCGTTCCCGGAGCAGTCGTAGTAGTACACGCCCGGCTGCCAGAAGGTGTGACTGGCGGTGCCGCCGTCCCCCGGCAAGCTGAGCGTAGGCACGGCGGCCGCCGCGAGCTCGGGAACCGTCGCTACGACGTGCATGCTGCAGTCGCGGTTGACCCAGGTCACCGTGGATCCGGTCTTCACGGTGACGGCCCACGGTTCGAACATCCTGCTGGCGACCGGGATGGTGACGGTGGCCGAGGCGCTGAGGGGGACAGCGTCGCGCACGTCCAGAACCACGACCACGCCGCACATGGGAGCGGGGAAGCCAGGGCTCTCGAGGTTGGCCTCGACGGAGTTCAAGGCAGCGTCATAGCAGGCGTCCTCGCGGGAGTAGTAGCGGTATACGCCCGGTCTGGAGAAGGTCACGGCGCCGGAGTCACCCGCCGCGACAGGCACGCAGAACGAGGTGCCGTTCGTGGGGTAGGCGACCACGGAGTGAGCGGAGCTGTCGAGGTTGGTCCAGGTGACGGTGTCGCCCACGTGCACGATCGCCAGGACGGGACCGAAAAGTCCGCCCCGCATGGTGACCGTTCGCGTGTTCACGGGCTCGGGAATGGCGAACCGCAGTTCTGCCAGCCCTAATCCCGCAACGAAGATGCCTCCCAGGAGAATCGCTACGGCGCCAGCCGCCAACGGCAACAGTACGAGCATGCGTGGCTCCTTTCGCTGCGCAGGTCGGACGCGGCCGCCCGCGAGCGTCCGTCGGGAACTCCGCTCCGCCGGCCCCGCGCGTCTCGCTTCCTGGCAGGCATGTGCCTCACACTCCCCGTGAACAGCGTCAGCTTAGGGTGGCGGCGAGGCTCGACAACAGTGCCACTCCGCCTAGATCGAAGCGTCCCGAATCTGGGACCTTCGTCCCAACCCGCAAGCGGAACGCCGCTCACGGCGTCGCCCACCGCTGTCAGGGCGTGGCCGTGGCTCCAACGTCCGCGCACGCGCGCGTTCAGCCGGACCTTGGCGGCGGTGCAGCCCTGCACGCTCCGACCGCGCGCCAACCGCAACCTCGGCTTCGAGGTCGAGTCCAGCTGCGTCGCCCGCTTGAAACATCTAGGGAAGGTCCGTCTCGGGGCCCCCTCCACCATCCGAATGAACGGCGGCCGCAAGGCGAATCTCCAGGCTGGCGTTGAGAATAGAGTGACCCACTACCCAGCCGCGCATGCCGCGGAGCAGCGTCCGCAGCTCCTGCTACAGCTCCTCGATGTCGGCGCGGACGCGCACTTGCTCCGCTTCGGGTAGCCGCTCGAAGGCGTCGGAATCCACCACCTCGCCGTCCCGCATGGACGCGACCACCAGGCCGATGGGTCCCCACCAGGCCCCGCCTCCAGCAGGGTCAGGCCCCGAAATCGGCTGCCTTCGGTCCGGCACAGAGATACAGAGATGCAGTCTCACGCAGGGCGCAAGGCTCATCGGGTAGGACGACGACATCGCCTAGTGTGATGCGCCCTAACTGTCTTTAGGCTTGCGGATGGCTTTGGCGAGGATCTGATCGGCGGTCTTGACCCACATGAATGGCGAGGCGCGACCGTTCCACTCGCTGGTGAACGCGTCGATTGTCTCCCCCAGGGCACGGACTGCGTTGAACGATCCGCGCCGCAGCGCCTGCCGTGCGAGGATGCCGAACCAGATCTCGATCTGGTTCAGCCACGAGGCGCTGGTCGGGGTGAAGTGGAAGCGGAAACGCTTGTGCCGCGCCAGCCATGCCTGCACGGCCGGCGTCTTGTGGGTCGAGACGTTGTCGAGGATCACATGCACCTCGCCCTGCGGGTAGGCGCGCGCGATGCGTTTGAGGAACGCCAGGAAGTCCGCGCCGGTGTGCCGCTCGCGGGTCTCGTACTCCACGCCTACCGCCAACTCCTCACCGACACCCGAGCCACCGACACGACCCAGCGGCCAACCCGCTGAACGCAACCGAGCACAAGAAAGCCTAATGGAGACGGCCACAAACGAGTCGGACGGCCCACCTACATCGCGGCAAGCACCACGTGACAAGCATCTTGGGCTCAAGGGGTCGTTGCAACACCGCATGATGGACTCTTGTTGTGATGGGAGGGGGCGGTGGTGCAGCGAGCTCGGAGGTTGCCGAGGTTGACCGAGGCGCAGCGCTCGGAGGTGTGGCAGCGCTATGGGCGTGGGGAGTCGTTCGGGCAGATTGGTCGCGACCTGGGGCGAGATAGCAGTTCGATGCGCGACGTCGTCGCTGCCACCGGTGGCATCTCGCCGGCGAGCCGCAAGCGCTCCAGGCTGGCGTTGACCCTTCGCGATCGGGAGGAGATCTCGCGCGGGCTGGGCAGCGGTGACAGCGTCAGGGTCATCGCTGGCAGGCTGGGCAGGGCGCCTTCCAGCGTGAGTCGGGAGGTGCGCCGCAACGGCGGCTTGCGGCGCTACCGGGCGCTGGCGGCCGACGAGCGCGCCTGGAAGGCCGCGGTGCGTCCCAAGGTGTGCAAGCTCGCGGCCAGCCCCCGCCTGCGTGAGGTGGTGACCGGCAAGCTGGCCGAGGACTGGTCGCCCGAGCAGGTCAGCGGCTGGCTGAAGCTCGCCTATGCGCATGATGAGGGCATGCAGGTGAGTCACGAAGCCATCTACCAGAGCCTGTTCGTGCAGGCCAGGGGCGCGCTCAAGAGAGAGCTGACCCAGCACCTGCGCACGCGCCGGACGATCCGCCGGAGCCGGCACGCCAGCCTCAGAGGTAAGAAGCGGGGACAGATCCAGGACGCGGTGAGCATCCGCGAGCGACCCGCCGAGGCCGAGGACCGCGCCGTGCCCGGGCACTGGGAGGGGGACCTCGTCAGCGGCTCGAAGAACTCGCACGTCGCCACCCTGGTGGAGCGCTCCACCCGTTTCGTGATGCTCCTGAAGCTCGACGGTAAGGACGCGCCCAGCGTGGCGCTCGCCATGGCCGAGGGCATCCAGCGCTTGCCTGAGGAGCTGCGCAAGACGCTGACCGTGGACCGCGGGCTGGGTGAAACGCGGCGCACAAGCGCTTCACGATTGCCACCAACGTGAGCGTCTTCTTCTGCGATCCGCGCAGTCCCTGGCAGCGCGGCAGCAACGAGAACACCAACGGCCTGCTGCGCCAGTATCTCCCCAAACGCAGCGACCTGAAGCCATACACCCAGGAGGACCTGGACGCCATCGCCCGACGCCTCAACACCCGACCCCGCAAGACCCTCGCCTACCGAACCCCCGGTGATATGCTCCAGGAAGCCATCGTTGCAACCACCCCTTGAATCCACCCTCCTTGGCGAGGGCTTGCGGCCAGCGGTCGCGCGCGTCGGGCAGCCGTGACTCGGGTTGTTTGAGTGGTCCGCTGCCAGGCGTGCGGGCTGCCGGCCCGCACGTTGTTGGCCTTATTGCTGAAGCAGGACCGACACGTTGGCGCTATGGATGTTGGCGGTGACGAGGTCGGGCTTGCCGTCGCCGTTGAAGTCCCCCACCGCCACAGAGGTTGGGTAGCTGCCGACGGGGTAGGTGGTTGGTGAGCTAGGGGGGAAAGTGCCGCCACCCTGGTTCAGCAGCACCGACACGCTACCAGGGTCGGTGTCGCCATCGCTGGCGAGGTCGGGTTTGCCGTCGCCGTTGAAGTCCGCCACCGCCACCGAGAATGGGGCTTTGCCGGCG
>Ga0102953_1001587_pt1 | contig 14272 bp, 11 predicted proteins | sample SalPon2A_C_D2_MG_FD_78509 | JGI IMG/M metagenome (GOLD analysis project Ga0102953, IMG submission 78509) | Soil microbial communities from South San Francisco under conditions of wetland restoration - Salt Pond MetaG R2A_C_D2_MG | ecosystem: Environmental > Terrestrial > Soil > Wetlands | place... | reverse complement strand
GCCGCAGTAAGGAACGACATCAAGACTCCGGAGGGTGCGAAGGACCAGGCCGCTTACGTTTGGAAAGAGGTCCCGGGCGGCGTGGTCAGCTACCAGATCCCATACCTGTGGCCCTTCAATGCTCAGGACGCCTGGAACTTGAACGTGGCGAAATTCAAGGCCCACGAAATGGGGATGACCCTCACCGCCAAGAACTGGCAGGGTTCCGATGCCCGGCCGTTCCAGCAGTACTGCGGCAACTGGCGAAATATCAAAAAACTGCAATGGCTGGAGCAGGTGATCGAGAAGGAAGTCGTCAACCCGCACGTTTATGAGACGCTGAATGCGAGCTACAAGCGGCACCTGGAAACCATTCCCCGCTGGAATATTCCGCAATTCCAGCAGGATGCTTCCAGCGATAACCAGCAGTACTACTACAACCCGATGTGCATGGAATTGTGGGCGAACCGCACTATTGACAATCATTCCGCGTCACCCATCGGCCTGCACATTGTGGAAGGCATCTACGGCCGGGACGGCGATTTCAACTGGGGGCCAAATCCCTACGGCAACGAGAACAACTTTGACGGGAAAGCCTGGGACTACATGACGAACATCGTCATCTTTGGCAAGGATCCTTACCTTGTGGACATTGTGGGCCACTGGCTGGGTGGACATGAGCCCGGGAATTTCGGCCTGTTCCACATTGCCATGGAGCGCGGGAAGCTGGGCCTGATGAATCCCATGAACATTCCCGTCTATGAGTGGCTGGATGGCGTGGCCGTGCGGCGGCCGCTCGTGGGCTTTACGCGCACGCCGCTGAGGACCTTCTACCTGCAGCAAGTGGGCAAAGAACCGCTGTGGCACCTGTGCAATGAGCCGTTCGATTACAGCAAAGTGAGCGAGAAGAAACCGGCCATTCCCGACAAGCCTGCAACGCGCGTGCTGAGCCAGCACTATCCCAACCGGAACAACCCTCAACTGGCCATCGAGTTCAGCGTGCCGAAAAAGGGTTGGGTCCTGGTGGAAGTGCTGGACGAAGGCGGAAACAACCTGGAAGTGATTTTCAACGCCATGTGCGCACCCGGCTACCACATGGCGGCCTGGAATACCGCAAAGTACACGTCGGGCAAATACAAGTACCGGGTGCGTTACAACGGTTACGGCGGGGTGCACGAATTGGTCCTGAACAAGGCGTAGGCGTCCGCGCGACCTCGTGCCGGCTTTCAGGAATACATGAAGACGGCCGTGGCCGTGCAGGCAGCGGACGGTACCAACCTGACCCAGTGGGCCGTAAAGCCGGCTGGAAAGACGTGATATGTGTAACCGCTTGAGCCCACCCGAAGGCGCTCATAGGGTTGCCAGGCTCCGTTACCCAGAATATCCACTTCAATCGCAAATTCCACTGAGGATTTACCAGTCTGCGCGAGGTGAAGAACCTTGTGGTCAAACCCGAACATCAGGTAGGGATCGGATGGTGCACCGGCCTTGACGGGCGTGTCTCTCCACGGGCCGCCCCAACCGGCGGGCTTGCCGAACTGCCACAAGTCGTCCGTCTTGCCAAACCAGATTCCGCTCTGCGCCTGCGGTGACAGCGGGTTGCCGGTGGTGGGCGTTGCCTCGTTGCCGCCCAGCGCCAGCAGTCCGCGGTAGGAACAGAAATCCGGCACCACGCGAAGGTGCGTGCTGATGGGCCGCACGCCCCAGATAGAGTTATAAAAGCCGAGAGTGGCCAGCTCATAGAACATGCCGTGGCAATCCATCATGTAGCGCTCCGTTTCAATTTCGCGGATGCGGGTCCACTCCGTCTGCCAGAACTGGTCAAAACAATGGCTCGCCTTGGGCAGCCGGTAAGTTTTCCATTGGCCTGCGAACAGCGCCTTGAGGATGGCGGACGATTCATCCCAGCCGGTCGCAAAGATCACGTCGCCGAAACCACTGTTATAGCGGCTGGCGACTTCCATAAAGGGCTTGTTCTCCAGCACGGTCCACGTCTTGCCGTCCCACTCGGCCAGCTTGCCGTTGGTGTCGCCCGGTTCGGGATAGGTGTTGTTCGCCACTACCACCCTGCCCTGGTTCGAAAACCCTCCCTTAAAGTGTGGCTGCTTGCGGATGTTCCATTCCTTCACCAAGTCGTAAAGTTTTCTGGTGCGCAGCGTGGCGACGTCAAGCTCAAGAAACTGGCCCTCCATGGTCAGCATGTAGACCCTGCCGGGGTCGTGCAGGTGTTTGATGGTTGCCGTCAGGCGCTGGCCCAGCAGTTGTTTGATTACCCGGAAATTCCCTTGCATGTCGATGACGTAGGGGCCGATGAAGATCTGGTTCGACGGCACGTGGAGCAGGCGGTTGGCGTAGCAGCCGTTGCTGACGTGCAGCTTTTGGATGTTCAGTTTGTCGTCAATAACGTAGAGGCCCGTGCCGGAGCCGGCGTGCGGCAGCGGATTGCTGAGATAGGTAACGGCCCACAGCTGGTCCGCCCAGGCCATCAGTGCACCCACCCCGGATTCCGTGCGGTAGGGCCCGCTGTCCGCCTGCACGCCCGCAATGGAGTTCTCTGCCGCGGCGGCCATGTTGGGGGCGTTCGGAAGCCTGCCGACAGGCCCCGAACCGTTGACCGCGCCCAGCGCAGCCCCACCGTGCTGGTACATGGGGCCCAGGCTTTGCGGGGCCGCTTTCGCACTTTTACCCGCAAGACCTGCGCCCGCCAGGACGGCTGCACCCTTAAGCATTTTTCTGCGTGTTGTTTTCATTCGAGTCTCCTTTGATTGCGGAACAGGGATCAGATGTTAGCAAAAGGGCCAGAGCGATAGTCCGCGCTGAGCATACGGCAGACGCCTCATTGGCCCGCACTGTCGATGTTGAGTGACGCCAGGGCGGAGGTTGAATCAGGCCCTGTGAGGTTGGCGCTGAGCCGGCGGCAGGTAGGAATCTCCACACACCGGGCAAAGTTCGCCCGCTTCGGAATCGGCCTGGTAACAGTGATAGCACGTCCGAAGCGGTTCTTCCTCTTCGTCGTAAACATCCGCGGGAAGTTCCTCGTCCGGATTCTCCGAGTTCCAATCTTTGGAACCTTCCAGCGGCTGCTCAGGCAGCGCGTTCTCAAACTCTGGTGGTGGGAGTTCGTCAGCATCAATCGCACTCTTGAAATCCGGGTCAACGTAATCCCACCGGCTCAGGTCCAGCGGAGCATCCACGTCCAGCGGAAACCGATTGCAGACCGGGCATAACTCCGCCCCGGGCTGCTCGGTGTGCTCGGCTGCCAGCATGGACTTGCATATCTCGCACATCAGGTGTTTCTCCTTCCTGTCTGAGGCAGCGGCGGACCCAGGCGTGGGTGCTCACGCCCCGACATGCCTGTTGAAGAACCCTGCCATCAGGTGAAGCGCTTCCGTGCTCTCCGGCAGGTGGTAGTCGTACCAGAAAGCGTGAGGCAATGCCTCGAACACAACCAGCTCGGCATGGTTGCCGGCGCGGAGGTAAGCGCGATGGAGAATCGATGTACCACTCAGTAGCAGGTCGCGCGTGGCGGAGACGAACAGCGTGGGAGGCATGCCGTGCAGGTCCGAATAAATCGGTGAGAGGACCGGATCGCGCGGGTTGGTGCTGCCCACATAATCTTTGTTGATAGGTCCTCCCTTGGGAGGCTTAAGGTAGCCCCGGAAGCCCCAGATGGTGAATAGGGATTGCGTGTCGCCGGGCTTGCTGAAATCGCCGAAGCCGGAAAACACTCCGAGCGCTGCCGGCAGCGGCAAGCTGCGGTGCTTGAGAGCGGAAGCAACTTCTGCCGTCAGAATAGCGCCGGCGGAGGTGCCGAATAAACCCATGTTTTTCGGCTTGTGGGTTTTGAGAAGTTCTTTGTAGACAGCGACGGTGTCGTCCACCGCAGCGGGATAGGGATGCTCGGGCGCCAGGCGGTAATAAACAGACACCACCGTCGTCCGCGCGAGGTGGGCGATGGGAATGCCTTCTACCAGCGAGCCTGAATCCGTCACAAAACCGCCGCCATGCACGTTGATCAACACCTGGTCGCGACGGGAGCCAGCGGCAGGCAACGGTGTGATGATGTCGCAGCGTACTCCGCCGATGGTTTGCGGCTTTACCTCTACGGGGAAAAGTTTTTGTGCCTCAGCGGCCCGGCCAACGCGAAACTTGTCCGTATGCTTGCGCTGTTCAGCCAACGGCGGTGGCGGATTTGAGGGAATCGGCTGCGAGATGAATTTCTGCGCCTGTGGGCTGATGGTTGCCGGCACAGGCACCACGCGGGTCACGTGCTCCGTGCCATCCGGGCCGATGATGCATTCGTCGCTCTGCGGCGAGGCGGATTCGCTGGAGTTGCAGCCCGCCGATGCTAGCACCGTTCCCAGAACACCGGTTCCTGCAAGCAGATGAAGGCTTTCTCTCCGTGTGACTGTTTTCATGATGATTCCCCTTGCTGAACAGGACTTGTAAATTCTTCCGGTTTGCACACACCGCCGCATGCACAGTGCCTGCGCCAATTGGGTTTTTCCCCGCCTCAGGCAAATTCCCAGCCGCGGCACTTGTCGATTTCACACTGGCTGCGGTTGATGTAGTGGCGAAGTTCTTCCAGCCCATACTCGTGGGCCAGCTTGCGGGCGCTGACGCCGGGACGTTTGGCCTTCAGCACAAACCACCCTTCGAGGGGCTCCCACTTTTCCTGCTCGACGTCGTCGCCGCGCTCTGCGAGCAGTTTGTGGAGCTTCTCCGGCAGGTTCAAGTCCTGATGGAAGACGCAGCGGTCGAGATCAAGGGTCACGCGAGTGATGTTGGTTTTGGGGTCGCGGTTGTGCGCGCTGTAGAGGATCTTTTCGCCGTCAATGTCAAACACGTGGCAGTCGGGCCACCATGTAGCGCTGACGATGTAGTAGTGGTAGAGAATGGCCGGCGCCTGGAGCGAACGCCCGGCCGAGTAAGCGCTGGGCCAGATCACCAGTTCCGCGCCGTGATTGGCAATGCCTTTCCACAGCGGCGCCCAGTTCACGTCAAAACAGATGGCGAGACCTAGCTTTCCAAAATCCGCGTCATAAACCTTTACGTGTTTGCCAGGCTGCATCTCTAGCGGCACACATTCGCTTTGCCACACTGGAAACACCTTGTCATAAATACACACCACCTTGCCTGCCCGATCGAGCAGCACGGCAGAGTTGAAATACTTGTCTCCATCCTGGCGGTTGATGGGACACACAATATAAGTGTTATGCTTGCGTGCGAGGCGAGACATGGCGGTGACCGTCGGTCCGTTCAAGGGTTCGCGGGCGGCTATTGTGAGGCCGCGGCATCCTTCCGGGATGGCGATGATGTCGGCCCCCTGCGCTCCCTGCTCATCCACCAGTTCAACAATTTCGTTCAGCGGCCGCCCGCCGTGAAAGCCAATGCTCACCACGCGAACCGGCCGCCCGATTTGATTGGCCGGGCGACTGGCTTTGCCGCTTCCGCCATCGAGGGGAGATGCCGCCATGCCGCTGGCGCCGCCCAGCCCCGCGGCAAGTGCTGAAGCTCCGGCGGCCGAGCCCTTAAGAAAATCTCTTCTGTTAACGCGGTCTGTCATGGTGTGGTCTCCTATGGATCCTGAATTTTCCCCGCAGCGTCTGCAGCGCAGCGTCCGGCATTCGACTCCGCGGCCTTACCCTTGAAACAAGGCATCAGCCGAAAAGTCAGAAAACGAACACTGCGCTACAGGCCTGGCGCTTTACTGGATGAATGCATGTCCTGGTGCAACCAGGGTGCGCTTCATCCAGGGTGGTAACATCCGGTTAAACCTTTTGGGCGCACTGAACGGTGCCTGGAACCTTCCGTTCAACATGCGGATTGTTCCCTCGTCGACGAGGTTACTCCCGTTGCTCCGGCCGCTTTGTACTGCAGCCTGTTCCTGCGCTGAAATGCTCCGTTTGTATATCACCGACGTGACTGGAAAACAACCTCAATCTGCTGATCAATACCCTTGCTACGGAGCGCCGTGGCCGTTGTAAATCTGAAATTCACGGATGGCCGGCGTGTGGGCTGCGCCCAAAATGTTCAGTCGGACTCGAGTGCTGGTGGTGCTGGGAAAAATGTCGATCACCTTGTGGCCGATGGAGGTCCCGCGATGGAGCGTCTTCCACTTTCCTTCGACCCACGCCTGCACCTTGTAACCTTCAACGTTCTGGCCGCGGTTCTGCCATTCCATGGTGACGGTGCGGTCAAAGGTGACAGGCTTGGGGAATTGAACTTCGAGCGTGGCGCGATAGGTGCGAGGAGGCGCCATCCAGAAAGTATCCGGGTTGTTGTCAAATGCGGCATGGGCATCACCCCCTACGTCTGACCATGACATGCCTTCCGGCGCGAGGTTGTGAGCGTAAATCCTGTGGATCTCCTGCCCGAATTCACGCAGGCGCTGTGCATCGAGCGCAGGCAGCAGCCCCTGTTCGTCGGGCGCAATGCCCAGCATCAACTGGCAGCCGTGGCCTATGGAGTCGTCGTAAATCTTCATCAGCTCGGGAAGTGTCTTGAGGGTTCCGGCGTCATTCGGGTGCCAGAACCAGTGACCCTTGTGGAGCGGTGTGTCGCATTCGGCAGGACGCCAGCGCAGATAGCCGGCGCGGTCAATCACATCCCAGTTTTGCTGCGGAGCAATGCCAGCCTCATTACCCACCCAGCGGATATCGCCCCACTTCATGAATCCCACGTCCGCGAACACCAGCGTGTTGGGCTGGTAAACCCGCAACTGGTGCAGGTAGTCCTTAAAGTCGTAGACGTGGCCTGCGCTGCCTGCGCCGTCCAGCCAGAATTCCTCGATGGGGCCGTAGCGGGTGAGGAGTTCCTGCATCAGCCCTTCATAGAACTTGTCATAGGCCTTGTTGTCGCTGTAGAAAGGCTCGTGCCGGTCCCAGGGCGAGAGATAGATTCCGAATTTGAGTCCGTGCCGCCGACAAGCCTCTTCCACCGCACGCACAACGTCTCCCTTGCCATTCTCCCACGGACTGCTGGCCACGCTGTATTTCGTCAAAGGTGTGGGAAACAGGCAGAATCCATCATGGTGCTTGGCCACAAAAACCAGGTATTTGGCTCCCGCGGCCTTTGCCGCCTCAACCCACTGGTCTGGATTGAACTTTGTGGGGTTGAAAACCGACGGGCTCACCTTTCCGCTGCCCCATTCCTTGTTTGTAAAGGTGTTCAGCCCGAAATGGACGATGACGCCAAACTCCAGGTCCTGCCATTCAAGCTGCTGTGGCGTGGGCTTGAGGCCCACAAAGTTCTGCGCCGTGAATGGCACCGGAAGCATGAAGGACGCAATGATGCCCCCAAACAGAATCGCAATGGCGCCCAGAGCGTGACGAACGCGCGCATGAGAGCGAATGCAGCACGTTGCCGATTGAGCAAACGAAAAAAGACGACTTAAATTGCGCATGCCGGGAGTTATATCACGGATTGCCCAAAGGGGGGAAATGAAGGCTATGCAAGTCAGCTTGATTAGAGCTCTCGCAAGGCCTGAGAAACGGGCTGACGCGCGGCATGAACGGCGGGAACCAGGCCACCCAGCATGCCCATGCCGAGCGCAAAGATGATGCCGCCCGCCATCAGCTTCGGCGTGATTTTGAAAGCAAACGCCAGATGGGAAAAAGTCTGCCAATTCATGGCACCCGTGGTGAAGCCGTTGAGGGGCAGCACAGCAAGACAGCCAAGAGCCCCACCGACGAAAGCGATCAGCAGCGCCTCGATCAGGAATGAAAACACCACCGCTGCGGCGCCAAAGCCCAAAGCGCGCATCACGGCGATTTCGCGCGTGCGTTCGGCCACGGCGGAATACATCGTGTTGAGAGCGCCGAAGATGGCGCCAATGGCCATGATTGCGGCAACCATGCCCCCGAGGATGGTGATGAGCCGGGTGAACGTCTGTGACTGCTTGGCGTAATAATCAATTTCCCTGCTGACGTCCACATTGAGGCGCGGGTCTTTGCTGACGGCATCCTTAAACTTCTGGAACGCGTCCGGTGAAGTGAGGTGGACAGTGGCAGACTGGAAGACGTTATTGGGACGCTTATAAACGCCGTCGAGGACGTTCGCATCGCACCACACCTCGGAATCGAAGGCGGAGCCTCCGGCGTCGAAAACTCCGGTGACGGTCCATTCGCCGCCGCCGAAGCGGACTTTGTTTCCCACGTTGAGGCCAGCGTAGCTTTTCACAGCATTGCTGCCAACCACCAGTTCGGCCAGGCCGGGGCGGAACATTCGACCCTTGACGATCCTAACGTTCGGCCGAACCGTGATGACGTTGGGTGAAACGCCGCGCACCTGGACGTTGGCATCAGTATGCGTCGAGCGGAGGGGAAAAGGTGCGATCACGACCACCTCGGAGGTGATGAGCGGCTGGCCGTTTTTGCGAGCCACGCCGGGCTCATCCTGGAGGATATTGACATTGCTGAGCGAAATGCCGCTTTCCATTTCAGAATTGGAACCGGCGCGCAGAATGATGGCATTGTCCGGGGAGCCGGAAGAGACAAGCGTGGCCTGAAATCCCTTTGCCAGCGCCAGCATGGCTACAAATACGCCAACCGTTCCGGCGATGCCCAGCACGGCAACGATGGCGGAGGTCCAGCGGGCCTTTGCACTGCGAAAATTGTAGACGACGGGAATAGCCAGCATCAAATTCTCCGAAACGCGTTGACCACGCGGAGCCGCATGGCGCCAATGCCTGGCAGCAGCCCGCTCAGGGCGCCTGTCGCCAATGCAAAGCCGATGCCAGCAGCAATCATGGACTTGGACAGAATGAGGTTGGGCAACAGACCATTCAGGGCAGCGGCCAGCGCAGGAATCGCCAACGTAGCCAAGCCAAGACCGAGCACCGCGCCCACAAAAGCGATGGTCAGCGCTTCCGCGAGAACCAGGAGGAGCACCGTGCCGTCTTTGAACCCGATGGCCTTGAGGATGGCAAGTTCTCCGGTGCGCTCGCGTACGGAGATGGCCATGGTGTTGCCCGTCACAAGGAGCAGGGTGAAGAAGACCACGCTCCCGATGGCCAGGATGAGGAACTTGATGTTGCCCATCTGGTTCACCCAGCTCGCCGCAAACTGGGATTCGGTTTCAGTCTTGGTTTCGTAGGGCGAGTTGGCAAACTGCGTGTCAATGGCCTTGGCCACGCGCTGGGCGTCGTCCGGCGCGTCGAGCTTGACCACATACCACCCAGCCATGTTCTTGAACGAAGGCGGAACATTCTGTTCGAAGTATTCCCACTGCAACCAGAACTGGGATTCGTCGTCCGTGGGTTTCTGGCCGTGATAGATGCCGTCAATGTTGAACTGCCAGGCCTGGCCGCCAAGGTAGGGAGGGGCCTTTATGGCGATGCGGTCACCGACTTTCCAACCAAATCGTTCGGCCGTGCGGGCACCCACAATCGCTCCCTGCCGGTCCTTGAGGAAGGTGTCCCACTGGCCATCGGGAACGATGAGCTCCGGCATAACCTTGCGCTGGTTTTCCGGGTCAATCACAAATTGTGGAAAGAAGTTTTTCGGGTCCTGATAGACTCCTCCGAACCAGTTGTTGTGCGTGACGGCCTGGACGCCCTTCAAGGCGGCAATCTTGTCGCGATAGGAGAGGGGCAGCGGCTGAATGATAGAGACGCGGTTGATGGTGACCAGGCGACTGGCGCTGGCAACGCTCTCGCCGCGCGTAAAGGCCTCTCTCACGACTGCAAGGAAGGCAAACAGAAAGAGCGCCATCGTAAAGGAGCCAAGAGTGAGCAGCAGCCGCGCCTTCCTGCGGAACAAATTGGCCTGAATCAGCCGGCGAAACTTCATGCTTCACTCCCCGCTGAGATGGTCTGGCCAGGTTTTGCTTTCCCGGCTTCCACCAGAACACCCTTTTCCAAATGGAGCAGAGTGTGGGCCCTGGCGGCGACGATAGGATCATGCGTAACCATCAGGACAGTCTTTCCGTGCTGGTTGACGAGTTCTTCGATGAGCACCATGATCTCATCGGCGCTACGGCGGTCGAGATCGCCCGTAGGTTCGTCGCAAAGCAAAAACGTGGGATCGGAAACAATGGCGCGCGCGATGGCAACCCGCTGCTCCTGCCCGCCGGAAAGCTGCCGGGGATAATGATGCATGCGTTCGGCCAGCGCCACAACAGAAAGCGCTGTTTCAACATGCTGGTGCCGCTCGGATTTCGAAAGCCGGGTCAGAAGCAGCGGCAACTCGACATTCTGAAAGGCCGTGAGAACCGGAATCAGGTTGTACATCTGGAAGATGAATCCAACGTGGCGGGCGCGCCATTCGGTGAGCTTGCTGGAGGACATGTGGGTAATCTCATCACCGGACACGGAAACCGTTCCTGCTGAGGGAACGTCAAGCCCACCCAGCAGATTCAGCAGGGTTGTTTTGCCCGAGCCGCTGGGCCCCATAAATGCAACGAAGTCCCCCTGATCCACGTCAAGGTTAAGCCCCTGGAGTACCTGGATCTCTTCCCCGCCCCGCCGGTATGCTTTGTTGAGACCACGAACCTGAATCAGGGCGTCGGAACTGCCGTTGTTATTGACGCTGGCCATCGTTTGCTCCTATTGGCGGATTTCAACATTCATTCCGTCTTTCAAATTATCGGGGCCGTGCACCACCAACACGTCGCCAGGGTTGACGCCGGCCATGACCTGGACCCCTTGCGGTATGGTCTGACCCAGGGAGACGGCGAGGCGTTCGATTTTTCCATCGCGTACGGCGAAGACGTAGGACCCGGCGCCGGTCCCGCGCACGGCGGCTTGGGGGATAATCGCCCGCGCAGCCGGCCCTTGAGATTTGTCTCTTTTTGCCGACGGAGTATTGCTCAGGAAAGCCACTTTCACTCCCATATCCGGCAGAATTCTGGGGTCAAGTTTGTCGAACGAAATCCGGACCTTCACTGTGCCTTTATCCCTGTCGGCAGTGGGAATAATAGTGCGGACGTGGCAGGGAATATGCCAGTCAGGGTAGGCGTCGAGCGTAGCCATAACTTTCTGTCGGGGACGGACTCTGGCGATATAAGCCTCGTTGACATCTACCTCAATTTCGTTTGAGTTCATGTCTACGATGGTGGCGATGCCGGTGCGGGTGAAGCCTCCGCCCGCAGAGATTGGCGACACCATTTCTCCTACCTGGGCATCCTTTGAAACGATCACGCCGCTGAATGGTGCGTGGATGATGCAATTGTCCACTCCCTGCTGGGCTTCCAGAACTCGAGCTTCGGAGGCGGCCACCTGGCTTTTAGCCAGAAGGATTTTGGCCTGTAAACTCTCTGCGTTCGTGCGCGCGGTGTCGAGCGCCTCCTGGCTCTGGATTTTCTCGGCCACGAGCTCTTTTGTGCGGTGCAGAGTGATTTCCGCATTTTTGAGCTGAACCTGAAGATCAGCAATTGCAGCGCGAGAGGCATTACGATCGGCGACAGCGGCGTTGAGCGCCCGTTTGGCATCTGAATCGTCGAGCGTAGCGAGAAGCCGCCCTTTCTTCACGTACATGCCTTCGTCGAAAAACACTCCGGTCACGCGCCCGGTTATTTTGGCGGCTACCGTTGATCGACGCCGAGGCGTCACATAGCCACTGGCGTTGAGTAATGTTTGCGCTTGAGGGTCGTTTGCCGGAAGTGCGCTGGCAACCTCCACAGCAGGCGTCTGCGACCGGAACGCGAGAACCCCGCCGACCACGAGAACCAGCACTCCGAGCGCGGCTGCAAAAATCCGCAGAATTTTACCGCCCGCGCCCCTGGAGCGCGCCGAATCACGAATTTTGAGAGACGACAGGTCAGAATTGGGCATGGGAATTATTCATGCTCCAACGATTTCCCAGCTTCCGTTAGGCGCGAATCAATTGCTCTTTTTCGCGATAGCCCGCATCCCGGCGAGAGAAAATTCCACTACCTGATCTGCGACAAAATCAATGATTTCCCCGGTAAAACGCCCGCCTGGAACCATCCGCGCCGCCACCGGCCCCGTGAATCCTGCAATTTGGGTCTGGATGCACCCGACACAAATGCCGACTTTCGGGTCGGTCGGCGGCAGTCCCGTTAACTCACTAACCAGTGCCGCGACGCGGGCGGAATTCGGTCGGATTGCCTTCTCGATAATAAGATCGAATGCAGGGCTGGGGTCAGCCATTTCGCGAGCCATCAATTTGCCAGCACGACACACGTGCCCGTTGCTCAGGGCATGCCCCATGAAGGTTCGAACGTAATGGCTGAATCTTTCCTCCGCCGGCACACCGGCCTTTCCCTCGTGCGCAGACTTGGAAACCTCGTGCATGCACTCAATAACTTTCATCAAGACTTCCTGATACAGCCCGAGCTTGTCCCTGAAGTAATAGTTCACCGCCGCCACGTTAGCTCCGGCAGCCTTGCAAATATCCCGAACTGTGACGTGGTTGTAGCCGCGTTCAATGAAAAGCTCTTCTGCTGCTTCGAGCACCCTTTCTTTTGTTTCCAGGTCGTTTGTAGTTTCAATTGTTCCCAATTTAGGACCCCGCATGGATTAAAACGTCTGTATAAAACGTATATATGCAACAGCTGTTTAACCGTTGTCAAGACCGAAATCTAAAATCCAGAAGTATGCTTCTCACATCCTGGAATTGGGGATTGGGCTGGTGGAAAAAATCGCGATACGCCAACCGATTGAAGCGTGCGACGTATTTCTGAACAAAGTCCTTTCATCTTTTTCCCTGGTGTCTTAAGTTGATAGTCTAGTCTGTGAATCGGAGGAGATGCGCTCTGCCGCAAAGCTGTGGGGATTCTGGACAGCAAAGAAAAGTCTATGGCCGTGGCGGGCGAGGTTTGCTCTTCCGCTCGACTGAACAATGAATAAATGGGAGACAAGATGGATCGTCGGAAATTTATCAGGAATTTTAGTGCAGGACTGGGCATGGCGGGGGTTGCTGCTACGACCAAAGGAGCCGCTTCCCTTCCCTCTGGCGAGGCGGCCGGCAGAAGGTCTCGCCCCAACTTTGTGTTCCTGATTTCCGATGACCAGAGCTATTCCGGGACGACCTGCGACGGGAACCCTGCCGTTCACACCCCCAACATTGACCGCCTGGCGAGGGAGGGGTTGCGCTTCACACGCGGATTTGCGCCCTCACCTTCATGCAGCCCCAGTCGCTCGGCGATCCTCACGGGAGAGTCACCGCATGAGACCGGGACTTCCCGCTTCCGTTCACCCATGCCACCCACTCAGAAGACCATTTTGGAATACCTGAAGCCCGCGAATTATTACACGGGCGCGTTCAAGAAAGTTCATCAGGGAACCGAGTTCTGGAACCGGTGGAATTTCAAGGGGCTGCACAAGCCTATCCACACGTTCTTTGAGGCGCGGCCGAAGAATCGGCCGTTCTTCCTTCACATCGGCTATCACGATCCACATCGTCCCTATCTGCCGGGTGAACGTTACCCGGAAAAGAACCCGCGGAAATCCGTGGAGGTCCCGAAGTTTCTTCCTGACACACCGGCCGTTCGAAAAGATATCGCGCACTATTACGAAGCCATCGAACGCCTCGACGTCAAGGTCGGCCACCTTCTGGAACTTCTGCAAAAGTACGAGCTGGCGGAGAATACCCTGGTGATCTTTACCAGCGATCAGGGGATGGCCTTCCCGGGCGCCAAAGGGACGTTGTACGATCCGGGCCTGCACGTCCCGCTGATAGCGCGCTGGCCGGGAAAGATCAAGCCAGGGCGAACGTCGTCGGATCTGGTTTCCCTGGTGGACCTGGCGCCAACCTGGCTGCAGGCTGCCGGCGTGCCTGTGCCAAGGGCGATGGACGGCAAGAGTTTTCTGCCACTGCTGCTGGGCAGGAGATTCCAGCCGCGCGAAGCGCTCTATGCCGAGCGGAATTTCCACACGCATCTGGACTTGATTCGGTGCGTGCGCACCTCGCGTTACAAGCTGATTCAGAATTATCTGCCGGAAATTCCCTACCGGCCTCTGAGCGACATTGCGAGGTCACCCAGCTGGCGTTCCATCGAAAACCTGGACCACCAGGGAAAGCTCGCCTCGAATCTGGTTGGACGTTACTTCAGGAAGCCCCGTCCGCAGGAAGAGTTTTACGATTTGCAGAACGATCCGTGGGAGATGAATAACCTGGCTAATGACCCGAAGCACCGGACTGAATTGCTCCATTTGCAGGAACTCCTGAGCCGGTGGATGATCAGGACGCGCGACTTCCTGCCGCCGCCCATCGAGCCTCCTGCGATGGACCAGTTGATGGAGTAATTGGTTGGGGGTGCGCCGCCAGATTGCATCCTGAATCATTAACTATCCGGTATCGTATTGCGCAATTTAGAACAGAAGAAATGG
>Ga0102953_1001586_pt1 | contig 14273 bp, 10 predicted proteins | sample SalPon2A_C_D2_MG_FD_78509 | JGI IMG/M metagenome (GOLD analysis project Ga0102953, IMG submission 78509) | Soil microbial communities from South San Francisco under conditions of wetland restoration - Salt Pond MetaG R2A_C_D2_MG | ecosystem: Environmental > Terrestrial > Soil > Wetlands | place... | reverse complement strand
GTTATAAATAGTATAACAAAACCTTTTTTCAACTTGTTTGTAGATAATTCTAAACAATTTGTAAATGCTCAGAGACATTCGAAATAATTATCAGAAAAATAAGCTGGAAGAAAACCAGCTAACAACCAAACCGATACTACTTTTCAAAGCATGGCTGGATGAAGCCATCAAACTAAAAGTGAACGAACCAACTGCCATGGTGATTTCAACTTCGATGGACAACCAGCCGGATAGTCGCGTGGTTCTTCTAAAAGAAATAAAAGAGGACGGTTTTATTTTTTACACCAATTACGGGAGTAACAAAGGAACTCAAATCGCTAAGAACAAACGTGTTGCCTTAAACTTTTTCTGGCCTGAATTAGAACGGCAAGTGCGTGTAAAAGGAACCATCCAAAAGACGGAGGAAAGCGTATCGGTTGACTATTTCAGCGCACGTCCGCGAGACAGACAACTTGGAGCATTATCATCAGCACAAAGTCAGGTGGTTGAAAGCCGGGAAAAACTGGAAGCGGATTTCAAACAGCTTGAGCAAAAGTACGAAGGCCAGGAAATCCCCAAACCGGAAAACTGGGGCGGCTATGAAATTACGCCACACGAAATCGAATTTTGGCAGGGACGCCCAGGACGTTTGCACGATCGGATTCGATATTACAAACAACCGGATAGGGCGTGGACATTCAAACGGCTATCACCCTGACAGAAAAAAGTTAAACCATTCAAAGGAGAGAAATAAAAGACATAAAAAGGAAAGCCCAATCTAAACAGAACGGGCTTTCCAACTTCAATTATTTTGATTGACTTTTTACTTTGTCAACTTTTCTTCAATAAAACCACCAAGTGCTAAATACTCCTCATAAAGCGTTTGGTATTTTGCGACGTTTTCAGGAATTGGGTGATATTCGGTTTCAAAACCACCGCCCATTTTTTTCTGAGCTTCGTTCGTTGTAGCATAAACGCCGGCAACAACAGCTGCAGCCATCGCTGATCCCAATGCACAAGCCTGTTCCGAACGAGCCACTTTGATTGGCATATCCAGTACGTCACAAACAATCTGCATCACCAGTGGCGACTTTTTAGCTACACCGCCGAGTGCAATCACTCCATCAATGCGAACACCTTCTCTTCGGAAACGATCAACAATGGCTTTTGAACCAAAAGCTGTCGCTTCAACCAAGGCACGGAAGATACGCGGAGCATCTGTTCCCAGGCTCAATCCAGCCAATGCACCTTTCAGGTTTTGATTGGCATCCGGTGTTCGGCGACCATTCATCCAGTCGATGGCCAAAACACCACTTTCTGCAATCTCAAGCTTCTCAGCTTCTTTGGTCAACTCAGCAATCATCTTGTCAGACATTTCGTCCAATAACTGGGCACGCTGTTCTTCACTAACGATTGTTGTTTTAGCCAGAATCTGTTCAGCTGGCCACATCAACACACGCTTGAACCACGCGTAAATGTCACCAAAAGCCGATTGACCAGCTTCCATTCCGAGCATGCCCGGAGCAATTGATCCATCCACTTGTCCGCAAATTCCGGAAACTAACTTGTCGCCCACCTCTTCCATCGGAGAAATCAACATATCACAAGTCGACGTTCCCATCACTTTGCTCAGGTAGTAAGGTTCAATTTCCGCACCGATAGCGCCAAGGTGAGCGTCGAAAGCGCCAACACCAATAACGACGTTGGTTGTCAATCCCAGCTTGTCAGCCCATTCTTTCGACAGGTTGCCAACAGACACATCGCAGGTAAATGTTTCCTTGTACAGGCGATCGCGTAAGCCACCCAACATTGGATCCAGTGCTTCCAAAAATTCTTCGGAAGGAAGACCTTCGAAGGCCTCGTGCCACATGGCTTTATGACCGGCAGCACAGCGACTACGCTTGAGCGTTTTAGGACGCGTATTCCCCGTCAAAACAGCCGGGATCCAATCACAATGTTCTACCCATGAATTGGCAGCTCGGTAAACGGCAGCATCTTCACGAGAAACATGCAGCAGTTTTGCCCAAAACCATTCCGACGAGTACACACCTCCTTCATACTTAGTAAAGTCGATGTCCCATTTGCGGGCCAATTCATTGATTTCATCAGCTTCTTTCACCGATGTGTGGTCTTTCCAAAGCACAAACATGGCATTTGGATTTTCCTCAAATCCCGGTGTCAACGAAAGCGGTGTTCCTTTTTCATCCACTGCAACTGGTGTCGATCCAGTAGTGTCAACCGAAATACCCACCACATTTTCAGCAACACCAGCAGGCGCCTGCTTCAATGCTTCAACAATGGTATACTCCAGTCCTTCCAGGTAATCTTTCGGATGTTGACGAAATTGATTTTTGGCCGGATCACAAAACAATCCCTGTTTCCAGCGTGGATATTCAAAGACCACACTCGCCACTTCTTCGCCCGTTTCAACATTGACGATTAGTGACCGAACAGAATCTGAGCCATAGTCTAGTCCGATTGTATATTTTGCTTGTTCCATTTTTATTTGGTTTATTTTTATTGTCCGTAATAGGCATCTTTGCCATGCTTCCGCAAAAAGTGTTTATCCAACAATGTTTGCGACATTTCAGTATTTGGATTCAGCACAAACGAACGGAACGTCATTTTTGCCACTTCCTCCAACACGACTGCATTGTGAACGGCATTCTCCGGATTGGTTCCCCATGCAAATGGAGCGTGATTATTGACCAATATGCCTGGAACAAAATCAGGATTCAGCCCTTTAAAACGTTCCACAATCACATTCCCGGTTTCCAGTTCATACTCGCCTTTGATTTCCGTATCCGTCATTTTACGGGTACATGGAACTTCACCATAAAAATAATCGGCTTGCGTTGTTCCCACATTGGGAATACCCTTTCCTGCCTGGGCCCACGAAGTTGCCCATTCGGAATGTGTATGTACAATTCCACCAATATTTTTGAAGTTTTTGTACAACACGATGTGCGTTGGAGTATCCGAAGAAGGCTTGTAATTGCCTTCTACGATATTTCCATCGAGATCAAGCACCACCATATCAGCGGGCTTCATACCGTCGTACGAAACACCACTGGGCTTGATCACTACTAATCCTTTTTCCCGGTCAATACCGCTTACATTTCCCCAGGTGAAAACAACTAAGCCGTATTTCACCAAGTCTAAATTGGCTTGACAAACCTGTTCTTTTAATTCTTCTAACATTTCTATTATTTTTATTATTACCAGAAGAAGAAATAAAGCAAGAATAAGATCACCACTATACCAACAGCCCCCATATTGAAGTACTTATCGGTTTTAAATAATTCGGGATCGTTTTCAAATGCTTTCTTATCCGCTGCAATAATTTTTTCATTGGCAATTAATATCATTCCAACAAACGCAAATGCTGCTGCAAGCATATAAATGGATTCTAATCCATAATTAGCACCAACTTTATGGAAAACGACTCCAATAATGGCGGCAACGGCTGCAATAATAATCATGATCCACCCGGAACGCACATAACCAAGGCGTACAGTATGTTTTGTATTCACTTCCCAAACCTTTTTATCGGCAAATGTGATTGCAGTAGCAAGGAAAACCAAAACAATAAATACATAGCCCATTCGCATCATCCAAGGAACTTCAGGCATGGTAAACTTGAACAACACCCCAAGAGGTATCGTAACAATGGCTGTCCAAAGGGCTGCTTTGTTGGTGGCCTGACGCCAGAACAAACCCATAAAGAACACCACACAAACACCAGGATAAATAAACCCGGTATATTCTTGAATGTATTGGAACGCCTGACCTAATGAGTTCAACATCGGAGCAACGGATACCGCGATCAGCAAGGCTACAAACGCCACAATCCGACCGACCCTTACCATTTGTTTGTCCGTTGCTTTCTTGTTGAAATAAGTCTTATAAATATCAACGGTAAAGATTGTCGATGTAGAGTTAATCATGGAGGCCAATGACGATACGATAGCCGCAGTCAATGCTGCAAATGCCAACCCACGGACACCTGTTGGAATATAATTAGCCAACAACCACGGATAGGCCTCATCTGGTTTTCCCAGAGGGGCGTCCTTCGTAAGCATGTATGCTGCGATTCCAGGAATTACAACAATTAGCGGAATGACCAATTTCAAATAACCACCAAACAGCAAACCTTTTTTTGCGTGGCTGATTGACTTCGCAGCCAATCCTTTTTGAATAATGTACTGGTTAAAACCCCAATAACCAAAATTCGTTAGCCAGATTGCACCAAAAACAATACCCAAACCAGGCAAATCTGAAAATACTTCAGCATTCAGGTCTTTTGCATTAAGCATATGGAAGTGATCGCGCGCGCCATTAAACAATTTTTCGAATCCAATAAGAGCGCCACCATCGACACCTCCTACTTCATCCAAAGCCATATAGGTTGTTACCAAGCCACCAAAAACCAGGAACACGACTTGGATCACATCTGTCCATGCAACAGCTTTCAATCCCCCATAAATAGAATAGATTCCAGAGAAAGCAGCAAGGCCAATGATTCCATAAATCAAAGGAACACCCAGAATTTTCTCCATGGCCAAGGCTCCCATATAGGATACCGATGTCAAGTTTACAAAAACATAAATCAGCAACCAGAAAATCGCAAAGGCCGAACTAACACCTTTTGAATACCGGTCAGCAAGAAACTGCGGCATGGTGTAAACTTTCTCTTCAATAAAAATAGGAATAAAGTACTTTGCAATAATGATCATTGATCCTGCGGCAATCCACTCATAACAAGCGATACCGATACCCAATGCATAGCCGGATCCGGACATGCCGATAAACTGTTCGGCTGATATATTTGCCGCGATCAGCGATGCACCAATAGCCCACCAGGTAAGTGACTTATCGGCCAAAAAGTAATCCTGTGCTGTTTTATCGACTCCTTTTTTTCCTTTCGAAATAAAAAGCCCCATGAACAAGATAATCACGGCATAAATCGCGAAGATAATCCAATCCAGCGCTGAAAATACAGATAATGATGCGTCCATAATAATAATTTATAGTTAGGTAATAAAGTATGAGTTTACAATCCTTTTGCTAAATGATAATACAAATCATTCCACTTAAGTTCTTTTTTGTATTCAGAGATTTTCGTGTCCTTATCAATAACAACGAATTCCACGCCAAGCATTTCAGCAAAATCTTCAAGATACTCTTTATTTAACGCCATGCTGAAACTAGTATGGTGAGCTCCACCTCCTAAAATCCAGGCTGCTGCACCAACTTCAAGGTTTGGCTCAGGAACCCATAATGCACGTGCTACCGGAAGTTTTGGCAGTGGTTCAGGACTGATACATTTCACTGGATTAACAATCATTCGCATACGACCGCCCATATCGACCAACGTAGCATTGACTCCGTCACCTTCGGGAACATTGAATACCAAACGAGCCGGCGCATCTTTTCCTCCAATTCCCAGCGGATGAACTTCAATTTTAGCTTTTCCTTCAGCAATTGACGGGCAAATTTCCAACATGTGGGCACTCAATACAGCTGGTTGTTTTGGGTCAAGATGATAAGTGTAATCTTCCATAAATGAGCAACCACCTTCCATACCTTGCGACATCACTTTCATTAAACGAACCAAACCAGATTGTTTCCAGTCACCTTCAGCACCGAAACCATAGCCTTGTGCCATTAAATGCTGACAAGCTAAGCCCGGTAATTGTTTAAGTCCGGTTAAATCTTCAAAGTTAGTTGTGAAAGCTTTGTAACCATGCTTGTCCAGGAACTTTTTCATTCCCAGCTCAATCTTCGCCTGGTAACGTATATTTTCATTCGACTTATCTTCCAATTGATATTCAGAAGCATACACATCCATTAAGGCATCAACTTCTGTATTTGTAACAGCCTCCACGCTCTTCACCAATTCACCAACACCGTGTGCGTTGATTTGCCAACCAAGTACCTTCTGTGCTTCCACTTTGTCACCTTCAGTAACTGCCACGTGACGCATGTTGTCACCGAAACGACAGATTTTCAAATGTTTTGATTCATGCAAACCGACAGCGGCACGCGCCCAGACACCAAGTTTGGCCTGAACTTTAGGATCCTGCCAGTGACCAACAATCACTTTTCGGTTGATGCGCATACGTGAACAGATAAATCCAAACTCGCGGCCACCATGCGCTGATTGGTTCAGGTTCATAAAATCCATATCGATGTCATTCCATGGAATGTCGCGATTAAACTGGGTATGCAAATGTGCGAATGGCTTCTTCAATACATCCAATCCCTGAATCCACATTTTTGAAGGAGAGAATGTGTGCATCCAGGTTATCAGTCCAATACATTTTGGATCGTTATTGGCTTCCAACGCACAATTATAAATTTCATCCGGTGTCTTCAACACCGGTTTAAAAACAATTTTTACCGGAATATCTGCCGAAGTATCCAGCGCTTTTGCAATAACTTCTGAATCTTTGTCAACCTGTTTCAGAGTTTCTTCTCCATACAAGTTTTGACTGCCGGTTACAAACCAAACTTCATACGACTTTAAATTTGTTGTTTCCATATTCTTCTCGATTAATTTTGTTAGATTTTTATAATTCGACCAATTTCCTTTTCCTGAACATCGTCAGGATGATAGGTATAGAAATATGCTCCTTTTTTCGATTCTGTAGAGTCTTTCTTATTTGATTTTTGTAAAATTCCAAGGGACAAAATTTTCTTACGGAAGTTTCCCGGATCCAGTTCTCGTTGCAAAATAGCCTCATACAGTCTACGCAATTGGGTCAGCGTGAACATTTCAGGCAACAATTCAACACCAACCAACTGAAAACCTGCTTTATACTGGAGTTTGGCCAATGCCTTCTCTACCATCTCACCATGATCGAAAATCAGATCCGGCATATTAGTTAGAGTGTACCATGAAGCTCCGTGTTCTTTCAGCCGGTTTTCATCAAACTTATCTAACCGCACGAGCGCATAATAAGCCAAACTAATTACACGGGCTGTCTGTTCACGATTTGGATCAGTAAATGCAGCCACCTGTTCCATAAATACGTCTTCCAGTCCAGTTGTTTTTTCCAGAATTCGGGCAGCTGCCTGATCTGAAGATTCATTATCTTGCACAAAGCCGCCGGGCAGCGACCAATCTCCTTTGGAGGGCTCGAAACTTCGGGGATATAAGAGTAATTTAAGTTTACCATCGTCATACCCAAATATCACACAATCCACTGCAACATAATGCCTTGGATGTTCTCCATAAGTTGTAGACAAGATACTATTGGTTGCATTCATAAGGGCCAAATTTATAAAAGTATTTTTTACTTTTAATGCACTTTTGAGATTTTTTTACGATAAGTGTTTTACAACACAAACTATTTTTATGTGTCATTTTTCTTTGAATCGAGAACGTGAAAAGATTTCGAAAATAAAAAAAATAATAGGGTGTGTTTTTGAAAAATACTAAGAATCAATGCACTTTATTTTTGACAGGTATTTTTCAATGAAATGGATACGATCAATGTAATTTTTTCTATATTTGCAACGCTTTAAACAAAGCTAATGCCCAGTTGGCGGAATTGGTAGACGCGCTAGTTTCAGGGACTAGTGTCCTATTGGACGTGAAGGTTCGAGTCCTTTACTGGGCACAACTTCAAAGACAAACATCATCAAAAGCGCTTAAAATTAATGTTTTAGGTGCTTTTTCTTTTTGTCAAAAAAACCAGAGCATTATCGAGAACAAAATTTTTTCTCAAAAGCTGTTCTCGGGAAATCGCTCCCCCTCTCTATTACAACATTTAAAACACCACAAATTGACTTGATTTGGTGTTGAACCATACAGGTGTAGAAGCTAATTTTGAACGCCAATCGAGAACAGTTCTATACTTTCCTGGAGAAATGGGATGCGATTGGCCAGCAAATCTGTGGCAGAAATGAATCGGCTAAAGTTATCAACAACGGCAGTCTTGATAAGATTCGAAACGAAATCCAGGTTCACTACAATTAACTGAAATCTACTGGCAATGGTTTCAATGTTTTTAACGATTAAAAATAAGTTGCCAAACATCTCTGAAAGCAAACGCATTCTTGTTGTATTCGACTCTTATTTTAATCGTATTCATGAAAAGCTCAACAGAAGGTATTCTCCTGAAACTTATAAACATTACAAAGCATCTATCAAAAAAGGAATTCAAACAGAACGCCTAAGACTTGTAAGGGATATTTTTGTCTAACGTCCAGTATTCGTTGTAATGGATGGAATCGACAAATCCAAAAATAATTATCAGTTACAAAATAAAGAGAGGAGCATCTCCTCAAATAATCGAGATGCCCCTCTCCTTTCCTAAAACAATACTTATTTAAATTACGGTAGTTTGAACAATTGTACTTCATTGACCCTACTGATCATTCGATTAATCTGACAAACAAATCCAATAGAAACAGTCGTTGGTTCACTGAGAGTGAAAGTCATTTCTTGCAAAGCATTCACATCGGCATAACTCAGGGCATCGGAATCGACCTTGTCGAAATCCACCAAATCACTTCCCTGGTTCACGGCCATGTACACCGTTCCATCTGCACCTCCAGTCGGCAACATGTCAACACTGAATCTATACTTACCAGCTGGCAATTCAAAAGCCTGATAGATTTTCCCATTGTCGATTCCAAGTGGAACACCATAATAACCAGCATTGAACGACATGGCTTCGACCGTATTATCATATCCTCCATATCCATTGGCATTCTTGACGGCATCATTAGTAGTCCAGTCGGCAAGGATTCCCCAACGGATTCCATCCCAAGAAGAATAGGTGAATGGATTGCCAGCATTTTTTATGTAAGTAGACGTGACATTAACCGGTAATTTTACATTCTGGAAAACGGTATAGAATGTATCAATACTCAAACTATCCGGCGTATAGGATGATCGGTATTTCACGCCTGAGCCTACCTTAAAGTCAGTCAGGTAGGTGGTGTCAACCTTTGATGACCCTGCTTGTACATAAGTGACTTCCTGCCCCTCTTGATTGGTATACACAACTTCTGTTGAAATAAACCCTTTTAGATATGCGCTCGGCCCCCAAGTAAGTTTCACGCCTTCGCTGGACGCCTGGGCATCCTTGAGATTACGGTTTATTAAAGAGGCAATGTAACGATCGCCATAAACACGTGCAGATTTATTTACAGGAACAGATCGGTGTCCGAAATCATCAGCAGTGTAAATTGCGAAACTGTGGACATTTTCCTCCATGTTATCCAATAGTACGCTTACGGTATCAATTCCCAACGTACGTTGAACAGGTTGAACGATACTATCAAATCCGCTATTCCAATAAATCTTAACGGAGGTAATTTTCGGATCTGATGTCAGCAAACCAGTTAACAAAATACGATTATGTCCCGGATGAGCAACAACATCTTCAATTTTCCCGGTATAACTAATTTCACCGCCTTCGATGTATTTCTTATAGTCATCCATTTTTGAACAGCCTGAAAATGTCATGGCAAGCACGACCAGACCCAATACCCAGATCAGCATATATTTTTGATTATTTTTCTTCATAGGATTTAAACTTTTTCATGTTGAAATTATCGTGGATCACCATAAACCTGAAGTTCTGCAATGGCCAAATAAGTTGAACCGCCCCAGTTTTGGAGACATTTAATTCTCAAATACCTTACGCGTGGCGCATCAATGTCAACAGACCAGTCGAAACCTGCATATGCCGCATTATAATCTTCATCGTTCTGCTCATTGTAAGGTAGTCCCGAGGGTTTGGTCTCCGTAAATGTTCCCATTAGCACCCAATTGTCAAAACTACCATCCGATGGCGGGTTATCTGATCCCCAGATTTCAAAGTGTTTCATACAACCAATGGTATAATAAGTCCTGCCTTGTGAATAATATTCTGGATAGTCCCAGATTTTTACCCGGCTAATTTTGGCGATCTCCCCAATGTCGACCGTTATGACATGAGGCTCTGTTGGCGTATAATCGGCTCTTGTTTGGTAAACATGTGGCCAATCAAACGTATTATCATCCCACATGCCATCCATTGTCGTTTTGGTATTCCATTGTGCATCCCCCGGGAGGTGAATCCCTTTGTAACCGGACTTGGGAATAATGGTTTCATACAATGGTTTCACCGTTGCGTAAAGGGTGTCGGTGTAGTTTTGCCAACGATCGCGAACGGTCAGGGCATAATTGTATCGCAAAGTATCCAATCCCCGGATCTGGCTTAAGATTTTGGATGCTGATGTGTACACACTGTTATCGCTGATTACCCAGTCGCCGGAGATGGAATCTTTTGCCAACAGGACAATCACTACGTCACTTTGGGTGGGATTTTGGGCGGAGATATTGAATCCCCCAAAATTAGCCGATACGGTCAACGATCGTCTAACATCCCAGATGGGTGATTCCTTCGGATGAACAGTGACTTCTACAGGATCTGATTCAATCTCGCTGCGGTTGACAGCATACAATGTCACCTGATAATCCTGAGAATCCAAAAAACCGTCAACCATCAGGTTATTGTTATAAAAGGAAGATTTTACTTCAACTTGTTTTCCAGTTGTTGGCAGAGTATAGATTGCTTTCACGTACAACAAATCCTTATCTTCGGGCAGTGAATACGTAATAACTGCTTTCCCTTTCAGGTTTTCCACCGACACGTTCGATACCACGCCGGGCTTAGTTGTGCTGTGCTCTAACGGAGTAGTCCCAATATCTTCTTTACACGAATTCATCGCCAAAGAAGTTATGAGAAAAATACATGCTAATTGCGCTATTAATGTTTTCATAATTCGTATTTTTTCAGCATTTAAATTTACCACCCTGGGTTTTGGATCAAATTGGGGTTACGGAGCAATTCACTTTCCTGAATAGGCCAGAAATAGTCTCGAGGGGAAATAAACTCCTGGGCGAAGACCGTGCGAACCTGATAGTAAGAATCATCATCCGTTCCGTATACGTTCCACCCGGTGATGGGCTGGTTTAATTTATCAGCTGCTTCCTTCCAGCGGCGTAGGTCCCAAAAACGGCTGCCTTCAAAAGCCAGCTCAATTCCTCTTTCCTGGTGAATGATTTCCCGTAATCCTTCTTTCGTTTGATACTTGGTCGGATCGACCGAATAATTTGTCCATGAATCCTGAATAGTTTCCAGACCTGCCCGTTCCCTTATTTTGTTCAGATAACTATAGATATCATCACTTGGCCCGTCAGCTTCATTTTTTGCTTCGGCGTACATCAGGTAAACATCGGCCAACCGGATCATCGGCCACGGATATGATTTGTACGTTGCACCGGAACTGCTCAAAGTCATGTTCCAATCCACCAGCTTTTTAATAAAATAACCGGTTACATTGAAGAAAAAGGCGTGAGAACTTCCGGCCGGATCACCATATTTGGCTTGTACGGTGTAGGTATTCTCATCAGAGTTGGAAGGGCTGTCGTATTTATACCAGACTCCCCCATCAAATGATAAGTCAGCATAAAAGCGAGGCTCACGATCAAAATTTAACCGGGCTGTTTTATATCCTTCCTTGATATTAAAACGATCCGCATGCGATGCCGTACGTATAACCTTATCATTGCTGAAGTCCAATGTTTTGTCCTCGTCAATCGGCACCCCGTTCTTCGTGTAAAATAGACGAGCGATTTTCAATGGTGGACTCATAACCGCTTCTGCAGTCCGGTGATCCTGTCCAACAACTAATGGAGGCATGCATTCCAACTGCAACCCACCGGCCATGCTGTTCCGTTGCCCCCAAACAATTTCCTCGTTAAACTGTTCGCAAACTGCTTGTCGGATACTCAGTTGGGTTCTTGTAGTATCTGTTAAGTCAAAGGTTTTATTCGAAAATTCAAATAAACTGTGCCCATTGGCCTCTGCCGATTGAATGGCCGCCAACGCTGCATCAGCGGCTTTTTTCCATTTATTGGCATCATAGGTCTGGTTAAAGAAAGGATCCCCCTCCTTGTTCTTGAAATTAGCATAGTCCGTATTGCCATTGAACAATGGGCTGGCAGCAGTTAGTAATACTTTTGCTTTAATGGCCAGTGCAATTGGCTTAGTGATTCGTCCCATCTCTGTTCCACGATCCAGAATGATTCCTGGAAGCTTGGTGGCTGCATCATCCAACAATCCAACAATATAATTGACACAAGTATCAATAGGCATACGAACAACGTTTACCTGACCTTCCGATGCATCGATCGAAAGGTTTTTATCAACAATTGGAATAGGGCCGTACATGCGCAATAGTTGCCAATGGTAGTATGCCTTCAGGAATTCAGCTTCTCCTAACCAACGGGAACGTTCGGAATCCGTTAAATCCAACACCTTGCTTTTATCGCTGACGTTCTCAATGAATGTATTGCAATGCCGAATTCCGTCAAACATGGGATAACGATCTGACGGACCACCACCACTGTAGTGGCCATCCCAGGCATTAAAATAGGTATTCGTTTTATTTTGGAGACCAAGTGCAATGTTAAAAGCGTTCCAATTGGTGTAGTTTTGAACCGGATCTTTCCATATTTCATCACCTCCCACAAATCCCGGATTATATTCTGCTTCGCCGTATTTGGGCAAATAAGAGTAACAGGTGAATAAATATTTCTCTGCTTCGTTACGGAGCCTGAAGGCATGATCAATCGTGGAAACGTTATCCGGTACAACATCCAGGTAATCATTGCATGAAGATACCGTCAGGATCAGAATCAACAGCGATAAGGCACTCAATGCTTGTTTTATTTTGATATATCTTTGATTCATAGTTTTGGATTTTGTGATTAAAATGACAACGTAATACCCATATCGTAAACTGATTGAACCGGGTAACCTAAACCTTTACCACCCATTTCAGGATCCCAAAGCTTGAAGCTGCTAATTGCAAAAAGGTTCCGGGCACTAACATACAAACGTAGAGAGCTCATCCCAAGCTTATTGGTAATTCTCTCAGGAGCATTGTACCCCAATTCTACGCTTTTCAAACGCAGGAAAGCCCCATTGCGCATCCACCAAGTTGAATTTACATCGTTGTTGGCAATAAAATAATCACTCAACCGGGGCCAAAAAGCATATAGGTCCCGATTATCTTCCGACCAGTGATCTTGAGCGATGACATTCAGCAATCCACTTTGTGTCCCGGTTTTTTTTGAATTATCTGAAAATGGTGCCTGGTTCAGGACAAATGGAGAGACCTTCGTTGGATCAATAAATATTGACGTTCTGGCAACCCCTTGAAAATAGGCACTGACATCAAAATTTTTGAAGCCCCAGGTCCCCCCAAAACCATAAACAATCTCCGGCGTTGTTGGGAAACCAATAGGCACCTGGTCAGCAGCAGTAATCACACCATCCCCGTTCATATCCCGGTATTTGATGTCTCCACCTCTATAATCCCCAAATTGGGCCGGAGAGTTAGCGACTTCCGTATCATCAACAAAAAGACGTTCGGCAATGTACCCATATTTCTGATCGATTGAATTCCCCTTGTGGTAGCGATAAGCTTCATTGGCCGGGTAAGTCACCTCGTCATATTTCAATATCTCATTGGCCGCATACGTAAAATTACCCCGCAACTGAGCATACATGCCACTGCCAAAACTCTTATTGTACTGAATCGTCACATCAATCCCTTTACTTTCAACCTCACCGTAATTCGATTGTGGGATTGTTGTTATCCCCATAGTTGATCCAATGAAAGATCGGTCTTGCAAAATATTTGTTCGGTGTTGCTTGTAGGCATCAACAACAAAATCCAGTGCGTTAAACAACTGTAAATCCATTCCCAGGTTAATTTGCTGCGATTTTTCCCAGGTAATGTTATAATTGGCATAACGAGAGATAGACACCCCATTTTTGGAGTAATAGGGGAACGCATCTCCAAATGTTGCTCCAAAGTTCCCGTCATTTAAATTAACCTCCGACAAATAGAAGAATCGATCTTCTGTTTTACCGATTTTATCATTTCCAATCAGCCCGAAAGTTGCCCTCAACTTGAGGTTGCTAATAACATGAGTTAAAGGTTCGAACCATTTTTCATTGGAAATGGTATAGCCAAGGCCAATGGACGGGAAGAATCCATAGCGATGGTTGGCTGCAAATTTTTCAGTCCCGTTATAACCAAAGTTGAATTCAGTGAGAAACCGTTTGTCATAGGCATAAGTAAAACGCCCGGAGACCCCCAAGTTTCTCTCTTCCAAAGAAGCCTGTACACTACCCGCATTCCCCGATTGATAATTGGACATTAACATGATCAACATTCCGGATACTTCATGCTTATCGTTAAACGTTTGAGCATAATTC
>Ga0102953_1001584_pt1 | contig 14300 bp, 12 predicted proteins | sample SalPon2A_C_D2_MG_FD_78509 | JGI IMG/M metagenome (GOLD analysis project Ga0102953, IMG submission 78509) | Soil microbial communities from South San Francisco under conditions of wetland restoration - Salt Pond MetaG R2A_C_D2_MG | ecosystem: Environmental > Terrestrial > Soil > Wetlands | place... | reverse complement strand
GCGCTGACCTGGATGCCGTCCTGTTGCGCCCGGGAGATCATGTCCACCGAGCGCGCGGTGGACAGGCCGTTGAAGTGGCAACGGGCGCCGGTGGTCTCCATCAAGGCCAGCTCGCGGCCGACGCCGACGGTTTCGGCGGCTTCGGGTATCGCCGGCAACCCGAGCCGGGTGCTGACTTCCCCCTCGTGGACGCAGCCGTTGCCCTGCAGCCAGGGATCCTGGGCGTGCAGGAAGACCGTCAGATCGAAAGTCGAGGCGTACTGCATGGCGCGGCGCATGACGATGGTGTCAGTGACCGCCCGCAGGGCGTTGCTGACGCCGACGCAGCCCGCCTCGCCCAGGGCGGCCATGTCCGTGAGGTATTCACCCTCCAGGCCCTGGGTCAGCGCGCCCAGCGGGTGGATGAATGTCTTGCCGATCTGCCAGGCCTTTTGCTGGATCATCTGGGCCATGGCGGGGGTGTCGATGGGCGGGAAGGTGTCGGGCGGCACCGACAGCGTGGTGATGCCGCCGGCGACCGCGGCGTCGATCTCGCTGGCCATGGTGGCCTTGTGCTCCTGGCCGGGCTCGCGCAGCCGGGCCCGCAGGTCGATGAGTCCGGGACATACCACCATGCCCGAAGCGTCGATGCGGCTCGCCGCTCTAAAGCCGTCGGGCGCCTGGTCGAGGCCCACCACGAATCCGTCCTGGATGTACAGGGTCGCCGCTCGGTCCACGCCGTTGGCGGGGTCGATGACGCGGCCATTTTCTATGGATACAGCGGTCATTGCTCGGGCCTTTGCTTTCCGCCCATGAGGATCGCCATTACCGACATGCGCACCGCGATGCCGTTGGTGACCTGCGACAGAATCACGGAATGTTCGCCATCGGCGACGTCGGAGGCGATTTCCAGGCCCCGGTTGATAGGCCCGGGGTGCATCACCAGCGCGTCCGGTTTGGCGCAGGCGAGCTTTTCCTGGGTCAGTCCGTACAGGTTGAAGTATTCCTGTTCGCTGGCAATCAGGCTCCCTTGCATGCGCTCACGCTGCAGGCGCAGCATCATCACCACGTCCACGTCTTCGAGGCCCTCGCGCATGTCGGTGCACGCGCGCACCCCCAACCGTTCCACCTCGGTGGGCAGCAGCGTGCGCGGCGCCACCACGCGGATGTCCGGCACGCCGAGGATGTTGAGGGCGTGGATCTGCGAGCGGGCGACGCGGGAATGGAGGATGTCTCCCACGATGGCGACGCTGAGCTTGTGGAAGTCCGGCCGGTGCTGGCGGATGGTGAACACGTCCAGCATGGCCTGGGTCGGGTGGGCGTGGCGGCCGTCGCCGGCGTTGATGATGCTCACGTGCTCGGGTACGTGCTGGGCGATCAGGTAGGCCGAGCCGCTCTGGCTGTCGCGCACCACGAACAGGTCGGTATGCATGGCCTCGAGGTTCCTGACGGTGTCGAGCACCGTTTCGCCCTTGCTGGTGGACAGGCGCTTGGCGTTGAGGTTGATCACGTCGGCGGACAGGCGCTTGGCGGCGATCTCGAATGTCGTGCGGGTGCGGGTGCTGTCCTCGAAGAACAGGTTCACCACGGTCTTGCCGCGCAGCAGCGGCACTTTCTTGATTTCCCGGTGCCCGAAGTCGATGAAGCCTTCCGCGGTGTCGAGGATCCGGGTAAGGGTTTCCGGGGACAGGTGCTCGATGGTCAGCAGGTGGCGCAGACGCCCGTCGCTGGTGTATTGCAGATCTGCTCTCGGGAGATTCGAGCTAACGGCGGTCACGGTTTCTTCTCGCTGATGGTGAAGGCGAGCTCTTCCGGGCCGGTGAGCTTGACATGCTGGCTGGGGGTCAGCCGCAGGTGCATGCCGACGATGTCGGGTTGAATGGGCAGCTCGCGCCCATTGCGCTCGATGCCGGCGGCCAGGATGATGGAACGCGGCCGGCCGTAGTCGAACAACACGTTCATGGCTGCGCGTGTGGTGCGCCCGGTATGCAGCACGTCGTCCACCAGCACGATGTGCCGGTTGTCGATGTCCACCGGCAGGTGTGAGGTCCTGACCTGGGGGTTGATACCGATGCGGGTGAAGTCGTCCCGGTAGAAGCTGATGTCCAGGGTTCCCATTTCCTCGGTGAATCCCGCGCTGCCATGCAGACGTTCGGCCAGCCATGCGCCGCCGGTGTGGATGCCCACCAGCAACGGGCGCAGCTCCAATACCTCCCGCAGGCCCGCTTCCAGGGTGCCCAGGATTTCGTCGATGTCCGGTTTGGCGTCGTTCATCGCTGCGTGTTGAGAAAGGATTCCAATATCAGGGCGGCGGCGGTGTTGTCTATGTCCGACTTGCGGGTCGCGCGATCCGGCCGGGCCTCGCGCAGGACCCGTCGCGCCGCCTCCGTCGAAAGCGTTTCGTCGATCCAGTGAATCGGCCGATTGTAGCGTTCGCGGAGCCGGGCCCCAAACTTGCGGGCCCTACGGCTCGACACGGTGTCCTCACCCTTGGCGTTCAGGGCCAGTCCCACCACGAAGCCCGCCGGGTCCCACTCCCGGACCAGCTCCTCTATGCCCTTCCAGTCCGGTCCGGAGCGCAGGACCCGGACCGCGGTCAGAGGCGTGGGGATGTTGTTGAGCGCGGTGCCGGCGGCAACGCCGATTGAATGAGAGCCGAAATCGAAGGCGAGGAAGACTCTGCGGTCTGCCCCGGTCAAGCGTGCCCCGCTTCACGGGAGAGCAGGGTGAGGTCGACACCCAGGAGACCGGCGGCACGACTCCAGCGCTGCTCCACGGGAGTTGAGAACATCAGGTCGATGTCCGCCGGACCGCTGAGCCAGGCGTTCTGCGTGATCTCATGCTCAAGCTGGCCGCTGCCCCAACCGGCATAGCCGAGGGCGATCAGGGCGTGCTCCGGGCCTTCGTTCCGGGCAATGGCTTCCAGGATGTCACGGGAAGTAGTCAGACCGATGCCACCGTCAATCCTGAGCGTCGATTCCCAGGCACCGGGCTGATTGTGAAGAATGAAGCCGCGCTCGGTCTGGACCGGGCCACCATAATGCACGGATTGGCCCGCCCGCTTGCAGCCGTTTGGCGGGATTTCCATTTGCCCGAGAACATCGCCCATGGTGAGATCCATGGTGCGGTTGATAACAATGCCGAGCGCGCCGTTTTCGTTGTGTTGGCAGATGAAGCTGACCGTTTGCTCGAAATTCGGGTCGGTCATTGCGGGCATCGCGATGAGAAACTGGCCTGTCAGTGACTCCGTTTCGCTCATGTCTTTAGTATCCTTGAGATATCTCCAAGTCTCAAGGTCCGCTCAGCGGCTGACGAGCCGATTCCCGTGCATGAACTGCCAGGTGCGGGTGATGTGCAGGATATCGACGTCCTTCCGGATCTCGGGCGAAAAAGGCTGATACGGCGCCGCAAGCTCGACGATGCGCCTGGCGGCGTCGTCCAGCACCTTGCTTCCCGACGACCGGATCAGGTTCACGCTGTGCACCGACCCGTTCGGGTTGATGGCTACGTCCAGCACCAGGTTGCCGGTGAGGTTCTCCTGCCGGGCTTTCTGGGGATAGTTGAGGTTGCCCACGCGCTCCACGCGGTTGCGCCAGGCTTCCATATACTCGGCATACTTGTACTCCTTGGTGCGGGCGCTGATGAACTTGCGCCGGGGCCGCTTCTGGTATTCCTGCCAGAACGCCGAGATCTCAGTGGTGAGGCGCGCCCGTTCCCTGGCGAGTTTGTTGGCTGAGGCGAGGCCCGGCTTGGTATCGGGCTGGCTGGCGGCCTGGCGCTCCTGAGGCGTGCGGTTGTCGACAGTCTTGGTCCGTTCCCGGTTCTGGGTAAGGAGCTTATCGACTTCCCGCTTGGGCTCGCGGCTGGTGGTCTTCAACTCCGAGCGCGGTACCTGCCTTGATGCTGCCCGCGCGGGAGTGAAAGGGACCGGGCTGCTGGCGATGACCGCCTTGTCGGTATCGCCGCCTCCCTGCTGGTTGGCCTGGGCCAGGAAGTCCGCGTCCTCCGGCGGCTTGTCCGTTCTGGTGTTCACGAGTGTGATGTCCAGGGTCGGCAGCGGCTCGTTGGAGCGCACGTCGGGCACCGTGAAGCTGATTCCCAGGATGATGGTCATGTGGATGAGTACGGACACGAAGGCGGTGAGTCCCAGGCGATCCGTCTTGGTGAAGCCGGGAATATTTTCCGCCAGATCCATTAGTGGCCTGCAACGGAGGAATCGATAGCGCTCGCGCGCGTCTGGCGCGCCGTTGCGGCGTTGCTCGTCGTGGCCATGGCCTTGGCTGTGACTCGTCCTTGGGCCTTGTATCGACGCACCATCCGTCGCTCAATCATCTACCTCTACCTCCGCTACAGGCCACTAGTCCGTCGTTTGCCTGCTGGCGAGTCGCTTCTCTATGGCATCCATGATCCCGGCGCTGATGTTGATGGAAAAATGCGCATCGAGCTCGCGGATGCAGGTGGGACTGGTGACATTGATTTCGGTGAGGTAGTCGCCGATGACGTCGAGGCCGGCGAACAGGATGCCTTTCTCATGCAGGGCGGGTCCGACCTGGGCGGCGATCCAGCGATCGCGCTCGCTGAGGTGCCGGCCCTCGCCGGTGGCCCCCGCCGCCAGGTTGCCGCGCAGTTCGCCGGGGGCGGGAACCCTGGCCAGCGCGTAGGGTACCGGCTCCCCGTCCACCATGAGGATGCGTTTATCGCCCTCGCTGATTTCCGGAATATACCGCTGCGCCATCACGTACCGGGACTGGTGCCGGGTCAGGATCTCCATGATGACGCTCATGTTCGGGTCGTTCTCCGTCACCCTGAACACCGACGCCCCGCCCATTCCTTCCAATGGCTTGAGAATGATGTCGTGGTGCTCGTGCAGGAAGTCGCGCAGGTCCGAAAATCCGCGGGAGACCAGAGTCGGCGGCGCGCATTGTGGAAACCACGCGGTGTACATCTTCTCATTGGCATCTCGCAGGGCCTGCGGGCGGTTCACCACCAGAACGCCGCGCGCTTCGGCGCGCTCAAGGATGTACGTGCAGTAGATGTACTCCTGGTCGAACGGGGGATCCTTGCGCATCAGGATCACATCGAGCTCGGCAAGCGCAATGAACGATTCGGGACCGAACTCGAACCAGTGATGTTCGTCCTTGTACAGGGTCAGGGGCTTGGTGCGCGCGTGGGCTTCGCCGTCCCTGAGTATCAGGTCGTTCATCTCCATGTACCGGATCGGCCAGCTACGGGCCTGCGCCTCCAGCAACATGGCGTAGGTGCTGTCCTTGTAGACCTTGATGGACCCGATCGGGTCCATCACAACTCCCACCTTGAGCGTCATCGGATCGAGGCGGTGCACATTGGCGGTCGCTAGACCTGCTGTGCCGCTTTCAACAACCCCGCGTTCCTGGAATCTGCCGATACGTGGAACGGTGCCGACGCGCGCAGCCGCTGTGCCCTGAAGCGGCGCTCGAAATCGCCCTGACGGGCCAGGAAACGGCGCTCGAGCTCGAACAGCGGACCGGCCGGCGTGGCAGTGAGTCGGGGAGGGACGAAAGGTGCTTCTTGGGTCATCGGGTCTCGGTCCGGACGGATATCTGCTTGTTGCACGACATTATATCGGTCCCCGGCCCGCGGCAGACAGCGGTTTTGCCGGAATCCGGCCCTGTGCCCGTGGACCAAAAGGGGGTATTATGCTAAACAAATCAGCAACATAATCTCGAAAGTTTGCGTCATATAGCAGGACGCGGAAGGGAACGTCAAAGCCCGCTGGAACTGCGGCCCGCGACAGCGGCCGGCCAGCGACTGAATATGGCCTCTAAAATGTTCTATTCTAGCTAATATCGGGTTGAAAACCAGTGATGCAAGCTCGGGGGGCGGCGATTGAGCGGGTGCGACAGATGAGCGCAGTGAAAGTCATGGTCATCGACGACAGCAACACCATCAGAAAGTCCACGGAAGCCATTTTATCAAAGGAAGGTTTTGAAGTGCTTACCGCAGCCGATGGCTTTGAAGCGATGTCGATGATCACCGATAACCAACCGGATATCATTTTCGTGGACATCATGATGCCGCGTCTGGACGGTTATCAGACATGTTCTCTCATAAAGAACAATCGCCATTTCAAGAACACGCCCGTCGTGATGCTTTCGAGCAAAGACGGCCTGTTCGATCGGGCCCGGGGGCGCATCGCAGGTTCGGACCAGCATATCAATAAGCCTTTTTCCAAAGAAGAATTGCTTGGAGCGATCCATGAACATGTCAAGACAACTGAATCTCAGGTATAACACAGAAGGTGGGGTATGGAAGTAAGCACGGTTCTGGTGGTCGACGATTCGCCCACTGACCTTCATCTGCTAAGCGGATATCTTTCCAACAACGGGTACACGCCCTTGCAGGCAACCAGCGGCGAGGAGGCCCTGCAGAAGGCCAACTCGGAGCATCCCGATCTCATCCTCATGGACGTGGTAATGCCCGGAATGAACGGCTTCGAGGCGACCCGCTCGCTGACGAAGAATCCTGCGACCCGGGACATCCCGGTCATCGTGGTCACCTCCAAGGACCAGGAAACGGACAAGATCTGGGCGATGCGCCAGGGCGCACGAGACTTCGTGAGCAAGCCCGTCGATGAGAAGACGCTGATCGGCATGATCAGAAACCTGTAATCGTGGGTGGACCAACGCAGGCAACCCAGGTGAGTTCGGATCAACAACCCTTTGAATTGCTGCAGCGAATGCAGCAGCAGGCTGCGGCAGCGGGCTACGTCCTGCCGGAGCTTTCGCAAGCCGAGGAGCGCTGGCACGGCCTCGCTTTCGGCGTCGGGCGCGTAAGGCTGGTGTCCGAGCTCACCGCGTTCACCGACATCGTGGACTGCGGTGCAACTACGCCCGTTCCGCGCACTCAGACCTGGATCCGGGGTATCACCAACGTGCGCGGCAGCTTGTATTCGGTGCTGGACATGGCGGAGTTTCTGGGTCTGCCTCGTGTCAACCTGGAAACCGAGGGCAAGTTGCTGGTGATAAACGATCACGAGTTGGGCTGCGCGTTGCTGGTCAGTACGGTCTATGGTCTGCGGCGCTTCGATCACGACAACGAATACCAGGACGCTGGAGTGATGGACCGTTCCGTCCAGTCGTTTGTGCGCCACGCTTACCTGCAGGACGATGAAATGTGGGGTGTGCTCGATATCGACAAACTGAAATGGTCCGACAGGTTTCGAAATGTCGAGGTGAACAGTTAAACATTTAGGTATGAACCGGTTTGTGAGGTGAAGCAGGATGGCGACGGTACAAGAATCATTGAATGAAACATTGAACGCATCGCGGGCGCCGGCTGCGGGCGGGGCGGACCCCATAGATATGCTGTTCCAGGGCGACAATGCCGGGACTGTCGCGGAGCCCGCGCGGCAGACCGAGGGCCGGTCGAGCATCGGACTGCCGGTGATTATTACGGTGGTGATCGCTTCGATTATCGGCTTGGTGGTGTTCCAGACCCTTGAGACCCGGCGCACAAGCGGCCAAGCGGAGTTCGTCCAGCGCGCGTCGAGCCTGTTGATGCTGTCCCAGAGCATCGCCAAGGACGCCCGCCAGGCGGCCTTGGGCGAAAGCGGGGCCTTCGACAGTCTGCGCAAGTCCAGGCAGCAGTTCGCCGACGCGGTAGCGGCGCTGGATAAGGGTGATCCGTCGATGAATATGCCGGCGACGCCGGCGACCAACAGGGATGCGTTCCAGAAGGTGCAGACGCTGTGGCAGAAGACCCAGCAAAACGTCGACGCCATTTTGAACCAGCAGCCCCTGCTGCAGACCACCAACAAGTCGATCGAGCGCATCAACCAGCTCGCCCCGGCATTGTTGGCGCGGGCGGATGAAGTGGTCGAGGCGATAGTGCGCGAGAGCGGCGATCCGCAGTTGGTCAATATGGCAGGCCTGGAGCGAACCCTCAGCCAGCGCATCACTTCCAACATCAACGTATTCTCCAAGGGCGGCGATGGAGCGTCTATGGCGGCGACACAGTTCGGCAAGGACACCAACACCTTCGCCGAGACCTTGCCCAAGCTCCGTGCCGCCACCGGCCCCGCCGTACATGCGAAGCTGGATGCGCTGCAGCAGACGTTCGCCGAGTTCCAGAACAACGTCAACGCGATCCTGGACGCTGTGGGCGAGTTCTTTCTGGCCCAGCGGGCGTCCCAGTCGGTGTTGAACGACAGTGACGCACTGCTCGATTCGGTGCAGACGTTTATCGGTGGATTCACTCAAGCCGGTGGTTTTACGCGCTACCTGCCGTGGGTGTTCGGAGCTCTGGCGGTACTGTCCCTGTTCTGGCTCGGCCGGTTCCTTGTTGTCGAGGCCCGGCAGCAGGCGGAAGTCAGTGCCGAGCAGAACCGCGAGACCCAGGACGCTATCTTGAAACTGCTGGACGAGATGGGCAGCCTGGCTGACGGTGACCTCACCATCGAGGCGGAGGTGACCGACCAGATTACGGGAGCGATCGCAGACTCCATCAACTTTGCGGTGCAGGAGATGCGTGATCTGGTGGCGCGGATCAACACCGCGACCGCTCAGGTGACCAGCGAATCGGAATCCACCGCCGGTATTGCCAGGGAGCTGTCGCGGGCCAGCGCCGCCCAGGCGGACGAGATCACCAAGACCACGGCCCAGGTCCAGGCAATGTCCAATTCCATGCAGGAGATGTCGGGGGATGCCCGGCGCTCCGCCGAGGTGGCTCAGAGCTCGGTGGACGTCGCCAAGCGCGGCGCCCAGGCGGTGCGCGACACCATCCGCGGTATGGACGACATGCGCGAGCAGATACAGGAGACCTCGAAACGTATCAAACGGCTCGGTGAAAGCTCCCAGCAGATCGGGGAGATCGTGAGCCTCATCGATGAAATCGCCGAACAGACGAACATTCTTTCCCTGAACGCGTCGATCCAGGCCGCCATGGCGGGCGAAGCGGGTCGTGGATTCGCCGTGGTGGCGGACGAAGTCCAGAGGCTGGCCGAACGGTCCGCAGAGGCCACCAAGCAGATCTCCACGCTGGTGGGGAACATTCAGGCGGATACCAACGAGGCCGTGACCTCCATGGAGCACGCTACCCAGGGCGTGGTGGACGGCACCCGCCTGGCGGACAGCGCCGGCCAGGCGTTGGGCGAGATCGAGTCGGTGTCGGAGGAATTGTCTCGCCTCATCAGCGGGATGGCTGAAACGGCACAGCGCCAGTCCGAGGAGGCGACCACGGTATCGAGCCGTATGACTTCAATCCGGGACGTGACCAACCAGACATCGCAAGGCGCCCAGACCACGGCGCAGTCCATCGGCAAGTTGTCGGAACTGGCCCGCGAGCTTCAGGAGTCCGTGTCCGGGTTCAAGCTTCCGGCCTAAGGCCGCGACGATGATCCTGTGTCGTTTCTGCCCGGACCGGGGACTCAAGCGAGAGCGGAATTGCGGACGATCGCGCGATATACTCCACGACGCGCCCGGGCTCGAGCCCGGGCGTTCAGTAATGCGCGGCACATGTTCGAGTCCGCTATCCGGCCCTGTGGCATCAAACTCAGGCTGACCAGTACCCATGCGTACTCCCAATCGCGTTGATACAAGCACCCTTGGCTGGGTCAAGAATGAGATCGACCAGACGCTGGGCCAGGCCAGAGAGGCGCTGCAGCGCTACGTTGACGGGCACGATGATCTGACTCCGCTGCGCCTGTTCGCAAACAGCGTCCACCAGGTCGCGGGAACGTTGCAGATGGTGGAGCTGGACGGCGCCGCTCAGCTTGCCCAGGAGACCGAGTCCCTGGCGTCTGCCGTGGTTTCAGGGAAGATCAAAGGGAACGGCAGTCCGGTCGCCAACGAGTTGCTGGGAGAGGGGTTGAACCACCTGTCGAACTACATGGAGCGACTCGCGAACGGTCTGCCTGACCGGCCCATAGACAACGTCGACGTCATCAACGAGCTGCGGCGCGCCCGGCAGGCGGAGGCGCTGGATCCGTACTCGCTGTTTCATCCGGACCTGGAGGTGTACCCGTCTCGGGACAGATCGGCGACCGAGGTCGACAGCGGACAATACGAGGAGAGGGCACGCGACCTGCGCCGCCGGTTCCAGGGGGGGCTGTTGAAATGGCTGCGCGACCAGAAAGACGATGCAGCCTGGCAGGAGCTCGCCGATGTGGTCACGGAGTTGTATGAGCTGTCCCGGTTCCAGGTGTCGATGCAGATCTGGTGGGTGGCCCGGGCATACCTGGATATCCTGAAGGATGTCGAGCTCGGCCGCGATGATCCCAGGAAGCATGCACTGGCGCAGCTGGACCAGCTCATGCGCAAGCTCACGGAGAACAGCGAAGCGGCGATCGCCAGGGAGGGTGCCGAGAAACTCGTCCGCTCCATGCTGTACCACATCGGCCGCAGCGGCGTGAGCACCGAAGCTACACGCGCGGTAGTCCACTTGTTCGACCTGGATACCCTGCTCGGTGCGGAACCAGGCGAAGCTCCACCGCCGGAGGCGTCCGCGCTGACCGCGATCAGGGACAAGGCGGCGGAACCCCTGGCGCTCGTTCAAGGCGCGTTGGAGCACTACTCGCGAACCAAGGTGGCGGACCAGGACTTCCAGGCTTGCGGGCAACGCCTGAATGAAATTGCTGACGCCGCGCGTGAGAACGGCGTCAACGAACTGGCCGAGGTGTCTGCCGGCGTCCGTCAGGTCCTGTTCGATGGCGATGAGCCTGATCATTCGGAAGAAGCCCTGCTGGCCGCGGCGCAGGCTCTGCTGTTCATCGAGCAATCGCTTACGGACCCGGAAGGAGTCACGGGTGCCTGGCGAACCGAGGCCGCATCGGTGTTGGACCGGCTGTCGGCTCGCGCTGTGCCGGCCGATAGGCCGAGCCTGGCGATCGAGTCCCATGAGATAGAGGCCGATGCCCTGGAGGCGCACGAGCTTCGCAGGCTGGTGATGGCGGTGGCGGGGCAGATCGCCGACAGCCTCAAGGAGGCGGAGCAGAATCTCGAGCGGTACTCCAAGGACACTTCCGACAGGGAAAGCCTGGAGGTGGTGGTGGAATCGCTGGGGCAGGTGCACGGCGCGGTGCGGATGCTGGGCCGGCACAAGCTCTGCGATCTGCTGGAGCTGGCGATAGTGCAGATACGATCCCTGATGACCGGCGAGGCGTTTCCGAACGATGCACTGCTGGACGCGCTGGCGGTGAGTATCGGCACCACCGAGGCATATGTCGAGGGTATGGGCCGCGACGCGCCCAATATCGATGCGCTGCTCGGCCGCGCCATGACGGAACTGGAGAGCGCGGCGTCCGGGGACAGTCTGGCACGCGTGGATCCGGTTTCCGCGCTGAGGAAGATACGGGATTCATTCGCCGTATGGACCGAGAACAATAACGACTACGAAGCTTTCCGGACACTGCGCCAGAGCCTGAGGGATATCGGTGCAGCGGCCCATCAACAGGAACAGCTCAGCCTGCAGCGCATCGCCCAGGAAATGATCAACCTGCTGGACATCGTCACCGATGATCCAAGCTTCCTGTCTGAAGAGGTCGAGAAGACTCTCAGCCGTTCGCTTGACACCTTGAGCGGACTGGCCGAATCCCTGAAGCCGCTGGCCGATGCCCAGGTGACTCCTGAACCCGCGCCCGAGCCCGACTCCGGTGACGCCGATTCGGATGGCGAAGAGGGCGAGATCGTGCGCGAGGTTTTTGCCGAGGAAGCGCACGAATGCCTGCAGACGATCGAAGAGAACCTCCGGGTTCTGGCAGCCGATCACGGCAGTGAAACCGCCCTCGGTGACGTACGACGCAACTTCCATACCATCAAGGGCAGTGGGCGCATGGCCAAGGCCCGGGACATCGCGGAGTTGGCCTGGATCGTCGAGGATGTACTGAACCGTTGCCTGGACGGCGACGTCCCCGTGTCGGCATTAATTGTCGACTTTGCCTCCCGGGCGCGTATCGAGTTGAGCGAACTGCTCGAATCGGGGTTGGACAGCAGCACCGACCTCCGTGCCTGGCGGGAACGGGCTTTGGCACTCCAGCCGAGCGGCGGGGAGATCCCGGCGCAGCAGGAAATTTCTCCTGCTCCTGAGACCGCCTCTCCGTCCGACGGAGACGCGGCGAAGTCCGTGGGACCCACTCACCCGGAGGGAGATCGTGGCACCCTGCGGAGCATCGAGGACCTCGGTGAGGAAGGTCACGATCTCGTCGCCGCCCGCGAAGAGCGCGACAGCGAATCGCCCTTCTCCGACGACGAGGTCATCAAGATCTTCTCCAAGGAGGCGCTGTCACACATAGCCGCCATTCGTACCGTGATCGACGAGTGCAACAGGCGCGGAGAAGCGGGCATCGGTGACGAGCTCCTCAGAGCGGTGCACACCCTCCAGGGCAACGCTCGCTCGCTGCACCTGGTGGAGATGTCGGAGGCCTACGCTGCGCTCGACCGCGCGCTCTACGCCAGGAAAGCCCGTGGCGAAGGACTGTACAAAGAGGAGATGGAGGCCCTCGATTCGCTGCTCATCGCCACCGCCAAGGTGCTGGATCATCTCACTCGCGACAAGCGATTCCCCGACGTGGTCCGTAAAGAGCTGACGGAGCTTGCGGGACGCATCGAGGAATCCTGGAACGAGGCGAAGTCCACCGATGACATAATGGAAAAGAAGCGTTCGGGCGGTCTGGAGCTGGTCTCCGAGTTCGTCACCGGTGCCCGGCGCTTCGCCGAGGAACCAGAGGAGCCGCAAGAATCCGGTCCGGCCGCCGATGAATCCGCCGGCGCGAGCGTTTTCGACCGTCTGGACGAAGCGAGCCCGGAGGATGCGCCGAAACCGGCGACTGCGGAAGATGCCGGGCTGCGGGAACAGGCTGCCGAAGCCGGCGCCGGCATGAAGGAGCGGGAGTCCGCGCCCGAGTATGCCGATGCTGACGTGGACGCCGGCTTGAAGGATGTGTTCGTGGAGGAAGCCGCCGACATCCTTTCCAGGTTCGAGTCGACGCTGCAGCACGGACGGGAAGCGGGCGTCGACCCTCACCTGGCCAACACGCTCAAGCGCGAGCTGCACACGCTCAAGGGTAGTGCCAGGGCCGCCGGTGTGGAGAACATCGGGGATCTCAGCCACGACGCGGAAACCATGCTGGAGAGCGCATCCGGCGAGGGCGCGGGGTCCCGCGGCGACCTGCTGGATCTGCTGGAGGAAGTTCACGATACCCTGGCCAATATGGTCCAGGCACTGGAAGGCGGCGACGCGCCAAAGGCCGCCCCGCGGCTGATCGAACGTCTTCGCACCGGCTCAGGTGCGCCGCGTGTGCAGCCGGTACCGGATCCCGGGGCCGCGCGCCCGGCAGTGTCCTTGATTCCCGAGGAAGGTATGGAGTCGACGCCCGGGCGGCAGGCGGCCGCCGCGGAGCCCGATACCGTCGCCGAGGAAACGCCCGCCCGCGAGAGCGGTCAGGGCGGGCAGCCGCCCCGTCCCGCGACTCCCCGCACCACTGTGCGTATACATTCCAATGTCCTCGACAAGCTGGTGAACTACGCGGGCGAGGTCAGTATTTCCAGATCCCAGCTCGAGGAACAGTTGAGTGGCCTGAAAGGCAATCTCAACGAGCTGCGCGCTAACGTGGCGCGGTTCTCCGACCAAGTACGCGAGCTGGACATTCAGGCCGACACGCAGATCCGGTCCCGGGTAGCCGAAGAGCAGGTTTCCGAAGCGGGCCACGATTTTGATCCGCTCGAGATGGATCGCTACAGCCGCCTTCAGCAGTTGTCCCGGAGCCTGTCCGAGAGCCTGGACGACTTGGTGACGATCCAGTCTGGACTGAACCGATTCGCGACCCAGACCGAGGGCATGCTGTCGCAGCAGGCCATGCTCAACAGCGAGCTGCAGGATGGCCTGATGAGCGCCCGTATGGTGCCTTTCAATACACTGGTGCCACGCCTGAGACATCAAACCAGGCAGACCGCGCGGGAACTTGGCAAGGAGGTGGATTTCCAGGTCAGCGGAACGGAGATCGAGGTGGACAGGAACATACTCGATCAACTCAGCGAGGCCCTCGAGCACATGATCCGTAACTCGCTGGACCACGGCATCGAGTCCGCCGACATGAGGAGCGCAGCCGGCAAGCCGGCGCGGGGCAGTGTCCGTATTGATTGCCGGCAGGAAGGCAACGAAGTTGTGCTCAAGTTCTCGGACGACGGTGCCGGACTGGATGTGGACCGCATTAAGATGCGGGCCGTCGAGGCCGGGCTGCTGGCTGCGGACTCGGACCTGAGTGACGATGAGATCATCCAGCTGATTGTCTTGTCGGGCTTTTCCACCGCTCGCTCGGTGACCCAGCTGTCCGGCCGCGGGGTTGGCCT
>Ga0102953_1001583_pt1 | contig 14301 bp, 11 predicted proteins | sample SalPon2A_C_D2_MG_FD_78509 | JGI IMG/M metagenome (GOLD analysis project Ga0102953, IMG submission 78509) | Soil microbial communities from South San Francisco under conditions of wetland restoration - Salt Pond MetaG R2A_C_D2_MG | ecosystem: Environmental > Terrestrial > Soil > Wetlands | place... | reverse complement strand
GGCCTCGTTCGTGGCCGGCGTCGACGCCGCCATGCTGCGCCGGCTGGTGCGCGGCTCCCTCGTCATCTTCGACGCCGGCGCCGGCCGCTACCGCGTGCACGAGCTCGTCCGCGCCTTCGCGGCGGAGCGCCTCGAGGCGCTCGGTCAGGCCGCGACGGTGCGCGCGCGCCACAGCGCCTACTTCTGCACATGGATGCGCGAGCGCGAGCGCGATCTCGAGGGCGCCGGACAGGCGGCCGCCACCGAGGTGATCGCCCGGGAGCTGCCGAACGTCCGCGGCGCCTTCCTGCATGCCGCCGCCGGCGGCGCCCGGCCCCTGCTCGAGCAGGCCGCCACGGCGCTCGGACGCTACTACGAGCGGCGCGGGCCGTTCTCCGAAGGCATCGACGTCTTCGAGCACGCCGTGGCCCTGCTCGATGGCGCCGCCACGCGCGATCCGCTGGCCGCGTCGCTGTACGCCCACCTGGCCGGCCTGTGGAGGCTCCAGGGCGCCGGCGCCGCCGCCCGCGCGGCCGTCGCGGCGGGCCGGGAGCGCCTGCCGGCCGCCCGCCGGAACGGGGACGCCGCCGGCGTCCGCGCACGGGCACGGCTCGAGCACCAGGCCGGCATGCTGGCGCTCGGCAGCGACAACGTGGCCGCAGGGCAGGCCCTGGAGCGGGCGGCCGCCGGGTACCGGACGGCCGGCCTCGACTGGGAGGCGGCGCGCGCGCTTGGCAGCCGCGGGCTCGCGCTGCTCGGGCAGGGCCGCGACGGGGAGGCGAGCGGCGCGCTGGAGGAGGCCCTGGACGCCGCCAGCGCGTTGGGCGACGCGGCCGGCACCGCCGATCTGCTCGCGACGGCGGCCTGGGCCGCGGCGCTGCACGGCCGCTTCGGCGAGAGCGAGGGTCTGCTGCAAGCCAGCGAGCGCGCCTACGACGAGGCCGGCGACGTCACCGGAGCCGCCGCCGGCTACGGCCGCCTCGGCATGACGGCCGTGTGGCTGGGCGCGTTCGCCCCGGCGAAGGCGCTGTTCGAGAAGAGCCTGGCAGCGCACCGGGCCATCGGCGAGTGGTGGTCGCTGCCCGATGCCCACGCTGCGGTGGGGCTGGGCCACCTGCACATCGGCGCGTATATCGACACCGACCGCGAGGCCCGCACCGGCCTGGGCATGGCGCGCAGGCTCGCCAACCCGGTGGCCGAAGCCCACAGCCTGTGGCTGCTGGGCGCGACGGCGCTCACCCGCAACGACTTCGCCACCGCCGCCGAGCGCTTCCACAACAGCGTGGCGCTCTGCCGCCTCGGGCACGAGGCGCACGAGGCGATGCCGTCCGTGGCGCTCCTGGCGATGGCCTACACCGGGCTGGGACGGCGCGAGCGCGCCTGGTCGGTGGTGCGCATCGCCCTCAGGCGCAGCGTCGAAGCGGTGGACTTCCGCGCGTTGACGCTGGCGCTGTCGGCGTTCTCGCTGCTCCTGGCCGGGGCCGGCGAGCTGGCCGCCGCCGCCAGCGTGAGCGCCCTGCTCGCCCGGTACGCGATCGTACGGAACTGCCGCTTCTTCCAGGAGATGTCCGCGCGGCACCTCATGCCGCTGCTCGCACCGCTCGAGCCGCACATCGTCGATCGTGCGTCGGCCCTGGTCCACGACCTCGACCCGTGGCGCGCGGCACGCCTCCTGGCCGAGTGCCGCGGCGCCGACGAGGCGGCGCCGCGGTTGGCGGCGGGCGCCGGGGGCGCTTCCGGCGCGTCGCAGTTCCGGCTCACGAGCCCCTGATCCGGCACGGCCCGCGGCACGGCACGGCCCCCGGCACGACCCCCGACCCGGCACGACCCCCGAGGCCGCGAGCGCGGGCGCGCAGCCATGGCGCAGGTATGCCGGTTCACCTGATTCAGGCCGCGTTATGCCAGGAATCAGATGGTGCAACGGGCTTGAGTACCCATACTGGACACCACAGGGTTGCACCAGAGGCATCTGTCCCCCTATCGTTGGGGGGTATTCAAAATCCAGGGCTCACGAGCCGTGAACGGGAGGCAGAGGGATGGCAGATACGAAGGCCGCCGCACAAGCCGGTCTGGACGTCCTGTGGCGGGAGGAGGACTACCTCTACCCGTCGGCGAAGTTCATCGGGCAGGCCAACCTAACCGACCCATCCGTCTTCGACCGCTTCTCGCTCGACAACATCCCGGAAGCCTTCCGCGAGTACGCCGATCTCCTCACCTGGGACAAGTACTGGGAGAAGACCATCGACACGAGCGACCCGCCGTTCTGGAAGTGGTTCGTCGGCGGCAAGCTGAACGCGGCGTACAACTGCGTCGACCGGCACCTCGCCGAGAACGCCAACAAGACGGCCATCCACTTCGTCTCCGAGCCCGAGGGCGAGGGCATCGAGCACATCACCTACCAGGAGCTGTGGGTCCGGGTCAACGAGTTCGCCGCGGTCCTGAAGAGCCTGGGCCTGAAGGCCGGCGACCGCGTCACCATCCACCTGCCGATGGTGCCGGAGCTGCCCATCAGCATGCTCGCCTGCGCACGCCTGGGCGTCATCCACTCGGTCGTCTTCGGCGGCTTCAGCGGCAAGGCCGCCGGCGAGCGCGCGGCCGACTCGCAGTCCAAGCTGCTCATCAGCATGGACGGCTACTGGCGCGCCGGCAAGTTCCTGGACCACAAGGACAAGGCCGACATCGCCTACGTGGAGTCCGAGAAGGCGGGCCACAAGCTCGACGCGGTGCTGGTGTGGCAGCGTTACCCCGGCAAGTACGGCAGCCCCACCGCTCTGGTGAAGGGCCGCGACATCGTCGTCAACGAGAAGCTGCAGGAGTTCAAGGGCAAGCGCGTGAAGGCGGTCAGCCTGCCCGCCGAGGCGCCGCTGTTCCTGATGTACACCAGCGGCACCACCGGCCGCCCCAAGGGCATGCAGCACTCCATCGGCGGCTACATGTCCTACGTCACCGGCACCTCCAAGTTCATCCAGGACATCCATCCGGAGGACGTCTACTGGTGCATGGCCGACATCGGCTGGATCACCGGCCACAGCTACATCGTCTACGGGCCGCTGGCGCTGGGCGCCTCGTCGGTGATGTACGAAGGCGCACCCACCACGCCCGACCCCGGCCGCCCCTGGCGCATCGCCGAGGAGCTGGGCGTCACCATCTTCCACACCTCGCCGACGGCCGTGCGCTCGCTGCGCAAGGTCGGCCCCGACGAGCCCGCCAAGTACGCCTACCACTTCAAGCACATGACCACCGTCGGCGAGCCGATCGAGCCCGAGGTGTGGCGCTGGTACTACAACGTGGTCGGCAAGCGCGAGGCGGTCATCGTCGACACCTGGTGGCAGACCGAGACCGGCGGCTTCCTGTGCAGCACCACCCCGGCGCTCCACAAGATGAAGCCGGGCAGCGCCGGCCCCGCCGTGGCCGGCATCCACCCGATCATCTACGACGACGACGGCAACGTCGTGCCGCAGGGCTCGGGCCGTGCCGGCAACATCTGCATCCAGAACCCCTGGCCGGGCCTGGCGCAGACCATCTGGGGGCAGCCGGAGCGCTTCGTCGAGACCTACTTCGCGCGCTACTGCAAGGACCGCACGTCGACCGACTGGCGCGACTGGCCGTACATGGCCGGTGACGCCGCGGTGCAGTCCGAGGACGGCTACTACCGGATCCTGGGCCGCATCGACGACGTCATCAACGTGGCCGGGCACCGGCTCGGCACCAAGGAGATCGAGTCGGCGGCGCTGACCGTCAAGGAGGTCGCCGAGGCCGCGGTGGTGCCGGCGAAGGACGAGATCAAGGGCGTCATGCCCGAGCTCTACGTCGCGCTGCACCCCGGTTACGAAGCCTCCGAAGCGCTCCAGAAGAAGATCATCGACGCCGTCGCCACGGAGCTCGGCCCGATCGCCAAGCCGCGGCACGTCTGGATCGTGCCCGACATGCCCAAGACCCGCTCCGGCAAGATCATGCGCCGCGTGCTGCGCTCGCTCAGCGACAAGGGCGACGCCGGCGACGTCACCACTCTGGCCAATCCCGAGGTCGTGGAATCGATCCGTAAGCAGGTCCAGTCCTGAGGGCGGACCGACCTCGGTGATGGGGGCGACCGCCGCGCCGACAGCGGAGGCGCCGTAAGGAGGCGGTATCGGATGAACGCAAAGCTTGCCAACCCTGCCCCGTTGGGACTCGCCGGCTTCGCATTCACGACCTGGATGCTGAGCATGGTGAACGCCGGCTGGTTCGACAGCCAGAGCATGGGGCTGGTGCTCGCGCTGGCGCTTGCCTACGGCGGCACGGCTCAGATGGTCGCGGGGGTGCTCGAGTTCCCCAGGGGGAACACCTTCGGGACCGTGGCGTTCTTCTCCTACGGCGCGTTCTGGTGGTCGTTCGCGCTGTTCGTCTACTTCTTCTCCAGCGGCGTGCCCGCGGCCTTCGTGGGCTGGTACCTGTTCGTGTGGGGGATCTTCACCTTCTACATGTGGATCGCGAGCCTGCGCGCGAACACCGCGCTGATGCTCGTCTTCCTGGCGTTGTGGATCACCTTCGTGCTGCTGGCGCTGGGCGAGTGGGGCATCGCAGGCTTCCACACCCTGGGTGGCTACTTCGGCCTGATCACCGCCGTCCTCGCGTTCTATCTCTCGGCCGCGGAGGTCATCAACGAGTCCTTCGGGCGCACGGTGCTCCCCATCCAGGGCGGTGCCGCGGCGCAGAAGGCGACAGCCGGGGACGACTGAGGAAGCGGGCTTCGTGACGCGACGCGCCGCCTTCTGGCGGCGCGTCGTCTCCGGCCGGCCGGGACGCTTGGCGCGTCCCGGCCGGCACTTCTCTGGCCTGCCCCGGTGCGCCTCCCGGGCGCGGAGCGCGGCGGCAGCCATCGTGTCAAGGACCTAACCGTACCCCCTCGGCGCGTGATATAGCTTGTACTTGCCTCCCCTCGTGGAGGCCCCCCAATTCGATGGCCGCGGAGCTATGCCCCGCACCATCACCAACACCCCTCTTAGGGTTGCGAGCGCGCAGTGGCCCCCCACACTGCGCGCTCGACTTCTACGCCGCGGCGCCCGTCCGCCGGCGCGCGCGACCCGACCGCGTCGCTGGCGCGCCGAACGGCTTCGGTCCGGCGCGCCAGCGACGCGGTCTCGCTACCCTGCGGAGCGCGTGGCTCCCGGCCGTCAGTTCACGGATCGGCTGGAGGCCACCGTCCCGTCGTCCGTGACGTAGAAGGCGTAGCGGAGGTGCATCTGATGGGGGTGGTCCCGCCAGGTGAGCACCGCCTGGCGGTAGAGGAAGGGCTGCTCGTCGACCGCGCTGTAGTCCTTGTTGCGGTAGAACGACGGGTACAGGTCGATGAAGTGCCAGCCCGGCGCCCAGCTCGCGGTGATGGGGATCACCACGTCGCCGTTGGTGCTGAAGCCGCAGCCGTAGCCCAGGTACACGTTGTCGATCACGACCGCGAAGATGTTGGTGGTCTGGGTCCAGCCCAGGCCCTTGACGTGCAGGTCGATGTGGGTTCCGAAGGGGCCCTGCGCGGGGTCGAGCGGCAGGCCGATCGAGTCGATGGTGAAGTGCGTGGTGGCGACCACCTCGCCGCCCACCTGCGCCTGCAGCCGGTGCTCGCCGCCGAGCGCGTCGGGGACCTGGAAGGGGAGCGTGAAGCTGCCCGTCGCGTCGGTGGTGACGCTGTCGACCGGCACCGTGGTGGACGAGTAGCCTTCCATCGTCACGCGGGAGCCGCTCATGGCGCTGTAGGCGAGATCCACCTTCGTGTCGGGCGCGAAGCCCTTGCCGTAGACGTGGCCTGCGGTGAAGACGCCTGCCGAGGCGGGGTCGGTCCAGATCTGCGGGCCGCTGGCCGTGGGCTCGGTGCCCGCGACGGCCTTGGGATCCTGGTCGCCGATCGGCGCCGGCAGAACGGGGTCGCCGTCCGTCACCGTGAAGGTGAACTGCGGCTCGGGCAGGTAGCCGTAGGGCGAGGACTGGAGCGCCAGGTAGGGCGCGTCGAACGGCGCGTTGCGCAGCTCGATGAGGTGCTTGCCGACGCGGCCGGCGGCCGGGATGACGATGTCGGCCGAGCCGTGCGTGGTCATGGCGGTCATGAAGCCGGTGATGGCGTTGTCGTAGGTGAGCGCGTACCAGCCGACGATGTTGTTGATGTCGTCGATGCCGGTGACGTGGACCGTGATGTTCGTCCCCACGGGGCCGCTGTCGGGCGTCATGGAGGCGTTCATGTCCACGCGGTAGCCGGCCTTGTTGACGTTGTCGCCGGCCTCGCGCACGTAGATATCGTGGTTGCCGCCGAACCCTTCGGGGACCGTGAACGGCACGGAGAAGCCGCCGTCGGCGCCCACGGTCGCGGTGCCGAGGGAGCGCTCGCCGGTGTCGAAGCTGCGCCCGAGGAAGTTGCCGGTGTACTCGCCGTCTACGTGCTCGAGCTTCCACTGCCCGGCGAACGTGCCCCACACGATATCGAGCGTCGTCCCGGCGTCGAATCCCTTGCCGCTGAGAACGGCCTGCGAGCCGACGATGCCGTTGGCCGGCGCGACCTGCACTTCGCCCTTGAGGCCGTTGGGGAAGGTCGCCTGCGCGGTGACCAGGTTGCCCTGGGCGGCCGCGGTGCCGACGATCGCGGCCAAGAGCAAGGCCAGCACGGCGCCGAGAAGGCGTCCGCGGCGTGCCGTCGGCCCGGTGAGAGGTCCTGCGATGTTTGGCTTCATCCTGTCATCTCCCTTTCGGAGTCTCCCTTGCGACCTGCTGCTTCCGGGCGGTGCGGGTTCCGGGCGGTGCGGGCTCCGGTCGTCGCCGGTTCCCGCCGCCCGGCCCGCGGTCGCGGGAGGCTCGCGCGGACCGCGCTCCGGGCCCTTCCCCCCTTGCAGGCGCCGGGTCGCGCGCGCCAGATTCTGCTACGTCCGCGTCCATGTTGCCTGCAATCTCGCGGGGCGCCGGACTGCGGTCGTGTGCAACGTTCGATCGCGGTCGGGCGCCCCACGCGTTTCCTTCGGCTCAACCGGTACTTCAGCCGAGCATCCAGTACCACCAGGTGTTCTCGTAGCGCCTGAGGAAGGTGTCGATGCCCCAGATGTGGCCGGCTCCCACGGAGGCGAGCGCGAAGAACGCGAAGATGGCGATGAGCTGAACGTCGAACCAGCCGCTGGTGGGCGGCAGGCTCGCGGTGTAGAAGCTGAGCATGATCAGCGTGCCGGCGAGCGCAGCGAGGCGCGTGAGGAAGCCGGTGACCATGGCGAAGCCGATCGCGGCCGTGCCCAGGATGAGCAGCCACAGCACCACCGGGCTCCCCCACAGTGCGGTGTAGACGTTGCCGATGGGCCCCTGGACGACGCCGGGCAGGAGCGCGCTGGCGCTCATCCAGCCGTCCCAGCCGCCGCGGAAGAGCTTATAGGCCACCTGCAACATGCTCAGGCCGAGCGCGATGCGCAGCGCGAAGAGCGCGAACTCGCCTACCGACAGCCTGGTGTTGAGGCCGAGCTGTTCCTCCGGCCAGTCGGCACGGGCGCCGCTCCGGGCGGGTGACTGGCCGGTATTGACGCGAGACTCCGGAACGGCCACCTTGCTACCTCTTCTCGACGGTGATCAGCGTCGCGTAGCCGCCCGGGTAGTCCTGCTGCAGGGGCGCCCACGTCGCCGTGTTGCCGTTGGCGTCGGTGGCCTCGAGCGTGTACTTGAAGATGCCGGTCGGGTACACGGGCGGGATGGTGAAGGCGCCCGCCCACATCCAGATCTTGGGCTCGCCCGAGTGCGGGTGCTGGCCGTACTCGAGGTCGACGGTCTTGCCGCTCTCGAGCTTGGCGGTGACCTTCATGCCGAGCTGCTTGGCCTGGTCGGGTGTGACGACCTCGCCCGTAGCGGTGTCGTACACCTCCGCGAGGAACACGATCTGCTCGCCGGTCTTGTACGTCGAGGTGAGCACGCAGCTCGGGCCCGTCGCGTTCTGGCTGCCGCGCACCGTCTGCGCCCGCAGGTAGTACGCCGGGGCGGCCGCGAAGGCGGCGCCCGCGATCGTCGCGAGCATCGTGGCGAGGATGAGGAACTTGATCTTACGCATCAGAGAGTCGCCTCCTAGGACTGGATAGCTCCGCTCCACGGAGTGCATCCGCGTGCATCATCCTCCGCTGCCGCTTGGGAAAAAAGGGACAAAATTACCAGTGGCGCAGTTGTCCCGGGGGTGGAATGGTGTCTGGCAGGGGGGAAGCCACCATCGGCGGCGTGGGCGCGGCCGGCCGGAACCCGCTCCGGTCCGGACTATCGTCCCTCATCCTACACTCATGCCGGGCGGCGTGGAGCGCCCCGCCCCTCACGCGCCCTCCGGCGACGCCGGCAACCACACCGTGAACAGCGCGCCGCCGCCCTCGGGGTTGCTCGCCTGCACGCGGCCGCCGTGCGCTTCGACCAGGGCCTTCACGATCGCCAGGCCCAGGCCCGAGCCGGCACCCGCCCCGGAGCCGCCCGGGCCGTCGCCGCGAGCGCCCTCCGCGGCCGCGGACCGCCCGCCGGACCGCCGCCCCCGCGCAGGATCGCCGCGGTAGAAGCGCGCGAACACCCGTTGCGGGTCGCCCGGAGGCAGGCCGGGACCGTGGTCGCGGACGCTCAGCACGACGCCGCCCTCCGCCACCGAGGCGGCGAGCTCCACCGGCGCGCCGGCCCCGTGCCTGAGCGCGTTGTCGAGCAAGTTGCCGAGCACCCGTTGCATGCGTTCTGGGTCGATGGTGGCGCGGAGCGCGGGGTCCACCTCAGCGAGCGTCACGCTCGCCCCGGCCTCGGCGGCGCGGGCTTCGAAGCCGGCCGCGACGCGCTCGAGCAGCGGCCGCAACGCCGTGTCCGCGACGCGCAGGGTCACGCCGCCCGCTTCGGCCAGCGACAGGGTGCGCAGGTCGTCCACCAGCCGGGAGAGCATCATCACCTCGCCGTGCAGGCGGGCCAGCCCGTCGGAGTCTGCGCGGCGCACGCCGTCCTGCATGGCTTCGATCTCGCTGCGGAGCACGGCGACCGGCGTGCGCAGGTCGTGGGCGACGTCCGCCACCAGATCCCGCCGCCACGCCTCCTCGCGCTCGAGCCCCTCGGTGAGCTGATTGAACGCCACGGTGAGCACGCGCAGCTCGTCGTCGGTGCGCGGCAGCCGCAGGCGCAGGCCCCGCTCGCCCGCCGCCAGGCGCCGTGCCCCATCGGTCAGGGCGGTGAGCGGGCGCGTCAGGAAGCGGGTGACCACCCCGGCCGCGACCGACGCCAGCAGGAACGACAGCAGCGCCGCCAGGAAGGCTTCGTGCACCATCCCTGCCGGCACCGCCTGGCCGGCGAGCTGGTGCCGGGCGCGGAACGCCGCGCCCAGCGTCAGCCAGGTGGTGAGCACGACCGCGGCCAGCGCCACGAAGGCGAAGGCGAAGGCCAGCCGGCGCCTCAGGCCCCAGCGGCGACGGCGCCGGCGGTCGTGCTTGCGCCAGGCCCGGTACCGGCCACGCGCGGCTCGCTCGGCCCAACGCGCACGGCGCGCCGCCACCCAGGCGGGAGGACGGCCGCCCCACGGTGGACCGCCGTCGTCGCACCAGCCCGGCGGAGGCGTCCTGCGCTCGCGCGGCACTCAGGCCTCCCGAAGCCGGTAACCCACGCTCCGAACGGTCTCGATAGCGCCCGCGCAGGCGCCCAGCTTGTGGCGCAGGTTCTTCACGTGCGCGTCCACCGTGCGTGCCTCGGCGATGCGCTCGACGTCCCCTAGGACCGCGAGGAGCTCCTCGCGGCGGCGCACCACGCCGGGCCGGCGCGCCAGCTCCGCCAGCAGCCGAACCTCGCTGGCGGTCGCCGGCACCTCGCGCCCCCCGCACGTCACCCGGTAGCGGGCCAGGTCGACCACCAGCTCGCCGGAGCGGAAGGTGGTGGGCGGGGCGAGGTCGCCGCCCGCCCGGCGCAGCACCGCCCGGACGCGCGCCACCACCTCGCGCGGGCTGTAGGGCTTGACCACGTAGTCGTCCGCGCCGAGCCCCAGGCCGACGAGCTTGTCGACCTCCTCGTCGCGGGCCGTGAGCATGATGATCGGCACGGACGACGCCGCGCGCATGCGGCGTGCCACCTCCAGGCCGTCGATCACCGGCAGCATGAGGTCCAGCAGCACCAGGTCCGGCGCGGCCGAGCGCCACAGTTCCAGCGCCCGCCGGCCGTCGCGCGCCCACTCGGTGCCGAAGCCCTCGCGGCGGAGGTAGTCCGACATCACGCCCGCCAGCTTCGGCTCGTCTTCGACGATGAGGATGGTTGCCGCCATGGCCCTCCGCCCGTTCCGCGCCCGTGGCTACGGGACCGGGCCCGCCGGCCTGGCCGAGGCGGGCCCTTCTCCGTCCCGAGGATAGCGCCCGCCGCCGGGCCGGGCGCGGTCGACCGGGCGCGGTCGACCCATCCGGATCGGCGGCGGCGCGTCCGGAGCGGCGCGGGCAGCGCCGCCCCGGCGGCGGGTCAGCCCTCCAGCGCCGCCCGCAAGCGCTCGTACTCGTCGACGCCGATCTCGCCCCTGGCGAGCCTCAGGCGGAGCGTCTCGACGGCGTCGGGGCCTCCGCCGAGCCAGCGCTCGAACGGGGCCTCCCGGTCGGACGCCTCGCCCTCGAGGGCTGCGCGCAGACGCTCGTACTCCTGGGCGTCGATCTCGCCCCGCGCCAGGCGGGAGCGCGCCTCCTCCAAGGGGTCGTCGCCGAACCCCGCGTAGCGGTGCCGCCGGTAGCGGCGGCCGCGGCGGTAGCCGCGCCAGCCGCCGCAGCGTTCTCCCCTGTACCCGAACCCGCCGCGCAGCACGAAGCGGATCACCCAAACCACCAGGATGAAGAACAGGACCGTACCGATGAGATTGAGGAAGCCCAGGCCGAATCCGTAGCCGGCTCCCCACGCATGAGCGAATGCCATCGTCGGACTCCTTCCCCGGGGCGGGCCGCAGGCGCGGTCCCGCCCCGACGTTCCGACGGTAGGCGCGGCGCCGTGAACCGCTCCCGCGGCCGGTGTGAATGCCGGGTGAATCGCGGCGGGGCTCCGGCCGCTGGTAGACTGTCCGCTCGGTTCCGGTATGCCGCGCCTCTCCTTCCTCTCCCCCCGTTCGCCACCGAGATGTACCGGAGTGGAGGATCCCCACGGCCCGCGCGCGACGCCCGGGGGGGGCGACGGCCCGCACCCGGCGAGGGGCGCCGTGAGCGCACGCCTCACCCTGTGGCTCCTCGGCGTCGCCGTGACGACCCACTTCACGGCCTTCAGCATGGCGCTGACGCTGGCGCCGCTGATGGGCGTCGACCTCGGCGCGTCGCCGGGCGTGATCGGCCTGCTGACCGCCTCGCTGTCGCTGTTGCCGCTGCTGCTGGCGGTGCGCACCGGCACCTGGGTGGACCGCTTCGGCTCGCGCCGCGGGCTGCTGGCGGCCTCGCTGCTGCTGGCGGCCGCGCCGGTGGCGGTAGTGGCGCACCCGGCGATCCTCACCTTGCTCGCCACCGAGGTCCTCCTCGGGCTCGCCAACCTGCTCGCGGTGGTGGCGGGGCAGTCCTTCACCGGCAGCATCGGCGGCGCCGAGAAGCGCGAGGCGTACGTCGGCTGGTACACCACCTTCGTCTCCGCGGGGCAGGTGCTGGGGCCGCTCGCCGCCGGCTTCCTGGCGGACTGGCACGGATACCCGGTGGCCGTGGGGGCGGCCACGATCGTGGCGCTGGCGGCCTTCGGAGCCACGCTCACCCTGCCACGGCCGCCCGCCACGGACGCCGACGCGGAGCGGCGCGGCCCGGCAGCGGAGCTGGGACGGGCGCGCCACCTGCTGGCCGTGTCGGGCGTGCAGCTCGCGGTGGTGTTCACCTTCGCCATCTCGTTCGCGCAGAGCGTGTTCGTCGCCTTCTTCCCGGTCATCCTGCAAGCGGGCGGGGTGGCGGCCGGCACCATCGGCGCGCTGCTCGCCGTCCGCGCGCTGGTGTCGACGGCGCTCCGCCCGTTCCTGCCGTCGATCGTGCAGCTCCTCGGCGACCGCCGCCGCACCCTCGTCAGCATGGTGGCGGTGATGGCGGTGTCGTTCGCCGCCATCGGCGTCGCGCCGGCCCTGGCGGTGGCGGCGCTGGCGAGCGTGGTGGTGGGGGTGGCCTGGGGCCTGGCGCCTCCGCTGTCGGTGGTGATGGTGATCGACGGCGCCGAGCGGTCCGAGCTCGGCTTCGCGCTGGGCGTACGCTTCACCGTCAATCGGCTGGCGCAGGTGCTGGGCCCGCTCGCCATCGGCCTGATCGCCGAGGGCCTGTCGCTCCGGGCGGGCTTCCTGGCGTGCAGCGGCCTCATCGCGGCGTCGCTGGGCTACGTGCGCACGCCCGCCGCGAACGGCCCGCGCGAGGAAGGCTAGCGGCCCGGCACGCGGGCACCTATATTGGTCGCGGGACGGGGCGAGGGGCGTTGCGGCGCCCGATCCCAAAGGGGGTGGGTGAGATGGCCGACGGGGGCGTTCTCGACCTCATGACAGCAACCGGTCCGTCGCCGGAGCATCGGGAGCGGCTGATGCTCTTCGGCCGCCTGGTCGGATCGTGGGCCGTGACGTCGACCCGGTTCGACGAGGGCGGCGCGACCGGGAGCGCGGAGGGGGAGTGGCACTTCGCCTGGGTCCTGGGCGGACGCGGCGTGCAGGACGTGCTGTTCTCGTCCGGCCCGACAGGGGACGACCACAGCGCCGCGCTGCGCTGTTACGACCCTGCCATCGACGCCTGGCACGTGACGTGGATGCACCCCGCGGCCGGGGAGTTCGTTCACATGAAGGCGCGCAGCGAAGAGGAACGCATCGTGCTGGAGGGCCTCGACGTCCGCAACGGCAGGCCGTGCCGGAGCTTCTTCGACGCCATCACCGCGGGCGCGTTCGTCTGGCGGGGGCAGGCGCTCGCCGAGGACGGCACGACCTGGGCCGTGCGACGGGAGATCACGGCGCGGCGGACGCGCGGCTGAGGCGCCGGGCGGGCGCGGTCGGCGTCAGTTCGGAGCGGGGCGCCTCGGCCCGCCGGCACGCTCCGCCGGATCCGCGACGCCCCGGCGCGCTCCCGCGGGCGGCTCGGCGCACGGGGCCGAAACCTCGGCGGCCGCGCACGCGCGGGCCTTGGCCGCCACGCGGCGCGCCCACTCCGCCGCCCGCTCGAGCTCGCCCGCCACGAGGGGCCCCTCCATGCCCTCCACGAAGAACCCCTCGCCGCAACACACCGTCTGCCCGCCACCGGCACGATGGAGCGCCCGCTCGATATGGCGGCTGGCGTAGGCGGAGAGGCCGAGTACGGCTACGAAGAAGCTGAGCACGGCGGAGTGCGCCTTGGCGACCTCGATACGCGTGTCGAACGCCACCACCCATACGTGCGCCAGGCTCCCGCGCGGCATCCCGCGGAGCAGCGCCGCGATGGACGGCAACGGCCGGAAACGCTGCGTCGGCGACCCGACGAACAGCAGCTCCGCCCCGGCGAGCAGCTCATGCGTGGCGCGGGCGACGGGCACCACCTGCACGTCCCCCTCGGGCCCGAGGGCCTCGCCGATGGCGGCCGCCACGCGAGCGGTGTTGCCGTACATGGAGTCGTAAACGACCAGCGTCTTCATGCTCTCCGCCCTCCCCGTGAAGCCCGCGCGCGCCCGGGCCGCACGTACAACGCCAGGCAGCCGGCGATACGCAACCCACGCACGGCGATGGTGTACGCCCGCCGCGCTCCCGGGTAGGGGATACTTGCCACGGCGACCGTCGGAGAAAGCCGGACAGGCGCCCGCCGCACCCTCACCGGCCGCCGGCGGGGCCGCCGGCGCGAGGATGCCGCCCGGAGGGAGACGCCATGCCACCGACCCACGACCCCGACCGCCCGGGCGGCGCGCCGGCCGGCCCCGTCGCCGGTATCGCCCGCGCGCCCCTGACCGAGCTGGTGACCGTCCTGCTGGAGCCCGGCGCCGACCTCTACGGCGGCCTCCTGCAGGGGCTGGCCGAGGCGGGCGTCCGGCGCGCCACGGTGGTCTCGGGCATCGGCGCGCTGGCCCGCACCACCGCCCGCAACGTCCGTCACCCCATCGAGGTCTTCCCCATCACCGACGACGACCGGGCCTTCGTGAGCGTGCCGGGACCCTGCGAGATCGTGACGTTGACGGGCTGGCTGGCCCCCTACGCCTCGGGCGAGCCGCACCTGCACCTGCACTTCGCCGCCTCCTACGTCGAGGACGGCGACGACGGTGGCGGCGACGGTGGCGGCGACGGCGACGGCGACGGCGGCGGCGACGGCTATGGCGATGGTGGTGACGATGGTGGTGACGATGGTGATGGCGACGGATACGGCTATAGCTATGGCGACGGCGATGGCGACGGATACGGGCACGGCTACGGCT
>Ga0102953_1001582_pt1 | contig 14302 bp, 24 predicted proteins | sample SalPon2A_C_D2_MG_FD_78509 | JGI IMG/M metagenome (GOLD analysis project Ga0102953, IMG submission 78509) | Soil microbial communities from South San Francisco under conditions of wetland restoration - Salt Pond MetaG R2A_C_D2_MG | ecosystem: Environmental > Terrestrial > Soil > Wetlands | place... | reverse complement strand
GAGCCCGATGCGGACCGTCGAGCCGATCGACGAGATATCCCAAGTCGCAGCACCGGCCGAAGACGAGCCGGAGGACGATCCATTCGCCGAGCCCGAAGAGCAGCCGACAGGCGACGAGCCCACCGGCGAGGACAAAGAGCGCATGGAGCTTGTGACGAAGCTCGAGGAGTACAGCACCGTATCCTCGCTCTCGAAGAAATCAAAGTCGGTGATCGACGGCCTACTCGCGAACGAGAAGGCGACGAACAACGAGCTACGCGAGGCGGTGGAGAAACTCGACGCCTACTTCGCGGACAAAGGAGCGGCGAGATGAAATACGATGGAGGACCGGCATTCCCTATACAGTTTGTGGATCACGGCAATGGTCCCGAGAGCCCGATACCATTCGGTATGGGCGGCGCGTCTCTCCGTGATTACTTCGCGGGGAAAGCGCTGATAGGTGTCATGCAGGCGACCATGACCGATAAGCGCCTCGATGCTTGTGAGGCCGAAGCAAAGGAAAGGGAAATGACGCTGAATGAGTTGTGGGCGCTCGTTGCCTATGAAACCGCCGACGCAATGCTCGCCGAAAGGAGTAAACCATGAAACCGATTAGAGTGGTCCACTTCGGGGACCTTCACTACTCGGCCGAGCACCGCGAGCCCGCGCTCAAGTCGCTCGACTATCTCATCGACTACTGCGAGCGAGAGCAGCCGGATCTCATCGTCAACGCGGGCGACACGTTCGACCACGGCATTCAGAACAGCGAGCGCGGAGGGCTGCCGGATCTGCTCGACAGATTTCGGCGACTCATCAGGATAGCTCCGATCATCAGCGATAGAGGAACGCCTACGCATGACGTGTTCGGCTGCTATGCGCCGTTGCAGGCGCTTGGAGGTTTCACTCTCATAGATCCCGGCGATTCGTATTTCCTCACAGACCTGGGATATGTCGAAATGGACCCGGAATGTGTGGAGACAGAGGAAGGCAAAGGCAGGGCGGTCATGCTTATCCTCGGCCTCCCCGAGCCCTCGAAAGAGTGGTTTCTCGCCGACAAAAAGGGCCTGGGCCGCGAGGAGGCGAACCAGGCCGTAATCGATGGAATGCGCGAAATGCTCCTGGGGCTGGGCGCTCTTCGGAAGCAGTACGCATCCCTACCTTGTCTCATGGTCTATCACGGGCAGGTCGCCGGGTCAAGCCTCGCCAACGGTCAGACGTTGCGGCCGGGAGGAATCCAGATCGGACGTGATGACCTCGCGCTCGTCGGCGCGGACTACTACGCTCTTGGGGATATTCACCTCGCGCAACAGATCGGCGACCTTCCCGCCTACTACTCGGGCTCGTGCTTTCCGGTCAACTGGGGTGAGTTGGATCAGAAGAGCTTTCGCGTCGTCAACTTCTACGGTGATACGACATTCCCTGACGATGGGTCAGGCTCGATAGAGTGGGAGGAAGTGCCATTCCCCCACGCTCCGAGGAAGAAGATTGTCACATCATGGCCCGAAGGTGAGGACCGATTCGAACCAGACGGCCAAGTTGACGGTTTCCAGGTCTGGCTTGAAGTCAAGGGTGACAAATCTATAATTGGCGACCTGAATGCCGAGGCAACGCTCGAACGGCTATTGGCTGCAGGCGCACTTCCCGGCTCTCGTGTGACGGCGACCGTGATTCCGACCGAGACCGTGAGGGCGGGTGAGATAACCGAGGCGAACGACCTCACGACAAAACTCGATATCTATTCGCTCAACTCTGGGGAGCTGTTGCCGCCGAATAGCACTATCACCGAAAAGGCGCAACAGCTCGAGGCCGACGCCCGCCGGCAAGGGCTCACCTCAGATGGTCTGTACATCCGCATCAAGTCGCTTCGACTCCGCGGCGCAATTGGCGTGAAGCGGGGGCAGGACAAAGACGAGATCGCACTCGACCTCGGCTCCTACGACGCCGGACTCGTCGCGCTCATCGGCGCGAACGGCGAAGGCAAGACCACGCTGATCGAGAACATGCACCCATACTCGCAAATGCTCACTCGTGACGGAAAGCTACAGGACCACTTCTACCTGCGCGATTCCTACCGTGATCTCAAGTTCGTCGACGAGCGCACAGGCGACGAGTACCGGGCCCTCCTGCAGATCGATGGCGCGAACAAGAGCGGGGCGGTCGATTACCACCTCTACCGAAACGGCGAGCCGATCGTCAACGGCCGAAAGGCTGACTACGACGAGCAGATCGAGAAACTCTTCGGCTCGCTGTCGCTCTACCTCCGAAGCGCATTCGTGAGCCAGCGTCCGACGAAGGGGAATCCTGATCTCTCAGCGGCAACGCAAGGCGAGAAGAAGGCGCTCTTCCGAGAGCTTGCAGGGCTCGATTACCTACAGGCATACAGCGAGACCGCGAGGGAGAAGGCAAAGGCGATTGAGACCGAGACCGAGCGCGACAAAGGCAAGATCGAAGCGCTCACCGAAGACGTAGAACACGCGCCGGACCTCGAAGGCCGAAAGGCCGAGCTTGAGGGCGCGGTCAACGATCTCGCCAATGTCGTCCAGGGGCTCATCGGCGAAGGCGAGGAGCTGAAAGCGAAGGCAGCCGAGGCGCGGAAGAAAGCCGACGAGCAGCAGGCGATTATCCAGAAGATCAGGGACAAGCAGCTTGAGCAGGGGGAGCTCACGAAGAAAGCCGAACGCATCGAGCATGACGAGATTCCGACGCTTGAGCTTGTGCTCGTACATGAGCCTGCGGCGATAGCGGATCTCGCGACGGCCGAGCGGCTGCAAGCGGAGGAGAAGGAACTCAATGCAGACTACCAGCGATATCTCGAAGATCGCGACAAACGACGGTCTGAGTACAACGACAAGAGAGAGGCTGTTCGATCTTGTGAGCAAGCGCTCAAAGACGAAGCGGCCGACATTGATCGAGCGATTGCGGAGGTGCAGACGGGCAAAGCGCAACTGACAGCGGCCGCCGATGCTCTGAGGAAAACACTCGAGAAGCCGATCGACGAACACTGCCCCACGTGCGGCCAGCTGCTGCCGGATGAAAAGCGCGAGGAGCTCATCGCCGAATATGACGACGCGAAGGCAGAGCTCGAAACCAATGAGGCAGAACTTGAGCGCATCAACGACCGAATCATCGAGCTCGGCACCGAACGGAAAGCGGTCGAGAAGAAGATCGCCGGGCTCGAATGGCCGCTGCCGACCGACGATGAACCTTACGACAACTCGCGACTCGTGACCGTACAACGCGAGCTCTCCGAGATCAACGTGGCTGAGGCGCGGCAGATCGTCGAGGGGGCATCGAACGCCAAGGTGAGAATCGAGGAGGCGAGAAAACGGGGATCTGATCTGAAGGAGCAAATCGGCGCATTGCAGACGGAGATCAGCTATCTCAACGTCATACTCAACCCCGATCTGCTCGGAGCGGCCGATCTTGCCGAGACGAAGCTGCAGCGCAAGCGCGAAGAGTACGAGCGGAAGAACTCGGCATTGATCGAGATGAGGGCCGACCTCAAGCACGTCGAAGAGCAGATTGCCGATCTCGCCGAGAAGCGCCGACAGCTCGAGGAGCTTCGCACAGCACTTGAGGCGAAGCTCACCGATGCCCGGGAGTGGCGATGGCTTGAGACGGCGTGCGGGCCGAACGGGATACAGGCACTCGAGCTTGACGCACTCGCCCCTTCGATTGCCGATGTCGCCAACCGTCTACTTGATGCAGCCTACGGTGCGCGGTTCTCGATCGAGTTCAGGACAACGCGGATGGGCGGCGCGGGTTCGAAGACTCACCAGATCGAGGACTTCCGGATCGTCGTGCACACCGACGGCGAGGAGCAGGAGCTCGATACGCTCTCAGGCGGTGAGTCGGTATGGATCAAGCGAGCGATCTATGACGCATTCTCAATCGTTCGCGATCGCAACACGGGTATGAGATTCCTTACCGCTTTCCAGGACGAGGCCGACGGAGCGCTCGACCCCGAGGCGAAGCTCGCGTACTTCCGAATGCTCGAAGCGGCTCACGCGGAGAGTGGGCGAACGCACACCATCGTTATCACGCACTCGCCCGAGATCCAAGAGATGATTCCGCAGCGCATCGTGATGCGAGAGCTTGCGGAGACAGAGCCGATTTTGGCATCGAGGGGAACTTGAGTCCGACGATTTCAAAAAGTGCACTGCCGAGACGTGTCCGCGTGCCGGGGTTTCCTCCTTTTCCCCGGTCGGCTCACTGAGCCTGCGTCTCGGCAACTAGGGAGCGTGGCGTAAATTATTGAGTAGATGGCAGAGATCCTGTCACGGCGCCCGGTGGTCAGCGGATTATTGTTGACAGTCGGTGCAAGGCCGGCCGCTCCCATCGCCTTGTTCGTATGGACTGGCCAGATTTTTCCTTTACCGCCGGGGGATTCCAGTATTCCTCCCCCGGCATCATTTAACAAAGTGCCAGCAAAGAGGTCGGCCGGGGGCTCATGGACGGCCCCCGGCATTATGCGATCGGGGAGGGGAATGATGCAAATCACGGCAGACGGCAAGATCAAACGATACCGGATATTCGCACCTCGCGGCTGGTGGCTCTGTTACCGCCCGTGCCCGCGATGCTTCGAGAACGGGCGCATCAACTACCTCTCGACGAACGGGCGAAGTTACCAGTGCTATCGATGCGGCTGGCACGAAGGGCCTGAGCGGCCGAAGGGCTGGTCGATCGAGCACATGCTCGTCAATCCCGATTCGATCGGCAGAATTGCGCCCGAGCTGAGGTCACGGCTGTGAAGCTCAGGCCGGTCTGGCAAGTCGCGCTTTTCGAGGCGGTCGTGGTGCTCGCGACGATTGCGATTGTGTGGTGGTTGCTGTGAGAGCCGGGCGCATGGATGGGAACGACTGATGCCGATTGACTACAGCGAGTACCCGAAAGACTGGAGCGAGATTCGCTGCCGCATCCTGCATCGAGCGGGAGAACGCCGGGACCATAAGGGAAGGATCGTCGTAGAGGCCCGGTGTGAATGGTGCGGAGCTGAAAACCATCGGCTGCATTTCGAGACGGGAAGCATGGTAGTGCTGACTACCGCACACCTTGATCACGACAAGCACAACCACGACGTCAAAGACGACCGGCTTGCTGCCTTGTGTCAGCGATGCCACCTCGGTTACGACCGAGAACATCACGTCAAGCGGAGGCGAGAGAATATGCACAACGCGCGAGGCCAGCAGCAACTCTTCGAGGCCGACGCATGACCGAGATCAGACGCGACGAGAAGAAGCGGCTCGACGAGCTTGTCTGCGATGAGGCGGAGTTCGTCCACCTGGAGAATCTCGACCACGGCGACTGGTGGCTTGGGATCGACACGCCCGCCGGACGAGTGAGCATATTTCTCCACGGGCGGGGAAGAATCAAGGCGAACGTGATTGATGAGAGAGAAACGTGAAGTGGAACTATCTCGACCTGTTTTCGGGGATCGGCGGCTTTGCGCTCGGCGCATATTGGGCCGGTCTCGTGGTCGAGAATCACTACTACTCGGAGGTTGATCCCTATGCCATCGAAGTCTATCAACGACGATTCCCCGACGCTGTTCCCCTTGGAGATGTTCGCTCAATCAGTAAATTGCCAGACGGGAAATGGATCATTACCGGGGGATTCCCATGCCAGCCATTCTCTTCCGCCGCTCGAGGACGCAATAACGCCATCGACTTGTGGCCAGAAATGCTTAGAGTCGTCAGGCGAAATCATACAGAATGGGTCATCGCAGAGAACGTTTCTTACCGAGCGATTTCTCGAGCGGTTCGAGATTTACGGGAAATCGGATATTCGGCTCATGCGCTCTACATACCATCCGCCGCAGTGGGTGCAGCTCATTACCGGGGACGATTCTGGATGGTTGCCTACGCCGACAGCTACGGCAAATCATATGGCTCCGTCAATGAGAAAGTGGAGAGCATACCGAGCGTTCCAGGATTGGGCGATGAAATTGACCCCGGAGCTGTGGGAACTCATGATGGGATATCCCGCAGGTTGGACCGACTCAAAGGACTCGGGAATGCAATTGTCCCTCAAATCGCCGAGATGATATTTCGCGAGATTCTTTCGAACGAGTGAACTGGGAGGGGACTGAGTGGCAACACAGAGGTACATCAGCACGAGCTTTTGGGATGACGAATGGGTGCAGACGCTCGACCCGTCGGAGAAGCTCTTCTACATCTACTTGCTCACGAATCCGCTCACTAACATCGCGGGGGTTTACAAGATTACCGACCGCAGAGTCGGTTTTGACACCGGCTTCTCCGACGAAGTGATATCAGAGATGTGGATGCGCTTCACGAGGCTGAACAAGGCGGTGAGGTTCGGCGAATGGGTGATCATCCCGAGCTGGCCGAGACACCAGAGATGGCAGGACCGAAAGACGATCAAGATGGGAATCGAGAAAATCCTTACAGAAGTACCAAGCGACGTACATAAAAAACTCCACGAAGTCAAATATTCATATCCTATGGATAAGGTACCAGACCTTATAGGTACCTCCTCGGAGGACCCGAGCTATCTTGATTCTGATTCTGATCTTGATAGAGATACGGATTTAGACAGTGAGAGCCTATCTTCGCGTGAGCGCACGCGCAAAGAGCAAGAACCGGACCAAGAGGCCCCCGCGGAGGACAATCCTTTCGATGACGACGAGGACCGGCCTTTCGATCCGCCTATCATTCGACCGAACGGAAAAGACATCGACGACCCGAAGCTCTCGAAGTTCGTGCAGACCGCCTTCGAGTCAAAGACCGGGCTATTCACCGACTTACGAAAAGAGCGCGACGGAATCCGCGAGCTCGTGCGCAAAGCCACGATCAGAGCGCCCGACAATTCCGAGGAGCTCGTAGCGAGAGTCATCGCTCATTTCTGGCAAGAGAAACAAAGCGGGAGGGCGTTCATGCGGAAACAGCCGTTCACGCCGGCGCGATGCGCGGCACTGTTCGACGATCTCTATGAGGCGGTAGCCGGAACCGGATCCGAGCAATCGCAGCTTGAGCGGATAGCGAGGGGAGAGGCATGACCGAGCGAGAGTTTCGAATCGAGATCGTCAAGTACTACGGGCCCTGGCCGGAACGACAGCTGCCCTCGATCCGCGAGTACACCGAGCACCTGCCGGCGTGGATGCTCGCACCGCTGCTCTCGGAGCTCAAGCTCGAAGTCAGTTCCAAGTACGGCAAGCCTCCCGACATTGCCGACATGGTGCCTATCGTCAACCGGATGTACACGGAGCACGAAGAGGGCAGGACGCCCGATTACTCGCGGCCGCAGATCGAAGATGACGGATGCCTGCCGAGAGGGGAGGCGGCGCGGAAGCTCGGAGAGATTGTCGAGAATCTCGCGTCGTCAAAGCGAGTGAGAGGCGAGTGACATACCTAAAAGCGAAGGAGGAGGAGAGAGATGAAGGTATTCGAGATCCAACCGGAACCGGGATATAACCCGTGCGTAGAAGATAAGGTGCAAGGCATTTTGTCATGGCTCGAAGAGGCTGATGACGGCGACGTGTTCACAATCCGGGTCAAGGAAATGAGCCGAGAAGAGTACGCAAAGTTCCCAGAATACGTGGGGCCATAGGGAGGAATCATGAAAGCGACAGTCTACTGGAACGGTGAGGAGGCGCTTGCGCGAGAGTGTGAGGTGATGAAGAATGGTGCTGCCCCTCCTGGTCATGTAGTAATCATATGTGCGGGTGGCAGTGATGATGCGACAGTGCCAATGAGCTGGATTCACACCGACCCCGAGATCCCCGAGGGAACGCTGTGCTACGGGTGGAATGGTGACACGAAACCGGGTAGGCCGTTTGTCGGGTGGTACGACGGAGACAATTCAGAAGGGCATCGGATGGACCTAGGGACGAGGGCGAAAGATTACTCTACCTTCGACCACATCGAACCCGTCTCGCTCGCCAAGCCGATCAAGATCAAGTGGGACGCGATACCCAAAGGGATGGATGTAGCAGAGTGGGATAGCGGCCTAACTGATTATGTTCTCAATCGGGAAGTCGGCTATGAAAGTACTCGTGGCGACCACATCATCGCCATTCACCACCGCCCAAAGGAGCAACAGTCATGACTGACTCACGATTGCAAGCGGCGCTTCGGTGGTGGCGACACGAACGAACTACGGCCAACCCGTGTCTGACCTTTGATGAGGAGCGGCACATAGACGAACTGGCCGACGCTGCCCGCAACGCCGAGTCTGCCCGAGAGCAGGGATTCAGGGAGGCGGTGGAGAAGTGCGCTTGGTATGTGAAAAACCGAGATATCAACCCGCAGATTTCCGAGGAATACGGATTCGAAACCACCGCTGCGATTCGGTTCACGCAAGATGCTATCTCGGAAGAACTCCGCTCTCTCTCGCCCGACGAGGGGGTGTGTGAGTGGAGGTGTTCCAAGGATCGGTTGCCGCTCATAGGGCAATGGGTATGGCTGTGTCTCAAGGGAGTCGTGCAGCGAGAGGCGTTCTACCTCGACCAAGGCGACAACGGTCTGGAATATTGGGACAGAGATGATCTCGACGAGGGGCTTACGGTAAACGATGACGATTACTGGATGCCGTTGCCGACCAAGCCCATCCACGTCAAGGAGGCTGAGTGATGGGACAAAAACCAGAGTTCTATGAAGGGGCCAATGGCCTTTATCGAGGTTCACGCTTTGCGCGCCCTAAAGAGGTTGTGGACTATATCGACTCCCTCACCGCCGAGGTTGCCGCCGCCAACGAGCGAATCAAGGCGCTGGAAGAGACCATTCAAGAGGGAAAGTCAATCATTCGTGGAATCATTCTCTCTCACCGTCCGACATACGAGGATTGCCATTGCATTCAGTGTGATCGCGGGAGGAGATTTGCTCCTGACGACCAGAGCGCCGCCCTTTCCCACACCGAGGAGGTAGAGACGTAATGGCAGTCTTTAACGAATACGTTGCCCTGAGAAATGTGATGCTTGATGGTGACAGGGTTCTCACGCGGGGTAAAAAGTATGACGGATTCCCGAGAAAAGACGGCGTGTTGATTGCCACATCTCCCTATTGGCTGCTCGTCAGCCCCGATGATTTGGTCTTGGGATACCGCAGAAAGGAGCCCGACGATGCCAACTAAAGACGTTCCCGATTCCCGCACACGTGAAGGTCAAAAGGAGCTGATTCGCCGAGCAGTGAGGGTGCACAAGGGATTTTCTGTCTTCTGGATCACGGAGCATCAAAAGCGTGCCTGTGCAGCAACGGCGATGGTCGAATCAGGGGAGCTAATTACCACGCCAGACCGATACCCGTGGATCCGAGCAGAGATCAAGGAGGTCGCGAATGCCAACTAAAGACGAGATCCAAGCGACAAGACGCGAGATGGCGTACGTCAAACGTAACTATCTTGCAGCAGGCACAGAGCCGGGACCCGGGTCATTCGACCATCACGCAATAGTTCTTAACGACGCCCTCACAGAAGCGGTCGATGCGCTTCGGAGCATTACGGAAGGAGTCGAAGAGCATGTCCTGGGTGTGCAATGGCCGGATTGGTTACTCTTCGCTATCGAGCGTAATCGGTCCGTGCTCGCCAAATACCCGGAGGTAACCGACGATGACGTTTGAAGAAGCAGAGAAGGAAGTCAGAAATACCGACTACGCGATAGAGGCGGCCAATCAAGAAGAGAACCCGATTAATTGGTCAGATGCGGCGGCGTTCTATCTGGAAGGGCATAAGAAAGGGCGTGAATGTGGCTGTGCCGAGCAGCGAGAGAAGGACGCGGAGATCGCGAAGGACAAGATGCGGCTCCTTGACTGGATGGAAAACGACGGCGACCAGTTCGGTCGGGGCTGGAACAATGCCTGTGACTCAATAAGCTCAGCCATCCGCACCGCTCCTGAGGAGGAACACGATGACCGAGGTTGAGAGGTTGATAAAGGCGCTCCAGGACATATTGGCTGACCACGATGAACGCTGTGCGCTTTTCGGCGACATGGAGAACCAACCAAATCGCAAAAAAGTGATGGAATATTGCCGCAGATTACTCCGCGAGATAGATGTGATGGCAACAGGAGCATGCGCGTGGCACAGGGTTGAAGGTCTGAAAGGGATCGATACCTTTGTTTGGTGGACAGCATGCGGACGCGTCTATAACGCGATGGCAAGACTTGAACCTGGCTCTAAGGCATGTGGATGCGGCAACAAAATAGAGGTGGTTGAGTGAGCGTCGGGTTTGAAGGGTCGGTTAGACTGCGCCTATTTTTTGGGAAAGCACTCAACGAGGTATTCGGGCACGTTGCTTATCATGTAGGTAGTTCTGCGCGATCGAAAAAATGGCGAGACGTAGACGTGGTGATCATGCTTGATGACGATGAGTTCACGGCGATGTTTGGAGGTTCGATCGGCGCCAAGGGATTCAAGGTGGACAAGTGGGAATCGACCTGCCTTGCGTTCACTTTGCTCGGGAAAGAGCTTACCAGGCTCCCAATTGATTTCAAGATTCAGCCGATGACATGGGCAAATAAGCATTTCGGTGGCCACAAGGAGCATCCGAGAGACGCGATTATAGGATTCTGGAATTACGCCAAGGAGGACAAGTGATCGCCGCCCTGTTCCTGTGCTGGATGCCCACCGCTCCCGTAGGGGTGACGCCGGAGCTCGTGGCCTACGTCTATCGACAAGCCGACGAGTACGCGATCCCCCGCAACCTGGTAGACGCGCTGGCCTGGGCCGAGTCGGGATGGAATCCCTACGCACAGCATGTGAATCCGAACGGCACCGTTGACCGCGGACTCTTTCAGCCGAACTCCCGCACGTGGTTGATCATGATCAAGAGCTACAACGGGGGCAAATGGGCCGATCCGATGAACCCCTACGACAACGCCCGGCTCTCGCTCGCCTACCTTGCCGATCTGCACGCGATTCTCGGCAGTTGGCACTCGGCGATTGCAGCGTACAACGCGGGCATCGGTTCGGTATGGCACAACACGGTTCCGGATCAGACCGTGGCCTACATGCGGCGCATTGAAGCTGCCGCGAGTATGTGAAACTGGGGGGTGATTTATGAGCAAAGTGATTTGCGAGATTTGCGGAGAGGAGGTCGAGGATCGAAACGGCCCGGCACACTTCGAAGCGAGAATGTCGGTCGATCAGGACGGGGAAGAGCACGCGGCCCATCTCAGTTGCCTCGACCAATGGCGGCTGTGGGATCGTCTGAAGTCGCTCGAGGTGCGGGTAGATGGACTCGAGGCGAACTCGAAGCCACAGGCCGTCGAGATCCGGGAATCTGCCGGTCATCCCGAGGGGTTGGAGGATCAGCGATGAAGCAGGTTGTGCCGAAACAGATCATCATCGAGGTGTCGTCTCGCTGTCAGCTGCGCTGTGAGGGCTGCTGATCATCACGGAGTGAACCCTGGGAGGGGAACTATGCAGATACTTATCACGATCGGTCACATCATCGCCAAGATCGCGGTCGCAGTACTCGGTCTCGGTATTTTCCAGCAGGCATTCGCGGCATTCGATGCGATCCTTGCGAGTCGCGAGAAAGAGGCGAAAGACGCCATCAACGCCGGCTCGGCGTTCGTCTTTATCGCAACGCTGCTCGTGCTCTTTGCGATATGAGATGCGATGTTTTGCCGTTGCTCAACGGGCATATCGATATTCGATGGACCGAGCAGCAGACAAAGGCCATCGGCAAGGTCAAAGGAATCTGCGATTACCGAGCCCCGGATTCCGCCGGCGCAAGGCGAATGTCCGACAGGTTGGTTGCGGTGATCGAGCACGCCGAGAGATCGGCGAGGGACGTTGAGCTCAGGGATTGGCGGTCATATCATGCGAAGCCTCTACGCCGGAGTGAAGTAACCGCGATCTTTTTCTCGGCGCGGATCGAGGATCTTGATATGGTTACCGGCCCGAGCACATGCAAGCTCGATCGGGATATCGATATCTCATTGGCCGTGGCGGGCGGGGCTCCTCTGTCGAGCATCGCAAGGGATTTCAGGCTGTCGCCAACGCGGTTGCTGCAAATAGCGAGCGACATTGCGACGAAGCTTTATCACGTCGGACAAGAGAGGGGGAACCGATGACGAAAGATAATCTGCTCGAGAGTCCATACTTCAAGAAGTGGTACCCGAGATGGATTGAGAACGCAGCGCTGAACTACCCGAATATCACCGAGCGCGAGAACGACGGCGGGTGTTCGGTTGGCAATATAAAAAAGGTGGCTGCGACCCCGGCAATAGTTCTCGGTTCCGGAGCGAGTCTCGAGACTGCACGTGATTGTTTGAAAGATTGGCAAGGCGGATTATTCGCCGGTCCGACGAATGCGCTCATCGCGAAGATGTACGGCCGTGAGCCGGATTACATCTGCGCTTATGATGCGCTCGCCGGGCGTTCAGAGATCCTTCGCTCCAAATGGTTCACGCGCTCTGAGCTCATCACGCATCCGAACGTCGAGCCACGAGTGCTCTCGCAGTGGCACCGCAAAGCATGGCTATTTCGAAGGACCTTCGACGGGCATCCATACTTCGACTACATTCTGCCGCTCATGTTCCCGATGCTCGAGGTCGGATTCCGCCATCGTGGGAACACGTCGAACAACGCGATCATCGCCGCGCGGTATCTCGGTTACTCTCCGATTTTCATGCTCGGCGTTGATCTCGGGTGGAAAGACCCGGCAAAGACGCGCGCGGATTATTGGAGCTACGACAAATCAGGGAAGCTCATCGCAGTGAAGGCAGCGGCAGAGAGCGATCTTGACTTCGAGATCGTTGAGGATGTAAACGGCGCACGTTACCCGAGACATGAGCGAGACTTCAAAGCGCATCTGCTTTCGATGTGGGTCAACGGGCCTCTCGAGCTTTACGACTGCAGCGACGGGCGAGTGACCGAGTTTCCGAAAGTCGATATCCGCGACGTGATCCGGATGAAAGGCCGGGGCTTCACGTTCGATAGATATGGAACTGCCGTTCGCGTGCTCGACTCGCTTGAGAATCTCGGTGCTCTGAGAGCAGGCCAAGATGATACCGAAAATGTGAATGATGGCGACGAACGGAAAGAAAGCAACAAAGACTCCGCGCAACGGCGGAAAGACTCGGTATCGCGCTGACTGGCACGTCAAGCTCGCGGGTGCCTGGGCGAAGGCCGGACTAACCGACGAGGAGATGTTCACCGAGATGGGCATCTCTCAGAAGACGTTCTACCGCTGGAAGGCAGCGCATCCGGAGTTCGCAAAAGCAATTGACGAGGGGAAGGATCTTCCGAACAAACAAGTCGAAGCAGCTACATTCAAGGCTGCTTGCGGATATGAGTTCGAAGAGGTAACGCGAGAACTACCGAAACTCGACGGGTCGGCGTTGCAGATGATTATCGACGGCAAGATCAGCTTCGAAGACATCCCCATGGTCGTCACGAAACGAGTGACAAAATATTTCCCGCCGAATCCGACGCTCAATGTGTTCTGGCTCATCAACCGGACCGACCGCTGGCGGGATGTTCGAACGGTCGAGGCCCGCGGAGATTTCCACGTCTATTTCGACGAGGATCTTGACGGACCGCCCACCGAATGAAACGAATCACTTTCACCGACCGTCAGAAACAGGCGCTCACCCTTTTGAAAATGAAACCATATGTGCTGCTTGACGGCGGCTCGCAATCCGGAAAGACAATGGTCATTCTCGAATGGATGATCCGCTGCGGGCTGCACTTCCCCCGGATGCGGCTATTCGCCGGCCGCGCAATGCTCACCGATGCAAAGGCTTCCCTGTGGCGGCAATCACTCCCGCAGATCATCGATAGCTATAACCAGCCGGGGCTCTTTCACCGCAACAATACCGACTTAATCGTGACCATGGCGAACGGGTCGCAGCTCTATGTCGACGGCTTCGATGACAAGGAGCGAATCGAGAAGATCCTCGGTCGCGGGTTCGCGATCATCTACCTCAACGAGTGCTCACAAATCGAGTATCGAGCTTACACGACGGCGAAGACCAGGAAGAGTCAGGTCATCCCCGGATTCATTAACCAGATGCTTTTTGATTGCAATCCTCCCGCGCCTTCGCACTGGATCCATAAGCTATTCTACGAAAGGATCGAGGCGAAGGATGGCAAGCCGTTGTCGAGCCCGGAGGACTATGCCGAGCTCCTCATGAATCCGGTCGACAACGTGATGAACCTACCTCCGGACTATATTGCGAGTCTCGATGATCTTCCCGACGAGGAAATGCGCCGCTTCAAGCTCGGTGAGTATGTGAAGCCGGCCGGCGCGATCTTCAAAGAGCTCGATCGCAGGCGCCACGCGATCCCAGCCGCCGACATCCCGGTCTGCGATCGCTACGCGGTTGGCGTCGACCTTGTGACTTATGCCGCGGTTTTG
>Ga0102953_1001581_pt1 | contig 14304 bp, 12 predicted proteins | sample SalPon2A_C_D2_MG_FD_78509 | JGI IMG/M metagenome (GOLD analysis project Ga0102953, IMG submission 78509) | Soil microbial communities from South San Francisco under conditions of wetland restoration - Salt Pond MetaG R2A_C_D2_MG | ecosystem: Environmental > Terrestrial > Soil > Wetlands | place... | reverse complement strand
TACCACAACGAAGGAGAAGGCCACGCCACAAAGATATCCAATGTTTACCTCGAAAATGTCAAGTGCCAGGTAGCAACTGCAAATGGAATTGTCCTGCAAGGATATCCCCAGCAAAAAATTACAGACATCTACTTCAAGAATGTTGAAATTGATTCGGTGAAGAATGCCGTTAGCATGGAAGATGCTGAAAACATTGTCATGAGCGACGTGGTTATTGGCAAACTGGCAACTGCACCTTCCTCGAATTAATTGGGATTCATTAAATTATTTCGACTAGTGTTCAGTCATGTGTGCTTTATGGGAAAGCTTCCTTCGTTTCCGAAAAATCGGGACAGGCGGTACCTCCCAGGAATGACTTCATTGAGAAGACGAGGAACGAGGATGAAGCAATCTAATCCGAATTTTGAGAATTGAATTGACACTAGTTTGCCGGTACGTACATGAATGTCTTTTTGCCACGAAGGCACAAGAGTACCAAGAATGTCAAGAATGAATAATTTCTACTTTATATAACTCTTGGCAGTTGCCGGCGTTGTTGTCATCTTTTTTTATTGCCAACTGCTAAGCAAACTTATAATTTGTTTTTTTTCAACCTCTAATTTTTGTTCGCTTCGCAGAAAAAAATCATGGAAGCGCTTATTTGCCAGCATTTCGGTATGCCTTTTTAGAAATCGTTCCAGCGAATGGGTTAAAACCAACTCATCGTGCCAGGCCCCAAGTTTGTTGTTGATTGGTTTTATTTGTTTGACTGAAACAGCTGAATATTGCTCTGCGTCTGACTTATTAAACATGGAAAGAACGTCGCCAATGGTCCGAAATTGCTTCCTGATTTTATGTAACACCTGGTCACTCATCGACTCCTGTTGCAGGATGGTAATTTTACTAAGCTTGTTGGATGCATAGAAAGAAATTTTCTCCAAGCACCATTGATTTTCGAATCGAGCCATTTGGTTCAAAATAATCTCGCACTGCGCTTCAAAGTCATTAATATCAAAATCACCTATGACTGATTTGAAAAGTCTCTGATTTCGCTTTAACGCACGAAATTGGTATTCCAGGTACGGATTTAAAAACTTCAACTCTTGTGTTTGAATCTGCTGGATATTAATTTGATTTTCGCGCACACGCCCTGCCCGACCGAATAATTCTTTTAGCGAGTTGTTGTAATCCGTCTTTGAAAACTCAGCGGGCAACGAAAACTCCAAAACAGCATACAACGCTTTCAACTTCCGAATTGTCACTCGAAGCTTGTGGATGTCCTCCATTTCAAAATGATCGTGGGAATACCCAAGGTAGATGTGAAATGAAGCCTTTAACTGATGCAATTTCGACATGAACGAATTCATACATTAACTAATTTCAATTTGCAGGAAACAAACGGGTTCCTGATATACTAACGTGAGTTTTTTATTCCTGGTTCTGCAAGCAATACTTTCTGCAAATAACTTCAACATAAAATTCAACCTGCCGATCTCAGCAATTTCATGTAAATTGTTCGTTGTTTAAAATATTTTCATCGGTGGTTCGTCTCATCAATCATGGAACCGCAAATGACTCAATCTGCATCTATGGCTGGACCCGGGAAATACAATATCAATCAAATCATTCAAGACTATGGGAACCGGCTACAAGCGTTCATTCGCTCACGGGTGAGGCAAACGGAAGATGCAGATGACATTTTGCAAGAAGTGTTCTTCCAGCTGGCGGAGGCTGATCGGTTGATGAAACCAATTGACCAAATGACAGCCTGGCTTTTTACCGTTGCCCGGAACCGAATCACTGATTTGTATCGCAAGAAAAAGCCCGATTCACTTCCCGAATACAATGACGACGAAGATGACGACTTACTGGAAATTAGCGACCTCTTATTTGATGGCGGGAGTACTCCGGAGTCTGAATTTATTCGATCGATGTTTTGGGATGAGCTGGAAGAAGCATTGGGCGCTTTGCCTCCCGAACAGCGAGAAGCGTTTGAGATGACCGAATTGCAAGGCCTTTCGTTCAAGGAAATCGCTAAAGAAAAAGGCGTTCCCGTCAACACGCTGATCTCCCGAAAACGCTACGCCATTCTGCATCTACGCGAATGGTTTCAGCTATTTTATGATGAAATTATGAACTTATAAATTTGACAATCATGGATTACTCAAAACGAAAATGGGCATTCTTCCCACTGATTTTTTTGGCAGCCATCGCCGGTTTTAGCTTGTTGGTCATGCTAGTGTGGAATGCGGTTATCCCGGATCTTTTCCACGGACCGGTTATCAGCTATTGGCAGGCACTTTTGTTGCTTATTTTAGCACGAATTTTATTTGGCGGTGGTCATTTCAGGCGACCGGGCTTCTCGCATCATACGTTTAAAGACCGGTTCAAACAAATGACTCCGGAAGAACAGGAAGTGTTCAGAACAAAAATGCAACACCTCCGCAAAGCTCGCTGGCACAACCATGGTGACTCGCCTGATGAAACAACTGATTCTGAGGAGAAAACAAAATAAATTAAACTTATCGAATGGAGAACTGTTTGTGTGTGGTGGGCAAACCTAAAGCCCGTATATATTAATTGTGAGATAGACGTGTTATGGAAAATAAAAAAACAAAGAAACGTTTAACCAAAACCTCACTACGCAAGACCCTTCGATTATACACCTACTTAAAACCTTACCGGACTGAATTTTTCGCCGGACTCTTTTTCTTGTTGCTAACAAGCAGCGCTACGCTGGCTTTTCCAAAATTGCTGGGCGTGTTGGTTGACCTGGGAAACCGGGGAAGGCCTCAAAGCGAAATTAACCAAATTGTCCTGCTTCTGGCAGGAGTTTTGGTTTTGCAGGCCATTTTCAGCTTTATGCGCACGAACCTGTTTGTTCGGGTAACATCTAAAACCCTGGCTTCCATTCGGCAACATGTGTACAAGCACTTGATTCAACTTCCCATGAGTTTCTTTTTGAAACGGCGGGTTGGTGAGCTCAACAGCCGTATTTCTTCGGATATCTCGTTATTGCAGGATACACTCACTTCAACGGTGGCCGACTTTTTGCGCACCATGTTAATTATCACGGGCGGCATTATTTTGCTGGTTTTTATCTCACCCAAGCTGACGCTTTTTATGCTGATGGTACTCCCGTTAGTAGTCATGCTGGCAGTGGTCTTTGGTCGTTTTATCCGGCGCTATTCAAAAAGTATGCAAGGGCAAATTGCCGACTCGAATACGATTGTTGAAGAAACCTTGCAAGGCGTACAAAATGTAAAAGCGTATGCTAACGAATATTACGAGATTGACCGATACACGCAAAAGACTAACGAAGTAGCTAAAACCGGCATTCTAGGCGGATTGTACCGGGGCGCGTTTTCAGCCTTTATGATCATTGGTATGTTTGGTTCCATGGTCGCTGTTATTTGGCGGGGAACCATTCTGATTTCAAGCGGACAGATGGATGCTGGGCAATTGTTTTCTTTTGTGCTTTACAGTGCTTTTATTGGTGGAATGATGGGCGGTTTGGCCGATGTGTACGCACGTCTCCAAAAAGCCGTTGGAGCAACAGAAAACTTACTTGAGATTCTCGACGAGCCAGTTGAAGTCATCACGCCACAAAGTGAAATAAAGTCAGAGAATTTGTTGAGCGGAAAGATCGAATTTAAAAATGTGTCGTTCCGCTACCCAACACGCCTCGACACCACGGTGCTTTCAAATATTTCGTTCCAAGTGAACCCGAACCAACAAATTGCCTTGGTTGGGCCAAGTGGAGCCGGAAAATCAACCGTAGTCAATTTACTATTACATTTTTATGATGCTTCCAAAGGCAACATTCTTTTTGACAACCATGATATTCAAGCTATTCCATTGACCGAGCTGCGTTCGCAAATTGCGGTTGTTCCGCAGGATGTCTTCTTGTTTGGCGGTACCATCCGCGAAAACATTGCCTATGGAAGACATGATGCCACAGAAGAAGAAATTGTTGAAGCGGCGCGGCAAGCTAACGCCTGGTCATTCATCGAAAGTTTCCCGGAAGGACTGGACAGCCTGGTTGGCGAACGTGGCGTTCAACTTTCTGGTGGCCAGCGGCAGCGAATTGCCATTGCCCGTGCTGTCTTGAAAAACCCACGCATTCTGATTTTGGATGAAGCCACTTCATCACTCGATTCCGAATCGGAACGTCTGGTACAGGAAGCCTGGGAAAAACTGATGGCCGGACGCACTTCAGTGGTAATTGCGCACCGTTTGTCTACGATCCGGCAGGCCGATAAAATACTGGTTCTTGAAGATGGTCAGATTATTCAGGCAGGAACGCATGATGAGTTGGTCGCTGATCATGAAGGCCTCTACTCCACCCTCAGCGAATTGCAGTTTGCCAGTTAATGCCAACGCTGAGTAATCAGTGTTCAGTCTCAGTTGGCAGTTCCCAAATAAGCAAGCGACAAGAAAAGCGGAAGTAAGGACACGACATGTCGTGTCCATGCCTAAAGAAGACCAAAACATTTGCTAGTTGCAGCTAGCTGTTAGCAAAAGAGGATGTGAGGATGTGAGAATGCAATGGGGAGACATTTTATCGAAAACCGGGTGGCGGGTGGCGCGAATTCCAATTCGCGCATTATGATTCGTCGTTTTAGCGATCAAGACGTCCAATTCATCCAGCATCATTTATCGAGGATCTGGGATCGTACATCGAGAAATCAAGGATCAAGCCTCGACTTTCCAGTATCAAGCCTCAAATGCTTTGAGTAGTCAAATTTCCAATGTATATTTGAGAAAAAGCTGCTCTGCTTTGTCAGACAATCACAAATCGTTGAAATGGCACTCATTTTATGGAACCGATTCTCATTATTGGCATCATCATTTTTTCAGGTTTAGTTGTTGGAGAAATATGTACACGCATTGGTCTGCCCAAAGTCACCGGATACATTTTGGCCGGATTGCTCCTGAATCCAAATTTGACGAATATCATTCCTGAAACATTTGTCTTGCATACTTCTCTGGTGACAAACATTGCGCTGTCTTTCATCACCTTTTCAGTAGGCGGCACCTTATTTTTTCCCAAAATCCGAAAGCTAGGAAAACCCATTGTTTATATCACTCTGTTTGAAGCTGAATTTGCATTTCTTTTTGTCGCCGTATTTTTCTCCATCCTCGCCCCCTTGCTCAGTCCGGTTCCCGGCTTAACAATGGCAACCTTTTACATCCCGATGGCACTTTTAATGGCGTCATTGGCATCACCAACCGATCCATCAGTAACCTTATCGGTTATGCATGAATACAAAGCAAAAGGACAAGTTTCTTCAACGGTGATGGGTGTCGCCGCATTTGATGACATTTTGGGAATTATAAACTACAGTATTGCAATTTCTGCAGCCACAATACTTATTATGCATGAACCAGTCAGCACCCATTCGTTCCTCCAGCCCATCATCAAAATCGGAGGCTCTATTATTGGCGGTGCTGCATTTGGGTTCTTCTTGAATTTTTTAACCAAATTTATTCGAAATGAATCGGAAGGCGTTCTCATTACCCTGATCATTGGCTTGCTGGCCATCTGTTACGGACTTGCGGGAATGATTCATGCTGACGAACTATTATCGACCATGACAATGGGAATCGTCGTGGTGAATTACAATCATATAAGTGAAAAGATTTTCAAAATCCTCGAACGGTATACTGAAGAATTAATATTCGTATTATTCTTTACCCTAAGTGCCATGCATCTCAACCTCGGCGTTCTGGAATCCAACTGGCTGTTTATCTTGCTGTTTGTTGTTTTCAGGGCGAGCGGAAAATTCACAGGTACTTTTGTAGGTGGCAAACTATCCAAAGCCTCTCCTGCTGTTCAAAAGTATACAGCAGGCGGTTTGATTCCACAAGGTGGTATTGTGATTGGCCTTGCCCTGGTGATCCGGCAGAACCCGGAACTGGGCAACATGTCTGATATTATTTTGAATGTGGTGATTGGAGCAACGATCATCCATGAAATTATTGGCCCGGTGGCTTCAAAATTTGCCTTGCAGAAAGCCGGAGAAATCCAGATTCCCCAAAAGCACGAAAACCCAAAAACAACTTAAGGAATGTTTCTACCAGAAAATCCACGCGACAATAATTGCGATAAGGACCAAAACTCCGATCTTCTGCGAGAAATAACTTTTGATGAACAAGCCGGTTAATACGACCAATTCACTGTCGCTGTGATCGCGAATGTCGCCTCCCTGCGAAGTTCCATCATAAAAAACGACCTCTTCATTTTCTTCACTGACACTCCAACTGCCGTGTGTAAACGAGTTGTAGTTCCAGTTGTATTTCTTGCCTTTCAGGTTGATGAAAGCCCCATTCCGCCATAGCTTGAAAATAATGGCGCCAATGGATTCTTTGGTTTGGGCATCAAAAATTTGTGCTTCTTTTTTTGTAAATGAACCTTGGGGTACGAAAGCATATTTTTGATCGCCAATCTCACAATCGGTAACTTTCGACCAGGTTTGCTGTTTCAACTCACCAATTTTATCCGGTCCGGAGAAAAGTTTATATTGACGACCTAACAGGTCACGTTTCCAACGAAGAAGTCGACTCATATCGGTTTTTTTGGATCAACAGATCAAGCTGACGCAGAATGTTGATTTCATTTTCGGCGCAAGATATTAAATTATTCCCAGCGAATTTGTATGATTTTGAGAAAACGGGTATCTGCAACTTAATTTGCTCTATTGGCGCGTTCTGCTTTCAAACACTCGCTCTTTTATTCAAAATGAATCGGTCAACAGACCAACCTCCGCCTCCACGAATCAATAAAAACAGACTGCCAAGCAACATGGAAAAATCAGTTCGGGCAGCATGCATCATCGCCCAAAAACCATGATCAAGAAGAATGGGGATTTTGGTGGATGAAATGGCTACAATCATAATGGTTATCAATGGAAGACTTGCCAGGCGAGTTACAAGTCCGAGCAAAATAAGAATGCCGCAAAGAACCTCAAAAGTTCCCACAAATGAAGCCCAAAATTCCGGAGAAGGAAAACCAATTGTTTCGAAACGTCCGACACCACGGGCAGTAAATAAAAATTTTTGCAGGCCTTCGGAAAGAAAAACAATGCCGACCATCAACCGAATAAGAACGGTTGCCTTAGAATGACTCGTATTCAATATTTTTTGAAACATGACGCTGTGAATTATTGGTGTAACTACTTTCAGTTTTAACACGCACGTCCTAAAAGATGTTCTATTTGAATGAATTACTCGATATGCAGCCCCTGTTGGGAATTGATTACTGAATAATCTCCTTGAGTGTTTCAATCCACATCGGGTGATCATTGAGGCTTTCTACCAACTGGACTTTTTCACCACCGTTTTCAACAAACAAATCCTGGTATTCAATGCCAATTTCAACAGTCGTTTCCAGGCAATCAGCGACAAAAGCCGGGGCGACCACTAAAATGCGTTTGGCGCCTTCTTTCGCTTTCTTAATCAACAACTCATCGGTAAACGGTTTCAGCCAGTTTTTGGTCAGGCGCGATTGGAACGAAACGGAATAATCGCCGGACTTCAAGTTCAGCGAACCAGCCAACAGACGTGTTGTTTGGTAACAAGTAGCTTTGTAGCAATACTTACCATGTTCAGGCAACGCTTTTTCGCAGGTGCAAACGGTTGATGAAATCTCCTGGTGTACTTTATCAACCTGCCGATTGGGCAATCCATGATACGAAAAGATGATGTGATCGAAGGTTTCCGGCTTGTATTGTTTGATTCGATCGGTGAACGCTTTCACGAAAGTTGGGTGATCGTAAAATTGGCTCACCATGCGAATTTCCGGAATCACCGTCCATTTAGCCAATTCTTTGTTGACAAACTCGGCAATTGTTCCGGTGGTTGAAGAAGCGTATTGCGGAAACACTGGAATGACAATCAACTTTCCAAACCGTTCGTCGCGAATTTGATGCAACACTTTTTTCAACGAAGGATTCTGATAACGCATGGCAATGAACACCTCGTAATCATTACCCAACGCCACCTGCAGCTTCAGCTTGTTCTTTTCGGCATTAACCAACAAAGGCGAACCTTCTTCGGTCCACAACATTTGGTAAAGCTTGGTGGATTTTGGTGCCCTGAATGGAACAATGATCAAATTCACCAGGATTTTTTGCGGAATCAAAGGCAAGTCAATCACTCGCCGATCGTTCAAAAAATCGAACAAATAGCGACGCACTGCGGATACTTTGGGCTCGTCTGGTGTTCCAACATTCACCAATAAAACGGCGGTTCTTTTCGAATTGTCCATAAGGTTTGTTTTTAACTCAGCAGATGACTTGAAGTCACCTGCTGAATAATTTCATCAGTCAATATTCAGCCAGTCAATATCTTTCTTCAGTAATTGAAGTGTTTCCTCTTCTTTCGATCCTTTTTCAGCTTGGTAGTCATAGGTCCATGTTGCCATCGGCGGCATACTCAAAAAGATGGATTCGGTGCGTCCATTCGACTCCAACCCGAATTTTGTTCCCCGGTCATACAGCAGGTTAAACTCGACGTAACGGCCTCTACGCAGGGTTTGCCATTGCTTTTCTGCTTCCGTAAACGAACGATGCCGGTTGGCATTCAACAATTCAACGTACACCCGTGGATAGGTTTTTGAAAGCTTGCTGGTGAACGCCAGGTATTTCTCAAACTGTTCATCCGAAGCGCCATCCTGGTGATCGAAAAAGATGCCGCCCACGCCCCGCGTTTCATCGCGATGAGGCAGAAAAAAATAATCGTCTGCCCACTTTTTATATTCCGGGTAAAAATTGGCGTCGTAATGATCACAAACCTTTTTCAATTCCTGATGAAACCAGGCTGCTTCTTTTTTATCAACATAGTGTGGTGTGAGATCAATTCCACCACCAAACCAAGCTTTACCTGAGTTCAACTGAAAGTAACGCACATTCATGTGGATAATGGGAACATGAGGATTGCGTGGATGAACAATTGAGGAGATTCCCGTAGCAAAATATTCATCACCATCTTCGATGTGGAGTGCTCTTCGCATCCGTTCACTCACTTTTCCTGCAACCGCTGAAAAGTTCACTGCAGCTTTTTCAATTGCATCACCATCCTGCAACACCATGCTGAAACCTTCGCCGATTTCCTTTTCCCAATGGTCCGTTTTAAACGTTGCCTTTCCGTCGGCTGTTTCTAACTGCTTGCAAATTTGTTGCTGTAATTTCCGGTAAGTGGATGCAATTTGTTTTTTTCTCATCACTGATTGGTTGACTTTTGGTTTTGCTCTTACTAACCAACACGCTCAGACAATCCTCGACCCTGCTTCATTCGGTCGGCCATTCCGATGCCATCGCGAATATTTCCACCAAGGATCAGGCCTTTGTGAGTGTTTTCCAATTCGTCAATAGCAGCCAGTCGATCAGCCGATTCAAAGCTGTATTGCGGGATCGCATGTTGATAGCGGTTTATTACCAACAAATCTGGTTCCCATTTTGTTAATTGCATCATAAACTTTAGCTCCTTTTCAACGAGCTTTTTAATTTTATCGTCCGGAAGGTCAACCATTCCCGGCCTGCGAACACCGCCTAAAAAAGTAGAAAGTAATGCCCCACCTTCCGGTGCGCGATTTTTCAAAAATGACGAAAGAAAAAGCACACCAAGCACATCCCGTTTTTCGTGAAATGGAACCAATCCACCAAAAGCTTTGATGGGGATTCCCTCCCACTTGTTGAAGCCAACGGAAACCTGCACCACTTTGGCGTAAGTCATGGCTTCAATTTTTTGAAGTTGCTGCTCCGGCAAAAAAGGAAAAAGCTTGCGCAAAGCGTGTCCACCAACCGTTGAGATCACTTCGTCAAACGGTTCTTTAAATCCGGATCCATCGGCAACAATGAATTTTTCACCATCCTTGGAAACGGTCAATCCTGTAGATTTCAAACGAATATTTTCAGAACCAATTTTCAATTCCAGCGCTTGGATCAATGATTTCAAGCCCCCATTCATCGAGAAAACTTGCCGGGTGGCTTTTTTGTCCCAATCGGTTTTGGGCTCCTTGGCTTTTTTCATGGAGCCGCCAATGAAGCTGCCATATTTTTGTTCGAGGTTGTACAATTTTGGCAAGGCATATTTGACAACCAACTTTTCGGGATCGCCACTGTAGATTCCTAAAATGAATGGATCGACAGCGTATTTCAGAAAGCTCTCGCCCATTCGCCGGCGTACCAAATGCGCCAATGATTCATTGGGATCAGTTCCCGGCTTGCGGAATGGCTCACCCAAAATTCGAATTTTGTCGTGCCAGCTAAACAATGGCGTACTGATTCCGCCTCCAAGTCCGGATGGTAGCGCATGCCAGCGATCGCCCTTCCAAATCCAACGATTTTTGGCATCCTCATCAGCAATTTCCAATTCACAGGCATCACCCAGTTCTTCGATCAGATCAGCTGCTTCAGGCTGGCCCAAAACGCCGGTGCTGGGACCGTTTTCGTATATAAAGCCATCCTTTTCAACCGTTTGTATCACACCACCAACGTGATTCGCTTGCTCAAAAACCTGGAAGGAAACACCTTTCTTTTTCAGGTAAAAAGCGGTTGTCAAACCTGTTAAACCGGCGCCAATTACAGCAACTTTTTTCCCCATGGATTAAACTGATTTTGAGAATTTTTTGAGACTTCCTTCCAATCGCACATCAAAGACAGCAGCAACGTTGCGGAGGAAAAAACGACCGAGATCGGTAATGAAAATTTCTTCCGTATTGTAGCTCAACAAGTCATCAGCCACGAAGCCGTCCAGCTTCTCTTCTTTAAATTTCAGCAAGGATTTCAACTCATCAACCGGAATATCAAATTGTTCTGAAATTTGATTCCAGGATAAGTATTGGTTGCACATGATCTCATTGATGATCTGGCGAATAATTTTATCTGTTTTCGTGAGCGCGTATCCTTTCACAATGCGGATTTCATCCAGCTCCATGTATTCCTTGACAGTGCGCACATTTTGCGCGTAAACGTCTTCCAACTGGCTGATTCCGGTAACGCCAAAAGCATACACCTGTCCGGTAGTTTCGCGGGTACAATATCCCTGGAAGTTACGATGTAAGGTTTTACTTTTCAAGGCAACGGCCAAATTGTCGTCGGGCTTGGCGTAATGATCCAATCCAATTGGAATGTACCCGGCATCGGTCATCAAACGCCAGCCTTCTTCAAACATTTCCACTTTTTCATCAGCTGACGGCAAACCGTATTCTTCAAGCTTTTTCTGGGCCTTTTTCACCCAAGGGACGTGCGCATACGAGAAGGTAACCAACCGATCCGCATTCACCTGAATTGCTTTTTCGATCGTCGTTTTAAACGACTCAACCGTTTGGAAAGGCAGGCCATAAATAAAGTCGAGGTTAACCGCCACTCCCCGGTGCTGGCGAATCATCTTCACCATTTCAGGAATGGGGATTGTTGGTACTTCCCGATGCACGGCGTTCAACACCTTCTCTTGAAAATCCTGAACGCCCAAACTGATTCGGTTAAATCCAAACGACACCAATTGGTCAATGTATTCCTGATCCAAATGCGCCGGATTGCACTCAATGGCAATTTCGGGCTTTTCAATAAATTGATATTCCGAGGCAAAAATCGCCATGATTTCACCAATATAACTGGCCGGTAAAACATTCGGCGTTCCTCCACCCCAGTGGATTTGCGAAATCTTTCGATCGTGGTCAATCAGTTTATTCACTGAGTGGATTTCCTTTTTCAAAGCTTCCATATAGCGCTCCATCATGTCCTTATCCTTCGTGATATGCGTATTGCAACCGCAATACAAACACAACTGGGTACAAAACGGAATGTGCAGGTAAATGGAAATATTTTGAGGTTGTTTTTGATTTGAATCAACAACAGCTTTTAAATAGTCGCCGGTCACAAATTCACCGTCAAAAAAATTGGCAGGTGGATAGCTGGTATAGCGCGGAACCGGGACATTGTACTTTTCAATAAGATTAGCGGGTATTTTCATTATTTCGAGCTCAAATTAAAGGATTCTAAAGTAATAGAAATTGGACAAAGTGAAAAACAGATTGAACAAATATCAATACCGTTTTCAATCAACTTTTAACCAGTCGATTAACTTTAAATCTGATGATTAATAACGTTTTCTGCAAAAATAAAAATGATAAAAACTGTAATTACTGACATTGATCAGTTACCTATTTCCAATAAATTTTTAATTTTTTGCCCAAATTTTTGAAACGAATATGAGACTTAGAAAATTATTTACACTTGGGGCTATTTTGATGACTTTTAGCAGCATGGCCCAGAAAAATGAAGACAAAGGAAAAGTAATTGTCGAGCAAAAAGGGAAAGGTTATTACTACGAGTCCATCATGAAAGACGTGAATGCGGTGAACGAAAAGATGAAAGAAACAGAACCGTACAAACGTTTTGTGATGGATCAATCCAAAATGGACCTTCCGAACGATGTTTCCTTGTACAAAACAGCTTGGTCCGAGCCAACTATCTCGCAAGGAAATGCGGGTACTTGCTGGGCCTTTTCAACCACCTCTTTTTACGAATCGGAAGTTTACCGACAAACCGGGAAACAGCTGAACTTATCTGAAATCTACACGGTATATTGGGAATACGTTGAGAAAGCACGCCGTTACATTGAAAAGCGCGGTGACTCGAATTTCGACGAAGGTTCGGAAGGAAATGCAGTGGCCCGCATCATGAACATGTATGGCGCCGTTCCATACGATACTTACACCGGACTGATTGATGGGCGCATATTTCATAGCCATGCGAAAATGGTTGCTGAGATGAAAAGCTTCCTGGAATCGATGAAGAAAAATAACTCGTGGAACATGGACTTTGGACTGGAAACCATTAAAGATATCATGAACCACTACATCGGTAAACCACCGGTAGAATTCACTGTGGATGGTCAAAAATACACGCCAAAATCGTACATGACCGACTATTTGAAATTGAATCCAAACGATTACGTAGAAATACTCTCCTACAAACAAGAACCGTACTGGCAAAAGGTAGAATACACCGTGCCTGACAACTGGTGGCACAGCAAAGATTATTACAATGTTCCGCTGGATGTGTTCATGAAAATTGTGAAAAGAGCCATTAAAGAAGGATACACAATGAGTATTGGTGGCGACGTTTCGGAATCGGGTTTCAGCCGCGAAACCAACTGCGCCATGGTGCCTGACTATGATATTCCGTCGGCCTATATTAACGACGATGCCCGTGAGTTCCGCTTTTCAAACGGATCCACAACCGATGATCATGGCATGCAGTTAATTGGTGTTCTGGAGAACTACCACAACACGGGCATGGATTGGTACCTGATTAAAGATTCGAGCTCCGGCTCACGAAATGTTGGTGAAGACGATCCACGATTCGGATACTATTTCTTCACCTCCGATTACATCAAACTCAAAATGATGGGTTTCACGATCAATAAAAATGCCGTGAAAGACATTCTGAAGAAATTCAAACGCTTATCTCAGAACTAAAAGAAGAACCGTCCAACGGAACTTCAATCGGTCATGATTGTTACAAAATGCGCCTTGCCATCGCAAGGCAAAGGTATAGGCAAATCTGGTGTAGTAAGAGTGATAACACATCTCGTTTACAAAAATGATACTGTTTTACCTGCCTCCCGTATTTAATAAAACCGGTATGGAAAACCTTACGGATAAAGAAATTCTGGAACTTATAAAGTTGATACCATAAAAAAAGCCCGGTAATTCGGGCTCTTTTATTGTTTAAAATCTGTTTTTATAATTCTCCTCACTTTATCTTTCCTAAAATAATGGCTTCTGCGATAAAAATAACTGTTGATAATACTACCTATATTATCACCCCAATATCGCCTTGGAGTCTGTCGCATTTTATAAATTTCAGAATATATATATTATCTTAATTACGCGGGGAAATTTATAGGGGCATACCATATTCGTATTTTATCCATCGTTGAGATACATTATTGTTAAAAGTAGAAAAAATAATTGATATCGATCAGTTGTGGAAAGGTTAATAATGATGGATAAAACCGGTATATGCACCATGTACATAATATTTCGCTTATATTTTTACAAGAAGGACATCTACACCCCGAATTCGGTATGTGTATATGCCATTATCTTAAAAAACCACATGAATTTAACTATATTTCAATCATCCCCCAAGATTGTTAAATAAGCTTTCAACAGAAGTTCACTTCGGGGTAATCATTGAAACAGGCAACTGGGCGGTGCCGGTCGCCAAAAGCCCTGCCAAGTCCGGTTCGGAAGGCCATTGCAATCACTCGCAAAACACCTAGCCAACTGAAAAAACACCCCTCCTGAATGTG
>Ga0102953_1001578_pt1 | contig 14341 bp, 11 predicted proteins | sample SalPon2A_C_D2_MG_FD_78509 | JGI IMG/M metagenome (GOLD analysis project Ga0102953, IMG submission 78509) | Soil microbial communities from South San Francisco under conditions of wetland restoration - Salt Pond MetaG R2A_C_D2_MG | ecosystem: Environmental > Terrestrial > Soil > Wetlands | place... | reverse complement strand
CCCGCCGGAAGAAGCCAAACGGATATGGGATCGATTTGAATTTATCTATACCCCCAAGCATGGGAGTTGGCTAAACATGGCTGAAATAGAACTCAATGTGTTAATGGGTCAATGCCTGAATCGGAGAATGGACAAAATTGAAACCATGAGAAAAGAGGCCTGCGCCTGGCAACAAAACAGGAACAATAAAAAATCTACCATAAATTGGCAGTTTACAACCGATAAAGCCAGGGTAAAGCTGAAAAGGCTTTATCCGACAATTTTAACTTGACATGACTCTAGTGCTGAAATGGAATCGTCAGAGTTTAAAACGGCGACCTCTTCGGATGCCGTGCAGCGGGGGATGCCTGGCTGGAAAAGATCGTTGCAATCCTACAAAACAACTACGGGTATCGGTGCAGTGATGATCCTGTCTTCCATTATGCTGACCCTTATGAACTTTCCGTTCGCCTTTGATGTGACGGCCCTGGCATGGGGTTCCATCATCATTGCCCTGGGGCAGTTTTTCCGGCACAAAGAAAATGTATTGTCTATCCAATTGCGAAAAGAATACCTTCGGTTAGAACATGAGGCAGATCTGAGAAATTATAAGCTGACTATGATGCAAAAGGTGCTCTCGCTTTTGCCTTCGTCAGATATCACATTCGAGAACATTGAATCTCTCTTGAAAGAGGAGAGCAGCAATATTAAGACAAAGAAACAGATTGAGAACAACCCCGGATCAGAAGGGTTGGAGGTAGGCACTTCTCTGATACATAGAGAGAAACATTAAAATACAAAACGTGGAATAGACAAGGATACTCACAATAAAAGCCGGTCCATGGGGTACGAATCATACCATATGGACCGGCCGGTTGCTAACGACACAAATCGTGATTTCAAATTAGCCTGCCGTTATTCTATTTCAACAGGATCATCTTTTTTGTGTTGGTAAAATTACCCGCTTTCAACCGGTAGAAATAGACTCCGGTCGACAGATTATCCGCATGAAAAGTGACCGTGTGTGCTCCCGCATTCTGTATCTTATCAACAAGGACGGCTACTTCCCTTCCGGTAACATCAAACACCGTCAGACGAACGTGTTGGGCACTTTTAAGCTGATAGGTTATCTGCGTGGATGGGTTGAATGGATTCGGATAGTTTTGAGAGAGTGAGTATCGGGTTGGGACATCAGGACCATTTTTCGATATGGCTGTTGCCAGCAAATTGATATTCACATTGGCCGCCCCGGCCTGGACTGTCGGACTGGTATAGGTGTAATTCTGTACACTGCTGCCGAGAGCAATCATATAATTGTGGATCTTGGTGCTCACATGAACGAGATAGTTTCCATTATTATCCGTTTGCGTTTGGCTGAACCCTGTATCGGCACTCTGCGCATATACGTTGATCATGAAACCCGGTGCATTACCGTTGATAGTGACCCGACCGCTGATTGTTGAGTTGGCATTATATATTCGGAGGTCATGATTCAGGTTGTCTCCCGATTGTACACTGCCAAAGGTATACTGAGCAGTAACGATGCTGGTGTCACGGTTGTCACCGGCACCAAGATTCAGGTTGGTCAATGGCAACTCGCTCGAGAGCAGGCCTATCTTGAATACTCCTGATGTATCTGTCACCGTATTCCTGTTTAGGCTCCCATTCATCGAACTGATATAGACATCACTCCCGATCATTGGCTTCCCATTGTCACCCAATAAGGTGCCGGTAATGGATGCCGAAGCCATGGTTATCGTAAAATCGTTGTTGGGATATGAGGGTGCCACACTCTTATCGAGAGTCATGGAATATCGGTCAGGGGATATAATATCCGATCCAAAAGAGGCAATGTTATCAACCTTCAATCGCCAGGGGTTACCCGTAGTATCAGCGTTCATATGAATAGTAAAATTGCCGCTTGCATCGGTAATAGCTGTCCAAAAATTACCGTTGTATTCTGCCCCCAGGTTTACAACGACATTTTGGACACCTCCGCTCGCATCAGAAACATTTCCGGAAATAGTAAAGGTTGGTGAAGCAAGAGCTGTAACAGTTGCAGAGACCGTTTTCGTCATATGATGGTTCTCGTAGGCCAATATGTAATGTGCAGGCGCCAAGCCAACGGGCTGTTTAAAGGAAACATGTCCATCCGCCATTCCATCCATGTCGGGCGGACCGTTATGTCCCACTGTGTCGCCATCGATTTGGATGAAATAATTCCACATGATATCGCCTGAGTTAATCGTGCCGCTATTATCTTCATCGATCCAGACTTCAACCAGCGTGGTATCCCCCGGTGCAGGCACGTCATAACTCCATGACAGTGTGTCTCCGGAAGTCATAGTAAAGCTTGTAGCCTGGTTGTTGACCATTAGATTAGTAACCTGGCCGTACGCGTCAAAGGCGTACAGAGCAAGTAGAGTGAATAATGAGAGTAGCATTTTTTTCATTGGACACCTCCGTTTTGTATGGTTTTATCCTGGTTAATGCGGTCTGTTTTAGGTTATCAAAATCCTATCGGGCTTATTACCTAATACATCATAGCGAATTAGGCATGTCCCATGTTAAGTCCTTCAAAATTTTGAGAGGTCAAAACAAATAAATGATTCAACCATAACCTGTTATGGGAATATTGATTTCATTTATCCTTTTTTTACAGATTATAATCTGAAATCTTAGACACCTACTTCAAAACCTGCTTGCTACGCATCAATGAGAGAAAAAGTTAAAGGATGGGCTTCATCTGTGTGCCGCCAGGAAGATATCTGAAAGAAATAACTGCACACTTCCTTTTTAATTAACTTAACTCAATGGTCATATGGACATTAGCTATACCTTTAACTGAAAAAATATCAACTTTTATCCATGAATTGTCAATAGAAGAATCATTGAAAATCCATCCCCTTCTATTAACCAATATTTAATCTTTAGGATTATAGTATGAATACGCATTTTGATTTAAGAGGACCCGTTTAACCTGTATGAATGCTGAAAAGATTCTATTTCGGGTCAGTTGAATTGCAATTTTGATAGATAGATTATCCTAATGATTATCTGCTGACAGCTCTGTTTGGTATCTGGAAATATATAAGGAGAGAGCGATGGTTAATTTTTGCAGTTGGCAACGTAAATGTATTTTGCCCGATAAGCTTGAATCCGGCCAAAATGCCAGAATTATGAACGTTCTTACATCTGATCCTTTTAAAACGGAATTAAGATAACAGGTTGTGTATATTAACTGTAGGCCGAATGATCCGGCTTTGGAGAGGCAATATAGGCTGCTTTAGTGAAAACGATGAGTACAGTTATGCCTGGATTATTCATCAGAATAAGTGGAGGTGAACGATGAACAAAGGTATGTTTGTCATTATCATTGCAATTGTTGCAACGCTTATTTCCACTCTGCTCCAGATACTTATGCGGGGCCGTGAAATAAGTCCGGCCGTTCAAAAAAGCATATGGGGAGTTTTCCTGGCTGGAGTTTCTGTATTGATTATCACTGTGATAATCATGATTGCGAGATAACCGGTTATTGCCAAAAATCCATTAGATGCAGATTGTAGATAGATTTTAAAAAGCGGTATTTGGCGACAGGATATTTCATATATCTTTAAATTCAGACTATTTTATCTTAAAACAACAATTATTAATTTACAATTAGTTACTTGATATTTCATTTCTCATAAATTGATGATTATGAGGGGTGTTATTATTTTAATATTTATAAGCTTATTTAGCTTATCGTCCCGGCAGGACGGGACGCCAGTCAGTTCCCCGAGAGTGAACCTGATCCAGATCGACGGTGCCATAGGTCCAACAACCTATTCATACATTGCACGGGGCATCGGTGAGTCGGAAGAACAACAGGTACAATGCCTTATCATTGAGCTGGATACGCCCGGAGGTCTGCTTGAGACGACCAAGGAAATTGTCAAAGCTATTCTTGCGTCCAAGGTACCTGTTGTCGTGTATGTGGCGCCACAGGGAGCATCGGCCGGCAGTGCAGGTACGTTTATCACGCTGGCTGCTCATATCGCCGCGATGGCTCCGGCAACTAATATCGGGGCTGCCCACCCGGTCACAATAGGTGGAGCACAGCAGATGGACACGGTGATGAGCGAAAAGATCGTCAACTATTCAGAGAGCTATATTGAGAGTATCGCCAGCCGGAGAAAACGCAATGTGGAATGGGCAAAGAAAGCAGTCCGTGAAAGTGCGTCGATCACGGCCGACGAAGCGTTGAAAATCAACGTCATTGATCTGATTGCCGACAACCTGGCCGACCTGTTGCAGAAGATTGACGGAAAAGAAGTGGACGGGAAGGTTCTGCACACGAAAACAGCGGAAATTGTCCCGCTGAAAATGACGAAAGGCGAGGAACTGCTTCGTTTCCTGTTTCACCCGGAAGTGATGTTCATCCTGATGCTCATTGCCATCTACGGCATTATCGGTGAGATCAGCAACCCGGGCGCCATTTTCCCGGGAGTAACTGGTGCCATTGCACTGATCCTGCTGCTCTATACCGTGGCAGCCATGCCGGTGAATATCGCCGGATTTGCTTTGATCGGCCTGGCCATCATCCTTTTCATCCTGGAAGTATTCACGCCTACTTTCGGTCTGTTGACCGTGGGTGGTGCCGTGGCGTTCATACTGGGCGCATTGATGTTATTTGAGGACCTCCCCTCGATGTATCAGCTTTCGCTAAGCTTCCTGATCCCGTTTACCATCCTGACCGTCCTCTTCTTTGCATTTATCGTGAGTGCCGGTATCAAAGCCCAGTTTATGAAGATAAAATCGGGCAGGGAAATGATGCTGGGAGAGGAGGCTATTGCATTGACCGACATTGGAAAAGAGGGGGGGCGCGTGATTATAGAGGGTGAAAACTGGCAGGCCATAAGCGACCAGAACATAACCCGAGGGGATCATTGTATCGTGACGGATATTCACGGGCTAAAACTACATGTGAAATTGACAGATCATAAGGAGGAGAAGGTATGAACGGAACCGAAGAATTGACGAGCCTGATTATATGGGTTGTCACCATTATTATTGTTTTAGCCGTATTTATGCCGCAGATCATACGGATTTTACGCGAGTACGAGCGCGGCGTTGTATTCCGGCTTGGTAAGTTATTGCGTGCGAAAGGCCCTGGCCTGGTATTGCTGATCCCGTTCATCGACCGGATGGTGAAAGTGGATATGCGGATACTTACGATCAACGTACCCAAACAAGAGGTCATAACGCGCGATAATGTGACGATCAACGTGGATGCGATTATTTATTTTCGCGTTGTGGATGCCGAAGCGGCTATCGTAAAAGTGGAGCGATTCCTGGAAGCGACATCTCTTTTCGGACAAACCACGTTGCGTAGCGTATTGGGTCAAGTCGAACTGGACGAACTATTGACCGAACGCGACAAAATTAACCTGAAAATTCAGGATATCCTGGATCTTCAGACGGATCCGTGGGGGATCAAGGTCACATCCGTTGAAATAAAGGATGTGGTGTTGCCGGACTCCATGAAGCGTGCCATGGCAAGGCAGGCCGAGATGGAACGTGAGCGTCGTGCCAAGATCATTAACGCGCAGGGTGAATATCAGGCGGCAGAGAAACTGGTGTTAGCCGGTGAAATGATCAGCAAAGTGCCTACGGCTTTACAGATCCGGTTCCTGCAGGCAATGACCGACATGAGCGGGGAACACAGCACCTTCCTGTTCATGCCTATCCCAATGGACATGATGGATGCGTTCACGAATCATAAGGCTAAGGAAAAAGTACTGGATTAACTCAGGCTGTTTCCTGATTTCTGGATTGCCACATGGTCATCAGAATAACGATGGAACCAAACGAAATGGTGGCTCCCATGAAGAAATCTGCTAAGTGACCGGACGGTATCCAAACATGGATAATGAGTCCAATAGCAATTGCAAGGTATGCAAGTTTGAGTCTCGTTCTCTTCGCAAGTCCGAACGCCATGACCTGTTCCTTTAAGTTAATGGTGTAACAGAAGATACAACACTAACTGTTAATTAGGCAAGGAATCCTATTTCCATCTGAGATACTTAATCCTTTTTATCCAGATACTTATTGATTGAGTAAGCGGCTTTCCTTCCGTCGGCAATAGCCCGTATGGCATCATCGGGACCCGTCTGGCAGTCGCCGCCGGCATAGATACCCGGGATATTTGTGGCCAGTGTGTCCGTATCGACTTCGAATGTTCCCCATCGGGTAAGCTTAACTTCCGTATGTTCGGCAAGTGAAGCATCGACTTTTTGTCCGATGGCCATGATGCAGGTATCCGCCTCGATTGCATATTCAGATCCGGGAATAGGAACGGGGCGTCGGCGTCCGCTGCTGTCCGGTTCACCAAGTTCCATGCGGATGGCATCGATATGGAGTTTGTCGCCGTTACGCGAAATACGTATGGGAGCGGCGAGATAATGAAAATCCACACCTTCTTCCTGTGCTTCTACAATCTCTTCGTGGTTGGCGGGCATCTCCTGTTCGGTCCGGCGATACAACACCTGTACCTCTTTGGCACCCAACCGAACTGACGAACGGCACACGTCCATCGCCGTGTTGCCGCCACCGACTACGACCACCTTTTCACCCAGATCGGGACGTTCGCCGGAAGCAATCCGATCGAGGAAATCGACGCCGATCTGTACGCCCGGCGTATCCATGCCATCGATGGGCATACCGGTTCCGGTCTGTGCCCCAACCGACAGATAGACGGCATCGTACTGATCCTGAAGTTGTTCCAGCGTCACATTTTTGCCGATCGAGATACCTGTGATCACTTTTACACCGGCATCGAGTATCACCTGGATCTCACGATCGAGCACTGCTTTGGGCAGGCGGTATTCAGGGATTCCGTACCTGAGCATCCCACCTAAATGTTCATGCTTCTCATAAACCGTTACGGCATGACCATATTGGCGCAGGTAGTATGCAGCAGACAACCCGGATGGCCCGCCGCCGACAAGGGCAATATTTTTACCTGATTCGCCAACATGATGGGAAGGACGCAGAATTTCGTTTTTTTGATCCGCCGTCTTGTCCGTGATATAGCGTTTTAGCCAGCGCACCGGGATGGCCTCACCGTTGTGAGATAGGGCACAGACATCCTGGCAACGGGCTGTACAAACGCGACCGCAGGACTCCGAAAATGGATTCGATTCATACAGGATTTTTAAGCCGTCATCCAGCCGGTTTTCCCTGATTGCACGAATATACTCCGGTATGTCCATGTGGGCAGGGCAAGCTTCGACACAAAGTCCGCATTCGAGGCAGCGGGCGGCTTCATCAAGAGCACGTTCATCGTCATAACCCAGTGCCATCTCCTTGAAAGTAAATTTCCGGACATCCGGTTCAACGACGGGCATCTTGTGAAGCTCCGGAGCCAACAGCCAGGACTCTTCATCCCTCCGGTATCCTTTCTCTTCGTTATTCCACGGTTTCTCATCGACACCCGGGATGAAACGGAACTCATCCGGATCATTGGTAACCCATTTGTATTCATTCGACATGCCGAGAGAACCGGTTGGGCAAACATCCACGCAGAGGCCGCACCAGCAACAGCGGCCATAGTCGATTTTGGGGCGTAACCCGCTATCTCCGCCGGTTGCTTCGATGCCTTCAACAGGCACCATGTCGATGGCTTCATTCTGGCAGATTTCCTCGCAGGTTCCGCAGCCGATGCATTTCTCAATGTCGTTGACGTGAAATCCACGATAACGATCGGCTCCTTCCCGGTCATCAATAGGTTTATTGATGGTGTACGGTTTCTCCAGCGCCCGTTCCCAGGCGTAAAATGGCGATATAAGATCCTTCAGACTCATAATTACTACCTTTCAATTTCCGGTGGACACGTTTGCAGCGAGACCATGATACCGGCCAGGTCTGCGATGCTCTGTCTCTCAGCCAGTTTCTCAAGTACGACCATGGCGTGCGTATAACCGGCTCCACGTACATGAATGCGTCGCGGATATTCGGTGCCGTCCGATGCCAGGTAATAGCCGAGTTCGCCACGTCCGCTTTCGGCACGGACGTAGGTCTCTCCGGCAGGTACTTTCCAATTCATAACATTTGGCAGTTTGTTTCTCACCGGGCCACCTTTGGGCATTTTATCGATTATCTGCCGGATCAGTCGTATCGATTGTAAAATTTCTTCTTTCCGGAGGGATGATCGTTCGTATACATCCGATGCCGAGCCGGTCAGGATATCGAAATCAAGCTGATCATACACCAGGTACGGATTATTTTTGCGGATGTCGATGGGTACTCCGGCAGCCCGGGCGTTGGTGCCTGTAATACCATAGGGAACAACCCATTCTGAAGGTATCATCCCCAAACCTTTGGCCCTGGCTTTGAATACCGCGTTGCTGAACATCACTTTTTCGACGCTGCCGATCAGCCTCTCAATCTTTTTGAGTACCTCTTCGAGGCGTTCAGTGAAACCATGGGGGAGATCACGGCGTACGCCGCCTGGCAGGATATACATATGATAAACGCGGCCGCCAGTGAGTTCTTCAAAGAGATCAAGGAGATAGTCGCGGTGTGTCACGGCCCACTGACCGATTGGTCCGAGGCCAAAAGACCCTGCCTGGCCCCCAAGGCCCATCGTCAGGAATGCAACACGTATCATCTCAAGAATGAGCGTGCGGAGCCAGACAGCCCTTTCCGGTACTTCGATATGAGCGAGTTCTTCCACGGCAGCCGCGAACAGGTACTCGTTCGGATCCGGCTCCGGCACGCAAATACGGCAAACGATCGGGAAACACTGGATGTACTTCCGCCGCTCCATCAGTTTTTCAAAGGCCCGGTGCAGGTAACCAACATGGGTCTTGCACTCGCGTATGATGTCGCCCTCAAGGGTTAGTTCCAGTGCCATGTTCCCGGTGACGCCCGGATGCTGCGGACCATGCCAGATTTTCAGGTATTTACCAGAGGACAAATCCAGACCCGCGGATGGCGGTAATACCGTCTCCCAGTTTAATGCCGTCTTGGGACCTTCCCGGGTTAGTACACCGACTCTATTTGTTTCGTTGATCTCGGACAAGTTTTTTGATCTCATGTTTGATCTCGTTTTCCTTTGGATACGTTTTTCCCGCCATCACTTTTCTTGGATCGTATGTCTCACGACCCGCGCGTGGGAAAAAGGTTTCTTCGGAATATTTTTTGGTATCAAAATCTCTTCTCATCGGGGGAATGTTATCCCATCCTTCCAGCATCATGGGTTCATCCTGCCGGGGACTTCCCGGAAAATCGATCCCGAAAAGTTCGTGGAGTTCACGCTGATAGACCTGGGCCGCCGGCCAGAGATGATGCATGCTCGATATGACAGGATTATCCCTGTCAATATTGGTGCGTATACCGATGTCGATATTGTCACTATAGTTGTGGACCAGGTAGGTCAGTTGAAACATATGGTCTTCCATACGATCCACCGCTGAGATCATGACCAGGTGTTGGTAGTTCTCTATGTCACGCAAGTAGGTCAATACTTCCACGACTTCTTTCGCATCCATTGAGAGGAAGAGCAGGTCGGGCCGCTGTTCAATGTGATTCAGCAGGGTAAACCTTGATTCGACGCGGTTAATGAGTTCTTTCATGATTGTTACCAGTTATAGTCGGGCATGTTCCAGTCTTTGATGACTTTTTTCTGATTTGCCTTGTACCATTCGAAATTCTCAGCATAGAGATTGGCACCTTCTGCCTTGCCTTCCTTGATGAGTTCTTTCAGCTTGTTAAACCCGGCAATGAGAGCTTCAGGTCGTGGCATACATCCGGCGATATAAACATCGACGGGCAGGTAGTAGTCCAGGCGGTTGATGGTGTTATAGCTGTCGAAGTACATGCCGCCGTTGATGGTGCAGCTTCCGAGTCCCATAACAAACTTTGGGTTTTGCATTTGCTCGTAGCTTCTGATGATGCGTTTCAGCGTTTTGACGGAAGCATATCCACTGATAATGAATACGCTGGCCTGACGTGGGGTAGGGCGCGGGAAGATCCCGTAACGCGATACATCGTACCGGGCGGTGTAGAGCGGCGGGATCTCAATAGATCCACATCCGGTCCCGAATCCCAAAACCCATAATGAATTGGCTTGGGCCCAGTTATAGAACTTTTGTATAACCTTACCGGCTTTGGGGGAAACGGACTGGGGCACGGCACTGCAGAAGTAGTCTGCATAGGTCAGCTCCTCCGTTTCAATGATATCCCGATTTTCTTTTTCCTGTGATTCTTTTACTTCTTCGCTCATCATTAAATCCTTTCTAAAGTGCGTAAATACCGATGGCCAGGATGCCGATCAGGGTGGGAACTTTTAAAAACCAGCGTATGGCCTGCTCGACCTTGTATCTCGGGAACACGACGCCTACAAAGATGCAGAACATGAAGAGCAGGAAGGTCTTGACAACCATAACCGGGATGGAGGTCGCACCGCCGAAAAACAGGTTCATAAACAGAATCAATTTGGCCGAGGCGAAAAAGGCGCGGTTGCCCTGCATCAGGCCGAGGAAACTGCTGTGGTATTCGGTAGGCGGTCCGATCGGGATTTCCTGGGGCGCGATGTGCAGATCAAAGGGCGAATGCATCATCATACCAAGAAATGACAGCATACCGGCTGCGGTAGCTACCGGGTTGGTCATCATGCTCCAATGCATGATGCCGCCCTGCTGGGCAGCAACAATATCAGTAATGGATAAGGTATGGTACTGCGCGGCAAGGGATATAATCGCAAGCGCGAAAGGCACTTCCGAAGCTGTTGTCAGAGACAGACCGCGCATGACGCCCATAGGTGAATACGGATGGCTGCTTTCACCGGCACCCAGGGCCATGCCAAGCATCCCAAAAAAGATGAAATAGACCACCAGAATCAGGTCGCCGTTGAAGCTAAAGTTTTGCAGCCAGACCGATCCGAAGACAGCCGGAATCAGCAAATAAAGTCCAATGCCGCCGGTCAAGCGGAAGACGGGACCGAGATAAAACATGATCCCGTGCGAGACTGAAGTGCGCATCGAAAGCGTCTTCAGAATGTTCACATAGGGTTGCCAGAAAGGGGGACCGATACGACCGTGCACGCGGGCGACGATCTTTTGGACAAATCCCATGAGCAGCATGCCGTAGTTGAATATCAGAAACAGCGATGCGAGGGTATAGCCGAGTTTAATTAAAATCTCTTCCATCAATGTACTCCTGCAGAAAAGAGGTAAAGGATGACACCGTAAATGAAAATGTACATCGCATAGGTTTGCATATTGCCTGTGTAAATAAGCCGGATGATGCCGGATGAGGTCTGCACCCATTCGCTGATTGTATCCCAGAATCGCTGAACAAGAGGTTTAAGTATCGGTGCCACGGCCCTGCGGTAGGGGGCAAAGAAGTCATAAGCATAATGGGTGGTTTCCGGCCGGAAGGGGCGTTCGGCCGCGAAGACGATATTGAACGGTTCGACTTTTTGCGGACGAGGACCGTGCCAAAGCAGGTATAAGGTGACGATGACGAATATAACGACCACCAGGATCATCATAAATGTACCGTTCCAGTACCCCAGTGAGCTGAATACCGTCAGGTTGCTCCAGTGCATCGTTGTGGGGAACACCGGATCTATGATCGATGAAATGGGCTTCAGTAATAGTCCGGGAAAGACCGAAAAGACGATGATTCCGATAATGAGAATAATTTGCGGTACGATCAGCCAGACCGGAGCTTCTTTAACGTTTCTGAATGCCGGCTTCGGCATTCCAAGGAAAATGGAATGAATGAGACGATAGCAATAGAGGAACGCGATGGTGCTGGCAAAGAAAACCAGGCCTGTTTGGAGGTACCATCCCCTTTCAATCAGGGCTTCGTACAGCAGCCACTTGCCGCCGAATCCGGTAAGAGGTGGGAGGCCGGCCAGAGCGATGATACCGATTAGTACGCTGAAAAAGGAGAGAGGCATCTTCTTAATCAAGCCGCCCATCTCGTACATGTTGCGCGTACCGGTACGATAGATTACGCCGGCAATGGCCAGGAAGAGGAGTCCCTTGAACATCAGGTGGTTGACAGTGTGCCAGAGCGCAGCCGCCCATCCCAGGTGAGTCATCATGGCTAAACCGAGCACAATATACCCAACCTGACCAACACTCGAGTAAGCCAGCAGTTTCTTTGCGTCTTCCTGGAAGATGGCAAAAAGCGTAGCAAAGAAGGCTGTCAACGCACCAATCCATCCGAGCAGTGTTTCCATGGAGAATGTTTTTAACTCCGGGGTACCGATTTGAATCAACAGGATGATCAGTCCCAGTATGCCTGCTTTTGAAAGGATGCCTGATATTATCGGGGTGACATCATCTTCCGACTCCGTGTAGGTACCTGGTGCCCAGATATGTACGCCGATAGCGGCTACTTTGATCAGGAATCCGAGTCCGACAAGTGAGAAGACAATTGCAGCGATAACCCCGGTCTGATGCAGAATCCCGAGGTTGAGAGACGGACCCGATACAGAATAGGCAACGGCAAAACCGGCAAGTATCAGGTAAGCACCGCCCAATGAAAACAAGACATAGGAGAGGGATGGTTTCTCAGCATCACGGCCGCGAAGAATGAGCAGGTATGAGGCCAGCGTCATCAGTTCCCATGCGAAGAAAAACTGCAGCAGGTCATGGGCCAGAACAAGATCGGAAAGTGCGCCGAACAACAGGATCAGCAAGGGATAGAAACCAACTGCTTTACCTCGTCGGTGAAGCGTACCGAAGATCATGATGACGCCACCGCCCAGGAACAGCAGGTTGAAATAGAATGAGATTCCGCTCAACCCAGGTAATACCAGCCATGCATATGCAATCATCATTACTATGACCAATCCACCTTTGACCTTTGCGGGCAGCCAGTCCAGCGCATATAACAGAATGGCAGCGCCTATCGGAATAAAAATCAGCAACGAATCGGGCATTGCCCAAAGCGAGAACAGCCATCCAACGATGAGGCTTAATCCGCCAAAGATCCACAGTGAAATTTTTTGTTCGACAGGAACAATCGGCAGCCGTTCTTCCGAGCGTTGACCACGGACGGCGTTGTTGAACCATCGAAGCAGGTAGACGGCTTCCAGCAATGATCCGATCAGCAAAAATGCAATCCAGCCAAACATATGGCTGTGTGCAAGCATCATGACCATCCACCATTTTCCCCAGAAACCGGCAAATGGCGGGAAACCGAGCAGGGCGGCGATGAATAATCCCATCAAAAAGACATACATAGGCTTATTTCGAAGCACAGACCAGTCTCCAATGTTGTCTTTGCGAACCATGCCCGCCAGCCAGTACAGCCCGGCTTTGGCGAAGAAGTGGTTGAAGAACAGGGCGACGATGATGTAACCGAACGTATGCAGACCGGGATCAAGATAAAGGCCGAGTCCGAGGGCGGACAGCAATAATCCCATCTGACCGACAGATGAATACCCGAGCATTCTCGTGGTCTGCTGCTGCCGGATACCCATCAGGTTGGAGATGACGAATGTAACCATGCCGGTCACTCCGGCAATCAGGTACCAGGTCTGTCCTGCGATGGGTAAAATCTTAGCGAGGGCAAAGAAGATGGCGCCCGAGCTTCCGGCAGAGATCATAGCAGCAATGCCGGGATGCGAAGCCTGGTATACATCGAGCGCCCAGCCGTTGGCCGGAAACTGCTTCATCTCGATGAAGAACGAGAACAGGAGCATGAACACGGCGATCACCACGAGAGGCGAACTGCTTCTCAGGATAGTGCTTTGCAGCATGCCGTCGATATTCAGGGTTCCGCTGAGACTATACAGGAAGATGATGCCAAGCAGCAAAAAGGTCGATGCGATGCTGCCTGCAATCATATACCGGAAACCCGCCGAGAGTGCCGGTGTCTTGAGTTCGATACCCACCAGGATGTAACTGGCGATCGATGTGATCTCCATAAATACGAACAGGTTGAAGATGTCGCGTGTCATGATCAGCCCGTTCAACCCAAGCGTAAGAAGTAAAAACAGGATGTATGCCCGGATACCGCCTTTCTTTAGGCAGCGGATGAGATAAAGTCCGCCGGCCAGGGCGAGCAGGTTGGTCGCTGTGGCAAACAACGCCTCATGCAATCCCATCTGAAGATTGATGGACAGCGGCGGCTTGACTCCGGCGGTGAATATCTGAACTGCCGGTATCCCTTTGAATACGAAGGCATACAACCATTCTCCGCTGATAAACGTAAGAAGACCAAGTGTCAGCAGGAATACCGTATTGGTGACTTTATGACCGAGTTTCGAAACCAGCGGCAGCAGGAATGCAACCGCAAGTGTTATTGCAACGATATAAATGGGACCTACCATTTGAGTAACCTGTCGTCGCTGATGGTG